>Ga0302319_10026103_pt1 | contig 10307 bp, 7 predicted proteins | sample Bog_T0_2_FD_203319 | JGI IMG/M metagenome (GOLD analysis project Ga0302319, IMG submission 203319) | Peat permafrost microbial communities from Stordalen Mire near Abisko, Sweden - Bog_T0_2 | ecosystem: Environmental > Terrestrial > Soil > Wetlands > Peat | place: Sweden: Abisko, Stordalen Mire...
GACGGGGGCGGTCACGCCGTCGATGCCGTAGCTTGCCGCATGCTTCAGGTGGTCCCAGATTTCGGCGGAAAAGAGCATTGCCTTGGTGGGAATGCAACCCCAGTGGAGGCAGGTTCCTCCCAGCTTGTCGGTCTTCTCGATGAGTGCGACCTTGAGGCCGAGTTGTGCCGCGCGGATGCCGCAGGTATAGCCTGCCGGGCCGCCGCCGACGATGACCAGGTCATAAATAGTGTCTGCCAAGAGAGTTAGCTCCATTCGTTGGGCGATCACGGCCGGCGATATCGCACGCGCTCGTGGTCGCGAGTTCCCTGAAACCTTAGTTTAGCCGTTGCCGCAGCCCACGTCATTCGATGTTGGAGCGCGGCGAGCGATTCAATCGGCCGATTTTCAACTTGTTTTCACTAACCCAGGCGCTCAGAGGTGCGCACGGAATGCAGCAATTTAGTTATAGCGAGAGAGGTTTGGCGCTCACCAAGAGCTTTGAGGGGCTTCAGTTGGAGGCGTATCGCGACTGTGCGGGCATCTGGACGATTGGCTTTGGGCACACGGGCGTGGGCGTTGTTGCGGGGGAGGCCGTCAGTGAGATGGAGGCGGAGGTGTTGCTGCGCGGAGATCTGGCAGAGGCCGTTGCTTGCGTGAATCGCTCGGTGGACGGGGAGATTTCGCAGGGACAGTTCGATGCGATGGTGGACTTTTGCTTCAACGCCGGGCGGGGGAATTTTGCGCAGTCCACGCTGCTGCGGAAGGTCAATGGCGGAGATTTCGCTGGGGCCTCGGCGCAGTTTGCGCTGTGGGTGCATGCTGGCGGGGAAGTTGTTGCCGGGTTGGTGCGACGGCGCAACGCCGAGGCCGAGCTTTTTGGGAGCAAGTAGCTAAAGGACTTTTGCGGCGTCCTTGGCAAAGTAGGTGACGATGAAGTCTGCGCCGGCGCGGCGGATGCTCAGCAGGCTTTCGAGCATGGCGCGCTCGGGTTCAAGCCAGCCGCGCTGGAAGGCGGCGTGGAGCATGGAGTACTCGCCCGAGACCTGGTAGGCGCCCATGGGGAGATCGAAACGATTGCGCGCTTCGCTGATAACGTCGAGGTAGGGCATGGCGGGCTTCATCAGCAGCATGTCGGCTCCCTCGGCGATGTCCTGCTCGATTTCGCGCATGGCTTCGCGGAGGTTGGCTCCGTCCATCTGGTAGGTGCGGCGATCTCCAAACTGGGGAGCCGAGTCGGCTGCTTCGCGGAAGGGTCCGTAAAAAGCGGAGGCGAATTTCGAGGCGTAGCTGAGGATGGGCGTGTTCTGCTTGCCGGCTTCGTCGAGCGCGGTGCGAATGGCGGCGACGCGGCCATCCATCATGTCGCTGGGGGCGATGATGTCGGCACCGGCTTCGGCGAGCGACGAGGCGGCTTTGGCGATGAGGGCTACGCTGGAGTCGTTCTCCACGTCGAAATGCTCGCCGTCGCGAACGACGAGGCCGCAGTGGCCGTGCGAGGTGTACTCGCAGAGACAGACGTCGGCGATGACGACTAGCTTTTCGGCTTGAGGGACTTTTTTGATGGCGCGGAGGCTGCGCTGGACGATGCCGTCGGAGGCCCAGGCGCCGGTGCCTTGCTCATCTTTCTCGTCCGGAATGCCGAAGAGCAGAAGGCCGCCGATTCCCAGAGAGGCGCAGGCCTCGACTTCTGTTACGGCTTCGTCGATGGAGAGATTGAAGACTCCCGGCATGCTGCTGATCTCGCGGCGAACTCCCTCACCCTCGCAGATAAAGAGAGGGTAGATCAGAGCCGACGGCTCCAGATGCGTCTCGCGGACGAGGGAGCGCATGGCTACGGAAGAGCGGAGACGGCGAAGGCGTGTTGCGGGGAATTCCATGCTGCCATTCTATGGCTTACGCGGATTTCAATCGGTATCTGTGGTCACAGGCGGCGGGGTTTAGCTTTTTTGCTGGGCATACGCGATGGCCGCGTATTCGTCACCGCTGGCGCGGGGTGCGAGCACCCAGAGGGTGTAGATGCCGAGCGCGGTTCCGAGCGGAAGATGGATCAGGGCGAGGATTCCGAAGACGATGGCGAGCACTCGCCCCCAGGGCTGGCGGGTAAGCAGCGCGTATCCGGTTAAGAGGATGCAGCAGACGCTGGTGAGGAGCGAGAAGAGAGCCATGGGCCAGAGATTGGCGAGCCACATGGAGCCGAACGGGCTCCAGCCAAGGTTGAAGTCGGAGTGGCCAAAGTGGCTGCCGAATAGACCATGGAGGACCATGACGCCAAACAGCCCCGAGAAAGTGCGCATCGCTGCGTAGACCAGCCAAAGAATTCCCAGGCCGTGGATATTTCTGGCGACACGGTTGTCGAGAAGAGGCACGGGTGGCACAGAGTAGGCTGGTCCGGGCGGAGGCGGAACGAGCATTTGGGCGCCACACCGAGGGCAGAATCGCGCATCCGGCGCCAACGTATTTCCGCATGCTGAACAAATCATTTTCTGCCTCCTCACGGGCCTTGTTGCCAGTTCTTACGCTATCAAGTTACGCATCTGGCATGAACTTTGTTCCAAACTGGGGATCGTCTCGGAACGCGCGCGCCGGAGAATCGGTTTGTTTCGCCGTATTCTATGGAGGTGGCCTTCTTTCCTGAAATTCCGTCTCCGTTGTCTGAGATCAGCGCCGCAGCACTGCAGTGGCCTGTGCTGATCGAGCGCCTGTCTCTTCGGGCGCAGTCGCCTCTTGGCAGGCTCTGGATTGAGGCGTTGCAACCCAGTTTCGACTCCGCTTGGGTGGAGCAGCAGCAGCAGCGCAACGCCGAGATGCAGAAGTTGATTCGCGGCGGGACGTTCGATTTTCATGGCATTTTCGATGTAACTGAGACGCTGGATAAGGCTCGGATCCAAGGCTCGGCGCTGGAGGCGATGGAGATACGCTCGCTGATCGTCCATGCGGAGCGGGTGGAGGCGTGGCGGCAGACTGTCCTTGCGCCGCCAGACACCGTGCGGAATCAGTGGCCCGGGATCGAGGAACTTACGGCTCCGTTGTTGCCGCATGACCTGGGCGACTTGTTGCGCTCGCTGAGCGGGAAGATCGAGCCGGACGGGAGTTTGAGCGACGATGCTTCGCCGGAGCTCCGGCGGATTCGGCGGGCGATGGAACAGCAGCATCGCGCCATTGAGACGAGTCTGCGGCGCGCGCTCGCGAAGCTTTCTGAGGACGGCAACACGCAGGATTCGCTGATTACGGTGCGCGGGGAACGCTTCGTCATTCCGGTCAAGGTCGAATTCAAGCGCAAGGTCGGCGGGGTGATTCACGGATCGAGCTCGAGCGGCCAGACGGTGTTTGTGGAGCCGATGGAGACCATCGAACACAATAACGAGTTGGCGCGACTGTTGGATGAAGAGCAGGGAGAGATTCATCGGATTCTGGTGGCGATGACGCGCGCGATTGCGGCGCAGAGCGACGCGCTGGTGCTGGGTGCCACGATTCTGGGCGAGGCCGATGCGCACCAGGGGGTGGCTCGGTTTGCGGCCGAGCTTTCTTGCGTGCGGCCTGGATTTGTCGGGGTCGGATCGGAAGCTGAGGGCGAGGGGGCAGACGAGTTCGATCTGGTTGCTGGTCGGCATCCTCTGCTGGAGTTGCGGCTGCGTGCGCAGGGCGGTGAGATTGTTCCGTTGACGGTTACTCTGCCCGCAGGCAAGCGGCAGATGATTATCAGCGGACCCAATACTGGTGGTAAGACGGTCGCGCTGAAGACGTCTGGCTTGATTGCGCTGATGGCGCAGGCGGGGCTTCCGGTTCCAGCGGAAAAGGCGCGGCTTCCGTTGTTCAACGCTATCTACGCGGATATCGGTGATGCGCAGTCGATCGAGCAGAATCTTTCTACGTTCTCGGCTCATATTGTGCACGTGGAACACATTGCTCGCAACGCGGATGCGCGGTCCCTGGTGCTGCTGGATGAGCTGGGATCGGCGACGGATCCCGAAGAAGGTGCAGCGCTCGCCGTTGCGGTGGCGGAACATTTTCTTGGGCGTCGCGCGTGGTGCATTATCACGACGCACCTTACGTCGCTGAAGGTTTACGCGGCGAAGCATGAGGGCGTGATCAATGCGGCCGTGGGGTTCGACGAGGTTGCGCTGGCGCCTACGTATGAGCTGCGGTTGGGAGTTCCGGGAGCGTCGGCAGGGTTGAATATTGCGGCGCGGCTGGGGCTCGATCCGGCGATTGTGGCGAATGCTCGTTCGCAGATGACGACGCAGCAGATAGATATTGGCAGGTTTCTGGACGAGCTGCATGCCCAGTTGACAGCCGCCTCTGCGGAACGCGAACGCCTGGGTGTAGCCGAGCGCGAGCTGACGAGGGAGAGGCTGCGGCTTGAGCAGGAGGGTCGCGCGGAGCAACAGGCTCGTACGCGCGAGCTTGAAAAGCAGTTGAAGAGCCTCATCGAAGACTTCGAATCGCAGCTTCGCGACACGGTGAAGGCGATTGACGATAAGACGGTTGCGCAAAAGATTGCTCGCGATTCTGCGCTGCGCATTGCTCGGCTAAAGCGCGAGTTCTCTGAGCAGTTTCAGACGACGGTTGTCGCGCACAGTACTCCCTGGACGAACGAGGCAGAGAAGAAGACGGCGGATCGACAGCGCGAGCCGAAGCCTGGGGACATCGTTCGGTTGAAGTCGCTCAACCGCGAAGGCAGGGTGGTGCGGGTGATTGACGCGAAGACGTTGGAGGTCGCGGTCGGGTCGATGAAGACGCGCGTGGGGCGCGAGGATATTGCCGAGATTACAGCGGTGTCAGAGAAGCCGCTGGACGCAGTTAAGCGGCGCGGCAATATCACCGTGTCGACTGCCTCGAACTCGGACGACTCCGACTATATGACTTCGGAGATTAACGTTATCGGGCGAACCGCCGATGAAGCTGAGAGCGAGGTGGAGCGATTTCTGGAGCGCGCGTTTCTGGCTGGCCTTCCGCGGATCCGCGTCGTGCACGGCGTCGGGATGGGAATCTTGCGGCGGACGCTGCGAGATTTCCTGGTGAAGCATCCCCATGTGACCGGGGTGACGGAGCCTCCATATAACGAGGGCGGGCAGGGCGCGACGATGGTGGAATTGCGTCAGTGAGACGGCGATTGTGGGATTTCACAGATTCTATTGACGTTAGCTGAGCCCGGGCGACCTCCCCATTCAGCCGTCCAGATCCCCATTCGCTGCAATATATCCCCATTCACTGATAAACCGACGACTTAGAGCCATGCCTCCCATAGCCTTGACGATGCAAGCTGTACGTGATGGGTGAAACCACTTCTTGCCACGCGATCGTCGGGGCAAACCTTCAGGAGAGATAAAGATATGGGTAAGGCGACAAAGTTTTTTGAGAAAGGCATCGTCCTCGGCGCGAAGGCCGGCTGGAGTGTATTTAGCAAGCTGAACGCGATTAGCCCGAACGCGAGCTTCACGCCGAAGTGGTCGGACAAGCCGTTGCTGAAGTCGTATCAGAAAGAGAAGCCTCCTCTCGGCTGGCCTCGTACGACCGACTCTCTCTGTCCGAAGTGCGTTCCCCAGATCCGTCAGCAGATCGTCGACGGCAAGCTGCCCCACGAGATTCTTCTCAACGAGAAGGTTGGCGAGATCAAGGCGCAGATCATCGAGCGCGATGGCCAGATCCTGATGGTCAAGGACTGCCCGATCCACGGACATTTCGAAGACGTCATGTCGATCGACACCGCCTTCTTCAAGCATCTCGAAGAGGTTTTCCCGGGCCGCGATATCCGCGCCCACAATGATGGCAAGCTGCACAATCACGGCACGTCGACCGTCACCCACGGCCGCGGTTCGGTGCTCACCATCGATTTGACGAACCGTTGCAACATGATGTGCGACCCCTGTTTCATGGACGCCAACCAAGTTGGTTTCGTGCATGAGCTTACGTGGGACGAGATCAAGACCATGCTGGACAACGCGGTTACGATCAAGCCGAAGCGCCAGATGTCGGTGCAGTTCTCGGGTGGCGAGCCCACGCTGAGTCCATACTTCCTCGACGCTGTAGCGTATGCGCGTAAGGTCGGCTACACTTCGGTGCAGGCTGCGACCAACGGCATCGAGTTTGCCAAGTCCAAGGAGTTTTCGAAGGCTGCTGCTGAAGCGGGTCTGCGCTATGCCTACCTGCAGTTCGATGGTATCGGCAACGCGGCCAACTCGCATCGCAAGGTTGGCAACTCGTTTGACGTGAAGCTTCAGGCCATCCATAACCTGCATGAGGCTGGCGTGGACATCGTTCCCGTCACCTGCATCATCAACGGCATCAACAACGAGCAGGTTGGCCGTATCATCGAGTTTGCTCTCGACAACCCCAAGAAGATCAACTTCCTTTCGTTCCAGCCTGTGTCGTTCACCGGCCGCGATGAGGATGTTTCCGACGAACGCCGCATGGCGCAGCGCTACACGCTCAGCCATCTGGCGCATGATGTGAAGAATCAGACCGGCCTCGGCGAGCCTGTTCGCGACTGGTTCCCGATCAGCTTTATGTCCACATTCTCTGACTGGGCCGATTTGGTGCATGGACCCGAGCACGACTGGGGCCAGCTCTCCTGCGGCTGCCATCCGAACTGCGGCATTGGTATGGCGCTGATGATCGACAAGGAAACCAAGGAAGCCGTTCCGGTGACTGCGTTCCTGAATGCCGATCGTTTGGCGAAGGATATTGCACGCGTGAACGATGCGGCTCGCGGTAAGTACTTGACGATGATTGGTGCAGGTTTGGCTCTGATTCGCAACTACGAACCGAAGAATGCACCCACTCACTTCAGCATCTTCTCACTGTTGACCAAGTTCGATAAGTGCTTTGGCGCGACCGGCCGCAACTACGGCAAGGTATCGGCTGACCGCACGATGGAAGACATCAAGATGCGCCGCGCCGATCGTTGGAACTTCCTGTTCATCGCAGGCATGTGGTTCCAGGATCTCTTCAACTACGACTTCCGCCGCACCGAGCAGTGCATCATTCCCTACGCAACACAAGAGGGCGAGATCAGCTTCTGCGCGTACAACACGGGTGTCGGCTGGAGAAACATCATCGAAAAGATGCACATGACGTCGTCGCTCACCAAGTGGTATGAAGAGCACGGTCGTCATGAGATCTTCGCGGGCGGCAAGAAGGTTGGTCTGGAGAAGGAAGCCAAGTATGACCTGGTGTTGAACCAGGCGCACGTGGATTCTGCTGCTAACGATACCTTCGACAAGAGCGGCATCGCCAAGAACGCGCGCGAGGAAAAGATTCGCGCTCGCGATCAGAAGCTGAAGGACGATGCGGAGAACGCTCGCATGGCCAAGCTGTATCGTAAGGAAATACTCAAGGAACCGGAGCTTCCTGGTGGCTTTGTTGCCATTGGCGCGATCGGCGGACTGGGCGGCATCAAGCCTGCGGCGCCGGTTGAAAGCAAGGCTCAGGTTGTCAACAGCATCGAAGAGACCGTCGCCGGCGATTAGTCTGCGAAAAGTCACGAGAACAGAAGGCCGCCTGCGAGGGCGGCCTTTTTGTTTGTGTTGTTTGACCCTGAAAGAGGCGGGCAGCCTATCTTCACGAGACGAAATAAAAGCAGTCTGCTTGTGATAAGGATTGATTTCTTCCATTGACCTTAGTGCATCCTAGAAACATCGGAGCACTTGTGACCCAGACTTATATCAACCGGATTGCCACTGCTGTGCCACAGGATGATGTGCACGGTGCTTTCGTCGCATTTGCTGACCAGATGCTGGAAGACCCTCGTGTGCAGCCTGTGTTCCGTCGGATGGCGGCGCGGTCGGGGATTCGGCGACGGTTTTCTGTCCTAACGCCGAATGCAGCCAGTACGGAGTTCACTGTCAATGCGAACGAGTTTTATACGCGCGGCAGCTTTCCCGACACCGCAAAGCGCATGCAGATCTTCGAGCGATTTGCTCCACGGCTCGCGCAGCGGACGCTGGATAAGCTGATGCTTTCGGACGAAGAACGTCGCGGCATCACGCATGTGCTGGTGACTTCGTGCACAGGGCTTTACGCGCCGGGGCTGGACTTCGATATTCTTGATCACCTTGGCTTGGATACCTCGGTCGAACGAACCATGATCGGATTCATGGGTTGCTACGCGGCCATCAATGGCCTGAAGCAGGCAAGGCACATCGTTCGGTCGGAACCAGCGTCTAAGGTGCTTTTGGTCAACCTTGAGTTGTGTACCTTGCATCTGCAGGAGACTCAGGATCTGGAGCAGGTGCTGTCGTTCCTGGTGTTCGGCGACGGATGTGCGGCGAGTCTGATCAGCGCAGAACCGACCGGGTTTGCGATGGATAGCTTCCGCTCCGTGCTGATTCCTGAGACGCGTGGGCTGATCACGTGGCGGATTCGTGGCGTCGGTTTCGACATGCTGCTGTCGGGCAAGGTACCGGGGGAGATTGGCAAGGCGCTGGCGGTTTCGGGCGGCGAGGTACTCGGGGAGAACAGCGTTGAGGACATCTCGCTGTGGGGTGTGCATCCCGGTGGCAAGTCGGTTCTGGATGCGGTGGAGCGGGGGTTGGGGCTAGCGGAGAATGCTCTGGCGGCATCGCGGCAGACGCTGGAGTGCTTTGGCAACATGAGTTCGGCGACGGTGATGTTCGTGATGGAGAAGCTGATGCAGAGCGCGCGGCCGGGCGAGAAGGGCTGTGCGATGTCCTTCGGCCCCGGACTTACCGCGGAGACGATGCTCTTCCATGCCGTCTAGAGCCGAACTGGACTTTTCACGGCGTGCGTCGCCGTCGCAGTTGCCGGAGTGGATGGACGAGCCTTGCTCCTTCGAAGACTTTCGCGCGTGCCTGATCGATCTTGGGCAAGTGAATCGCCTGACGCTGTCGTATCGGCCGACGCTGGCGTTCCTCGATGGTCTGGTTGCTGCCGCGCCGCGGCAGGGGTTGCGGATTGTGGATGTGGGTTCAGGTGGCGGCGATATGTTGCGGTGTGTCGAGCGCTGGGCAAAGCGTCGGGGCGTTCAGATTTCGCTCACGGGCATTGATTTGAATCCTCATGCGACTCGGGCGGCGCGGGAGTTCACGCCGGCTGGTAGTGCGATTGAGTGGATTACGGGCGATGCCTTCGCTTTCACCGAGCCTGTCGATGTGGTGTTGAGCTCCCTGTTCACGCACCATCTGGAGGAGTCGGAGATTGTGCGGTTTCTGGCTTGGAGCGAGGCGGTTGCTCAGCGAGGATGGTTCGTCAATGACCTGTGCCGCGAGGAGACGCCTTATAAATTATTCAGCTTGCTGGCGAAGACCATGCGGTGGCATCGATTTGTGCAGCATGATGGTCCCGTGTCGTTTCGTCGCAGCTTCCGCGAGGACGATTGGGAGCGGATGTTGAGTGCGGCCGGCGTTGCAGGTGCGCGATTGGCGCGATGGACGCCGGGGCGATTGTGCGTGGAGCGGGTGAAGTGAAGGCCGAGGCTGTGGTTGTCGGTGGAGGTCTTGCAGGTTCGGGTGCGGCTATCCAACTGGCGCGGGCGGGACGCGATGTTGTGTTGATTGAGCGTGAGGCGCAGGCTCAGCATAAAGTCTGTGGCGAATTTCTTAGCAGAGAAGCGTTGCGCTATCTGGAGCTGCTGGGTATCGACGTCGCGGGCCTTGGTGCTGTGCCCATCGATGCAGTGCGGCTGGCGGGGCGATCGGATGTGAATGAGGCGACGCTGCCGTTCCTGGCAATGTCGCTGACGCGGCGGCGTCTGGACGAAGAGCTGTTGGCATTGGCTGTGGCGACCGGCGTGCGCGTGGTGCGCGGTGGTCGAGTGCAGGGGTTTGCGCGGGAAGGCTCTGGCTGGTGCGCAGCGGTTGAGGGCGCGGAGCCGGTGTCGGCCGAGGCTGCATTCCTTGCTACGGGCAAGCATGATGTTCGAGGGCGTGCTCGGCCGAAGGGGAAGCAGTCGGAGTTGGTGGCGTTCAAGATGTATTGGCGACTGGCGCCGGAGCAGGCTGCGGCACTGGAGGGCCACGTCGAGCTGATGCTGTATCGCGGCGGCTATGCCGGACTCCAGCCGGTGGAAGACGGTGTGGCGAACTTGTGCTGCCTGGTGGAGCGGACGGAGCTGCAACGGCTGGGTGGACGATGGGAACATCTGCTGGCAGCGATGCAGCAGCAGTGCGGGTTGTTGCGGGAACGGCTGCAGGATGCACAGGCTATGCTGGAGAAGCCGCTGGCTGTGTCGTCGATCCCATACGGCTATGTGCGGGCGCGCAATGAGAGCCAGAGCGATGGCGTGTGGGCGTTGGGCGACCAGGCTGCCGTGATTCCTTCGTTCACCGGCGATGGGATGTCGATTGCGCTGCACAGTGGGTGTTTGG
>Ga0302319_10026106_pt1 | contig 10305 bp, 7 predicted proteins | sample Bog_T0_2_FD_203319 | JGI IMG/M metagenome (GOLD analysis project Ga0302319, IMG submission 203319) | Peat permafrost microbial communities from Stordalen Mire near Abisko, Sweden - Bog_T0_2 | ecosystem: Environmental > Terrestrial > Soil > Wetlands > Peat | place: Sweden: Abisko, Stordalen Mire...
GTGCGGGGTATAGACGAGCGAATAGTCGCGTTTTATATATTCGTTGCGCATCCAGTCTTCGATGACTTTGCGAATGGCGCCGCCCTTCGGGTGGAAGAAGATGAGACCGGGACCGCCGAGTTCCTGGATGCTGAAGAGGTCGAGTTCCTGGCCGATTTTGCGGTGATCGCGTTTCTTCGCTTCTTCGAGCTTGTTGAGATACTCGTCGAGTTCTTTCTGGGTGAAGAAAGCGGTGCCGTAGATGCGCTGCAACTGCGGATTCTTTTCGTTGCCTTTCCAATAGGCGCCGGCGATGGAGAGAAGCTTGAACGCTTTTAGTTTTTCGGTGGACGGCACATGCGGGCCGCGGCAGAAATCAATGAAGTGCGGGCCGAGCGTGTATTCGGAGAACATCTCGCCGGCGCGCTCGTCAATGAGTTCACGCTTCATCCAATCGTCTTTGTATTTGGCGAGGCCGGCTTGCTTTTCGGTCATCTGACGGTCGAACGGCAAGTTACGCGCCTGGATTTCGTGCATACGCTTCTCGAGCTTTTCGAGATCGTCGGGCGTGAACTTGGTGTCGCGCTGGAAATCGTAATAGAAACCGGAGTCGGTGGGCGGGCCAATGCCGAGTTTGGTTTCCGGATACAGTTCGAGCACGGCGGCGGCGAGTAAGTGCGCGGTGGAGTGCCGGTAAACTTGGAGAGACTCAGGATTCTTATTTGTGAGAATCTCGAGCTTAGCGTCCGACTCAAAGGGACGAGTCAAGTCGTATAGGTCGCCGTTCACGCGCGCCACGTAGGCGGCGTCGGCTAAACGCGGACTAATCTCTTTTGCCACATCGAGGGGCTTGGCTCCACTGGGAACCGTTTTTTGGCTGCCATCCGGCAACGTAATGGTGAAACTGCTCATGTTGTTGGGGGGTAAATTCGAGGTTAGCATCTCATACACGCACACGTGGAGTGTGTGCAGCGTAAAACGGAGAGAGTTGGAGGCGTTTAGGCGGCCATTTCTTGGCCGACTGGACCGGTTTCGACGGCTTGAGTGGCTCCTTTCTTGGTTTGGATGATGATTTTTTTGAATTCAAACTCTTCACGCTTTAAAATTTGAGCTTCTTTCTTCAAATTGAGGCCTTCGACGGCCCTCGCTTCGGTGGCTTGTTTGAGCTTCTGCGATTCGAAGCCAATTTCGAGGTTACGCCTTTCTTTTCTTGGGCTTTGCAGCTCCTTTAGTGAGCGGTGGAAGGCGCGTTCGTGGGTGGTTTGATAGCGGATCAAGACACCGAGCTTCGCGACATCGTCCTTTGCCAGTCCGTCTTGCACGCAATCGGCTTGCAGACGCAAAGCGCGGGCTCTTAACCATTCAGATTGAGCCATGTGACGAACTAGGATAACCTCCGTCTCCGTACTAGGATTATGTTCTTGGGTGAGGCGAGCGAGGAGTTCGTTGAATTTGTCGGGATTCTCGTCGTAGAGAATGCCGAAACGTTCGTGGTCTTTGACGGCGAGGCCGTGACGCGACCGGAAGCCCAATCGAATATCACGGAAGCTTTTCTCTTCATATACGCCCGAAACCCACTCAACGCCGCAAGGTGGCTCCAGGGCCTATACAAGAAAATTGATACCTTAGAACAGTTCCCGGAACGTTGCGCCTATCAACCTCTACCAAGACTCTATGGCGGCGGCTGGCGGATCGTGACCGGATGAGCGCGCTATAATTGGGTTCATGGCACCGGCCACATACCGTCTCGGCATCGCCGAATACGAGGATCTCTACGGCAGTGAGTCGGGCTGGGAGTACTGGTTCGGCGAAGCTCGACGCAAGCCTGTGCCCACAAAATTTCACGGCATCCTTCAGATCCTCCTCGGCGAACTCCTTCGACTCGCAGGTTACATTTCAACGGCAGAGGCCGAACTCCGTAATGTTCCTGATTGGTATCCGCGCCCGGATGTTTACGGTGTTCTCGAAGAATTCGAAGGCGCGTATCCAACCCGGCCCGTGGATGTTGTATTCGAGATCTTGTCGCCACAGGAGGACATTGAAACAAAATGCAAGCACTACAGCAACAGCTTGGTTCCGCAAATCTTTGTTTTTGATCCGTCTGCTCAAACCATCGCCAGTTGGGACGGGGCGAAGCTCATGCCTGTCGCGGATGTGAAACTTGGAAATGGTGTCACTATTACGGGCGCAACCATCTGGCGCGAATTTGCGAAACGGCAGCGGCAGCAACCACCGCCCCCTTCGATGACGATCTGACTTGCTGGCCTTTCACTCGCGTTGCCTCACATTCGGCGCCTCTATCCCGCAAGACGTCTGACCCAATCCAAGTTCGTTCCGCAAAGTTTTTATCAGTGTTTATGTGTGTTCAATCGTGGCTATGATATTTGCCATCCCACGCAATTTCCTGTAAATTACATGTATGGGCATTGAACTTTCGAACATCCACTCCTTGAGCGAATTCCAGCGCAATACCCGCGATCACATCCGCAAACTCAAGGCCACCGGCAAGCCCGCCGTTCTTACAGTCAACGGCCAAGCCGAAGTGGTTGTGCAGAGCGCAAAAGCCTATCAAAAGCTCCTCGATCAACGACAGGAACTCCTCGAAACCGTCAAAGGCATCAGCCGAGGACTCGACCAAGCCAAGCGCGGCGAAGGCCGTCCCATGCGTGAATTCCTGCAAGCCCTTGCCAAGGAGCACGGAATAGCGCTGAAGTGAAAAAATACGCCGTCGCTGTCACACCTGAAGCCCAATCGAATATCAAGGAAGCTTTTCTCTTCATAAATGCCCGCAACCCACTCAACGCCGCAAGATGGCTCCAGGGCCTATACAAGAAAATTGATACCTTGGAACAATTCCCGGAACGTTGCGCCTATGCCCGTGAAAGGTCATTTCTAGGAAACGAGCTACGCCAGTTGCTCTTCAAAAGCCATCGCATCATCTTTCTCGTTGATAAGCTGAAAGCGATCGTCTCTGCGCTGTATGTACGCCACGGGCGACGCAAAACCATAGGCGACCCCGCATTTACCGGCGAAGAGCAGTAGCGATTCGGCTCGCCTGTCGAAAAGGCTTGTTCCCAAAAGCAAGTCCTCAACGCCCTCTATCCAATTCTGTTCCGCGACCGCCAAGAGTCAGTCACAGCCCATCCCAATTTCTTTTCTCAAACCAAATCAACCATTTACAAGCAAAAAACCAATCCCCGCGAACGCGGCCATTCGATTCTAGAACCGAAAGGACACTCTATGCTCACCAAACGACCCAATCCAAGTTCGTTCCGCAAAATCGTTTCTTACCCCGCAAGATGTTCGAAGCGTTGGCGGCCAGCTATTTGACAACTTAATAAGCGTTCCCACGCGCAGACGCTTTTCATGCATTCGAATCGTAAAATGCGCTCTTTCTTCGCCTAAGGCCGTGTTTCCTGCCATTTCGAATCGTAAAAAACGCCTTCTCTTCGCCTACTGCCGTTTTTGGCGGCGAAAAGCAACGGGCAGCGAAAAGCAAAGAGGGGACATTGCGGGGTTGCGTCAACAAAGCCCCCAAGCCAAGCATCACATGTAGCAGCGGTGTCCCCTCTTTGCGTTCCCAGGCGCAGACGGCTTTTCGTGCGTTTCGAATCGTAAAATACGCTCTCTCTTCGCCTAGGGCGGTGGCTTCCTGCCATTTCGAATCGCAAAATGCGCCGTTTCTTCGCCTTTCTCACCGCCGAGTGTGAAAATCAGAACATTTCGAATCGTAGAACTCGCCGAAGTTCGTCGCCTGAAAAAACCTGGATAGAATAAAATCTCTCGCTCGTCCCTATAGTCGCCGCGCGAACGCCGCCCCCGGCTTTGAATTGAATAAATAAGGAAGTAATTTGATGACCGACAGAACACCACACGCCATAAAAGCAAAATCCCTCTTCCGCCAACGGTGGGCATTCGCCCGCCTAGCCATCCTTGGATTCTTGCTCGCCGGATTCGCCTTTGCCCAGGAAGGCCAAATCGGCGGCCGCGTGACCGACCCTTCCGGAGCCGTGCTCCCCGACGTAAAGGTCACCGTCACCAATGCTGACACCGGCGTCGCTCGCGACACAGCCACAAACTCTCTCGGCTATTACACCGTCCCGCTCCTCCAGCCCGGCAATTACAAAATCGCTGCCGAAAAACAAGGCTTTCGCACGCGCGAACAAACCGGCATCGTCTTGCAGGTCGATCAGCGCTCCACGCTCGACTTCACCATGGAAGTCGGCCAGTTGAATCAGGAGATCTCCGTGGAAGCCGCCGCTACCCAAATCAATACGGTCGATCCGAGTGTGGGCCAGGTCATCGATAACAAGCAGGTAGTCGAACTGCCGCTGAATGGCCGCAACTACATCAGCCTCGGTCTTCTCTCCGCGGGAACGTCCGACCCCATCGCCGGTAGCCGCGCGCAAGGTTTCAGTTCCGGCGGCCAGCGCTTGTCAGCCAATAATTATCTGCTCGACGGCGCCGACAACAACAGTTACGAGCTCGCCGACGCCGGCCGCATGGGCGGCATGGTCGCGCCTTCCATCGACGCGGTCCAGGAGTTTAAAGTCCAAACCAATTCCTACTCCGCCGAATATGGCCGCGGCACCGGCGCAACCATCAACGTCACCATTAAATCCGGCACCAATGAAATCCACGGTACGGCGTTCGAGTTTATACGCAACGACGCGGTCGACGCCAAGAACTTTTTTGCCAGCGCCACCGCGCCCATTCCCAAGTATCAGCGCAATCAATACGGGTTCGCCGCCGGCGGCCCTGTCATCAAGAACAAGCTATTTATTTTTGGCGACTGGGAAGGCACCAACGTCCGCCAGGCGCAGAGCGCCGTTACCACCATTCCCACGCTCGCCGAACGCAGCGGTAACTTTTCGCAGGAAACCAAGATTCTCAAAAGCCCTTTTCCGGGAGTTACTTTCGCCAACAATATGCTCCCCACTTCTCGAATCGATCCGTTGGCGGCTAAGCTCATCAATCTTTATCCGATGCCCCAAAACGGCAATCTCTCCTCGAATTACCTTTACGACGGACCGAACAATGAAGACGATCACCGCTGGGACATTCGTACCGATTACACCATTCGTGAGCGCGACACCATCTATGGGCGCGTCAGCCATTACGGCATTTCCATTCCCGGCATTTTGAATTTGCCGCCGCCCGCTTTCGGCGCCAATGCCTTCGATGAAAAAATCAATGCTTGGAACGATTCTCTTGGTTGGAACCACATCTTCTCCGGAACGCTGCTGGCCATCACGCGCATCTCTTGGTCATACAATCAGTTCGCGCGCGCCAATCCAGCCGTAGCGGGCACGGCCAATCTTAACGCCACTTACGGCATTCCCGGTGGCGATGATAGCATTCCCGGCGGTATGTCGGCTTTTGGCATCACTGGCTACGCGCAACTCGGCATTGGCGCTAACAATCCCACCGTCCGTAATTCGCAAAATCGTCAGGTCATGACTGACTTTAATTGGTCGCACGGCGCGCAAAACATTAAATTCGGCGCCAACCTGTTGCGCATACAAAACAATATTCTGAACGACAACTCCACCATCGGCAACTGGACCTTTAACGGGCAGTTCACCGGCGATGCCATGGCCGATTTCCTGTTGGGTTACTCCACTCAATGGAACGGCTCAACCATCGAAAACGTGAATCTCCGCGGTTGGCTCCCCGCCGCTTATGTGCAGGACGATTGGAAAATCAGCCCCAAACTTACGGTGAATCTGGGCGTCCGCTATGAAGTGGGCCTGCCTTATTACGACACCCAGAACCGTATGGCCAATCTGAAGCTGCTCACCCCCACCACGGCCACCATGATACTGGCCAGTAACTCCGGCGGTTACGAGAGTAAGTCTCTCGTAAATCCAAATAGCAACGGCTGGGAGCCGCGTCTCGGTTTGGCTTATCGGACCAATGCAAAAACTGTCATTCGCACCGGCTTCGGAATTTATCGCACTTACTTCGAACCGATGGGAGACGCTCAGTTTTTGACCGTAAATCCGCCGTTCAGCTATCAGGTGAACCTGACCGGCAGCCAGACCGTGCCCGCCGTGATTTTGTCGCAAGGTCCGCCGGACGGAGCCGTTACCCTGGCGCATGCCACTGGCGTGACGTTCGCGCAATATCCCAGCAATCCGCGCCGTGCCTACGCCGCGCAATGGAATTTCAATGTTCAGCGCCAATTGGCGGCAGACTGGTTGTTTGAGATCGGTTATTCGGCCGAAAAGGGCGTGCATTTGATCAACCGTTACGACGGCAACTTCGCGCCGCCGGAGCCAGGCAATATCAACGCCGACCGGCCCATCCAGACGGCCATCATTCCACCTGCCAACAATGTAATTTCGCCGCTTGGTGGCATCAACCAATACAACTTCAACGGCAATTCCAATTACCAAGCCTTGGTGGCTCAGTTGGAGAAGCGCTTCACCAAAGGCCTCACCTGGCTCACATCCTATACGTGGTCGAAGACCATTGGTGATGTCTGCTCCGACTCCGCCGATGGCAGCTCGGCCAACTGCGGTTTCCAGGATCCGCTAAACATGCGCGCCGAAAAATCGCTCGACAATCAGAACATGACCCATCGCTTTGTCACCAGCATTCTCTATGACCTGCCGGTTGGCCGCGGCCGTCAATTCGGTTCGCGCATGAACCCGGTGCTTAACGGGGTTATTGGCGGATGGTCAGTAGGAGGACTCTTCACACGTCACTCCGGCTTACCTTACACGATTGTCGATTCGGGCAACCCGGCTAACACGGGCAGCATTGCCACCGAATCGCGCCCGAACTTAGTGGGCAATCCCTACTTAGTCCCCTGGACTGTCGCCCACGCCTTCAACACCGCTGCGTTCGCGATCCAACCCCTTTACACTTACGGCAGTTTGGGCCGAAACACGATGTCGCTGCCCTACGTAGATAACCTCGATCTCATTCTGTCCAAGGTTTTCACTGTCACCGAACGGGTTCGCTTGCAACTCCGGTTCGAAGCCTTCAATTCCACCAACACGCCGCCGTTCACATCCGCTCCGGGAGCGACTGTGGGCACCGCGACCTTCGGACAAACCACCTCCGCGGGCGCACCCCGGCAATTACAACTCGGCCTCAAGGTGCTGTTTTAGACATAACAAAACTTAACAGGAAAAGCCTCGGCGTCGCCTGTTTCAACCGCAAGAAATGAAAAGACTCATGGCTATCTCGAATCTGCGCGTGCCGGCGCGCGTTGGTATGACGTTGGCAATGGCACTCGTCTGCCTGCGACCCGTCGCGGCGCAATCTTCCACCGAGAAGGTCGTCCACGCGGCTAATAAGTTTCTTGCATCCCTAAGTGATGATCAGAAGCACAAGGTGCTATATGCCTACAACGACGAGGAACAGCGGGCTCGCTGGTCGAACTTTCCCACCGGATTTGTTGCGCGTGGCGGCCTTCGTTTAAAGGACTTGAGCGAATCGCAAAGCGCTGCCGCCATGGATCTGATGGCGGTTGTGCTGAGTCCCATGGGCTTGGAGAAAGTGAACCAAATCCGTCTGGCCGATGACGACTTCAAAACCAACGGTTCGAAAAGAGGCCCAGGCGGTGGTGGCCCACGCGGTGGAAACGGCGGCCCTCCTGGGGGCGGTGGTCCGCCGCCACAATTCGGCGTACGCGGTCCTGGCGGTCCCGGCGGCAGAGGCCCAGGAGGCGGTGGCGAAATGTTCGGCAAGGACCTCTATTACATTTCTTTCCTCGGCACTCCCTCAACCTCCGCCCCGTGGATGCTCCAATTTGGCGGTCATCACCTGGCGTTGAACATCACCATCGCCGGAAGCAAGGGCGTATTAACTCCCACGCTCACCGGCGCTCAACCAGCCACGTTCACTTTCGATGGCAAAACCATACGTCCCATTGGGCGAGAGAGTGACAAGGCAGTCGCTCTTTTGCGCTCTCTCGATGACAAGCAACGCCAGCAAGCCGTTTTGAATTATCAAGTGCCGGACTTGATCCTTGGACCCGGTCAAGACGGAAAGAAAATCGCTCCAGAGGGTTTGAAAGCCTCCGCCATGAATGCAATACAGCGCCGTCTTCTGCTAGATCTTATTTCGGAATGGGCTGGCATTATGAATGAGAGCGCGGCCTCGGCGCGCATGGCTGAACTAAAAGCCGACCTCAACGAAACACAGTTTGCTTGGAGTGGTCCCACCACCGCCGAACCGGGCGTCAACATCTCTGCCTATTACCGCATCCAGGGGCCGCATCTGGTGATCGAATACGCTCCCCAGCATGATGAGCCCACCAACCACGTTCACACTATGTATCGCGATCCCACCAACGATTACGGCACCCAATTCGGTGGCAAATGAAAACGAAACTGGCGGCCATTTCCGCGTTGATATCTCTTGCAACGCCCGTATTGTTCGCGCATCGGATTGACGAATACCTGCAAGCCATCATCGTTTCCGCTGGGCCAAACAATCTTCAGGCATCGATGCGGCTGATTCCCGGCGTCGCCGTCTCGAACTCCGTCATCGCAGCCATCGATTCGAATAGCGACGGCGTTTTCTCAGTGAGCGAACAGCGAGCTTACGCCCAAAAAGTTCTGCATGATCTCTCGCTCAGTGTAGATGGCGAATCACTAACGCCTCGTCTTACAGCAGTCAGTGTTCCCTCGGCAGCGGAGATGAAGGAAGGACTCGGTGAGATCCGCATTACGTTCGTCGCGGACTTGCCCAGCCGACGGGGGCAGCGCGCGCTGGTTATCGAGAATCACCACGAACCCCGGATGTCTGTCTATCTGATGAACTGTTTAGTCCCGCAGGAAAGCTCTATCCGCATCGTTGCGCAGAATCGGAACGAGAATCAATCTTATTATCGTGTCGATTACATGCAGTCGAGCGGCGAACAAGATTCCTGGTTAACGCATTGGCAAACTGGCCTGCTTTCAGCAATGTCTCCTCTGAGCGGCGTGCCCAGCATGTTTCGTCTCGGCATGCGCCACATTGCGGAAGGGACAGATCATCTCCTCTTTCTGCTGGCTCTTCTCTTGCCGGCGCCGCTCTTGGCTGTGGGCTCTCGCTGGGCAACGCATGGTAGCGTTCGCTACAGCTTAATGCAGATTGTGCGCGTGGTAACGGCCTTCACCATTGGCCATTCGCTCACGCTCGCGTTAGGAGCGTCGGGTCTCGTGTCTCTGGCCAGCCGCTTAGTGGAGGTGCTGATTGCGTTTTCTATTCTGGTCTCGGCCGTCCACGCGTTGCGCCCGCTCTTCCCAGGCCGTGAGCCAATGATCGCCACTTTCTTCGGTCTTGTGCATGGATTGGCCTTCGCCACGACGCTGCAAAATTTGGGCGTGAATCCGTGGCAGCGTATCGCCGGCATTCTCGGATTCAACCTCGGCATTGAGTCTATGCAGTTGCTTGTCGTAGCCTCGATTTTACCTTCGTTGCTCATCCTAAGCCGCATGCCGGTTTATAGATTCTTCCGATTCGCCGGTGCCAGCTTTGCCGGTATCGCCGCGCTCGGTTGGATCGCGGAACGCTTGCTCGGCGTTCATACCGACGTAGACGCAATGGTCGATGGCGTGGCACGCCACGGAGTCTGGCTGGCCGCTGCCTTATTCGCCACCAGCCTCATCTTGTGGTTAAACGGGCAGTCTGCGGCAGTTAATGGAAATCATGCGAATGCGTTCCTAAATCCAGCGGGTTTGTCAGCGGGAAAACTTGTTTCGCCAGAATGTGGACCACGCCGTCCACGTTCTGCATTTGTCCTTCCACCATCACCCATGGGTGAGTCAAAATATTGAGTTGCTGTTCTTTAAATAGATCCGGCATGATGACTACATTGGAAATGCCGGTTTCATCTTCCAAGCTTAAGAACAGAATGCCTTTCGCCGTTCCGGGACGTTGCCGCACAATGACGTTGCCTGCCACTCGAACTGTACGTCCGTTCGCAATGGAAAAAAGCCTAGCGGCTGGAACAACCTTAAGCTGGTCCATCTCAGCGCGGCGATAAGCCATTGGATGTTTGCCGATGGTCATGCCTGTGCCCGCGCAATCGGCAATGAGGCGTTCTTCAATCGTCATTTGTGTCAAAGGCGCTACTGGCGCCGCTGCTTCTGGAACAGTTTGCACGAGTTCTCCCGCAGGTCTGGAAGACCACGCGGCTTGCCATAATGCATCTCTTCGATGTTTGGCGCCGATGGAATTCAATGCACCAATGGCTGCCAGCCGTTCTGTATTTTCCTTGCGCAACTCCGGAACGCGCCGCGCCAGATCGTCAATACTTGAAAAGGGCTGCTCGCGCATAATCCCTTCGATGGCTGCTTTGTGTAATCCGCGCACGTAGTTGAAGCC
>Ga0302319_10026107_pt1 | contig 10304 bp, 8 predicted proteins | sample Bog_T0_2_FD_203319 | JGI IMG/M metagenome (GOLD analysis project Ga0302319, IMG submission 203319) | Peat permafrost microbial communities from Stordalen Mire near Abisko, Sweden - Bog_T0_2 | ecosystem: Environmental > Terrestrial > Soil > Wetlands > Peat | place: Sweden: Abisko, Stordalen Mire...
AAAGCTTAAACCGGTAACTAAGATTCGTTTAGAAGCACCTGTCGTACCCACTTGATCTAATAATGGATGCAAAGTGCTTAATAAATTGCGTTGAATATTCTCCTGTTCAAGATACCAATCATTTCTCAAATACTCATTTTTATTAAGCACCGGACTAGAAATTCCCAAAAGAATTACTGCCATTGACATGTAATACATTTGCTTATTGTTTTGCAAGAATAGGGCGATTAAGATGACAGGTAAAAAAAGTATGTATGATCCACTGCAAGAGTAACCACCGAAATGATGGTTAGGAAAGATGGAGTTAGGGATCCATGCCAATAAAGCCCCTATGAGACAAGATAAAAGTACAAGAATAATCTTCCTACTGTCAGCCCTAAAATAACGGTAACTAGTTAATACGATCAAGAGGAACATCCCTAAATTCAATACATTAAGCCCTTCCCTGGCGTAGCGGCTCCATTCCCCAAAAACAGAAGCTGGATTCAATATCATCTTGTAAGGTGCGTTAAACGCATTTGTATCAAAACCATAAAACCGTGAGTGCATGCACGCATTGTAAATAAAAGAAACACCTAACGCGCTTACCAACGCCACCAAAGGAATGAGCGCATGCATAGTATTTTTTTTAGGATAAGATAGTAACCAAGCACTTGCAATAACCAGAGACGTTAAAGCATATGTTTCTTTAGCTAGAAACGCAAGAATTGCAAAAAAGAAAAATAAAATTAGAGCATATAAAGATGGCCGCTTAAGGTAAATATGAAAAAACCAGGCTGCATTTATCAATAAGAAATACGATAATTGCGACATTTGGTCTTCGGTGCAAAAAGTATAAAAATAAGGCTGTGAAAATATTAAATAAAGGTATACAAAAAAAGCGGCTATAAAAGACCATTTAAAATCGATCCCTATAATTCGGCGGAATAACATCGCCGATAAAACACAATTGGACTGAATAAGCACTATAACAGCCGCAATTGATCCTTGAATACCCAGATGACCAATTAGCCAAATAAATAAAGTGCCGATAGGGCGTGGCAATTTAAAAACGCTTAAAATCCCAGATGGAGTATTTGCCAGCGCTGAAGAAAAATAAAAATCTGAATGATTAGGCCATAATGGATTGTAGTACCCAGGGAATATGTACCGTAGAACAAAGGCGTGGACCCCTATGGTAAAAATCATCAGCAAACAAAATTCAGCGATCCCAAATCGAGAGCCAAAATTAAATCTTGATTTAATCATAAATCCTTTTCAAAGAAATAGAAAACGACAAAAAAACAGCAAGCATGGCAATGGGGATAAAAGATTCAAAATAGCGAGGAAAAGGAGCCTCTGCCATTGAAACAAAGAGCAGATTAGCCATGACAAATAATGTTAAAAAAAATAAAACCTTATCTCTATACATTAAGCCATAAATAAATGCATAAATAAAAAACACTCCCATCCATCCCCGCCACTTCAAGAGCTTGTTTTCAAAAACATTGATCCATTGAACCCCAAAATCATGCCAAGGATTCACAGGATAATCTACAGTCATATTATGTAGCACCTTCTGGCGTGATTGATACTCAGCCAGGGGTAAAATGCCTCCGGGATAGCTCGACCAATCATGCAGGTAGTGAAAGTAATCTCGTTTTGTCAAAAACGCTGGGGTATCAATCCAAAAATCTTCACCGACAAGATTTTTCTGGAAAGCCAAGAATGTCCGTTGAATATACACTAAAGGCTTTGATTTTATCCCCGCAATTGAAGCCTTCATCATCAAATGATCCGCTTCTTGAGCAGATAAACCGCTTGAGCGTAAAGCCCGTAAATAATCCCACCAGGCACCAGGAAAACGATAAGGAACTCCGCTTTTATAGCACAGCGTTAAGATTTTCTTTGTTTCAGAATTATGATAATCAACAAGCCCATCATAGGCAATCACCCTATTAGCCAAATGGCTGCCTGAAGTGGTTGTTAAAACAAATTCACCATAATAATGCCAGTTGTGAAGAAAATTCGCGAGGATGATTATCGCCAGAGAACTGGCAAAGCTTATAAAAGCTTTTCGTCCAGCAGGAGTAATTAAAAGATAAATGATAAAAACCCCTGCCGCCAGTAAAGCCAGTGGTTTAGTCAATATCGAAAATGCCGTGACAACGCCTAAGAGCAAACCTTTTTTCCAGCTTCCCCCGTTTAACAAAATACCAAAGAACAAATACAGCGATAAAAGTGTTAAGAAAATACATAGCGACTCTGCCATGATGGCCTGAGCATAAATAAGACGCGGCAAATACAAAGCATAAACCAACGCCGCGCAAAACCCTTCCATCCTGCGCCCTATCCTAAGCCCTATATAAAAAAGCAGCAGGACACTGCCCAGGCTTAATAAATGCTGGAAAATAACAATAGCCTTTCCCCAATAAAGTGTCGGCGCCCAAAGCCTGCAAAAATCAAGGAACAACGGATACCCTAAAGGATAATTGATCATGCACTGGATCGGCTTTAAGGCTGCATAATAATCGGGGAAGAACTCTCCAGCGGCAAAATAGCGTGTCAGATCAAGATACCAGACAGAGTCGTTCAATAAAATTACCGGAAGTGTATTGTAGATAATGAATTGCGGGATAAGCGCCACGATGATAAGTATCAGGAACAACGATAGGTTGTGCTTATCATCCATGAACCATCTTCCCCATGCAGACATATATTTTTTAATCAAGGTCATAGACAATTAGGACTTCTCTTTTTTAATAGCTAGGATTCTAAAACTCTTATTTGAAAAAATGACGTTGTGGGCAATACGCGCAAAGCAAGTATCAGGAACCGGCGCAGATAAGACATAAAAATCCGGGGCATAAATACTGTTGTACACCGCAAGATTTTTGCAACTAAATGATGGCCGCGTAGGCAATGAAATATAGGGCCGATGCATAAAATACCCTTCTTGATCCTCATTGGAAGCCACCAAAATATCCCTTGGCAGATGCTGATCAATCCATTGATAACACTGATACAAATTAATATAATAGGGATCCCTTGATCTGGAATGATTCATAAACTCCTGACGGACATTAAAATATTGAGAAAGAGCGCTCAAGATCATGCCAGATAAAACAAGTACGCCAAATAGCCTTTTCCATAAGTTTGCTGGGACAAAACAAAGCTGATACAAGCAAAACCATCCCGCTAAAGAGACTAAAACAAAAGGAATGAGAGAATACCGTAAAGTTTCTAAACTTGGATTCCAACAAAAGCTGTATGAATACCCCAATACAATAAAGAAAGCCTGACACAAACAATTTAAAACAAAAAATCGCCCTTCGTTCTTTACTCTCGTAAAAGTTAAATATGTCATCGCAGGGATTAAGAATAGTAAAAAACATTTGGACAATCCCATCATATGTTCATAAAAATAAGTGATTTGAATCGCCGAATGTTTAAATCCTTGAGGATTTATAATGCCGATATGCCCCAGATGATAGTATGCTAAATTAGAAACACGCGCCAAGGTATAATCAGCTGCGGGCTTTAAATATTCTGGGTAAAAAGTATGATAATTCACCCAATTAAATAATTGATACGGCCCCATAACAATGAGAAAACCAAAAATAAAGATGAGCGCGTTCTTCAATCGCTGCTGAATCTTCTCTTCTGAAACACAAATAATAAATAAGTAAGCCGCAATGGAGTAAATATGAGAAACGCGAATTAAAAAAAGAACAGCATTAAGAACCCCCACCCACCAAAGGGCTCGCGGCTGATTGGGAAATTTTAAGAACAATATAAAGCATATTAAGAAGATTAATAAATGCAGTTGCTCAGTCCATGGAAAAATGGCTGAATAAAAGAAATTAAATGAAAAAATTACAAAAACCAAAAATAGAACATTAAAGCGGCTTGAAATATAACGCTGAGCAATATAAAAAATCAAGGCAGCATTTAACCCCAGAATAATAATGTTAAGCCTAATAACTTGCTCTATCCCACCGTGTACCAAAAAGACCAGTGAACACAATAACGGATAAATAGGATGCATGAATGGCCATAGCGGATGGTAATGACCACTAAAGAATTGATAAAGGTCAAAGCTGACAACAAACCCTTTATGGGAAACAATGTTCTCGGCAATATTAAGGTAGGTACTAGCATCAGCCGTGTTTAATTTTAACGCGGCAAAATCTGCAAAGATTAAATACACTCCCCAAGTGATGACAAAATATAGCAAGCATTGAGCATAGAAGCGGATCATTTTCAAAACATTCACCCGTTATGTCATTCCCGCGAAAGCGGGAATCTTTCTAATATGGATCCCCGACAAAAACATTCGGGGATGACATATTATTTTAAACCTTTTAATCGTAAATCAATAACACTCATCACCTCAGCAGGCTCGATTGCTTCCATGCAAGGAGCCTTCTGGCCACAAAAGAATCCCGCGTCTGTTCTATATACATACAAGCAAGGGCTGCAGGGGAAACGCTTGTAAATAACATCATGAAATTCTTTTTCTCTTTGGAAAGGACCATACAAATCAACAGAGCCTGGCCCCCATAATGAAATGGTGCGCGTGCCGACGGCTTTGGCTATATGAAATGGCCCAGTATCATTAGTGACGAAGATAGGCAACTGAGAAAGCAAGCTCAAGAATTGAATGAGTGTTAGCTCACCGGTCAAATTGATAACCCTATCGTGCCATACCGATGGCAGCAATGATAAAAATTCTTCAGAGTAAGATTTTTCACCTTTCACACCTGTCAAAATGATACGCCACTGAGGGTATTGAGTCAGGAACGATTCCACTAACGCTACAAACTTGGGGAGTGGCCATCGCCGGCATAAAGCCAGATCACTGGCGTGGATATTAAGACCTATCGTATTTTCTAAACCAGGAATATTCTTTGCTCTTAAAAAATCCAGCACTTCCTTCTTTTGATCATCAGGAATAAGAACCTCTTGAGGATAAAAATTCTGATTTTCTATACACAAAGCAGAGGTAAACATGCCATAAATTTCCAAGATATGCCGACTGTAATTAAAATAGATAGGTACATTCACCAAAGAATCCCGCCAAAAACGGGCGATAAAAAATCCCATGCGTAACGGAGCTCCTGATAAAAATAACATGATGGTGCTAAACTTAGAATAAAACTCGATGTCCATGGCGATATCTATTTTTTGTTGATGGCAATAAAAAAGTGCCCGCCAAATGCTATTAACCAAAACAAATGGATTTTTAGTATCAATAATCAAATACTCATCCGCCAAGGACAAAGTCTTCAAAATGGGGAGATTATCTTTAAAGGTCAGAAAAATGATTTTGGCATCTTTGTAAGTGTTTCGGATATTCGACACCATCGCCGAAGCTAAGGTGATACTGCCTAAACCAAAAAATTTGATGATCAGGATGTTGCGGGGCGGCAAAGATTCACGAGGGATAGACAAATGCCTTTTATACGAGGGGTGACAAAGGCGGTTGAATAAGGCTAGTACGATGCAGATAGGACTCCCAACCCAATGGTCGATAAATTTTAAAAGATTAATTTTGTCATTTTTCATAAGAGTCCTTTATATGATCGATGATGTCCAAAGCAATCATCCCCCATTTCCCATGAGCACGTGCCGCTAAATCCCCCGCCCTGCCATGATAATAAGCCCCGTATTTCGCCGCATCAAAGGGGCTCATCCCCTGCCCCCAAAAAGCAGTGATCATGCCGGTCAACACATCTCCGCTGCCAGCCGTGGCCATCCCTACGTTACCAGTTTGATTGATCGAGGTTTTCCCTTGCGAAGAAGCAATCACTGTCCGAGGCCCTTTAAGCAATAATACGCAATTAAAACCTCGTGCAAAATCGCAAGCTGTTTTTACCCGACTGGCTTCAATCTCCTTGATTGTTTGTCCAGTTAATCTAGACATTTCTCCCACATGCGGCGTTAAGATGCGAGGGCCCGCGGCTTTTTTTAAAATATCGGTATGCCCTGCTAAAGCAAATAAAGCATCCGCATCTACGACCAAAGGCTTGGGGCAATGCATGATGATCTGGCGGGCCATTTGTTGTGTGCCACCTTCACGCCCAAGGCCTGGACCTATCGCAATGGCATCAAATTGATCCCAAGATTTCTTCAGCTCATCATACGCTTTTAAAGAATAAGCCCCACTCCTGCTTTGCGCCAGAAGCTTGGTCATGACCACATTTGAGATTTTTTTCTGAAGTGTTAAATTTAGACCACGAGGAACTGCTGCCGTCACAAGACCTGCACCCGAACGCATGGCGGCTAATGAACATAAGGCGGATGCTCCGAGCATTGTCGGAGAACCGGCAATAATAAGGAGATGACCAAAATCCTTTTTGGATAATCGGGGATTAACCCTCGACAATGGCGCTGGCAACGGCATAGTCCCTGCTATGGGAGATGGAGATCAATAGGCGATACTTAAAATCTATATTATTGTAATAGCAGACTGGTTTACCTGTTTCATCATTGATGATGGTAACGTCATGCCATGAAAGATGAGGAATGCCCATCGCTTTAAAAATAGCTTCCTTGGCCGCAAAACGCCCAGCGTAATGCCGGTAAGGAAATTTAAATTTCTTGGCATATTCAATTTCACCGGGCGTAAACACATAATTCAAAAACACTTCTCCCCAGCGATCCACCGCCTTCTGAATCCGCTCCACTTCAACGATATCTATACCAGTTCCTAAAATCAAAGTTCACCTCCGCTTAGCAGGAAATAGAGCCTTTTGCCAGTCCCTAAAATCATGCCCCTTCCATCTAACGCAAACGCGCATCATAAGGATGAAATTTATTCTTCTCACTCCACGGTCGATCAAAGAACAAATTTCACCCTTACAATGCACGCATACATTTATCTTCCCACATTCTCGTCGTAAATCAAACCTTAATATAAAACCCAAATACTTAACTATTCGGACATTGTGTTTTCTTCGCAGGCAGTAAAAGGCTGATTTTGCCGGTTCCCGAACGTTCAGTTCGGGAAAAATCAGCCTGGACACTAGCGATTTCTCCCCGCAGGGGGAGACGAGCGGCCTGCGAAGGAAATACAATGTCCGAATAGTCCTACTTTTACTTTATAATCGCCAACATCTCACGCACCGCTTGTTTTAAGCCTACAAATACAGCGCGACTCATAATGGCGTGTCCGATATTTAGTTCATGCATGCCTTTAAGACGGGCAATGGCATAAGTGTTTTCATAATTCAACCCATGACCAGCATTAACAACAATACCAAGTTTACGGGCATAAAGGGTCATCGTTTTAATGTCATTAAATTCCTCGACCGCAAACCTGTCAGCAAAAGCAGTCGCATATTGGCCTGTATGCAATTCAATGGTCTTAACACCAATAGACGCTGTTGCATCAATCTGTTTTTTATTAGGAGCAATAAAAAGGCTGACATCAATTCCTGCCTTCATCAAAGTATGGCTAACCGTTTTAACTCTCTTTAAATGACGCACCACATCTAATCCACCTTCGGTGGTGAGTTCCTGACGTCTCTCAGGAACCAAGGTCGCTTGGTCAGGTTTAACTGCAAGTGCCACTTTCAAAATGCCAGGATTAACCGACATTTCTAAATTAAATCGGGTTTTCACAGCTTTGCGCAAAAGCACAATATCACGGTCCTGGATATGCCTTCTATCTTCCCGCAAATGAGCAACAATGCTATGCGCTCCTGCCTGTTCACACAAACGAGCCGCCAATACCGGATCAGGATCAGACTCGCCCCGTGCCTGCCGTATTGTAGCAACGTGATCGATATTGACACCAAGTTTAATCATGAATGCATCCCTTTAACATAAAACCAGGTGATAATCGCCAGGGCTAAGGCGACTAATTTTAACACTAAATTTGAACTGAACCAATTTTTCACGATTTCTCTTTTTTTACAGGTGCCAAAATTTGATTAATAACCTTCGTAAAATGTTCTTCATTATGTACTGGTATGAAATGGCCTTCATAGGCAATGCTGATTTCACCTGTCTCTTCAGATACCAAAACGATCAAAGCATCCGTATGTTCGCTTAATCCCAATGCTGCCCGATGACGGGTGCCCACTGTTTTCCCCACACTGGGATTATCTGACAGAGGGAATAAACACGAACTTGCCGCCACCCTTTCACCCCTGATCACGACCCCTCCATCATGCAGCGGCGTATTAGGCATAAAAATGCTTTGTAAAAGCGCTGAAGAAACTTTACCGTCAATGACAATGCCACTTTCAATATATAAATCCAGCTTCATCTCACGCTCGATGGCAATCAAACAACCATTCTTACGTTTGGAAAGGCGGGAAACAGTGTCATAAATCTCATTAACCAACGCTTTAATTTCAGTTTCACCTAATGAAATGGTGAATAAATGCTGTTGACCTAAACGGGCAAGGCCTGAACGCAATTCGTGTTGAAAAATAACGACAATGACAATAATCCATATTGAAAAGAAATTCCGTAATAACCAATTAAGAACCTCAAATCCCAAGACCTGAGAAAGCAAAAGAGCAATGATCAAATACGTGATCCCTCTTAAAACCTGAAATGCACGCGTGCCTTCAAAGAATATTAATATTTTATAAAAAACCACCCATAAAATAGCCATTTCAACCAAGGCTTTGGCGATGGTGATGACAATGTCAGGCTTATGCATTAAGTAGGGCATCTGTGACTCTCAATGTTTCTTTAATGGCTTTCACATCATGGACCCGGACAATATGCGCCCCCCGCATGACTCCCACCGTCACCGTCGCTGCAGTACCTATTAATCGAGCGCCAACATCATTCTGTAATAACTTCCCAATAAACGATTTGCGTGAAGTTCCCAATAAAATAGGACAACGTAAAACATTTAAATCATTTATATGATTAATTAATACTAAATTCTGTTCAGTTGTTTTAGCAAAACCAATGCCTGGATCAACAATGATCCTATCTTTCTTTATACCAATCTCTAAACATTTTTCAACCGATATTTGCAATTCTTTAATAATCTCTTCTAGCAAATCTTTATACTTGGTTTTGGTTTGCATGTTGGCAGGTGTGCCCCGCATATGCATAATGACAATCGAAGCCCCGTAATCCCGAACCATCCTCAAAAAAGCCCGGCTCATTTGAGTACCCTCTATATTATTTATTATAGAAGCCCCAGCATCTAATGCAGACTGAGCTACTTTTATTTTTGAAGTATCTATGGAAATAGGGATCTTGATTTTTCGTGCTAAGCCTTCAATCACTGGGATAACGCGGCCGATTTCTTCTTGAACGGAAACACTTGAAGCCCCGGGGCGCGTCGATTCACCACCAATATCCAGTATATCAGCACCATCCCGAAGGAGTTTGCGGGCCAATTGCAGGCAGGCAGCGCTACCAATTCTTCCATCACCGCTAAAGGAATCAGGGGTGCAATTGACTATCCCCATGATCTTTGTATCATGCCCTAATTTTAAAACTTTTTCACGGGCACACAGATCATAGAGGATTCTGCTCATGGGATTTGAGGGGCATCAGTGTGCAGGTTAAGCTTATGCTCGGGGAGCATCAGCAATACCCTTGCTTCTTCGATGTCTATTGTCTCTTTTTCGATCAGGCGCTTGGCCAGAAGATCCATTTTATCCCGGTGATCGAGCAAGAGCTGTTTAGCTTTCTCATAAGATGCGTGCACCAGGCTATGAATTTCATCATCAATCTTGCGAGCTGTTTCTTCGCTGTAATCTTTTTCATCAAAGAGATCACGGCCTAAAAACATTTGCTGGCCTTGTTTGCCAAAGGCTAATTTATCAAGCTTATCGCTCATCCCATATTGGCAAACCATGCTGCGGGCAATTTGAGTGACCCTCTGCAAATCATTGGACACACCCGTCGTGGTGTCATTCATATAAATTTCTTCACCGACCATGCCGCCCAAAAGAACAACCATCATGCCTTTTAATTCATTCTTTGACATGTAATGCTTATCTTCTTTGGGAGGCGTTAAGGTGTACCCACCCGCCATGCCGCGAGGGATAATAGAAACCTTTGTAAACGTGTCAACTTCTTCTAATAACAAGGACAACATGGCGTGCCCTGCTTCATGGTAAGCCGTCATTTCTTTTTCTTTTTTAGAAGTCACATGACTTTTCTTTTCAGGTCCCATCGTGACACGTTCAACAGCGGCCAGCATTTCTTCCATACCGACTGTTTCCTTATTCCGCCGGGCTGCAAGGAGGGCCGCTTCATTGCAAACATTAGCCAGATCCGCACCAGAAAAATAAACCGTCATCTGGGCAATGCGGCGCAAATTCACTTCTTCACCTAGTTTA
>Ga0302319_10026111_pt1 | contig 10304 bp, 10 predicted proteins | sample Bog_T0_2_FD_203319 | JGI IMG/M metagenome (GOLD analysis project Ga0302319, IMG submission 203319) | Peat permafrost microbial communities from Stordalen Mire near Abisko, Sweden - Bog_T0_2 | ecosystem: Environmental > Terrestrial > Soil > Wetlands > Peat | place: Sweden: Abisko, Stordalen Mire...
GACGAACTTCTGGAACTCCGTCGGCGGCTCAATGACCTTTTCGAATTGAGAATCTTCTAAGGCTAAGCCGGACGATTTCCTAGTAGTCGGAGGCTCTGCCGGGCTGCGGGAAAGCTGATTCCCCCGGCTGGCGGCTGGCGAGGATGTACGCTTTTCCATTGGCTGCGGCTCCGCCACGCCGACGCCATCGCATGGGTCCGATTGAAGATCCGAAGGATTACAAGGAGTAGACTGTTTTTGAGCTGGATCTACACTCGCAGGTTCTTGTTGCGGCCACTGCGCGAAGGCCGAGACGGAGACAGCTAGCGTCCATATAACCAGGAAAATTCTTGGAGACGTAGCCTGGGGTAAGGCCGAAGTGATTCGATTTCTGCTCATGCTCAGTCTTGTGCGTCGTAAGTAGAGTGCTCAGCTTGAAGCAAAATCTCAGGCAGTTTAGACGGAGCGGCTAAGGCGGAGTCAGCGCGCTCAGAAAGAACACGGGAGCAAAGAGTCGGTCGCCATGCGGCCGTGAGTCGGGGCTTTGCTACTCTTTGACTTTCAGCTTCGTTGAGTTGTCATGAATGAAAGTTTTCAAATCATCAGCGACAGCCAGCAAGCGGGTCCATTGTTCCTGATAGAGCGTCACCGGAAAACGCCCGAGCCCATAGACGCTCACGGCTCCTTTTTCGCTCACTTTGAACGATAGTTCGCCAGTCTTGACTTTCTGGGCTTTGAGTTTCTCGAGTTCAGCCTTCAACTCCTCAATACTTGGTTCTGACATATGTTTTTTAAGTTTGCCTTCCTTTGATCTTCTAGCGTACAACGGAGGGGTGGCTGCTATCGTCCGCTGTCCCTGGTCAACCTCCGATTCGCTCTCGGAAGCGTATCACGATACGGAATGGGGTGTTCCCGTCCGCGATGATCGCGCTTTGTTCGAATTTCTTATTCTCGAGGGTGCGCAGGCAGGGCTCAGTTGGATCACGATCCTCAAAAAGCGCGCCGCCTATCGCGAAGCGTTCGACAATTTCGACGCTGCGAAAATCGCCCGCTACCAAGAAGCCAAACTCGAAAAGCTGTTGGCGAATCCGGGTATCGTGCGCAATCGATTGAAGGTTCACGCAGCCGTGCGGAATGCGCGAGCGTGTCTGGCGGTGACAAAAGAATTTGGCGGGTTTCACAAATATCTCTGGCAATTTGTAGATGGCCAGCCCATCCAGAATACCTGGAAGAGCCATGGCGATATCCCCGCATCTACACCTCTGTCGGACGCCATGAGCAAAGACTTGAAGAAGCGCGGGTTCACCTTTGCCGGTTCGACGATTTGCTACGCCTTCATGCAGGCGACTGGCATGGTGAACGACCATTTGGTCAGTTGTTATCGCTATTCACAAGTGCGGAAACGCTAAGCGCCCGGCGGATGCCGCGGATGGTGTCCGGTGTGGTGCGGCAACAGCCGCCAATCAGACGCGCCCCTCGCTCATGCCAGCCACGTGCTGCCTCCTCGATGATTCCCGCTTCGCCGCTCGATGCCCAGCTACATGTGGCGGTATTGTAGACTTCACCGCTGTTTGGGTAAGCCACCAATGGCTTATCGGTTACGGACCGCGCTTTTTCGAGAAGCGCGTTAACGAATCTGGGCGCGGTGCAATTCAAGCCGAGCGCTACCACAGCATCGGTTTGACTCACCAACGAAACAGCATCGGCAAACGGTGTGCCGTCGGAGATGTGCCCATCGTCTTTGCAGGTAAAACTGATCCAGGCGGGAATGTTCCCGGCCTCAGTAAGCAAATCGCAAAGTGCTTCAGCCTCGACGAGCGAAGGGATCGATTCACAGGCCAACAAGTCGGGCCCGGTGTCCGCCAAAACCAGCAAGCGTTCGCGGTGAAAGTCCTTGAGCGCGGTCCGCCCAATTCCATAATCGCCGCGGTATTCAGAACCATCGTGCAGGAAAGCGCCATAGGGCCCGATCGAAGCGGCTACCAAAGGAAACAATCGGCCCGTTCGGTTTGCCGGGATATCCCAGAAGTCTTGACGCGCCTCCATCGCCACGCGCACGCTGCGGCGGATAACTTCTTCCGCTAGTTGGCTGTTGATTCCGGCTGCTTTCAGTCCTTGGAATGTCGCCTGATAGCTAGCGGTAATCGCCACGTCCGCGCCCGCCAGGAAATACGCCTGATGTACCTCCGCGATTCTGCCGGGATCTGAGAGCAGAACCTTCGCTGACCAAAGCGGATGGTTGAGCGGAGCGCCTCGATTTTCAAGTTCTGTGGCCAAGCCTCCATCCAGAACAACGAAGCCTTGCCTTTCCAAGAACGGTGCAAGTACTGCCATTCTAAGCACGAAGAGCCTCAATACGCGGCAGGCGACTTTTTGGACTGTCGAGGCTAAATGTGCGCGCATCGCCCAGTTGTGTACGAACGTATTCTTCGGTAGCGGCCACAGCCTTCTTTAAGAGTGCGTCCTTCTTTCCAAAGACCGCATAAGCAATCGATTCAGTAGACGGATCATATTCCCATAAACCAACAATGCGGCCACGATCAACAATGACAGGACTCGCCAGCTCCATGAGCCTGCCGTCTGAACGAGCGGATTTCGGCCTCAGAAGAGGGTGCGCGTGATTGGCCGGATCGAGGAGCACGGATATGTCCTGCTTCAACAAAACCAGCGAGTCGATTTGCGTGACCAGGTGGTAGCACGGATCCTTAGGAGGCTTGAAGCTCTCAAACTCCGAACGAAGCGCAGGCGGCAAGAGAAGTTCATCGCCCGCGGAAATCGATTCCAGTCGGAGTGACACCACCGCCGCCTTCGCAGCTTTGGCACTTATGCCAGCGAACGATTGAAAGTCTGCCAAGTGCGCAGGTGCAATCCATTCAAAAAATCGGCGGCCGATCTCAGCCGTCGCGCGCTCAGGTTCCAAAGTGGCTTGGCCCAAAGGGTTGGGACGCCACAATGCGTACTGATAGCGCTGATTGTCGAGCCTGCCATTGGTCGAAATACGGCGAATCTCGCCGCCTCTTTGTAGCTGACCAAGAGCGAGAGGCAAAGTTGAGCTTATGCCCTTTTTTTGACCTTCAGTACCAAGGCTGCGCACAGCATTTCCTACCGATTGACGAATATCATCTGGCGCTAACGGACCCCTCTTAAGCGCGGCCAAAACCGCCGCGCAAAGTTTGTCTACCTCTTTCTGAGTGACACCCAGCTTTTCAGCAACACGCATATCCCCCGATCCGAAACCCTGCGCTAGCGTCAGAGCAAGAGCATAATCGTCGGCGGGCACGACATAAGTACACGCGCGAGCACTGGGTAATTCGTGAATTTCGAGGTTCTCCACCGCTTTGTCGGTAGCTTCGCGAGAGATACCGGCTCGCGAAAACAGCGTCAAGTAGGGAGCGCATCCGCCAACGGAGCGGGTCCATCCGCTCTGCTTCAATACGTCCGTAGGCGATGAAAAAGATGTTGCAGGGTCGAACCCTTGGCGGCGCCACCACCAAGAGCGGAGCTTTTCAATTTTGTCTAGTGAATGGGAAGACATGCCTTCGGAGCATTATCGTACCTCATACTGGCAATATGTTGGGAATAGAAAAGCTGATTGAAGTCTCGGCGCGCATCGGTGGCAATCTGGATCTGGTGCAAGCCGGGGGCGGAAATACGTCCATTAAGGAAGATGGAACGCTCTGGGTGAAGGCATCGGGAAAATGGTTAAGGCAAGCGGCAGAAGACGACATGTTCCTGCCGGTTCCGATGGCGGATATTAAACGTCAGTTGGCGGCCGAAGACGAAAAATTCCCCGAATATCGCACGCGCCGCGGAGTTGCCTTGCGTCCTTCCGTCGAGACCGCGGTCCACGCCGTTCTCCCGCAAAAAGTGGTCATCCATGTACACTCAGTGCGCACCATTGCCTGGGCGGCACGAGCCGGCGGCCGCGAGGGATTAACGCCGCTACTCGCCGGACTGAAGTGGAGTTGGATTCCGTACATCCACCCTGGCATTCCGCTGGCCCTGCGAATTCAAGAGGAGCGTACACTACGCCCGGATGTGTTGATTTTGGGAAATCACGGCTTGGTGGTAGCCGCGGATGAATGTGAGGCCGCCGAAGCCTTACTGCATGAGGTTGAACACCGTTTAGATGCTGCGCCGCGCCCGGCAGGAATACCAGACCTCCGGAAGCTAGAAGAATTAAGCAAAAACACAGAGTGGGAGATTGCCGAAGATAACGAAACGCACGCGTTGGCCACCGACGCGTTGTCTTGTGAAATTGCGGCAAGGGGAACACTCTTTCCAGACCAATGCGTCTACCTGGGGCCCGCGGCCGCGATTTTGGAAAAGGGCGACGCCTTGGCCAGCGCGGTGCAGCGCTATCAAACTCGCTATGATTTTGCCCCCGTGTTGTTGCTCGTAGCAGGCGCCGGCATGCTCACCAAACGCGAAATGAAGCGGTCAGCACGCGAACTGCTGTTGGGTCTGGCGCGCGTGATCGAGCGCATTACGAGCAACGCGCAAGCTACGTATCTAACTGGCGATCAGGTGGCCCGGCTCATGAATTGGGATGCCGAAAAATACCGCATCGCGATGGCGCAAAAACAGAAATAAAGCAAGGGTGGTGCAATAGAAGAGATGAGATCTCTTACACTGTTGGCGCTCGGCGCGGGCGCACTCTTATCTGGTCAGAGTACCCCTGAGACTCCGCTGAACCAAAGGGTGATGGTGGTCTACAATGCCGGCGCTGACAACTCACGCAAAGTTGCCAAGTACTACATGGAGAAGCGCAACATTCCAAGCGAGAATCTTTGTAAAGTGGACACGCTGGAGGTCAACGAATGGGACGACGATTCGCGATTTAACGATGAGCTAGGAAAACCAATTCGCGGCTGTCTCAAGAAATTAGGCAAAGAGAAAATTCTTTATATTGTTCTGGCCTATAATTTCCCATTTAAGGTCACCATGAACAAAAGATCGATAGCGGTCGACTCATGGATCGAGGATATTTGGGATGAGTACGCCAAGCCTGGACTTATGGGCCAACAAGCCGGCGATCAACCTTACTTTGGTCAGGCCCAGAGCCAAGGCAACGCCTACGAACCCTACGTGCCGTTCGTTAAGTACCGGGAACGCCCGAACGCAAAGACAATTTATTCGGTCTGGCGAATGGATGCACCGACGCCCGAGCTAGCCATGGGATTGGTAGATAAGGCCCTCTATGCAGAGGCGAACGGACTGCATGGGAAAGCCTGCTTCGACCTAAACGTAAAAATGAGCGCCGACGTTTTCGACAACGGCTACGGCGCGGGGAATTGGGATCTCTATCGGGCGGCTCAAATGGCTAAGAAAGCCGGGTTTGATGTGACGATGGATGAAAACGAAAAGGAATTTGGCGAGGCGCCCGCGCCGCTCAGATGCGACAACGCGGCTTTATACGCGGGTTGGTACTCCTTTGGTTACCACGATGCCTTCAGTTGGGCGCCGGGCGCAATCGGTTTTCACTTGGATAGCGCCTCTGCCATTAACTTCAGAACTGGAAACAATTGGGTGACAGGCGCTATCAGACGAGGGATCACGGTCACCAGCGGATCGGTCAATGAGCCTTTTTTGGAAGGCCTCGCCCACCCGGATCAGGTTTTTCTATATCTTTTTCAAGGCGCGAATGTGGGAGACGCCGTTTTGCGGAGCACGCGCTGGATCAAATGGCTGATTATCAATGTGGGCGATCCTCTATACAGACCTTTTCCAAACGGGGTGGGCGGTTATGCTTTAAAAGCAGCGACCCCGGAATCCTGGTTTGGCATTTCGCCCAACACAGTGATTGGCAGTGGCACGGTAAGAGCCCAGTTCATGTTGACGGAAAAACGCGACCAGAGCTTTCCCCTGATTTTGCAAACCAATTATCCGCAGCTTGTGACTTTACCGTCGAACGTTCAAATTCCGCCCAATCTCGCCGGGGCGACGTTTCAAATTCCAGTAAAAGACCCAGACCAAACAAATAGCGTCATGGTCACACTTTCCGTCGGGAATGAGAAGTTGTCCAATACCATCAATGTCTATCCATTCCTGTCAGAACTCTCCCTAAGTCAACCGAGCATGAAAGCAGGCGAATCTGTCACGGGAAAAATATCTCTCCTGGTACCGGCGAAGGAATCCGGCTTCACGGTGAAATTGAGTAGCAACCAAGCAGGGGTAATCACCGTTCCGGAGGAAATTAGGATTCCGCCGGGCGCGAGCCAAGCCACGTTCCCCATCACCGGAAAGCCTGTAACGGCTGAGGTGACGGCAACCATCACGGCCAAACTGGACAACGCGTCCAAAACAGCGCAACTCAAAGTCACACCCTGAGATGTGAGAAACGGACCGGTGTCCAGCGTTCCGGAAGGTGCGTGTCATAAACCCCGTGTTTGCTCCAGACCCAGGCGGGATGAGGAATGACTTCAGCGCCGTTCACCATCAGCTTTTCAAAGCGTCCGAAAAACATTTTCCAAAGATCGCCGGCGCGCGGAGGCAGTGACCGGCCATTCGCCAGCGCTTCCATACCCGGCCAAGGAAGAGCGAGTTCCACCGTCCAGCCGCCATCAACGGAAGAGCGGTCATTGATTTTTCCATCGACACGCACCGCTGATTTGATTCCGGGAAAATCCCAATCGAGGAACGCCCAACGCAAGCCGCGAGGATGTGTGCCGCGCCAGAATGTTTTCGCTTGCCGATCATAATCGCCGCCAAAAGTGAGAGCCTTCCTGGTGCGAATATTGAATTCCGGCGTTTGAAAGCACGGGTTTTTCTGCAGCGCATCTTGCCAGACGAATAAAACTTCGTAGACCGTGCCCAGCGCATTGATCTCAAACTCGTAGTAGCAATCGCCGCCATCGATGAAAAGCTCCACGTCGTTTTCGTTGAAGATGAGCGAGTCCCGCTCCGTCAGCGCCGCTTCCACAAAAGGTTCCTCAATCCAAAAAGCGACGTACAAGTTGTGATCGTCCCAAAGAGCTGCCGCACGAGTATCGAAGTAACCCGGATCGCCCGTCACCATGTCGCCGAAGCGCGGAGAGCGCGCCGCGCGGGTCCAAGGCTCTTTCGTGAGGTCGCCATCAATTTCGATGGGCGCAGGCGTCCGGAAGCAAAGATATTCAGAAGAAGACACACCAAGAAAGTTATCACTCGACGGCTTGCCGGTTAGGTAAAATGGCGGCCATGCCCAACAAGAATGCCACGCGCCGCGGTTTCTTAGCCGCCAGCGGCGCGGCCCCCGTAGCGGTCGCAGCCGTACGCGAAGCTGTCGTGCAGCCGCCGCTGCTGGTCAGCACAATCAAAGCGGACATGGCGCCGCTCCTCATCGTGACCCGCTATCCCTTTGAGGCCTTTGAGATCGAGAAGATCAAGGCGGCCGCGCCAGCGGCAAAGGTGGAAGTCGTCCTCTGTCAGTCGCGTGAGGATTTCCTCAATGCCCTGCCCGCTGCGGAAGTTGTGTATGGCGACATCCGCGCAGACGGACTCGCTCGCGCTCCGAAGCTCAAGTGGTTGATGTCGGGCGGCGCTGGCATGGAGGGCATGGACCAGGCGTTGAAAGAGAGTTCCGTGGTGATCACCAATTATCAGCGCGTTTTCGCGCATGGTATCACCGAAACAGGCATGGGCATGCTTCTGTGTCTGACCCGCGGTATCACCACTCTTTATATGCCGCAATTCGCGAAGAGACAAATGGTTTCCGTGGGCACGCCGAAATCGGCCGATCATAGCGAATTGGTAGGTCGAACCATGGGAATCGTCGGCATGGGCGGTATCGGCACCCTGCTCGCTAAACGCGCTCACTACGGCTTCGATATGCGGGTGATCGCCACCGACGCAAAGCCGCTGCCGAAGCCCGATTTTGTCGACGAGTTGCACGACCCTTCTTATTTCCGCGAGATGGCGACGCGAGTGGATGTCTTGGTTGCGGCGGCGCCCCTTACGCCCCTGACCGAGCGGATGTTCAACGAGCAGGTGTTCCACAGCATGAAGCCAACGGCCTATTTCCTGGCTCTTTCGCGCGGCAGGCTTTATGACGACATGGCGCTCGTCAAGGCGCTCAAAGAAGGCTGGATCAAAGGCGCAGGCCTAGACGTGTTTCCGATCGAGCCGCCACCGTCAACCCACCCAATCTTCGATTGCAAGAACGTCGTCATGACGGCCCACACTTCCGGTTGGAGTCCCGACAGGCAAATTCGTTTGATTGATGTGTTCGCCGAAAATGTCCGGCGCTACACGGAAGGTTTGCCGTTAGTAGGCGTAGTGGATAAGCAGCGTGGCTATTAAGTGTTCGCCGCCAGCGCCTTCCCGAACGGATTGAGCGTAAGGCCGAACATATCACTCAGGTCGTAATAGATTCCATGCACGGTACCAGCCCCATGCGCGATCGTCAGCTTACGCGTTCGGACGTCATCCACATATTTTGAGATTGAGGCGGCAGCGCGGCGGTTGGCCACAATGCACATCTTAGCCACTTCGTTGCCTGCATCAGTTGGCGGCAGTTGTGAAAAATCGGCCATGATTTGGGCGCGAACAATGGCGGAGATGCAGCCGCCTTGCGTAGCAACGTCAAACATCAGAGCGGCCGCGCGCTCAGAAACCAGACCATAGTCTTCGCACATCCCCACCGCCTCTTCAAAAACTTTGCAGGCGTTACTGGTTTGAATGAATTGAAATTCCGGCGTTCGACCCAAGGCCATCAACATTCCTTGCCAAGGCTCTTGCACCTGGCCCTTGGTTTGCACCGAGCGCGTAAAGGCAAGTTGATCCGGCAGCGGTGAGGTGCGTAACGTCGCCACTGTGTCGAAGTGCTCATGGAAAATGTTACGCGCTATATCAGGGTGCTGATCGAACATCTGCACGAGCAATGGCTGCAAAGTTTCTTGACCGACGTTCCATTGCAACGCCCCAAAGCTGAGGCCCATCTGATCGAAGTCGCCAGTTATGCCGCAAAAGCAATCGGGCGGGTATTTCCCCGTTTCAAACGAACCGGTCAACGCGAGACAACGCTCGGCTAGTGGCCGCGCAGCAATTTCCGATGCAGGCGGCGGATCGTTCGGAAACATGCGACACCAAGTAGCGGCATCCACCGCGCCCGTCGGACTCAGCCCTTGTTGGTTTTGGAAGGTTTTCAAGGCCGCTTCCACTCCGCCTCCGAACGTACCGTCAACCTTGCCCAAATAAAGTTTCCGATCGGCTAGAAACTGCTCGATTCGCGTAACGGCGTCGCCTGACATTCCCGAGCGTATCGTCATGTCACACCCCCCTGGTAAATAGTGCTACTGATGTATGGTATGACAACTCTCGCTCGGAGGTGATGGTTTACACTCGCAAGTACCACCGCCGCCAATGCAGAAGCCAAGCCACCAGAAACAAGACGCCGACAAACGAAACAGCGTAGAGCAACGAGGCGTTTTTCTGGGCCGCCAACGGCGCGAAGAGACTCGAGTAGAGGAACGCGCCAAGGCTGGGCTTTTGGATCTTGATCAATAACAGCAGGCGCCCGGCTATACCTGAAAGCACGAAGACGACAATGGCATTGTTTCCGAATATAAGGAACGGCTTGGCCCAAACGCGCCAGCCTTTGACATCCACAATCCAATAGAGAACCAGGAATTCCAGCGCGGCCAAGCCCGCCATCAAGAGCGCGTAAGGCACCGTCCACAAACTTTTGTTGATCGGCATCCAGACGCCCAGCACTTCTCCCAAACCAATCAACGCCACGCTCGATATTGCCAGCCACTTCACTCGCTCGCCCTTCATCCGCAGCATCTGCCCTGCCAGCGCGCCTAACAGCGTGGTGCCGATGGCAGGTAGCGTGCTCACAATTCCTTCCGGATCCCAGGTTTTCGTCTGTCCCCACATGTGGCCGTGCAAAAACATCTGATCAATGTAGGCGGCAAAGTTGCTTCCCTTCTCCCAATGTCCTGCGCCAAGTCCAGGCACAGGATAGAGCGCCATCAGCAGCCAGTAGCTCACAAATAGTCCGGCGATCGTCGCGATCTGAACCCGCCAACCCACAAATAAAAAAACGATGGACGCGATCAAATAGCAAACGGCAATGCGCGGCAGTACACCACCCACGCGAATGCGGTCCAAATGATAGTACGGAAATCCGGCTAGCAGCAAACCTAACAGATAGATGACAGCGGCACGGCGCACCACATGGATCACCAGCTTTCCCCGATCCGCCCCCTGTTCCATTCGCTTGGCAAACGAAAGCGTCATGGCCACTCCAACGATCCAGAGAAAAAAAGGAAAGATGGTATCGGTAAACGTCCAGCCGCTCCAAGGCGCGTGATCCAGTTGCGTGTAAGAAGGTTCACTCCCCG
>Ga0302319_10026114_pt1 | contig 10303 bp, 12 predicted proteins | sample Bog_T0_2_FD_203319 | JGI IMG/M metagenome (GOLD analysis project Ga0302319, IMG submission 203319) | Peat permafrost microbial communities from Stordalen Mire near Abisko, Sweden - Bog_T0_2 | ecosystem: Environmental > Terrestrial > Soil > Wetlands > Peat | place: Sweden: Abisko, Stordalen Mire...
ACTGCTCTCATTAGGTTCTATACAAAAGGTGCTGCAAAATTTGCTACGAGAACGAGTTTCAATCCGGGACGGGGTTTCCATTTTGGAAGCTTTAAGCGAGGCTGCTGTTACATCGCGTAATCCAGTCTTGCTAACGGAATATACCCGCCAGGCGATTCGGCGTCAGGTTGTCAAGCCGTACTTGAACCCCAAAGGCGAATTACCGGCGTATTTCCTTGATTCGAGCGTCGAGCAGACGATTGAATCAGCGGTGCAACATAGTGAACAGAACAGCATTCTGGCTCTGGCACCCCAAGTGGCGCGTGAAGTGCTCACTCGTTTAGAGCGCAAGATCGAGAGGCGGGAAGTGCCGGTTGTGATTGTCACATCGTCCGGTACACGTTATTTCCTGCGCCAGTTAGTGGAGGCGCACATGCCCAATGTCTGTCCTATCTCTCATAACGAAGTCCCTTCGGGAGTCAAAATTCTGTCACTAGGAACAATATAAATGCGAATCAAATCTTACTTTGCCGCGACGGTTGACGAAGCGATGGATAGAGCCCGCCGCGAGCTCGGCTCCGAAGCGATGCTCATGAATTCGAAGAAGACCGAACTCGAACTGCGTTCGCTCGGCGCTTACGAAGTTGTCTTTGCGGTGCCGCCAGAAGCCGAGCGAGTGACCGAGATTTCACCGGCTAAACAAAGCTCAAAGATGGCAGTTGCGGCGGTCCAAGCCGAGTCCCGGGGCGCTTCAAACGATTTGGTTCGGGAACTCGCTGAATTGCGAAAGCAAATCGAAACTGTCAAGCGCTCGGTCGACCGGCGTCCGGCCGGTTCAACGAATGCGGGAACGATTCTCAGCCCCGAAGGTAACGAACTCGTGGCGCGCCTCACGGGTGCCGATTTGTCGGATGAACTGGCTGTCGAACTCGCCACTGCCATTGAAAATCGCCTAGCCCGTGAAAGCACAGGCTCTATAGGATCTCGCGCGGAGTATTCTCTTGAAGCGGGGCTGCGCGCCGAATGCGAGCAACGTCTGCGCTTTTCGCCCGTTCTGCAGGCATCCTCGTCCGCGCCGCGTGCCGTTGTCTTTGTCGGTCCGGCGGGTGCTGGCAAAACCACCACTTTAATCAAATTAGCTTTACGCTATGGCTTGCGTGCGCGCATGCCGTTGCAGCTCTTATCCCTCGATACCCTTCGCATTGGCGGCTGGGAACAACTTGCTTCCTACGCGCGCATCGCTGGCATTCCATGCCAGCCGGTTCACACGCCCGCCGGTCTTTCTCAAGCCTTTGGCGAACATGCTAACAAAAAGCTGTTGATGATCGATACCCCTGGCATTTCACCGTCTGATGAAGCGCAAAGCCGGGCTCTCGCGCACGGCATAGCCGCGCATCGCGACTTACTCGAAGTTCATCTGGTGTTGTCCGCCGCTGTTTTGCCGCGTATTCAACTGGCCGCCATCGAACGCTTTGCCGCGTTTGCGCCTGCTAAGTTGATCTTCACTCATTTGGATGAAGTGGAAAGCCCCGGCCCGATGCTTGAAACCGCGCTACGCTCTGGACTGCCACTCTCGTTTTTGGCGCGCGGCCAACAGGTGCCGGAAGACATTGATGAAGCTTCACTAGACCGTGTGCTAGGTTCACTCGCCAATCGCCAGCCGAGCTCTTCCGTTAGCGCCTCGCACGGCATTTTGAGCGCAGCTCTTCAAACTACGCGACGCATAGCCTCGGCCGCCTAATACTAGCCTTTATGTACGCCTACGAGACACAAACGCGCAGCGAACAGGAACGCGAGGAGCTCATCCTTGAACACCTGAAGCAAGTGCATTTCATTGCTGCGCGCATCCATGAGAAGCTGCCCCCCAGCGTCGAACTGGATGATCTCATTTCGGCCGGCATCGTTGGTCTGCTCGCCGCAGTCGATAATTACGACCCTTCCAAAAACGCTAGCCTCAAAACCTACGCCGAATATAAGATCCGTGGCGCCATTCTCGACAGCATCCGCGGACTTGACGGCATCCCCACCCATAAACGCAAACGCGTGAAACTGGTACAAGAGGCGATGCGCAACGCCGAGCGCAAGCTCCAGCGTACGCCGGGCGAAGAAGAAATTGCCGCGGAACTCAACATTCCCCTGGCCGAATATCAGCAGTGGGTGGTGGAATTGCAGGCCGTTTCTCTGGGCAGTCTCGAGGTCGTTGAAGAAGGCGAGGAGATGAGCCTGCTCAAGTTCATCAGTGATGACGAACAAGAGACTCCTGAACGCATTCTCGAACGTTCCGAACTCGAACGAGTGGTGGCGGAGGGGATGAAAAAGATGCCCGAAAACGAGCGTCTGGTGTTAAGCCTCTACTACAAGGAAGAACTGAATTTGCGAGAAATTGCCTCCGTGATGGAACTGCATATCACGCGTATTTCGCAGTTGCGCGCGCAAGGCATCCTCCGGCTCCGCTCGTACCTCGAGCGCAAATGGCCAGCAGGTAAGGGCGGCTATTAGGACCGCTCGACGAGAGGGGACTAAAGTCCTTTCACGAAACGCACGATTGAACCTCTGAGAACTGAGATACCTATGACAAACCTCCACCCATTGCTTTTTTGGGCTCCAGCGATTTTGCTGATTCCTGTCCTGGTAGCGGCGGCCTATTCCTTCATTTCTTTGAAGTTGGAACTTCGCCTATTGACCCGCCGGGCAGTGACACGAGCCGAATTTGATAGCCGTTGGACGGAAATCGTGACTGAACTGGAGACGCTGCGCGCCCAAGTCGCAGCTGCTGAGACAAGGCCTACTCCACCCCAGGAATGGGCCACGCCGGATCGCGCGCCCAGCGCACTGAACTTGAACCGGCGCGGACAAATTCTGCGCCTGCATGGAAAGGGTCGAAGTACGGCGGAAATCGCCGCTGATCTGCAGATTTCTCAGGGCGAAGTGGAATTACTCCTCAAAGTTCACGATTGGTCTGCCACAACTCCCCTCTAGTTTTCTCGAAATTCGCCGATAACGTAGTAGGGCCTGTTGCCCAACCTCTTTAAAAATTACTGGACAAGATGGAAGATGAAACATGAAACTTACGAATACCAGTATTGAAACGGTTGCACCCAGTCAAGCGGGCGGCGCTACCGGGGTCAGTAATGTAAGTAGCAACGATTCTCGCAGTTCTGCAGCGAAGAGCGGAAGTTCGGATAGTGTCAATCTCTCGAGCGCGAGCCAACTCTTGAGCGTCGCCAAGGCTAGCGCGGGTGCAGACCGGTCGTCCAAGGTGGCGAGCGTTGCGGCGTTGGTGCGCAGCGGTCAATATTCTGCCGAACCGGCGTCTGTGAGTCACGCCGTTGTACAAGGACACATTCAGTGACTTTGAAGGCGCCAGTGTCTGTAGAGGCAGATAAACATCTCCGGGTGGTCGAAAGGCTGCTCGATGAGACACTCGCCGATCTTGCTGGCAAAGGTTCATCATCGCCTGTATTGCGGAGCCCTGACATGCTTGCCAGGATCCTGGCCGAGCTTCAGCGTTTTGCGGCGTTAATGTCGGAAGCGCAAATAGACAAAGCTTCGCTGTTGCCGAGGTTGAAAATACTTCTCAGGCGTTTGAGCGCCGCACAGCGTTTGTTGGCGGCTGCCGCCGAGTTTTATCGCGGCTGGTGCGCGGCCGGACCAGCGCCTAGCTACCCCATACCGGGCTACCAAACCGATGCTTCGTCGCAAGGCCCAGCTTTGCTAGTGGTCGAAGGATGAACTTCGTTACGGCATAGGATCATACCGACAGAAGACTGTCATGGCCACTCTTTTTAATTCTCTCGGATCGGCGACCAGCTCTCTCGATGTAATCGAGCAGGCGATCGGTGTTGTTCAAAATAACGTCAGCAACGCCACAACGCCTGGTTATGTAACGCAAACGCTACAGATTGCCTCTCTGTCGTTCAATCCATCAGCGAATATTTGGGGTGGAGTCGAGGCGACGGGCACGCAAAGCGCTCGCAACGTTTACGCCGAGCAATCCGTTTGGAGCGCGAACCAGCAAGCCGGCTATTCCAGCCAGCAGTCCGCCAGTCTCAACCAATTGCAGCAGATTTTTAACGTCTCAGGCAAGAGCGGCATTCCGGGCGCCCTCAGCACTCTCTACTCGGCTTTTTCAGCTTGGAGTGCCAGCCCCTCTAACTCTACTGCCCAGCAAAGCGTCATTACCGCCGCGCAGGGTCTCTCCACTGCGTTTTCTCAAACCTTTAACCAAGCTCAACAGATCAACTCCGACACTCAATCGCAACTAACTTCTTCGGTGAGCCAGCTCAATCAGGATACTGCTCAAATTGCCGCCTTGAATGGAGACATAAGGAGCACCCCCGGTGGCGACGCAGGTGCGCAAGCTCAGCTTTACAACACGCTCCAGGATCTCTCAAGCCTTGCGCCGATAACCGTCCACATGGAGAGCGATGGAACAGCCACGGTTTTGTTAGGAGGGCAATCGCCCCTCGTGCAGGGAGTGACTCAGAATCCCGTGTCGCTGAACTACACCCAATCAGCTACGCCCACTTATCCAAATGCCGCGCCCAGCGCGCAACTACTCAGCTCTGACGGCCAGGACATTACGTCACTCGCTTCGCAGGGTTCCATCGGCGCCGAACTCAACTTTACAAACACCACCATGCCTGCGCTTCTGGGAAACGGTCAGCAGCAAGGTAGCTTGAACCAGTTGGCGCAAGGAGTTGCCGATCGGGTAAACACCCTCTTGAGCAATGGTCAGGTGAGCGCTGGGCCGCCTGCCGTGTCCGGCGTTCCGTTGTTCAGTTATAACGCTAGCGCCCCAACGGGTATTGCCGGTTCACTGACGGTCGCGGCCAATATAACAGGAGCGCAGCTAGCCGCGATCAGCCCCGGACCACCATCCGTCGCCAACGGTGTCGCCACTGAGCTTGCCAATATGACAGACCCCAGCAGCACCTTGGACATGATCAACGGCTTCAGCTATACCCAATTTTACGGCAATATTACAACCGATGTTGGCCAGCAGGCTTCGACCGCCACTAGCAACGATTCCGACAACACAGCGCTTCTAAACCAAGCCGAGACCTTGCGCTCCCAAGTTTCGGGAGTTTCTCTTAACGACCAGGCCGCACAACTGCTTAAGTTTCAGGAGTCCTATCAGGCTTCTGCGCAAATGATATCCACGATCAATAGCATGACCCAAAGTTTGCTGACTATGATGCAACAAGCGGGTTAGTTTAAATCACCAGTGAATTAGAAAGAAACATATGCTTGCCGGACTTGACTCCTACACCTCGACATTCTTAAGCAATTTGAACGCGACCGAACAACGAATCAGCCAAGCGAATCAACAGCTCAGTACAGGTTATCGGGTTAACCAGCCTTCTGACGACCCTGGCGCCATAGACGCCATCCTTGAATACCAGGGTCAAATTGATAGCGTCACGCAGATTCAGAGTAATCTCTCCCAGGCGACCACGGTTGCGAACCTGGCCGATTCAGCGCTCACTTCGGCAAACAACATGCTCGATCAACTCACCTCCATTGCCGCCGAGGGATCGAGTTCCACTAGTAACGCAAAGAGCAACAGCTCTCTAGCGCAGCAAGTGCAAGGCATTGAGAAACAACTGGTATCTATGGCGAACACAGAGTTCGGCGGCAGCTACATTTTTGGCGGCGACAATCAGACTACTGCGCCTTATACCTTTAACTGGAGCGTGCCGGGGGGAGTCGTGCAAAACACCACGGCGAGCAGCACCATTGCCATCACGAATAGCGACGGCGATTCTATGGTTGTTCCCGGCCAAACGGCGCAACAAATTTTCGGCGCCCAAAACCCCGACGGTTCGGCAGCCGCCAGCAACATCTTCCAAAATGTTTGGGCTCTTGGCCAAGCTCTACAGAATAACGACCAAGCTGCCATTCAAGCCGCAACGACGGGGATCCAAGCATCGGTCGTTCAATTAGGGCAATCCACTACCATTTCGGGCAACACCCTGGACTGGTTACAACAATCAACCGATGGCGCCACGAGTAAGCTGACCAGTTTCCAAAGCCAGTTGAGCAACCTGCGTGAGGCCGACGCAGCGGCGGCGGCGACTGCCCTTACGAGCGCCACGACAGCCGAACAAGCCGCCATTGCGGCTCAGGGCAGCATCCAAATCAAAACGCTTTTCAGCTACATGGGCTGAGGCGTTATATAAAAGAGGGGCATGACCTCTCTTGGCATCCCAGCGCTATTTCTCGGCCTCGCGGCCCTGAGCGCTGCTCAAACTCCGAAAGACACCATTCTTCTCTGGCCCGATGGCGCACCTGGCGCGCAAGGCACCGGCGACGAAGATAAGCCGTCACTCACCCTTTACCCAGCTACGGATCCCAACAAAACTGCCACGGGCGTCATAATCTGTCCCGGCGGGGGCTATGCCCATCTGGCCATGGATCACGAAGGCTCGCAGGTTGCCACTTGGCTCAACAACCTAGGCATCAGCGCCTACGTTCTCAAATACCGCCTCGGGCCTAAGTATCATCACCCTATCGAACTCTGGGATGCACAGCGCGCGATCCGCTACGTAAGGTTGCACGCAGCAGATTTCCATATCCGTCCCGACCAAATCGGGATTTGGGGATTCTCCGCGGGTGGTCATCTCGCCTCCACCGCGGCCACTCACTTCTCCAACGCAGATAACCAGGCCGATCCCATCGATCGTCAAAGTGATCGTCCCGATTTCGCGATCCTCGCTTATCCCGTCATAAGCATGCTTGATCCCTATGCCCACCTCGGTTCGCGACGAAATCTGCTTGGTGACAAGCCCGATCCGGCTCTAGTTCAATTGCTTTCCAACGAACTCCACGTGACCAGCAACACCCCGCCCACATTTCTTTTTCACACTACTGAAGATCAGGTCGTTCCCGTTGAAAACAGCATCCTGTACTACCTAGCCCTTCGAAAAGCAGGGGTATCGGTCGAGATGCATATTTACCAGCAGGGCAAGCATGGCGTTGGATTAGCCCCCACGGACCCTATTCTGCGCACGTGGCCGGATCATCTCTCTGCATGGCTACATGTACAGGGTTTGCGCTAGAAAATCGATATTACACAAGTCTTACAGAACAGACGAAGATTTACTGCTAGCTTGGAAGCACAGAGTATTTATACGGGATCAAACGTGACACTCACCGAATCGAACGCTAAAATTACCGACGAGATTATTTTTCACAAATCCGAACGCCTCAACTGGATCACAACGATTGCCATGGTGATCTTCCATGCGCTCGCCGTTGTTGGTCTTTTCTTCTTTACGTGGAAGCTTTTCCTCATCACTGTGGGGCTTTATTGGGCCACCACGGGTTTAGGAATCAGCTTAGGCTATCATCGCCTGCATACCCACCGCTCCTTCAAGACGCCCGCATGGCTTGATTATACCTTCGCTGTTTGCGGAGCGCTCACTTTGGAAGGCGGACCTATTTCCTGGGTGGCAACCCATCGTATCCATCATCAAAAATCAGATCAAGCAGGCGATCCGCACTCACCGCGCGATGGCGCCTGGTGGGCACACGTCGGCTGGCTGTTGTTCGGCGAAGCGAATCACGCCAACACCCGCGGCATGTCAAAATACGCGCCGGATCTGGCAAAGAAACCTTTCTACGTTTGGCTGAACAACTGGCACTGGGTTCCGCTGGTAGCGATGGCAGTGATTTTGCTCGCGATCGGCGGCATTCCGATGGTCCTCTGGGGCATCTTCGTCCGCGTGGTCTTCGGTCTGCATGCTACCTGGCTTGTCAATTCCGCCACTCACATGTGGGGCAGCCGCCGCTTCGAAACCCACGATGACTCACGCAATAATTGGTGGGTTGCGGCCATCACTTTCGGCGAAGGCTGGCACAACAATCACCATGCGCACCCGACATCGGCCCGACATGGTTTGGCTTGGTACGAATTCGATCCTTCCTGGCTGCTGCTCAAAGTTTTGCGAGCGGTTGGCTTGGTCAGCGCCGTGCAAGTGGCCAAGGTCAATAGCCCGGCCGGCGTCGAGCGAAAAGCGGCCGCCTAGTTATTTCAACTGCTGTATTTTTTCCACTAACTCTTTAAGGGCGGAATCCGTTACCGAACCATGTGTTCGCCAGCGGATTTCGCCTTTTTCGTCTAACACGAGCACGTAAGGCTCATCGGCTTGCGAGAACGCGGCGGCTTTCTTCAATTCCGCTTCACCCTTCACTACCACCAGAAAATGGCTCTGCCGGTCAGCGGGCGTTGCGCCTTTCATCGCGTGCTTAATCATGCCGCGGACAAATGATGGTGCATCTTCCAGCACAGCCACCTGATAAACATCGGTACTGCCCAGTTGCTTTCGGGCCCGCGCATCCCATTGTTTGACGGCGTCTTGCGAACTCTTGCTGAACCCCACAATTACGACCGAAGCGTGGCCTTTGATGGAATCGGGCAGGGTCACTTGTTGGCCGTCCAGACTCTCGCTGGCCGTTTTGGGAATCTGTTCGCTCCAAGCGGGAATGAGACTGAGGAGCAGAAAGCAGGTTATCAATCGCATCGTTTCTTTTTAGCCTAACGCTTTATGTGGCCGGCGGCTATCAAATCCACTTCCACAGTTTTATCAACTTTGAAGAGGAAGTTGCTCGGGTCTTTCATGCCCCACTCGACGAACGGTACCACGAATTTGCCCGTGCCGCTCACCTCGTCACCGGAAATCTTCAACTGCAGCGGGATGCTGACTTCGTGAGTGGCGCCGTGGATGGTGAACTGTCCCGTGACTCTGAAGTTGGGCTCGGCGCCTTCAATCTTGCTGACCTTGAAACGGACTTCCGGGTATTTCTCTGTCTCCAGAATTTCCTTTTTCATGCGCTTGTCGCGCGCGCCGTCGTTGCTGTTGCCGGTGTTCGGGTCAACCACTAATTCGCCGGAGATCGTGCCGGCGGTGGGGTTCGCCTCGACGTGGCCTTGCTTCAATTGGAAAGTGCCATGAGTGGTGTGGACGTTGCCCACTAGGCTCCAATTAATTTTCGTTGCGGCCGGATCGAAATCGACTGAGATCTGCTGGCCGCCGGCAAACGGGGCCACGCACAATACTACTGCCAGAGACAAGCCAAGCTTCATTTTTACAACTCCTTATGCGGTTAGGAAATCTACACCAAAGCCCAGCAGGTGACGGGACAGAAGGCCGGAGAGGTTGATCTCACCGACGTGGAACTTTAAGAGGGACTCAAACAGCTGAGGACGCTTAGAGAGGCTGAGCAGGGCGCGGCGCTGTATTTCACTGTGGTGCTCCATAGTCAACATGAGTGATGCCATGAGTCGCGGTTTGGCGCCGATTTCTTTATGACGCGCGGCGTATTGCTCCAGGTTATCGGCACGCAGAGCTTGCGCCAGCGCTTCGGCTTGCTTGAATGCGAGACACATGCCTTCACCCGTGACGGCGTCAACGGAACCGGAAGCATCGCCCAACAAGGCCAAGCCGTCTTTGTAAATCCGCCTGAAACTGCGGGAGACGGAGAGCGCCCCCATTTCATGAGAGGCATGTTCGGCGGCGCCTAGCTTGCGGTGCAGGAACGGAAAATCTTTAAGCGCCTCATCCAAACGCAGCTTCGAGTCGCGTGAAATGAAGGCAACACAAATTTCATTGGCGGCGACAGGAGTGATGTATACCTGACCACGCGGACCCCAATAGAGTTCGACATAGTCGGACCAAGGCGCCACGCGGTAATGCCGGCGGAATCCATAGCGGCGCTTTTCGCTTTTGACTGCTGCGAGGCCGGCGCTGTCTCGTATGCCCGACTTTAGACCGTCGGCGCCCACGACGAAGCGGGCGGGGATGGACTGTCCGTCAACCGTGATGGAACCGTCTTCGAGGCGAACGTGCCTGGCGCCCCAGATCAAATTGACCTTGGCTGCTTCCGCATGTTTTACCAGCAGGGCATGTAAATGATGGCGGCGCACGCCGAGGCCGGTACCGTTGGGGAAGTTGGCGGTGACGGTAGAGGTGCCATCGCTGAAGAGAATTCCCTTGAACGAATGACCTTCCCTAACATCGAGATCGACGCCTAAGCGACGCAGGGCTGCGAGGCTATCAGGCATGAGCCCCTCGCCACAAGCCTTGTCGATAGGGGGTAGCGCGCAATCGGCCACAGTGACGGTAAAGCCTTGTTGACGCAGCGCCAAGGCTGCTGCCAAGCCGGCTGGTCCACCGCCGGCGATGCAAACGTCGTCCATCATCCTTCTATACCCACTTTATACATTCACCGCTCGGCGTGCCAACCCGAGAGCCTCGCTCCAGAATGCCGAAGGTGTGTGCGCCAGTTCGACCACGGAGCGGATGGAAGAGACGCAGTGGTC
>Ga0302319_10026115_pt1 | contig 10303 bp, 5 predicted proteins | sample Bog_T0_2_FD_203319 | JGI IMG/M metagenome (GOLD analysis project Ga0302319, IMG submission 203319) | Peat permafrost microbial communities from Stordalen Mire near Abisko, Sweden - Bog_T0_2 | ecosystem: Environmental > Terrestrial > Soil > Wetlands > Peat | place: Sweden: Abisko, Stordalen Mire...
ATCGGTGGTGGGAAAGCCTGGCGTGGACCGAGTGATGCCGATCGACGACTCAAGAACGAGCCGCGGGGAGACGGTGCGAGTGTAAGTGCCAACAACATTGCGCTGCCGATCGAAGTATTCGATCCCGAAGTTCGGATCTATGGCAGTCTGATCGGGATTCGTCGTGGGCCCGGAAAGATTGTCGAAGTTGAATCGCGCAAAAAACTGGTCCTTGGCCGAGAACTTGTGATCGAGGCGCACGGAGAACTGATCGGCATCTGTTGCCACCTTCGAAGCGGTCGCATATGTGTGCTCCGCAAATGCGCCGGCGGCGTAGTTAGGCAGCGGATAGCGCGCCAGGACCGCGGCAATTCCGGGATCGACGGGGACTGTGAGCGTATCGACCGACCCGTCGGGATACGTCACCGTATCAATACCGGTGCGCTCGGTGGCCGTGGGCACCGGCATCACTTGCGTCGTTCCCAGAACCTGGCGGAAACCCTGATACTGGAAGAAATAGAAAGTGCGCTTGCGCCCGTCGTAAACATGTGGAATAAAAACCGGGCCGCCATTCGTGAATCCAAACTCATTGCGCCGGAACGGCGGAATGCGCCCCGGATAGGCGGGCGTGGCATGGTCGAAATAGTTGCGCGCGTCGAACGCCGAGTTCCTCACAAATTCAAAGATCGACCCGTGAAATCCGCTGGCGCCCGAGCGCGTAACGATATTGGTAAACCCCGCCGCTCCCCGCCCAATCTCCGCGGGCATCCAGCCGGAACTTGAATCGATTCTCTCCACCGCATCCACATTGAAGTTGGGGAAAGTGGATCCGCCCATCTCCGGATCGCTGATGTCCGCGCCGTCCATTGCAAAGGTAGCCTCAACGCCGCGCTGGCCATTGATGGCGAATTGCGCCGTGAAGTTGGTCGCGCCGTTCGCATCGGTCATCGTCCCGGCAGCCAGCAGCAGCAGTGTTCCAAAGTCGCGCCCGTTGAGCGGCAGTTCGCTCACTGCCTGGTTCGATAACTGCTCGCCGCCCGTTGCGGTCTGGCTCTTGAGAATGGTGACGGAGAGCTCTCCACGATCGGAAAGCATGATCTCAACTCCGGCTGCGCCTGTGGCCAGGTCAATGGACTGCGCGTATTCGACCTTGCGCGCATTGGCCTCAACCGTCAGTCGATACTGGCCGGCGGGAAGAGCAGCCAGCCGAAATCTCCCCTCGGCGTCGGTGAGTGCTTCGGCGCTCGCGGCTCCAACCAGCCGAACTCGTGCATCAAGAATGGGAGCGCCAGCCGCGTTGTGAAGAACACCCTGCCACACAGGCTGCGCCGTTTGCTGTGCCCAAATTGTGGCAGCGGAAAAGAGGAGGACGATGAAGGCCAGGGTCTGCAAGCCTCTTCCCCTGCCATTCGGCGTAGAAGCGGCCGGTCCGAAAAAAAGTTCACTTTTCAATGGAATTATGCCTTTAAGAATGCCTGTGGGCAAAAAACGAAGATCGTAGACGGCATGAAGACTTCCGGATTGCGCCCGCACCGATTATAGCTGTTCCGTGGTTCGTAATGAGCCGCCCGGAAACTCCCCGGTCCTTTGCGAAAGCGATAGTTGCACGCAAGCCTCTACACTAACTGCAGCCTATGACAAGCTCCAATTCAAGCACGGACACTATAGCCGCTATCTCCACGCCGCCAGGACGCGGCGGCATCGGCATTGTGCGCCTGAGCGGTCCGGATGCGCCGTCCATTTCAGCACAACTCGTCCAACTCCGTCAGCCGCTGGAACACTCGCGTGCGCGCTTGGCGGACGTGTTGGATCCGATGGGCGACCAGGGCGCCCGGATTGACGAGGCAGTCGTCACATGGTTCCGCGCGCCAAACTCCTACACCGCCGAGGACCTGGTAGAGATAGCCGCGCATGGCTCGCCCGTGGTGCTCGAACTGCTGCTGCGCCGCGCTTTGGAACTAGGAGCGCGCCTGGCCGAACCCGGCGAATTCACCCAGCGGGCATTTCTGGCTGGAAGAATCGACCTTACCCAGGCTGAGGCGGTGCGCGACCTCATCGAGGCGCAGACGCTTACTCAGGCGCGCCAAGCCGCCAGCCAGATGGGCGGAGCGCTCAGCCGCCGCGTGGGACCGGTGAAGCTTTTCCTGGTCGAACTGATTGCCCTGCTTGAAGCGGGCATCGACTTCGCTGAGGACGACATCGACATAACACCCTCAGCCGAGATCGCCCGCCGCATCGCCGAAATTACCCTCCCGCTCCAGGCGCTTGAGGCCTCATTCGCCCGCGGCCGAATCGTTCATGACGGGCTCACCATGGCCATCGTCGGCCGCCCTAATGCAGGCAAGAGTTCGCTCTTCAACCGCCTGGTCCAGCGCGAACGAGCTATCGTCACCGCGCAACCGGGAACCACCCGCGACCTGGTCACCGAGCGGATTTCGCTTGAGGGAATCCCGCTGGAACTGGTAGACACCGCCGGCCTGCGCGAGGGACTGGAAGAGGCAGAGCAACTCGGCATTGCCCGCAGCAGGGAAGCGCTTGCCGATGCCGCGCTGGTGCTGGTGGTGCTCGACGCCACCCAGTCGCTCAACCAGGAGGAGCATCGCCTCTTGCGCGCGGTCGCTGGACGGCCGGCGCTCGTGGTCATCAACAAGAGCGATCTGGCCGCCGCGCCCTCGCCCGCGCCGGATCCAGGAGAAGTCTCCACTCTCAAAACCTCCGCGCTCACCGGCGAAGGCATTCCCGAACTGCGCGAGAAGATTCTGGCTCTGGCCACAGGCGGAGCGTCAGCCGAACCGGGCCCGCTCACCAGCCTGCGCCAACATCAGGCGATTGTGGCGGCACTGGCGGCATTCAGCGATGCGACGGAGGCCAACGCCGGCGCAATCCCCCACGAGATGATCCTGCTTGACCTTTACCGCGCCCTCACTGCGCTCGACTCGCTAACCGGCCAGACTACCTCCGACGACATACTGAACCTCATCTTTTCCACCTTCTGCATCGGAAAATAAATCCACTTCCGGCAGCAGCGCGAAGGGATGAGTTAGTGATAAGTCGCGCGGATTTCCCGGCCCTCTTTTACCATGATGAGAAATCGGCGAGCTAACTCATGGATTCTATCTTCCTGGCGAAGAGTTAGTGCTTCGTTGGGAAGGAGCTCCGCTCCAACGCCAATTGCAGTGGCGCCGGCAACGATAAACTCGCGTGCCGTCAACTGGTTTACACCGCCGGTGACGATGAGGGGAATTTGCGGCAGGGGAACCTTGAGCGCGCGAATGTATTGAACGCCGCCCGCGGGAGTTGTGGGAAATATTTTCACGAAGTCCGAACCGGCCTTCCATGCGGCGATCACTTCAGTCGGCGTCAATGCCCCTGGAAACACCACCATGTCGGCTTTCTTTGCATACGCGACCACCTCGGGAACAAATCCGGGGCTGGTCAGGAATCTCGCACCGGCCTCGACGGCTCGCTGCGCAAGGTCCTCGTCCAAAACAGTACCGGCGCCAATGGCCATATCCGGGTAGCGACTCGCAATGTCGCTGATTACATCCAGCGCTCCCGGGGTCGTGAGGGTGATCTCGATGATTGGGATACCAGCGGCATACACAGTCTCTGCCGCAAACCGCGCGAGCTCCGTTGCATTCACGCGCACAGAAGGCAGAATGCCAATCTCTTCAATGCTGACGCGAACAGCTTCTTTTTTCATTCGCTTGACCTCATGGTGCTTCCAGGGAAGATAGGTTCCGACTTATCCTTCAAAGGACAAATCCGGCGGAGGGAGCTTATCGTCTTCACGCGCAATCCACACATAGAGTGTCGGCAGCAGGAAGATGCTCATGATGAGATCGACCATGAGTCCTCCGACAATGACTATGGCGAATGGGCGCTGGGAGTCCGAGCCAATGCCGTGCGAAAGCGATGCCGGCAACAGGCCTAAAGTGGCCACCAGCATGGTCATCATGATGGGACGCAGTCGCAGCACCGCGCCTTCGATTGCGGCGCTTTCAACGGTGTGCCCCGCGGCTCGCATTTGATTGATGTACTCCAGCATGATGACGCCGGTTTGCACCGAGACTCCGAACAGCGCAAGGAAACCGACGCTGGACGAGACGCTTATATTGGTGTGCGTAACCAGTAACGCCAGCGATCCGCCGACAGGCGCCAGTGCGACGTTGACCATGATGAGGCTGGCCCACTTGAACGACTTGAACATGGAGTACAGAATGACGCCGATCAACACGACGGTAAGCGGCACAATCATTGCCAGGCGCTTATCGGCGCGCTGCTTGCTCTGGTACTCGCCGGCCCACTCGTAGTGATAGCCCTTGGGTAGAGGGACCATCTTGTCAACGGTGGAAATGGCTTCTTCCACCGCGCCCCCAAGATCTCGATCGCGCACGCCGTACTTGACGGCAATGTACCGCTGTTCCCCTTCGCGATAGATTTCTTCGGCGCCATCTGTGGTGCCGATCGTGGTCAACTGTGCCAGCGAAACGCGCTCGCCGCTGGGCGAGAGCAGGCGCACATTCTCAATGGCTTCCTTGGTGTCGCGATAGGGCTTTTTGTACCGCAGCACCAGGTCGAATTGCGCCTCACCTTTCAACACCTCGGTGAGGACGCTGCCGCCTACAGCGGTTTGAACCGCGTCCTGAATATCGGCAACATTGATGCCGAAGCGTGCGGCGGCCTGGCGATCAACGGTGAACGTAAGATTAGGCTGGCCGATGATGCGGAACAAACCAAGGTCGGCAATGCCGGGAATCTTGCTCATCGTACTGACCACGTCGTTGCCTTTTTCTTCAAGGACCTTGAAGTCGTCTCCGTAGATCTTTACCGATAACTCACCCTTAACGCCGCTAACAGCCTCTTCCATGTTGTCTTCAATGGGTTGCGAAAATCCCCATATGACGCCGGGGATCTTCTCCAACTGCTTATTCATTGAGGCAATCAGTTCGTCCTTGGTCTGATGAAAGACCGGACGCCATTCTTCCTTTTCCTTAAGATCGACAAAATACTCCGTGTCGAAGAAACCGGTCCAGTCCGTGCCGTCATCTGGACGGCCAATCTGATCGATAACCTGAGTAACTTCGGGATAGCTCGCCAGGATGACACGAGCCCTATTCGAGATTGCCAGAGCCTCGTCGGGCCCGGTGGAAGGAGCGAGAGTGCCGCGCACCCACATGGCGCCCTCGTCCAAATGTGGCAGGAACTCGGAGCCTATAACGCTGGACAAAAGATAGAGCGAGACAGCAAACCCAACGACGCTGATAGCCAGAACGATGTATCGGTTATGAATTGCCCAGGTAACTCCGTTGCGATAGCGCGCCTTCAGGAATTCCATGAACGGGTTGTGCCACTCCTTTGCGCCCTTGCGGAACAGAACACTGGCGAGCACCGGAGCGACGACGATGGAAAAGATAAGCGCGCCCAGCAAAGCGAATGCGACGGTCCATGCCAAAGGCTTGAAGAGACGGCCTTCCACTGATTCCAATGTGAAGATAGGCAGGTAAGCAGTAATGATGATGGCGATGGCATAGAAGACAGGCCGCTGAACCTCGTGCGCGGCCAGTTTGATTTTCTGCTGCGGAGTGCGAGTCTCATCCTTGTAAGAGAGATGCCGGACAATGTTCTCAACCATGACAACTGCGCCGTCAACCACCATGCCGAAATCGAGTGCGCCGAGGGACAACAGGTTAGCGGGGATATGACTTAAGTCAAGGCAAATGGAGGCAAACAACAAAGCAAAAGGAATCGTAATTGCAACAATGATTGCGCCGCGAACATTACCCAGAAAGAAGAAGAGAATGATGGATACAAGGATGATGCCTTCAGTAAGGTTGTGCAGCACGGTGTGCGTGGTGAGATGGACCAGGTCGCTGCGATCGAGGAAAGGAACCACGCTCACGCCCTTGGGCAGGATGTGATCGTTTATCTCCTTGACCTTTTCTTCAATCGCCTTAATAACGGGATCTGCATCCGCGCCCTTGCGAAGCAGAACAGAACCTTCTACTACGTCGGGGTTATCGATGAGCCTGCTGTCGTCGTAGTGCTTCTTGCCGTCCTGATCAACAGTGAACGGCTTATAGGCCTTGGATATCTGGCCCAATCTGATTTTGGGACCCTGCTCCACTTCCGCAATATCCTTGATGCGGACAGGCGCTCCGGCCTGTGTCTTGATCAGAGTGTCTTCAATTTGCTGGACGTTCTCGAAAAGCCCCTGCGCCTGCACGTTGATCTGCTGGGTCCCTGCAACAATAAAGCTGCCGCCGGCATTGGCGTTGTTATTTGCGAGTTGCTGCTCAACCTGGGCAATACTCAACCCATAATCGATCAGCTTCTCGGGATCGAGGCGGATCTGATATTCCTTGGTTATGCCTCCGAAGCTTGCAACATCCACAACTCCAGGAACGTTCTTGAATTGCTTCTGAAGTACCCAGTCTTGGAGCGCTTTCTGCTCCATCACATCGACGGTGGGATTCTTGCTCTCGATCGTGTACCAGTAAATCTGCCCAGCCGGACTCCAGTCGGTTTGTAACTGCGGCACAAGATTTGCAGGCAGGGTGATACCGGCCATTCTTTCTAGAACTTTTTCGCGATTCCAACTGTTGTCGGAGGCGTCGTTGAAGCTCATCATGATGCTGGAAATGCCAGCCAGGGAAAAGGAGCGCAAGCTCTTCATGTCGGGGATTCCGCCCATTGCAATTTCTGACGGAACGGTGATTTGCTTTTCAATATCCTCGGCAGAGTGACCAGGCCATTGGGTAATGATGTTCACATAGTTATCCGCGACATCGGGATAGGCATCGACAGGAAGGTTGTGAAACGAGATACCACCCCAGACAAGCAGCATGACTACCGTTCCCAAAACCAGGAAACGGTTTTTCAGCGCAAAGTCTACAAGTTTCTCAATCATTGCGCCTCCAGCGTGGCTTCAAGCTGAAGAACGTTGGAGACCACCTGCTGACCTGGGTCGATGCCGGAGAGCAACTCCTGCTTGTCGCCGGGCAGCATGACGCCGGGATGGACCTCGATGCGCTTGAACTTGCCGTCTCCCGCGGGGATGAAGACCCAGTCGCGATCGTGCAAGTGGAGAACCGCAGGGGCCGGAACCACGGCGTGGCTTTCCTTTTTATTGCTTTCAAATGTTGCGTTCACAAACATGCCCAGCTTGAGAATTCCGGGGTTCGGCATCTCGATGCGGACCTTGGCAGTGCGAATGCTGGGATCGAGAACGGGGCCAATATCGCTGACGCGGCCGGTTAGTACTCTATCGGGATAAGCGACAAGATGAATCTGCGCGGTTTGGCCGAGACTGATCTTTGGAATGTCGTTTTCGTAAACATCGCAGACGATCCAGACTGTGGAAAGATCTGCAATTGTGAAAGCCGTTGCCGAGCCCGACAAGTTGACGCCGGCAGCCGCAGCCTGGGTTACGTTTTGCGCTACGATGACGCCCGAGATGGGCGCGTAAACGTTCACCACGCTGCTGGGGTGAGCCTTGTCAACGCCAAGTGTTTTCAAGTTCTCTTCGGCGGCGGTTAGATCGGCCTGCGCATCCTTCTCGGCATCTTCAGCCTGGTCAAGCATGGCCTGTGAGATCGCACCGTGATCGAAGAGAGTTTGCGCGCGCACATAGGCTACGTTGTCCATTCGCTCGTCGTTAGTCGCCTTGCGATAGACATCGAACGCTCCCGCAACGTCGGGACTCTGCACTTTGATGAGCAGATCGCCCTTCTTCACAAAATCGTCAAGCCGGGCTTTGATGTCGACTACTCGGCCATTGGCCAGCGAGATGACAGGAATCTCGCGCGCAATGTCGGGAAAGACCGCGCCCGTTACTTTCAACTCGGCGGATGCTTCGCGGTTCTCGGCGGCTACAAGCGGAAACTGGTCTGGCTTATCCACCGACACCAGGCTCATATCGCCGGTCGGCACCACCTGTGGCGTGGGCGGAGCACCATCGCCGCCAGAAGTATCTTTCTTGCACGCCGCGATGGGCGCAAGGGCAGCCAGGCAAAAGGCAGTTATGAAAAAGGACTTAGTTGTCATTGAACACCTCGTGCCCTACGGCTAGATTCATTTGGCCGGCTGCCGTCATGTATGCGCCGATCAACTGCAGGTAAGCCAGTTGAACGACGCGATAGTCGCTCTGCGCATTGAGAAAGTCCATCAGCGATGCCCCTCCGTGCTCGTAGGCAAACGTTACGGTGTCGCGAACATAAATGGATTGATCGAGGTATTGCGCCTTGTATGGCTTGATGAGCGCAACGTTGCTGCGCACCAACTCGTAGGCCGAATCCACGTCGCTGAAAACCTGCGCCTTGGCAGCTTCGGCAGCTTGCGCGCTTTTGTCGATGTCGATCAGGGTGCGCTTCTTTTCTCCCTGGTTCTTGTCGAAGATGCGAAGGGGAATTTGAACGCTGACGCCGAGAGTGTTTATGCCGTTCGGGTTGTTGTTCGAGGAGTTATGCGTGTACCAGGCGCTGTAAGTTGGGTCGGTAGAGCCATTGGCTTCGGCAAGCTTGTGGTTGGTCTCCGATTGTTCGATGGTTTGTACCGCTGCCCGCAGGTCGGGCCTGTTATCGAGCGCGACCTGGTGATATTGGTCGAGCGGCTGCAAGTCCGGGCCCAGGTCGAAGGCTCCGGTTATGTCGAACTGGTCGACCGGCGTGCGGTCGTCGAGCAGCAGCAGAAGTTGAATCTTCTGGGTGCGCAGGCTAACAATTGCGGTCTCCAATTCAGACTCGTATTGCACCCGCTGAAGCTCGATCCGGGCGAGGTCGATTTTTGCAAGGTCGCCTGCCTTGAATCGTGTCCGGCTTATGTCGATGATCTTGTCGTAGTACTCAAGATCGGCCTTGGCCAGTTGCAGCACCGCCTTGGCTTGCAGTGTCTGCACAAAGGCCGAGCGCAGGCCAAAGACTAAATTGCGCTCGAGGTCGATGTGCTGAGACTGGGTAATCCCGGTACCTTCCTGCGCGCTTTTCAAGCGCAGTTCGCGTTTGTGGTCGCGCTCATGCAGATAGCTGAAGCTGGGCTCCTCGTAGGTGCCCCTGAAGGGAGTAAAGGCCCCATCGTGCGGCACAATCTGGGTGCCGTCAACCAGCAGGCTGAACTGTGGGTTAGGGCGAAGGAATGCCGTGATCTCCTCGGCCTTCATCTCGTCCACGTTGGCCGCGTCCGCTTTCAATACCGGACTGACCGCCTCGAATTTTGCTTTTACCTGATCCCAGGTAAGGGCCTGTTGCGCCGGGGCAAAAGCTGGCGTAAGCATGAGCAACGCAGCCATAGCTGGGGCAATCAGTGTGAGAATACGTCGCTTCATACGCAACCCTTGGGCCGTGAGTTGCACGGCGGACACAGGAAGGAAAGAGGCCAACAATGTAAGGGGAGTGGGCGCTGTATCAGGCCAGCGGGGGTGGTCGATTCTCTATAGGTTGCAAAGCGGGGTAGTTTATGGCCGGGGCGGGCAGGCTGCACGGCGTCGCAACTTGCAGAACGCCGAAAGAAAGCTCGGCAATAACCGGCGGTGGCAGAGCGCCTACCGCGGGAAAAATGGAGTGCGGGGACGAAACCGCATGGACCCGGCGGAGACAACTGTCGGTTTCCGCAGGATTCTGCATGGCCTGCAGATCGTCGGTGACCGAGATGACCGGAAACAGAATGAGGATCAGCACGGCCAGGGCGACCATCTGGGTTCTGCGGCTGGCGCCGGCCAGGCGCGCGTATCGCAGCCAAATGCACAGCATAGCCACGGCTGACAGCGCCCATGCGAGATTTAGGATTAGCTCCATTCGCGATTCTGGTTCCACCCCACAAGAAAACGGCATCAAAAGGACTGCGACGATGCTTGGTCTGAGGTGAGATTATAGGCCTGCGCGTAAGGATTCTCAAAAGATGCTGATAAAACTTTGATTTTTCGCGTGCAGATCGGAGCGCTTTCCTGTTGGGATTCAGCCGCCTTCCCGGCGTTGACAAAGGCGCAGGTCCGGCGACCGGAATGATCGGCTCAGCGCCTCTCGAAAGCATGGAAGCTGGCGCCTGCGGCCTCTTACCAGCCACCCAGGCAAAGGGATGCGAGGCATCCTCGGCGGGCTCACATACAAAGTGATTTAGACGGATGACTCCCAATATTACGGAGCGGGTGCTCTGCGCATCCACGCCGCCGGTCGGTAACCGCTCCTCCGGGAGTGCATCCGGCGCAAACCGGTGAATCCGCGTCCAGCCCGAATTTCCGCCGATCTCCTGGCCTGGCAAAACGAGCGCGGCACAACGCATTATTGACCCTTTATGAAATGGCAATATTGTTTCCGCGCGGCCCCGTCTC
>Ga0302319_10026118_pt1 | contig 10302 bp, 13 predicted proteins | sample Bog_T0_2_FD_203319 | JGI IMG/M metagenome (GOLD analysis project Ga0302319, IMG submission 203319) | Peat permafrost microbial communities from Stordalen Mire near Abisko, Sweden - Bog_T0_2 | ecosystem: Environmental > Terrestrial > Soil > Wetlands > Peat | place: Sweden: Abisko, Stordalen Mire...
AGAACGCCAAGAGGAGAAAGACGCCCGCGAGGGCCGCGAACCCGTAGGCGGGATTAAAGCCGTTGAGTGGAATTGAGATCACCAGGGCGAACCAGAAGATGATGTTGAGCACCACGGCAGAACCCGCGCCCTGGGCTGCGAGTCCGAATGCGTTGGTCTCCTTAGGCACGCCTAGCTCGTTGAAGATCCGATAACTGAGGGCACCGGCGGGCGCGGTTCCCCCCGGGACCACGTGGCTTATGGCCAGACCCGCCAAGTTGACACGAAGCGTATTGAAGCGGCTGGGTCCGTAGGGGTACAACACCGTTCTGGTGAGTTCCACGTACGAGTAGATCGCGGCCGCTTCGCAAAGAATCGCGAAGGCCACGATGAAGGGGTTGACTTCGGCGAGCAAATGAATCGCCGGGCGCGCGGAGGCGAACTGGGGAAGCACCAGGTACTCAAAGACGAAGAGTAGACAACCCGCGCTCAGGATGATTCTGATTTCTCGCGGCATGGCGAAACGTTTCTTGGGAGCCTCGTCGGTCATAAATGTTCTCTAAAGGCCGTGCTTTTTGCTCGTTGACGGCGTCCCGGCACCTTTTGAGTCTAGGTCGCGTCACTAGAATCGTCAGGTGCGCACGCTCGTGGTTTTGCCCACGTATAACGAAATCCTGAACGTGGAACCCATGCTGCGGGCATTACGTAACGCCGTTCCGTCTGCCAACGTGCTGGTCGTCGATGACGCAAGCCCCGACGGAACGGGAAAAAAAGCCATAGAACTGGGCGAAGAACTGGGCAACGTGGACGTCCTGCAGCGCCACGCCAAGAATGGACTAGGTGGCGCCTATCGCGCCGGATTCGCGTGGGGACTTGAGCACGACTTTGACCACTTCGTCGAGATCGACTGTGACTTCAGTCATGACCCCGCGGCGTTACCACGGTTACTCGTCGCCGCCGAGACCCACGACGTGGTGATTGGATCGCGCTACGTAAAGGGTGGACACATTCCCCAATGGACGTTCCTTCGACGTCTGATATCACGTGGCGGCAACCAGTACGCCTCGATCATGTTGGGGCTGCACGTCGCGGACTCGACGGCGGGCTACCGCGTGTACTCGAAAGACGCCCTCAAGAAGATCGACTTTCAGACCGTGAGTGCGAACGGCTACGGCTTCCAAATTGAGATGACCTATCGCGCGCGACGGGCAGGCGTTTCGATGATCGAGATTCCCATCTCCTTTACTGATCGCGAACTGGGCGAGTCCAAGATGTCCGGCGCCATCGTGCTCGAGGCGCTCGTTCTCGTGACGCGCTGGGCGCTGCTTCGTCCCTTTGGTCGCAGCGTCCGTTAGACGCGATCGACCAGCACTGAGGACAACACGCTCGCGAGTTTGTCCCTCGTCTCTTCGCGTTCGGCAATCGGATCAGATTCGCTCACGATGCCCGCACCTGCCCACGCTTCGAAGTTGGCGCCCTCGACCATGACGCCACGAATCCCGACCCACCACTCGCCGTCGCCGTTCGCGTCGAGCCAACCCACGGGGCCCGCGTAGTGACCGCGATCGTGCTGTTCTAGATCACAAATCAACTTGTAGGCGCTCTCACGGGGAATACCGCCCACCGCCGCGGTGGGATGTAGGAGTCGCAACACTTCGAGCGCGTCGGGTGCAGTGCCGGTTGTTTTGACGCCGTGGATCCAGGTACCGAGATGGGCCACCGTTCGTAGCGCGACAATTGAGGGTTGCGCGTCAACGGTTATCTCGTCGTAGCGACTCTCGAGAATGTTGACGAGATCGTCGACCAGGACCCCATGTTCGTGGAGGTTCTTCGTGCTGCCGAGCAACCAGTTCTGGTAGTCATCGGGAGCAACGTTCGGGGGTAGTGCGATCGTGCCTGCCAGGGGATGGCATTCAATTCGCATACCTTCGCGCCGCGCGAGCAATTCGGGACTGGCCCCCACGAAGCGGCGACCGTCAATGATGGGCATTGAATAAACCGTGCACGCAGGTTCTCGCTGGCGCAATCGCTGCGCAATCGCCGCGACGTCCAAAGGTTCGGAGACGGTACCAACGACCGCGCGCGCCAGCACCACCTTGTCGATCTCCTTTCGTCGAAGAATCTCGACCGCGAGCGCGACGTTATGGGCGTACTCCTCGGGCGTGGGCTGATACGTGATGGAGCGAACGTTCTGTGTCTCTTGCAGGGGTGCGGGCACGTCGTCAAGGAGTTGCGAAACGTCTCCCATACCATCAAGGGACGTGCACCAGGCCTCACCGTCTCGCGTCTGGGTGATAACGAAACGAGGGACGTCAAGTTGCGCGCGTCGACTCCTATCGAAAGGTAGGGATCCGAACGCGACGATACCGGTGCCGGTGGGACCCTCTTCGCCCGCCAGCTGGTGCGCGCTGAGCAACGTCATCGCGGTCGCACTTGATTCGAGGTCACCTAACTGAATGGAGTCAGCGGTCCCTCCAAAACCCACACGAAGTATCGTTGGCGTCTCGAGGAGCCAACCCTCTCGTGCACTCAGAGCGCGAAGGACATCGCGTGAAATCGGTTCGATCCGACGACGTGTGAACTTCACGAGGACCTCGTGGCGAGGAACTGCTGACTGAGTCCACCCATGACGCGACGATGGTTCACCGCACTAAAACCCGCCTCGTTGAGCATGAGCATGATTTCGTCGCTGGCGGGAAGATACGCGGTGGACGCGGGCAAGTAGTGATAGGCCGCTCGATTGGACAGAAGTGACCCGAGCCACGGCACAATGTGGCGAAACCAGAGACGAAAACCTGCCCTGAGTGGACCAGAGGTGGGTTCGGCGACTTCGAGTAGCGAGATTCGTCCGCCCGGGCGCACGACACGAGCCATTTCACCGAAGGTCGCGGCGAGGTCGGTGAAATTACGCAACGCGTATCCGCACGTGACGCCATCGAAGGTCGCCTTCGCGAAGGGTAATTGCGACGCGTCAGCCTGCACGCGATAGGTGACCTCGCGACCTGCTTGGAGCATGCCCAGGCTGAGGTCAGTCGCGACGGGGTGGTGCCCTTGACGGACAAGTTCGCGTGTGAAGTCCCCGGTACCTGCGGCGAGATCGAGGACCGTACTCTGGCGGGGGAGTCGAAGATCAGTCACGGCGCGTCGTCGCCACCGCGCGTCAAGTCCCAGTGTCATGAACTTATTGACCATCTCGTAGCGCGGTGCGATGGCGTCAAACATCGCACGTACTTGTCGCGTCTTTTCCTCGCCCTGGGGAAGCGTTGTCCGTGTCATGAGATCAGAAGTAGTAGCGAAAGACGACTTGTGCGACGCAACTGGGTTTTGGCGCGTCCTTGACCTCGACCATGACGTCGAGCGCCACCTGAACCCCGCCCGTGACGTCGTCGACCGACGTCAACGTGGCGCCCGCACGGATCTCCGCGCCGACCGGGACCGGGCTCGTGAAGCGGACCTTGTTGGTGCCGTAGTTGACACCCATCGTCACGCCCTCAACGCTCAAGACACCGCCGAGCAACACGGGGATGAGCGACAGCGTGAGGTAGCCGTGGGCAATGGTGTGCCCGAACGGTCCCGTTTTGGCACGCTCAGGGTCAACGTGGATCCACTGGTGATCGCCCGTGGCGTCGGCGAACAGATCGACCTGTGCCTGGGTGACGTGCTGATAGTCCGAGTACCCCAAGTGCGTTCCCACGAGGGATTTGAGTTCCTCGATGCTCGTGATGTGCGTGGTCATATTTGCCTCCCAAGAGACTCTAATGTTTGTGATCGATCGAACTCTTGGCGCGTGCGGGGGTCCATCTGATGAACCCACGACCCTAGAATCGCTACGTGAGCGCCGTGCACGTCGAAGAACACCATCGTGAAATATCAGGCGGCTGGATTCGCGCGGGGATTTTTGGGATAAGTGATGGACTCGTCACCAATACCTCGTTCTTGTTGGGCTTTGCGGGAGCGGACCCGAGTCACAATGTTGTGCGCCTCGCGGGTCTCGCCACGTTGGTGGCGGGAAGCTTCTCCATGGGTACGGGTGAGTACCTTTCAATGCGCGCCCAGAAAGAACTCTTCGAGTATGAGATCAACGTCGAGCGTCGCGCGATAGCTGACAGCCCCGACGACGAGCGTCGCGAACTACGTGACTTATTCATATCTCGAGGTATCGACACGACTTTGGCGGAGCGTCTTTCGGTCGACCTCATGCGTGACCCTGATCTCGCGCTTCGCACGCACGCGCGCGAAGAATTGGGTGTGGACCCTACGGCGACCGGTATGCCACTCGCGGCCGCGTATTCGTCGTTCTTCTCGTTTGCGGTGGGTTCGTTCATCCCGCTCGTGCCCTGGCTCTGGAGCACCACGGGCAACCAGGTTCTCTGGTCAATTCTCTTCGCTGGTCTCGGTTCGATCGCGGTGGGCGCCGCGATTGGTCGCTTCACTCGCCGCGGCATGTTTCGCTGGGCCCTTCGTCAACTCATCATCACGGCCGTGGCGGCCGGGGTGACCTACGGCGTCGGCCGGGGCGTGGGAACGACCTAACGAGAAAAGTGCAGGAGACGATCCTCGCGTTCAAGACGAAAGCCTAGGGATTCGTAGAGTTTGCGCGCGTCGGTATTGGACTCGTCGACAAAGAGCACCGCGTCGTTCACGCCCTTCTTACGCAGTGATGCGAGACCCTGGGTGACCATGACGCGCCCGAGTCCATGACCCTGGAAGTCGGGGTGGACCGAGACCACGTAGATTTCACCGAATCGGTCAGGGTGCAATTCGTGGACCTTCGTCCAGCACGACGCGGCAAGACGACCATCGATTTCGAGAAGCAAGAAGCCGGAAGGATCGAACCACGGCTCGTTGGTACGTTCGTCGAGATCGACACGCGACCACGCACCTTGCTCGGGGTGGTCGGCGAAAGCGGCGTTGTTTTGGGCAATCCACTCGTCTTCGTCACGCCCCGGCTCGAAGTTACGCAATGTCGCTCCTTCGGGAACCGCGACGACCGGCACTGGTAGGCGCAGACTCAGCAGTAGCAATGCGCGAATGGAGTGACCTAATCCGCCGCGACTAGGACCTCGCGTCCACCAGTCGATACCATCGTGGCGTTCGAGCACTTCAGCCAAGAGGTCGGCGTCAAAGCCGCCTCCGCACATTTCGATGGTGACGTGCTTGATGCCGTTGACGACTGCGTAGTCAGTTAGTACGTGTTCGTCGTCGTAGCGAAGCCAGTGTTCGCCGGGCCAACCGTGCACGACGATGCGCCGCCGACCCTCGTCGAGAGCTTCGCGACCGAGTTCGGCTTCGGTGCGGTTCAAGAGATTGAGTACCTCAAGACGCTGGTCACCCGAGAGAACGGGGGTGCAGTGCCACGCGTCACTCATAATCGAAGGCTACCGGCTGTCAAGTGACGCGACCCGCCACTCGATTGAGACGGCGAAGCAGTGCCCCGACTGTTCGTTCAGCGGCGACCAACTCGGTATAGACGTCGCCGTCCATGTGCGTACCTTCGGTCTCGACGAGTCGGGTAATGCGCTCGGCGATCTCGTTCATGGTGGAGGTTATGGTGTTTAGCTCATTTTGCATCGACACGATCATCGCCTTTGAAGGAAAGTTGGTTGCTCGCCGATACTGTAATGGTCGATGAACATCGAGAGCGTGCACGACGAAGATGAACCCTTTCTCTGGTCGGAGATCCTCGTGCGTGGTCCCCAGGCTGAGGTCTTCCTCCAAGGTCAATTGAGCCAGGATGTTGCGGATCTCAGCGACACGGGTGCGTGGTCCTTTCTGCTCGAGCCGAACAGTGATGTGCTCTGTACTTGCTTCGTGCGAGCGCTCCCCGACGGGTTTTCACTGCTCGTCGCACGAGAGAGCAGTCTCGGCGCACTCGCGCGACTCAAGCGATTTCATCTTCGCGTTGATTGCACGCTCGAACTCTTCGATGCGGCGACCGGTCCCTTTTCGACGTGGGGCGAGCAGATCGATTTAGGCGAGCCCGGACCGGCGGAGTTCGTGGGGGTGAGTCCCCAGTCCTACGGTGGCGCGTTCGTCACGAGCCACGTCTCTTTCGCGAAAGGTTGTTTTACCGGCCAAGAGCTCGTCGCGCGAATGGACGCGCGGGGATCGAGCGTACCGTGGCGTTTCGTACGTGTCGTTGGTCCCTCGCTCGACGCCGTTGACGCGGTCCTCAAGCGAAAGGGACCCGAAGGCGTGAGCGGTGTCACCAGTGCCGTCCGGCGCGGCGACAGCGTCGCCGCCCTCGGTTTCATTCATCGCAGCGCCCTCGACGAGGCCACGTCGTCAACAGAAGTGATCCTCGACGTCATTGCCTGAATTTGCGTGGCGGGTGCCGTTACCCTAGGTGCATGGAGAACCGCCGTGCGTTTTAACACTGAAGGGATCTTCATCAAGGTCTCGGGCGTGACCAGCGAGGAAGACGCGCTCTTTTCGATCGGACTCGGCGCGAGCGCCATAGGTTTCGAGTTCGGGCCCACCGCGCGGCGCATCACGCCCAGCGCAGCGCACGACATCGTGCGTCGATTACCTGTGGGAGCCCTCTCGGTTGGTGTATTTACGAGCGAGTTGCCACAGAAAGTCGTCGAGGTGACCAACACGCTCGGTCTCTCCGCGGCGCAACTTGACGGCGCGTTTTCTGCCTCGGCGATCGAGTGGGTCGCCGAGCGGGTCACTACCGTCATTCGATCGTTTCGTCGCGCCGACGACGTGCGTAGCGCGCCAGCGATCGATGGCGTGGACTACTTCTTGTTGCCCGAGGACGACGACGTGTACGCCCTCGAGGACTGTCTCGAGATCTTTGCGGACCTTTCGATCCCGACGCCCCTCATCGCCTCGGGTGGTCTTAACGCGACCAACGTTGTCCAGGTCGTGCAGAATTTTCCGATATGGGGTGTTGACGTGCGCGCGGGTGTCGAAGCCGAACCTGGCCTTAAGGATCCCGTGCAGTTGGGTGAGTTCATTGCCAACGCGCGATGGGCGAGTGAGAATGCCTACGTGTCTCGCCAACGCGAGGAGTGGCGAAACTTCTAGTTAACGTAGCGGCGAAAGATCACTGAGCCGTTGTGGCCGCCGAATCCAAAGGAATTGGACAACACCACGTCGATATCGCCCGCACGCGGCTCACCGGTCACGACGTCGAGCCCGACGTCGGGATCAATCTCGTTGGTGCCAGCGGTGGGCGGCATGAGTTGGTTTGTCAGCGTGAGCACGGAGGCCACACCTTCGAGAGCGCCCGCGGCCGCGAGGCTGTGACCGAGGTGGCCCTTGATGGAGGTGACGGGCGGCGGCTTCTCTCCAAATATCTGGTGCATGGCGGTCGCTTCGGCGAGATCGTTAAGCGGTGTCGAGGTGCCGTGGGCGTTGATGTGCGACACGTCCTCGGGACCAATACCCGCATCCTCCAGAGCGATTTTCATGCACCGAACCGCACCTGTCCCTTGGGGATCGGGCGCGGTGATGTGGTGGGCGTCGGCGGTCGAGGCGGCTCCGATTACCTCCGCGAAGATCGTGGCGCCGCGCTCGAGTGCGTGATCCCAGTCTTCGAGAATGAGGATGCCGGCGCCCTCACCCATGACGAAACCGTTTCTCGCCGCATCAAAAGGGCGCGAATAGCCTTCGTTGCTGAGTGCGGTCATGTTGCGAAACCCCGCCTCGGCGATTTCGACGATGACTGCTTCGGCCCCGCCCGCTACGACGACGGGGCAGCGACCACTTGCGATAAGACGCGCGCCATTACCAATGGCGTGGGTACCCGCGGCGCACGCGGTCGTGACTGTCTCACACGGTCCTCCGAGCCCAAAGCGCATCGACACCGCCGCAGTCGCGGCGTTGGGCATCATCATGGGAACCATGAACGGTGACACGCGGTCAGGACCCTTCTCGTTCAATACGCGCACCTGGTCGAGAACTGTTTGCAGTCCACCAATACCGGTGGTGACGACCGTACCCGCCTCGACGAGTGGTCCTTCGAGCCCGCTTTGACGCCACGCCTCGTCGGCCGCGACGAGTGCGTAGAGCGTGAAGGGGTCAAGGCGACGTAGTTCTTTGGGTCCGCCAATGTGCGTCGCGTCAAAGGGAGCGATTCGTTTTGATTCGGGCGCGGTGCTCTTCATGAGCGCCTGCCACAGGGCGTCGACGCCAACTCCCGCACACGTCAGGGCACCGAGCCCCGTGACGGCGACGCGGCGACCCGAAATGGGCCCCGACGGGGTTCGCGCGACGAGCACTACAGCTTGGCGTAGATCAGTTCGAAGGCCTCACCAACGGTGCGAATCTCCTTGAGTTCGTCCTCGGCGACCTCGATGTCGAAGGTCTCCTCGAGTGCCATAACGAGTTCGACCAGGTCGAGACTGTCCGCGCCCAAGTCCTCGAAGGAGGCGGTCATGGTCACCTTCGCAGGCTCCACCGCGAGGACTTCGACGGTGTCGTCAGTAAATTTGGTCAGTGCTTCATTGCGGTCCATGGTTCTACCCCTTCATTTCTGTCGCTCTATCGTACTAAATCGAGTCGTGGGCCCAGTTCATCTAGTGACCGAGTGAGAGGCCTCCGTCGGCGCAGAGTACCGCACCAGTGATGTAGCGCGCGTGGTTACTCGCGAGAAACCCCACCACACCAGCAATATCGGAGGGCTGTCCGATGCGTCCCATGGGGATCATTGACGCCATCTGATCCTTTGCGCTACCGAGATCGCTCGTCATGTCGGTCTCGATGAGTCCCGGCGCTACGACGTTGACCGTTATCGATCGCGTGGCGACTTCCTTCGCGAGCGCGCGGGCCAGTCCAACCAGTCCTGCCTTGGCGGCGGCGTAGTTGGCCTGTCCCGGCACACCCATGAAGCCACTCACGGAGCCGATGAAGATGATCGACCCCTTTCGGGCTCGCACCATGGACGCCAGCGTCGCGCGTGCGCAGAAAAAGGCGCCATCGAGATCGGTCGCCATCACGTCGCGCCATTGCTCGTCGGACATGCGCAGGGCGAGTCCGTCCCTCGTGACTCCCGCGTTCACGACCGCGACCTCGACCGGACCGAAGTTTTCAATCGCCTTCTTCACGGCCTCGTTAACCGCGTGTGAGTCGCTGACGTCCACGGCAAGTGAGAGTGCGCATCCATCGGGTGCGCTGCCGGATCGTGAGAGCGCGACCACGTGGTCACCCTCTTCAATGAAGTAATTGGCGATCGCGGCGCCGATGCCTCGGCTAGCGCCGGTGACGAGTACGTGGCGACTCATAGGGAGATCTCCTGTAGTTCTTGTAGGGACGACGGCGCGAACTGGTGCTCGAAGAGCCGAATTCGCTTTGTGAGCCCGGTCAAAATGCCACTGGGCGGCATCTCGATAGTGGTGGTGACGAACGAGGGAAGAGCCAACGTCGCATCGAGGAACTCGACGGGTGAGGTGAGTTGGCGTGAGAGCAGTTGGCGCCACTGGGTCGCGTCGTTGTGCACCAGAGCGTCGACGTTCGCGATCAACGTGGCCTCCGTCGTGCCCCAGGTGACGCGTGCAAGTGCGTCGTCAAGTTCCACCTGAGCATCAGCCATAAGAGGTGAGTGAAAGCCGCCCCCCACTGTGAGTGGTGTCGCTCGACGCCATCCGAGATCGCGGTGCGTTGCGAGCAGTCGTTCGAGCCCGCTCGTAGTGCCACTGACCACGATCTGGCCGGTGCCGTTGACATTGGCGATCCACACGTCGTCGAGCGTGGCCAGTGCGTCACGAGCGCCGTCGTCGCCCCCCATGAGAGCGACCATGGAGCCAGGGTTCTGTGCCGCGGCGCGCGACATGGCGGCTCCTCGCACCTTGATGAGTGCGGCCCCGTCCTCGAGACTGAGCAGTCCCGACGCCACGAGGGCGCTGAACTCACCGAGACTGTGTCCGAGAAAGTACTTGGGGCGAATTTCTCTTTCGAGCAACGCGAAATAACCAACCAGCGAGAGAGCGAATGTCGCGATCTGGGCGCGATCGGTTCGGATGACCTCGTCATCATCAGCGTCGAGAAGCAGGTGCGCCACATTCATCTCGCTCACGTCGCTGATGAGGTCGACGATTTTCCAACTCGCGGCGCCCCGCCAAGGGTGCCCGGCGCCACCGCCGAGCGACCCTTGCCCTGGGAACAACACGACGCAGTCCTCGCGCAAGTCGGATCGATTGGTTTTCGACATGCCTCAAAGGTAACAGCGACCCTCCCAGCAGAGAGACCTCGAGACGGTTTCGCTCGTTACTTCAACGAGATCCGACCCCACCAAGCGAGGGGGGTGTGCACCAATGCACGCCTGGCGCGCGCTCGACAAGGCGACTCCCACGATCGAGGGTCAACGACTACTCGCGA
>Ga0302319_10026121_pt1 | contig 10302 bp, 9 predicted proteins | sample Bog_T0_2_FD_203319 | JGI IMG/M metagenome (GOLD analysis project Ga0302319, IMG submission 203319) | Peat permafrost microbial communities from Stordalen Mire near Abisko, Sweden - Bog_T0_2 | ecosystem: Environmental > Terrestrial > Soil > Wetlands > Peat | place: Sweden: Abisko, Stordalen Mire...
CATCCAAGGGGCGTACCACGCGGAATGACCGCGGGTACGCCCCTTCTTTTTTGGCCAGCCATGAGCGTGATCTCCGATACGGCGGACTTTCGCAGGTTTTTCCACCTGACCAAGGTGGACGTCGCCAAGCGCCTCGTTTTCGGCACCATGGCCGAAGAGGTCGCCGACGCCGCCGGCGAGATCATGGACTACGAGACCTCGAAGCCAAACTTCGAGAAGTGGTCCGCCGCCTTCGCCAAGGCCACCGATGGCGTCAGCGTAGGCAACGTCCGCGAAATGCACCAGCCCAAGGCCGCTGGCCGTTTGGAGCTGATGGACTTTGATGACGACGGCAAGCGGATCACCACCTGCGCCAAGGTGATCGACAACGACACCTGGAAGAAGGTCCTCGACCGCGTCCTCACCGGCTTCAGCATCGGCGGCCGGTACGCGAAGAAGTGGAAGGACGGCGACCTGACGCGCTACACCGCCGTGCCTTCAGAGGTGAGCCTGGTCGACAATCCGTGCCTCCCAACGGCGACCTTTACCATGGTCAAGGCCGACGGGACCACGGAAGAAATGGGCTTCAAGAAGATCGCCGACCGCGAGGACAAGTCGGCGGCCGACAAGGCCCAGGCCGAGGAAGAGCACGGCAGCGGCCCTTTCGCCGATGAGAAGAACAAGGCGTACCCCATCAACGACGCGGCCCACGTCCGTAATGCGGCGAGCCGCTGGGGCGACCCGAAAAACCGCGCCAAGTATTCCGCCGAGGACCAGAAGACCATCGGCGCCAAGATCGCCAGGGCTAAGAAGAAATTCGGGATCGGCGACAAGGACGCAGCCGCTAAGGTGCTGGCCTCGCAGATCGACGAGCTCAACGACATGGCGCTTTTCAAGCTCGCCGCGCCGTTGGAGGCCTCGGTCGGCAAGTGGGCCCTAAAGGGTCTCAAGAAGGGCCTCTACGACGTCGCCATGCTAGCCAACGTCCTCAGCAATCTCGACTCCGTGGCGCGCATGGCGGAGTACGAGGCCGAAGCGGAAGGCGACGGCTCCAAGATCCCGGCTCGTCTGGCGGCGGTCCGTGAAAAACTCGGTGAAGTCCTGGTGGACATGACCGAAGAGGAAGTTTCCGAACTCAACCCTGAAGACGAAGGAGAAGACACCATGGACGCGACCGAGAAGGTTCAGAAGGCAATCAGCCTGCTCGCCGAGGTCCATGGCGCTGCGGCTCTGGGCAAGGCCGTCACCGGCAAGGAGCATCAGGGCATGATCCAGGAGATCCACGACCACGCGGTGGCCATGGGCGCCGGCCACGCCGGGATGCACGACAAGGAGCTCAAGAAGGACGGCTATGGCCTGCCCGAGACGGGCGACAAGGCCAAGTCCGATGCCGGCGACCACCGCGCCGACCAGGACGCCGACGACGCCAAGCACGAGAAGATGCAGAAGTCCTTGGAGACCGCCCTCGCCCGCATCGAGGCCCTCGAGAAGCAGCCTGCCGCCCCCTCGGGTGCGAAGTCGGCTGTGACCGTGGCTCTTGGCAAGGGCGACGACGCCGAGGCGGTCCGCGCCGCGGCGCTGGCGAAGGCCCAGGAGGACGCCGACATGGCCAAGCTGAGCCCCGAACAGCAGGCGTTCAAGCTGATCAAGCTTGCCAGCGCCAACGGGAAGACGCTGACCACCGACGACCTGATGAACATGAACTTCGCCAAACACGCCTGACATGAAGATCGCCTAGACGCAGGAGCGTTGGGGCACAAGCGACGAACTTTTCAGAATTGGAGAACGACATGAACATCACCGCGGCAACGCTGGAGGTTCTGAAGTCCCAGATGAACTCCGCTAGCTTCGATCCTGCGGCCCTGGCGAAGGCGATCACCCAATCCACTGGGCTCGTCGCCATCGACCTCGAGGCCCCCTCGAAGAAGCTCTACCCCGTCCTGTCGCCCATGCGGAACGACTACATCGGCCGTTTCGCCGACGGCAAAGGCGGCACCGCCGTCCAGTGGCGCGGCGTCCTGGCCCAGGGCCCCTCGGCGGGACCCGCCCCGGTCGCCTATCAGGTGGGCGTGGCAGAAGGCCAGCGCAATGCCGGCTGGAACCTGTCGACCGCGAACTACAGCGCGACCTACAAGGGGATCGGTCTGGAGCAGTCGGTCACTTTCGAAGCCGACTACGCGGGCCAGACCTTCGAAGACATGAAGGGCCTCGCGGTCCTGGTGAACCTGCAGGCGCTCATGGTCAAGGAAGAGCAGATGCTCTTTGGCGGCAACACGTCCATCAGCCTGGGCGTGACCCCCAACCCGACCCTGTCGACCGCGGCCACGGGCGGCACCATCCCCAGCGCGACTAACGTGGTCGTGTCGGTGGTCTACCTGAGCTACGAGGGCCTGCAGGCCTCGACGGTCTCGGGCGGCGTGGTGACGACCTTCACCCGGACCAACGCCGACAGCACCACGACCACCAGCGGCTACGGCGCCGCCCAGATCAACGCCTCGGCCCAAACCCAGGCCACCGGCGGCAGCACCCAGACCAACACCGTGACCGCGACCGTCGCCATGAAGGCCGGGGCCATCGGCTACGCCTGGTTCTGGGGCCCGACCGCGGGCACCGCGCAGACCCTCGGGGCGATCACCACGGTCAACAGCGTGGTCATCACCACGGCGACCGGCACGGGCACCCAGACGGCCGCCAACGCCACGCTGACGGGCGGCGACAACAGCGCCGACCCGCTGTCTTTCGACGGCATCCTGAGCCTGGGCCTCGGCCTGGGCCAGCAGATCGGCAACGCGGCCTCCATCGGCTACAACAAGGCCTTCACCTCGGGCTACACGCTGACCAGCGACGGCGGCGGGGGCATCGTCGAGATCGACGCGATGCTGAAGGACCGATGGGACAACTACCGCCTGGGCTTCGACACCCTGTGGGTGAACAGCCAGGAGGCCACCAGCATCACGAAGCTGATCGTGGCCAACGGGGGCGCCCCGCTGGTGCGCTTCGCGGGTGAAATCAACGGGCAGGGCCGCCAGGCCATCGGCGGTGGGACCTTCGTCAACAGCTACCTGAACAAATACACCGGGGAGCTGATGCGGATCGTGATCCATCCCTACGCCCCGGCGGGCCTGATCCTGGCCACGGCCAAGAAGCTGCCCTACCCCGTGAACAACGTCAACGAGGTGTTCCAGGTGCGGACGCGTCGGGACTACTACGAGATCGACTGGCCGATCGTGAGCCGGTCCTACCCGTATGGCCTCTACGCCGACGAAGTGCTCATCAATTATTTCCAGGCGGGCATCGGCGTCCTCAGCAATCTGTCGCCGAACTAAGCGGGGAGCACGACCCCCGGGGCAATCGGGCCCCGGGGCACCAGCCGATCTTTGAGGGCCCCGTGGCCAAGAAATACGTTTACAAGTTCGACATGGAGACCGTCAGGAAGAACGAGAAGCGCGGGATTGGGATGCCCGTGGGATTCACCCACGCGGGCAAGAGCCACAAGGTGGACGTCCAGCGCCCTCAGGATTTCGTCTTGGAGACCAGCAAGGCCATTCCTGATCCGTCGGTCCACCAGCTCGTCCTCGTCCGCGAGGAAGGGAAGGAAACCGAAGGCGAGGCCTAGGCCATGGCCGCCGGGGACCTCACAACGCTCGCCAACCTAGAGGCGTGGCTCGACGTCGCCTCAGGGAATCCCGACGAGGCCCTGTTGTCGCGGCTGATCTCCGTGGCGAGTGCACGGATCAATGGATACCTGCAGCGCAATATCGGCACCCTTTCGACCAGCTACACCGAAACGAGGAACGGCTCGGGGACCGGCCTGATGCTTGCCAAGGTCTGGCCGGTCACTTCGTTTACGAGCGTCACCATCAACGGAGCCACGGTGCCCAAGGGGGCCAGCGGATCCTCTGGATGGTACGCCCCGGTCTGGGACGGTGTCAGCTTTCCGATCCCCGAGCCCTACGTCGGCTTGAGTGCCGGCTGGACGGCCGCCTTCGGGGCGCCCGGGTGGGGATGGGGCCCGGGCTGCTGGAACGGCTGGTTTCCGGTGGGCATTCAGAACGTGGTGCTCGTCTACACGGCGGGCTTCGCGGCGGTGCCCACGGACATTGAGCAGGCTTGCATCGAACTCGCCAGCCAAGCCTACCAGCGTCGCGGGACGCGCCTTGATCTCAAGTCGCTCACCCAAGCCCAGCAGACTACGTCCTACGAAATGAAGATGCTGCCGTCGGTCAAGGAAATGCTGGCCCCGTACCGCCGAGTGGCGCCGCTGGTGATATGAACCTCCGAGGCGAGATCATCGGGCTCCCAGAACTTCGGGACCGCCTCAGTCTCCAGCGCCAACAGGACGCCGTCTGGCAGGGCCTCCAACGGGCGGCTATCCGTTTGGCCTCCATCGTCAAGCGGGACAAGCTCAGCGGCCAGGTGCTCAACAACGTCACCGGCACCTTGCGACGAAGCATCAATTCCAAGGTCCAGGCGGACAGCGACACCATCATCAACGCCTTTGTGGGCAGCTTCGCAGGATACCTTAACCCCAAGGGGAAAGCCTACGCCGCCAGCTACGCCAGGATCAACGAGTACGGTGGAACCTTCACCATCCCGTCCCACACGCGAAGGGTCGGCTACGACAAGTACGGGGACCGCGCAAGGCTTCTGAACAAGCTCCACGGGATCGCCCGCGGCGTTGACAACTTCAGCGAGACCACGGTCAAGGAGCATTCGGCGACCTACCCCGAACGGTCCTTCCTGCGGTCGGCGGTCGCCGAGAACAGGGACATGGTCACGGGCGAGATCATGCGCGGCCTCAAGCGCGCCTTGGCAATGGGGATCCTGTGAACCGCAACGCGATCTACACGGCCCTCTTCAACCTGGCCTCAGATGCCACGGGGATCACCAGCACGAGCCGCTGGCTGCAGCCCTTGCAGGACGTGCCGACGGCGAAGCTGCCGATCCTCATCCAGCACCAAGTGTCCGATGATCCGAAGCAGGACAAGGGCGAGCCTTCCCTGAATCGGATGAAGGTCGAGATCTACATCTACGTCGCCAATCCAGGGGACGGCCTGACGAATCCAGCCTCGGCCCCGGCGATCAAGCTCAACACCTACCTCGACGCCATCGACGCCGCCTTGGCACCGGATCCGGTGACGCAGGTCCAGACGCTCGGCGGCCTGGTGTCCCACGCCTGGCGGACCGACTCGAACTACTTCGAGGACCCGCAGAGTAACCGCGCGGCTCTCGTCGTAGGGATTGAAATGCTGGTGGCGGGCGACAGCTCGGCCCAGTTTAGCTTTGACAGCGGGACTCTCTACGCCCTAGACGCCTTCGGGACGCCCCAGATCCTCGGGAGCCTCCAGGGCGTCGACGTGGTCCAGAAGTTTGAGACGAACCTGCAGCGCGGCAACTTCCAGTACGATTTCAGCGTCAACCGGAAGTCCGCGAAGATCTCCATGAAGGCCAGGTTCGCCCAGATCAAGGGCGCCGTCCTGGCCCAGTTGGTCAACGGTCTAGCGGTGTCCTCGGGTTCCCAGCTGGTCGCCCCGCTAGAAGCCCATACAGTCCCGGCCAGCCCCGGCCCCTACACGGTGACGATCACGCCGCCAAGTGGGAGCTGGACCCAGGACACGGGCGTCATCTACGATGGCGGTTCTAGCGCCGGTAAGGCCCTAACGGCGGTCTCGAACAGCCCTACCCGGGGTCAGTATGCCGTCAGCGGGGGAGTCTACACCTTCGCCTCTGCAGACGCCGGCGCGGCGCTGAGCATCAGCTACGTTTACACGGTTTCGACTGGCAATACCGTCACCATCAGCAACCCCTACAGCGGGCCGACGCCCACCTTCCAGGCGGTGCTGAATGTGACGGACAAAAACGGCAACCAAGTCACTTGGAATCTGCCGCGGTGCTACTCGGACCAGCTTGGATTCGTGACGCGACTCGAAGAGTTCGCGGTGCCCGACTTCCAGTTCTCGGCGATGGGCACGGTCGCAAACCCGCCCGTCATCGGGACGCTCAGTTTCTCTCAGTAGGAGTCCGTCATGGCCGAAAACGTCGCAAATATCGTCGTCCTAGGCGCGGTCAGCGCGACCTACAACAGCGTCGAGCTGGGCCACACCACGCCCAGCACGAAGGTCACCTTCAAGACCAAGTACGTCAAGGCCAAGGTAGGCAAGTGGGGCGACGTCACCACCAACGTCTGGCGCGCCGGCACCGTGGTCGAGGTCGACCTTGAGTTCCTGCAGACGGACCTGGTGAACATCCAGGGCTCCGCCACGGGCTCACCCTTCCCGTTCTTCTACGGGATTTTCGGGACCAACAACAAACTCGGCTTCGGCGAGGTCGCGGGACAGCAGCAGTCCAAGAACGTCCTGAAGCTGACCAGTTTCATCAGCGGCAACACGCCCCTCTACGACCTGACGCTGACCCAGGCCACGCCCATCGGCGATCCCGAACTGATCTACACGGGCGAAAAGGAGCAGGTCTGGAAGTGCAAATTCGAAGCCTGCATCGACGAGGGCCAGGTTGCGGGTCTCAACATCGGCAGTTTCGGCAACTCGGCCGCTACCGCCAGCACGACCCCCCCGACGGTCTCCACCGTCGTGCCCAACGCCTCGGCGACGGGCGTGTCGCACAGCACCGCCATCACTTGGACCATGAGCGAGTCGCTCAACAGCAACACGGTCAACACGTCCAGCGTGAAGCTCTTCAGCGTGTCGGCCGGCGTCGGGACGCCGGTGGCGGGCTCCGTGGTGCTGACCAACGCGGGATCGTCCACCACCATCGTCTTCACGCCCACCAGCAGTCTGAGCGGGTCCACGGTCTACTGGGCGATTCTCAACAGCACCATTTTGGACCAGTACGGAAACGCGCTGGCGCTCTACTCCACGGACTTCACAACGAGCTAGTCGTCAAGAAAGCCACCAGCCAACTAGCTTGTCGGGCCTCGCGGCCCGGCAAGAGTTGCCTGGATGCCTCGCCTGGCTGGTGCGGGCTCCAGGCAATTCTAATTTAGGAGAAGCCGTGATCACCTTCAAAGGGAAGCAGTACCCTCTCCGCACCCTCTTCATCCGTGACGAGGCCAAACTCGCCAAGCAATTCGACCGCTTCAAGGACGAGGACTTGGAGATCCGCACGGATGCCATGATCGAGATCGTGCGAGTCAACACGGGAATCGATCTGGGGGACCTCAACGGCAGTACCTTGGCCGAGATCCGCGACGTCCTCAATCAGGTCATGGCCGAACGCGAGGCCCTGCGCGTCCCGGCGCCCAAGGAGGACGACGGCGGGGGAAAAGCCGAGGGGGCCAGCAACTAGACCTCCGCGACGAGAAGGCGGTTTTCGCCTACGTCGCCGAGGTCGCGCTGGCCTACCACGTCGACCCGCTGGCCCTCTGGAACGGCTGCGAACTCTGGCAGCTTTTCGAGATGGCCAAACAGATCCCCAAAAAGGCGAAACGCGACCTAAAGAACCTCGTCTCGGCGATCCATACCAGCGACCCGCGCAAGTTGCTGGACTCGATGGACGCGCAAGATCTCAGCAAGAGCGACAACCTCGCCAAGCTGGCATCGCTGATGGGCAACGAGAAGGCCGCCGCAGAAATACGGCGCACAGAAATGGCGCTGAAGCTTCTCAGGGAATCCGATGGCCGATGACACCGCCGAACTTCTGGTCCGCATTGAGGCCGACATTGAGGACCTCAAGGACAAGCTTTCCGAAGGCCAAGAGGCTGGGGAGACCTTTGGCAACAAGCTGAAGGAGACCTTCGGAGATCTGGGCACCATGCTCGCCGAATTGTTCGCGGCCGAGAAGATCAAGGAGTTTTTTGAGGAAGGAATAAAGCTGTTCGCAGAGTTCGACAAGCAGCTCACCATCACGCAGGGCAACCTTGAACGCCTGGGCCTGGCCACGGGCGACACGCGTCAGCAGATGGCCGATTGGGCGAAGCAGATTCAGGACACCACGCTTTTCACCAAGGACGAAGCTCTCGGAACGCTCAATAAATTTGTCAACACCACCGGCAATCTCAACGATGCCCTCGGCTTGTCCAAGCTGGCCATGGACGTCGCCACGGGCGCGGGCCTTCAGCTCACCCAGGTCCAGAAGGCGCTCGGGGAGGCCTTTGAGGGCCATTCGGAAAAGATGGGCCGCCTTCTGATTCAGTTTCCGAAGTTGCAGGACCAGATCAAGGCCGGCGGCAACGCCATCGAGATCCTGACAAAGCAGTTCGCCGGGGCGGCCGATGCCGTCGGCGAAAAGGGACTAGCGGGCCAACTCTTCCACCTGAAGACCACTTGGGACGAGGTCGCCGAGGACTTCGCCCAGCAGAACGCCACCTCCATCAGCGAGGCCATAAGCGGTTTCAAGTCGCTGGCCGCTGCCGTCGGCGAGATCATCAAGGTCCTTTTGCGCGTCGGGGAATCGTTGGGGACCATCCTGGGCGCCATCTACGATGAAAGCGCCGCGTTTGTCGAGCGGATGCTGGCCAATTTTAAGACGCTTTGGCTTGCCATCAGCGGGCACCCGATGGAGGCCTACCACCAATGGAAGAACGCCAACACCACCACGTTGTACGAATTGATTTCGACGGCCAAGGGGACCGTCCAGCAGCTTGAGGCCATTTGGTCCAATGAAGGCAAAACCGAAGTCAAGCAGCTCCAGGCTACGCCGCGGTCAAAGCCAAGGCGGAAGAGAACAAGGCCAAGGAAGAACTCGACTTCGACTACATCAAGTTCACCGACGAGGGCTTGGACATTCTGATTTCGCTCCAAGACTCCCACAACAAGAGCACCGTCGAACTCGCCAAGGATGCCGCCGTCGCCAAGGCCATCATCAACACGGCCACGGGCATCACCAACGCCATCAGCGATTATGGCTGGCCTTTTGACCTCATTGTCGGGGCCATCGTGGCTGCCGAGGGCGCCGTCGAGATCGCCAAAATTGAAGGCGTCCAGCTCGCCACGGGCGGCATCGTGACGGCGCCCACGCCGGCGCTGATTGGCGAAGGCGGCGAGCCTGAGGCCGTCGTGCCGCTGTCCAAGGCGGGCGAAATGGGCTTCGGCGGCGGCGGGGGACGCCCGATCAGCGTGACGAACGTGTACCCGGGCGTACGGAACAAGTCCGACGCAAAAGGGGTCACGCGGACTGCGGCACGGGCGTTCCTCGCTGTTTCCAATAGCACGAAGTACCGTCAGGGGCAACGCAACTCGTAGGTGAACCATGGCAGGCTACCTCCCGATTGAGATCAATTACAACCCGCAGACGACCTACGCGGGGACCACGTTCGCCAATTACATTGGGGCGCAGTCCGTTGTGGGTCAGCGCGGGACGCTTCCGACCTTCACGAACTCAAACAGCATTTTCGTTTCGAAGTCCGGCAATGACGGCAACGCCGGAACAATGGCGTCGCCCAAGCTGACCTTGAACGCCTGCTTTGCCACGCTCCCAGCGAACTTCACTTATGTCGTGATTCTCGATTCTGGCACGTACAACGAAACGTTCACGTGCAATTTCACGACGACCCAGCTTCCGAACTTCGTCGGCATTTACGCAGCCGATGGGCAGACGCCTGTGTTCGAAGTCGTGAAGGGAGCCATCCCCGGGACATACGGGGCAGGCAACGCGGCTCGCGTGGTCCAGGGGGCCGCTACGCCCAATTACTACATATCCAAGAGTGGGAACGACGCTACCGGAGCAAGGAACAACGCCGCCCTGCCGTTCCTCACGGTCCAAGGGGCCTTGAGCGACCCGTCACGGATAAACGGCGACATTCTGGAAATCCAAGACAACGGAGTGTACGTCGAGAACATCACGTGGGGAAACTCGAACACCGGAACCCTTCGGGCCAAGGCAGGCAAAGTGCCGACCCTTCAAGCGGTCTACGGCGTGACGAACATTCCAACGTCGGATACGTGCTACGTCCCCGGGAGCGGTCCATATCAGGTGACGGTCCCTATCCCCGGCCTCGGCACGTTCGCCGCGAATGTCAGCGTTGTCAGCGTGTTCGGTGGAAGCCCGTGGACGCAGGTGTACACCACGCCCACCTTCACGAACACGTACCAGCTTTTAAGCCCCGGTGTGTATCTGTTCTACAGCGGAAACGCTAACGCCCAGATCATCATCAGCTACACGTATACCCAGCCGAGTGCCCTGATCTCATGGGGCTTCAACAATCCGGTGTACATCGACGGGCTCGTGCTGGACTCAGCAGGGACCAATCAGTACCTTCACGCCGGATACGACGGGACCGCAGCGACGCTGTACAGTTGCTCGATCATCAATTTCAACACGCTCGGGTACGGCTCGAACGGCTCTTATAACAATTGCCTGATCCGAAAC
>Ga0302319_10026124_pt1 | contig 10301 bp, 9 predicted proteins | sample Bog_T0_2_FD_203319 | JGI IMG/M metagenome (GOLD analysis project Ga0302319, IMG submission 203319) | Peat permafrost microbial communities from Stordalen Mire near Abisko, Sweden - Bog_T0_2 | ecosystem: Environmental > Terrestrial > Soil > Wetlands > Peat | place: Sweden: Abisko, Stordalen Mire...
CGCCAGGGGCTCCAGTGAGGATAAGTTGCCTCGACCAGATAGCCTGTGAGGTGGATGACATCGTCCCTCGATGCCCACCAGAGCGCGCGCCAGACTGCGCCGGAGGCGGGAATGAGATGCATGTTGGCCGAATGGCAGATGATCTGATCCTCGGGAATGGGAGGACGATCTGAGTACTCCCAGAAGTAGAAGCGATTGCCCTGGGAGATGCTGAGTTGGCGAAGGACAGTGCTGTCGGACATCGGGCCCCAGCCGACGGCGAAGTCAAAGGGGACGAGGTCGGCGCTTGGATCGGCCCAGTAACGCTTTTTGTGCAGGATGCGGGCGGTGATGTCGTAGGTGGCGAGGGCGTGGATTTGCCAGCCCTTGCGGGAAAAGCCCGGGGCGTCGGAACCGAGCATGACCTGGATGGGATCGTCCGGGGCGCGGACTCCGGGCCGGTCGTCCGGCTTGAGCCATGCCACGCCTGCGGCGCAAAGGCCGAGGGCGAGGATTACGAGCCCGATGCGTTTCACGCATGACTCTCGGAGCAAACGGGATGCCGCGTCAGCCTCGGGAACCGCTGATTAATGGGGGCAGCCTTTGTTGCACCATAATGGGACGCAATAACCCTCTGTTTCAAAAACCGTCGTACAACTCCCAAGTAAAAACATTCCTGACGCGAATTTTCAGGATGGATACGCAAAGCTCAGATTCCGTCGCCAGGGGCAACAGGCACACCAAGACGATGCCGACCGGCAGGGCGCCACGAGCGCGGATTGTCGCGGCGGCAAGAGAGGGCTGGTCAGGCCCTATTTGGAAGGCTCAGCCTGCTCCACGGGACCCGGCTCATCGGTAGGCGACTCAATCTCTGCCAGAACTCCAGCAAGGATCCTTTTCAACATGGCTTCTCTGTCTTCGCCATGCTGCGCATAGGCATTCGCGATATGCTTGGCTAGGTCAACCAGCATGAGGCCCCACGCCGCGGGGTCTCTCCAAAGATTTCCACTAATTGACACGTGTTGATTTCCATCCACGATCCATATTCTAACAAGTTCCATGGCTTTCGACGCGCCATGAATGGAATGCGGAGGCGGTAGCTCTTGTATTTCGCTCATATATTTTATCTTAGCAAATCCTGTCGCTTAGGGCCAATTGGGTCCTTCTTATTAGAGACCGCATCTGAGTCTCGCGCAGGCACCCCGCCGGTCTTTTCCTGGATTCGCCTATGTTCGGCAATTTCGCGAGCCGTTTGTCCACCAGGAACATCTGTTTGCGTTTCAGTTCCCGGCTCCAGTCTCCCGTTTTGTTCATGAGTCTTAAGACGCGCGTCCACATCCTTCGATTGCCCAACGTAGCTCTTTCCGGGATTCTGCTGATCCGGGAATTCATAAATTCCTTACTTTGGATTGCCCATATTCTGGGCATCCACATCCCCATAGGTATCCTTGCTTGAGCAGTTTCCTTAGCCGCCTCCCCTACCGTCTTCAGGTTATCGTCATCGGAAGCGGTGCCTGCACCCCCGGTGGTCCATTGACCGCCGCCTGGTTGGCCGGCAGGTAGGCGGGGTTCATCGTCGTTATAGCCCGTATTGGCTAAGGAATAGCTCCGGCGCCCCTGCACACCAATGGAACGGAAAATGGCCATTTCCTGTCGATTGCTTTGGATTTCAATCAGGCTGGAATCATTCTGCACTCCGTGCCTGCTGTTGCTGACGATCCTCCCATGGTCCACGACAATGCCGGCGTTGCCGTCAGCGGCTTTTTTCCAGCCGGGTTCGATGATTATGTCTCCGGGCGCGGATTCACTTATGGCCACTAGCGTGAATCGTTTGTCATGCGCCAGGGAATTCCAAAGAATGGACGTGCTACAAACATGGTTTGGCGGCGTTCCGAGCATGATAGCTTGTTCTGTCGCCTTTGTGAAGATGAGGGATACGGCCAACGCGTATTCCGGCGGGCCTATGAATGGGCCTCCAAAATTCCTGGTGGACATGCCGATGCTCTGAAACGCCGCTTGGGCTATTCCCGGACCATAGGCGCTTTGCGGCTCTTTCTCTGCCGGGCCGGTGCTGGTCCGTTGACCGACACTGGGTCGGCCAGATGGACAGAGTGACTTGATGGCGAGGGGATTTGGCGTCCTTGTCATAGAACCATCATGAGGAGTAAAAATGGCGCTCCTGTTAGTGAAATCTTTTCCATTGACTTTTGAGGGGGCGTTGCAGGTGGCGCGCGCACTCAGGTGTCAAGAGGAATGAAGAAAAATTTTCCCCGAGGATTTTTTTGAGAAGGAAATCGTGGCGAATATCGGACACCAGATTGAACGACTTCGATTTTGGTGGACGCCGTACCGACGAGAACGTGAAATTAGCTTGGTCGGGCTGGCGGGATTCGAACCCGTACCCCCTTCTTCCCGAGCGAAGGGGGTGACCTTGTTTCACTCAAAAGGGACCGCGGGCAAGGCGGCTTCGAAGGCCACCCCCATTAATCAGCGGTTCCCAAACTTCGCGGCGGAGGCCAGGGGGCGGACGAAATCGGCGACCATTTCGGCCATCCCGGGTTGGCCGGTGAATTGGGCGATCCGCTTGACGATGGCGCTGCCGACGACGACGCCATCGGCCAAATGGGCGACCTGGCGGGCTTGATCAGGAGTCGAGACGCCAAAGCCGACGGCCACTGGCAGCGTCGTGGCGCGCCTGATGGCGGCGACGCGGTCGGCCAGGGAGTCGGCGACGCTGCTCTGCTCGCCGGTGACTCCTTCGCGAGAGACATAATAAATGAAGCCGTCGGCCCGGGCGGCGATGCTCGCGATGCGGTCCTCGGGCGTGGTGGGAGCGATGAGCCGGATGCGGCAGGTGCCGCCGACGGGGGCCAGCTCGGCGGCGTCCTCATCGGGCGGGAGGTCGAGGATGAGGAGGCCATCGACGCCGGCCGCCTCGGCATCGCGGTGGAAGGCCTGGAACCCGAGGGCCATCAACGGATTGAGGTAGGTGTAAAGAACGATGGGGATTTGCGAATCGCGCCGGATTTGACGGACGCAATCGAGGACGCCGTGCGGGGTGGCGCCGGCATCGAGGGCGCGCTGGGAGGCGAGCTGGTTGACGATGCCGTCAGCCACCGGGTCGGAGAAGGGGATGCCGAGTTCGAGGATATCGACGCCGGCCCTCTCGAGGGAGAGGGCCAGGGCGCGAGTTGCATCGAGACTGGGATCGCCCGCGCAAATGTACGCAATGAATGCCTTGGAACCCTGCGAGCGCAGGGCGGCAAACTTGCAGTCGATGCGGTTGTGGCCGGCCATATGAGACCTCCAGTCCTCATGGGCCCTGGAGGTCCCATGCAAGCGGGACGCGCGGCGTTATTTCGAGGTCTTGTCCTCGATGTATTTGATGACGTCGCCGACGGTCTGGAGTTTCTCGGCGTCCTCGTCAGGGACCTCGACGGAAAACTCCTCCTCGAAAGCCATGACCAATTCGACAGTGTCGAGAGAGTCTGCGCCGAGATCCTCGATAAATGAGGCGGTTGGCGTGACCTGCTCCGGATTTACGCCGAGCTGCTCAACGATGATGTCCTTGACTCTTTCTTCAATGCTTTTTTCAGCCATATTAAACTTGTCTCCAGGGTTGGTTGGTTGTGGGCTTACCGCTTTAGGTGGCGACCCCGCCTTTGGCAACAAATATTTCGTACGCGTAAAATCGCGCGGACATTTCCCGCGACAGATGGACATTTTTCGAGAATCGGTTTATTCGATACGCCATGCCCGAATTGCCCGCGGACTTCGACCTCAAGATGATGCCGGACTGGCTCAAAGAGCCAGCCACGAAGAACCCCTATGCGGACTACGAAGGCCGCGACGACGATCGACGCCCCCGCGGACGCGGCGGAGAGGATTGGGGAGGCCGGGGCGGCGACCGCCGGGGCAAACCGGGCGGCGGCCAGCGGCCCGGAGCGCCGAGGGGCGATGGCGGACGGCGGGATGATCGCGGCAGGCGGGATGCCCCCGCCCCCGGGGGACGGAAGCCGGAGGGCAGGCGGGATGACCGGCCCAACCGGCCAGCGGGACGAACCGACGACCGCCGGGGCAGGCCGGGCGAGCAGCGGCGGCAGGATGAGCCGCGCGAACAGCATGGACCGCCGGCGCAACCGGCCAATGTAACGATCGAGTTTTTCCCGGATGAAAGCTGCACGGTGAGCATCGCGCGGCAGATCAAATCGACGCACCGGGCGTATTCGCTCTTCGATCTGGCGCGGATGTTCCTGGCCCGGCCGGAGCGCCACCGGCTGAAAATGACGACCAAGACTGTCGCGGAGCCGCTGTACCAGGTGGGCGAGGACGGGTCGGTCTCGCTGGATCGGGCTGCGGCGGAGCGGGCTGCGTTCCCACTCGCGCGGCAGAAGTTTTATGTCGAGGTAACCGAGCGGCGCGATGCGCCAAAGGGGAACTTCAGCAATGTGGCGCGCTGCCGGGCCAATGGCTTCCTGCTGGGACCGACCAATTACCACGGCTACCAGCCAGCGATGCGCAAGCTGTACGAGGAGCGGTTCAGCCGGCGGATGTCATTTTCGGACTTCCAACGGGAGATCGAGGTGGTCAGCGACGCGGCGCTGGTCGAGAAATGGAAGGAGCAATCGAGCAGCGTGACGGTGTTCCGGTTGAAGCCGGCGGAGGTGGTTGAAAAGAAGGCCGAGGAGGTGGCGGTCGCGCCGGCAGAGGAGAAAACGACGGAAGGGACGCAAGCAGTTGAGGGGGAAGCTCCAGAACAGCAGGCAACTCCTGAGCAGCAGCCGGCTCCCGACCAGCAGGCCGCTCCAGAGCGGGCGCACGAGCCGGCACCGGAGGAGGTGGCGGAAACCGCGCCGGCGGCGTATGAAGGGCCGGTGTTTGCTTCCCTTAACGAGGTCGAGCAGCACTTCCGGGAGAATTATCTGCAGGGGCTGATCCGGACGGCCTCCTCGTTTCACCTTTCCGGCGAGGCGAGCCGCGAACTGTCGGACCGCGGCATTGCAGCGGCGGTGCGGCTGGCGTGGGAGCAGGAGCGCGGTTTCCCCGGGCAGATGATGCACCAGTTGCGGCAGCAGTTTACAAGGTCGGGACTGCACGTGTTCAAGCACCGCAAGCGGATGCAATTCGTCTCGCTGATCCGGCCCGCGCCGATGGAGTCCGGAAACCTGTCGCCGGGTGTGGCGGAAATTTTGCAGGTGATCCAGGCAAACCAGAACTGCACCCGCGCGTCGCTGGCCGCAGCCATCCTGGGCACGGATGAGACTGCCGTGGACCCGGCGCGAAAAGCGACGCTCGCCACGGACCTGCACTGGCTCATTGAAACCGGCAGCGTGATCGAGTTTTCCGATGGCCGGCTGGAATTGCCGCTGGCGCCGGCGAAAACCGAGCCGGCAAAGGGCAAGCCCGAGGTTGCTGCGGCGGCAACTGCGACGGCGGAGGCTCCGGAACCAGCGGCGCCTGCGGTGGAATTGGCCGCGGCTGCGGCGGAACCGGCCGCGGCTGATATAGGCCCTATAGAACTCGTTAGCCCAGTAGGGCCTACGGAGACTGCGGCGCCGGCGATAGCAGAGGCTCCTATTTCGCCGGAATCACCTGCTGCTGAATCGTGAGTTCGGCATAATTAGGGAAGGAAGCCTCGATCACGTAGGGCTGGCCGGCGGTCATCTCGCGCGTGGCCACTGAGGCGGAGTACTCGAGGCGCTCACCCGGATTGACCGTGATGGTGGCGGGATCCTTCGTAAAGGATTGATCCTCCGACCACGTGTTCACAACCTTGCCGGCGGCATCCCGAACCAGGACTTCGATTCTCTGGCTGGTGGGAAAATCGAAGTGGACGAATTTTTTTGACCGGTTAAAGAGCGTGACGGTCACGTTAACTGTCCGGTTTTCGGAAAGCTTTAAGGGGGCGGGGGTGAGAGCGAGCTTCAACTCGATCTGGTGATGCATAAGGGGCGCAGGCGACGGATGGGGGGCGCGCTTGAGGTGCAGAATTGCCAGTGTCTTGTCCATGAGGCCGGAGGCGAACCCGGGATTTTGGTCGGCCCGGACCTCGGCGGAAAAGGCGATCAGGAGGGGAATGAGCAAAACGGCGGCTCTCAACTTCATAGGAGCCTCTTAAACAAGCATTTCGCAGGTTGCAAACGCATTCGGTTGCCGGGAGACTGCGAACCATGCGCCACCGTCTCCCCGTCGTCCTGCTGCTCGGGCTCTGCTGCCTGGGCATGGGCAGCAAGAAACTTCCGCTCAGCATCCGTTTCTACACCCTGGCGGCGGAGGCGGATACGAGCTCATTTTCCGCTCCCGTCATACTGCTCAACGGGCAGCAGGCTTACATCGACCAGGTCGCGAGCATCTCCGAGCGGGATATCGTCTCGGTTTTCCCCTACACGGTCGCGGACGGCTCTGGAGGCTGCGCGCTTAAGCTGGACGATCACGGGACCATGGCGCTCGACAGCGTCTCGACGGATAAAAAGGGGTCGATCCTGATCGCGACAATCGATGGGCGCCAGGTGGCCGACATCACGATCGATAAGCGCGTGACCGACGGCGTGCTGACGATTCCCGCCGGCATCCACGTCGATGAAATGCAAAAGATTTTGAAAAAGTACCCGCAAATGGGCGGGCAGAAGGAGGCGAAGAAGAAAAAGAGGGATATTTACAGCGTCGGGTTTTAGCGAACCGGTGAAGATACCCCAACTCATCGAAAAATTGGCGGGCAAATTGCCCAAGAACCTGCGCGGCCCGTTGCTCGAGCATGTGACGGCGCTGCGTGAATTGATCGAGGGGGAACTCGATGCGGCGCGAAAATCGCCCGACAAGGAGGTGAAGCTCCGGGTGACGAAGAAGATCGTTACGATATGCACGGCGGTCTGCACGACAGTGGGAGTCGAGCCGATCCCGCTGGCGGATTTCCCGATCCTCACGACGATCCAGGTGCTGATGGTCGGCTGCATCATGCACGTGAGCGGGCGGGAGATCAGCCGCAAGGCGGTCGCGGAATTTGTGAGCGCGCTCGGGATGAACATCGGGGTGGGGCTCGTCTTTCGCGAGGGGGCTCGCGCGGCGATCAAGGTGCTGCCGGGATTTGGCAGTGCGATCTCAGGAGCCATCGCGGGCGGGGCCACTTATTCGCTGGGACGCGCTGCAGCGGCTTATTTCATCGAAGGCGTTCCGCTGCCGGAAGTGCGGCGTTTTTTTCGAAAGTCCGCGCCTAAACCACCGCCCCTGGAAAAGTGAATCCCTCGGAAATCCGCGCGGCGCTGGCCGAGTTGGACCTGCATCCCAGCAAGAGCCTGGGACAAAACTTCCTCGCCGATACGAACCTGGCCCGCTGGATCGTGGACCGGCTCGAGCTATCGGCAGGGGATCACCTGGTCGAGATCGGTCCGGGGCTGGGGTCGCTCACAGAATGCGCCGCGCCGGCATGCAGCTCGCTCACGCTGATTGAAAAGGACGCGCGGCTGGCCGGGCGGCTCGACTGGCGATTCGCGGGCGATGGCCGCGTGGCCGTGCTGCACCAGGATGCGCTCGATTACGACGTGCGCGCGGTATTCCCCCGAATGCCGGCGAAGCTGCTCGGGAATCTGCCCTATTACGTCACCAGTCCGATTCTTTTCCGGTACGGGGACGAGCCGAGTCCGTTCGCCCGGATGGTGCTGACCATCCAACGGGAATTTGCCGCGCGGCTGGCCGCGGGGCCGCGCACGAAGGATTACGGGGCGCTCACGCTGCTGGTGCAGCGGCGTTGGGAGGTGAAATACCTGCGCACCATCCCGGCCTCGGTTTTCATGCCGCGGCCCCGGGTGGAATCCGCGGCAATCCTGCTCACGCCGCGCGTGCCGGGCGCGCTGCCGGATTGCGATGCCCGGCGTTTCACGGCGCTGGTGAAGCAGGGTTTCTCCCAGCGGCGCAAACAATTGGGGAATATGCTGGCGGGCTCCGTGCCCGATTGGTCGGGCGCAGCCCGCGCGCTTGGGGCGAGCGAGACTGCGCGAGCGGAGGAATTGAGCCTCGAGCAATGGATCGATCTGGCCAACTGGGCGCCCGCGGGCAGCCCTGCGCGGGAGGCGCAATTGCCGGCGCAGGACGTGCACGGAGAGATGTTCGACGTGGTGGACGAGCGCGACCAGGTGCTGCGCCAGGCTTCGCGGCACGAGGTCCACAAGAACGATTGGCGGCACCGGGCGGTCCACATTTTCGTCTTCAACGGCGCGGGCGAGCTTTTCCTGCAAAAACGCTCGCGGTGGAAGGACAAGCATCCATCGCGCTGGGACTCGAGCGCCGCGGGCCACCTCAACGCCGGTGACGATTACAGGGAGACGGCGTTGCGCGAGATTCGCGAGGAGCTGGGTGTGGAGGTCTCGAACGTCCAATTGGTGGAGAAAATCGAGGCGTGCGCGATGACGGGCTGGGAATTCGTGCATCTGTTCCGGGCGGTGCACGAAGGGCCGTTCCGGCTGCCGCCCGCGGAGATCGAGACCGGCGCGTTTTTCCCGGCAGACGTGGTGCGGGAATGGATCACGCGCCGCGAGGAAGATTTTGCGCCGGGGTTTCTGGAGTGCTTTGGGCGGTGGAGCGATGCAGTGGAGGCTCGGTGAGCCACGGCTACAATTCCAGTTGAACCGGGTTGGTCAGCTTGCCGATGCCGTCGATCTCGATGGTGACCTCGTCGCCGGGCTTTAGCCAGAGGGCCGGCTTGCGCGCCATGCCGACGCCTTGCGGGGTGCCGGTCAGGATGACGGCGCCGGCAGGCAGCGTGGTGCTGCCGCTCAGGAATTCGATGATCGCGGGCACGTCGAAGATCATGTCGCCGGTGTTGCTCTCCTGGAGGGTCCGGCCGTTGAGGATGGTGCGGATCGGGAGATCGTTGGGATTGGGAATTTCATCCGGGGTGACGAGGCACGGTCCCATGGGAGCGAAGGTGTCGAAAGTCTTGCCGCGGCACCATTGGCTGCCACCCCAGCGGATTTGCCAGTCGCGTGCGCTCACGTCATTGGCGCAGGTGTAGCCGAGGACGTAATCGAGCGCCTCCGCGCGGCGGACGTTCTTGCACGCGCGTTTGATGACGACGGCGAGTTCGCACTCGTAATCGACCTCGTCGCTAGGCAGGAAGCGCGGGATCAGGATTGGTTCGCCGGGATTTTGCACGGCGTTGTTTCCCTTCATGAAAAGGATGGGGTGCTCCGGAATTCTGGCGTTGGTCTCGGCGGCGTGATGACGATAATTCAAGCCGATGCAGAGGATGCCCGAGGGGGAAACAGGCGCGAGCAGCCTGGCGATATCCACCGGCTCGCTGGTGGCCGAATATTGCCCGAAGATGTCGCCGGAGATTTTGCGATAAGTACCGTCTTCAGCCTGCCAGCCGTGGGCGGCGCGGTTTTGTGAATCGAGATAGCGGATGATTTTCATGGGATGGCTCTCCCATGTTCTATCATGGGCTGACGAGCATCACGCGATAAAATAGACCGGCGCCCGAGAGGGTAACTGAGGTGTCGGTCGCACTGAGCGAGGTCTGGCCGGTGGCGGCGGTGACTTGAAAGCCGACGGATTTCCAAGTGCCGCCCAGGGTGGCGCAGGATTGGACCTGGTAAGTCGCGCCGGGAACGCAGGGCCATGATATGACGGGATTGCCGGCGGCGTTGGCGGAAAAGGCGGCGCGGAAACCAATCGCGGGATTGAGCCAGTCATAAGTTCCGGCGCCAAACTGGTCGGTGATGGCGGCGACGGGCATGGCCAGGAAATCATTAGGATCGATATTGCCATCGCCATTGCCGGGCGGGCCCTGGGCGGCGAGGGCGCCTCCATCGTCGGTCTGGTAAGCAGCGGCGGCGATGTAAATGGTCCCGGGCACGGAGCCGAAGGCGGCAGCCATGTCGATGACGCCTTCCATCTGGCCGGAGTTGGACCCGGACTTGAAGGCGAGGGACGAGGCGGGAGCGTTGATCCAACCGACAAAGGCGTCCGTGCTCTCGCCGCCCAGGTAAGGCTTGGCGGGCGCCACGGCGACATATCCGGCCTTGTCCCACGGAGCGGCTGCGGTGGCGCTGGTAAGCAACTGATCGGTAACAAAGATGAAATGGTCGTTGGTGCCGTTGTTATTGGTGCCGGGCGACCACGTCGAAACATAGAGCAACGTTCCACGCACGGCTGCGTAAATGACCATGCCGGAGCTATTCAGCAGATACCCGGCGGAGTCTACCTGGCCATCCATTGCAAAGGCAACGGGAGTAGGCGCGGGGGTGGGTGTGGGGGTCGGGGTGGGCGTCGGGGTGGGGGTGGGCGTCGGGGTGGGAGTCGGAGTCGGCGTCGGCGTGGGAGTTGGA
>Ga0302319_10026127_pt1 | contig 10301 bp, 4 predicted proteins | sample Bog_T0_2_FD_203319 | JGI IMG/M metagenome (GOLD analysis project Ga0302319, IMG submission 203319) | Peat permafrost microbial communities from Stordalen Mire near Abisko, Sweden - Bog_T0_2 | ecosystem: Environmental > Terrestrial > Soil > Wetlands > Peat | place: Sweden: Abisko, Stordalen Mire...
AAACACCGGTCTGACAGGTGAACAGGGGAATCAGGGGGCTGAAGGGCTAACTGGGTTGTCTGGAAACCAGGGGAATAGTGGCCCAACTGGAAACGTCGGAGAAACTGGCCTGACTGGTAATTCAGGTGGCACCGGCCTCACCGGGTTGACTGGAAGCACCGGCTCAACTGGTGCTATCGGAGAAACTGGCAATAGCGGAGCAACCGGCTCAGTCGGAGGTATAGGACTTACTGGAAATTCAGGGGCAACTGGACAGACCGGTCTGACCGGGAACAGCGGGGCAACCGGATCCACTGGGACAACTGGCCCAACTGGAAACGTCGGAGAAACTGGCCTGACTGGTAATTCAGGGGCAACAGGAGGTAATGGACAAACTGGGTTGACTGGTAATTCTGGCGCGACCGGTTTAGTCGGACTGACAGGAAATTCTGGCGCGACCGGTTCAGTTGGGGCAACTGGACAGACTGGCAATTCTGGCTCTACTGGGCTTACTGGAAATTCAGGGGCCACCGGACCGACTGGAAATACAGGCCCCGCCAGCACTGTAACAGGGGGCACCGGACTCACTGGACCAACCGGAACTACCGGTTTGACTGGCAACAGCGGAGCCACAGGTGGCACCGGCCTTACTGGGAACAGCGGAGCCACAGGAGCAACTGGACCGACCAGTACGGTTACGGGTCCAACCGGAGTAACAGGAGGCACCGGCCTAACTGGACTGACTGGAAACTCTGGTTCTACAGGTGTGATAGGTAAAACCGGCAACACTGGGGCTACTGGCCAAACGGGGCCTACCGGAACTGTAACCGGAGGAACCGGTGTCACTGGACCGACTGGAAATACCGGCCTCACCGGAAACAGCGGAGCTACAGGTGGCACCGGTCTGACAGGAAATTCTGGGGCAACAGGACCAACTAGCACGGTGACAGGGAATACCGGTGTGACTGGAAACACCGGAAACATTGGTCTGACTGGGAACAGCGGAGCGACAGGTGGCACCGGCCTTACTGGGAACAGCGGAGCGACTGGACCAACTTCAACAGTTACTGGTAATACCGGAAACACAGGCGGCACCGGCCTTACCGGTTTGATTGGAAACAGCGGAGCCACTGGCGGCACAGGCCTCACTGGAAACTCAGGAGCCACTGGTGGAGTCGGTCAGACTGGTGGCACAGGTATAACTGGTAATGTTGGAAATTCAGGTGCAACAGGCAATTCAGGCGCAACCGGCATTATTGGACTTACTGGAAACTCAGGTAGCACAGGAAACCAAGGAGCATCTGGTTCAACTGGGGCTATTGGTCTAACAGGCAATTCAGGTACAACTGGCGGAGTTGGTCAGACAGGAAACTCTGGTAATACGGGTGGAATTGGTGGAACTGGAGCTATTGGCTTAACGGGTAATTCAGGCACAACTGGAGCAATAGGACTTACGGGCGGCACCGGCCTTACCGGTTTGATTGGAAACAGCGGAGAAACCGGAGGGGTTGGAAATACCGGTCTGAGCGGAGCGACCGGAGGGATTGGAAATACTGGACTTACCGGAGCGACCGGAGGGGTTGGAAACCAAGGAAACAGCGGAGCCACAGGCGGCACCGGCCTTACTGGAAACAGCGGAGCGACCGGAGGGGTTGGAAATACTGGTCTGACTGGACTGAGTGGAGCGACCGGAGGGGTTGGAAATACTGGACTTACCGGTCTGAGTGGAGCGACCGGAGGGGTTGGAAATCAAGGAAATAGCGGAGCCACAGGCGGCACCGGCCTTACAGGTCTGAGCGGAGCGACCGGAGGGGTTGGAAATACTGGTCTGACTGGACTGAGTGGAGCCACAGGCGGCACCGGCCTTATCGGTTTGACTGGAAACAGCGGAGCGACTGGAGGGGTTGGAAATACTGGCCTGACTGGACTGAGTGGGGCGACCGGAGGGGTTGGGAATACCGGTCTAAGTGGAGCGACCGGTGGAATTGGGGGCACTGGTCAGACAGGTTCTATGGGCAACCAGGGTGCAACTGGTGTAACCGGTCTAACTGGCGTCCTAGCTCCCGGAAATACAGGTAATACTGGAGCCACCGGAGCCACCGGAGAGGGGGTTCCTACTGGTGGAAATACTGGTGATGTTCTAACTAAGAACAGCACCACAGACTATGATGCTAGTTGGCAACCCTCTTCTGGAGGAACTGGTTCTGGTGGGAATGGTGCAACCGGACTCACAGGCATGACTGGTCCCACTGGTGCAACCGGAATGACCGGAGCTACGGGTGGTGGGGCTAGTATAGCATTTGCAGTCGCTATGGCTGTGGCATTGGGGTAAAATATGAAAACACTTATCGGTCATGACATTGGGCAATACGAATTCAACGCTGCGGCACGGACCATTACCTTCAATGGTCTCCCTCCGTTTGCACTAGAGCAAATTCTGCTCATAACCAATGAGAACCCAAATATCATCATATACAATTTTGCAGATCCAACCCCTAATGGTGGAATCCTGGTGGGTAATGTTCTGACTCTAGACTTTAACACAACTTCGATGTTGAACACTGACCCATTGCAGATTTACATCGACCTACCTACGACTGCTCCAAATGATAACGCTGCAATGAACGATGCTTACACCCATCTCCTACTTCAAAAAATTTGTGATTTGCTAGAACCAATGGCCACACAGGATGTGGCACAGAGGCAGAGAGTCACAATTGATGCAATCACTGGAAGTCTCACCCTAGGCACTGTTAGCACAGTTACCGGTGTCACTGCTGTTACCACCCTCAGCACCATTTCAAACCCAGTTCCAGTTGGCAACATTGCAACCCTAGGTGGGGGCAATCCTGAGTGGACTTTTATAGATATAGCAAGACAATCCTATGCAATTGCAATTCGTTCCCAGTTACAGTTTGGAAATTGATCATGGCTAGCGGAATCTACAGTATCACCATTAACGGCAAAACCTACATAGGCTCTGCTATAAACTTTAAAAGTCGTTGGACTAACCATAAAAATCAGTTAAATAAAAATATACATAAAAATAAATATCTCCAAAATGCTTGGAATAAATACAAAGAAATGGTATTTGAGATCATTTGCGAATGTCCAATTTCCTGTTTACTTGGTATGGAACAACATTATATCAATAAATATTTTGATAATCAAATAAATTGTTATAATATGAACTCAATAGCTGGCTCAAGTTTAGGTGCTCATATATCTGAGGAAACTAAGCAAAAAATGAGAGAACTTAATAAAGGGAATAAACATAGTTGTGGGCATAAAAATAGTTTAGGATACAAACATTCAGATGAGTTTAAATTAAAAATGTCAGAAAGAAAAAAAGGAAACACTTTTTGGCAAGGTAAAAAACACTCAGAGGAAACTAAGCAAAAAATGAAAGATACTATAAAAAGAAGTAAAGAACTTAAATACAGAAAGGATATATAAATATGACATCACTTATTAACACTTTACGCAAGCAGGTTGACCTCCCTGTCTGGGAATGGCTTCGCTTCTCTCCAATCGCATCAGCAGTCCCATCTTGCACCTGCTCAGCTAATAATAGCCAGTACAACAAAATACAAGGTAGGTATATCTACTACTTGATTACTGCTGCTAACTTTTGGCGTTATGACACCTATACGGATACGTTTGAACAACTTCAAACCCCACCCATTGCTCCAGCCACATGGGCGGATATAGAATTTGAACAGTGTCAGGGCATAGAAGGGTTTGTCTTGGGGGCTACCTCCAACACTCTGACTATTCCAGCTTATTCTTCTGGCTCTTTTAGAGGTTATGATGTAAAAATTATTGGTGGGACCGGTATGGGGCAACGTAGAATCATTTCATACGTTAATGAGCCCGTGATCGTTGAAACTGGCGTCCCTACGGCTGTGAATAACGTTTTAGGTTCCTTCACCATTACTGATGCTACGAAAGCCTGGACTCCCAACCAATGGGCTGGCTACCAGCTTCGTATTTCGTATGGAACGGGTGTGGGTCAAGTTCGTAGAATTCTATACAATTCGGCTACGGTCCTAACCCTTGGTGACTCCACCATATCCGCTCAAAGCACTTGGTGTAATCCTAACATCACCTCACCAGCCATTGTCGCAACCGCTGGCTCCCAGTCTATTTATGTGATTGAGTCTTCGGTTGTCACAGTTGATTCACCATGGTTGATCACTCCTGATAAAACCTCTCAGTATATGGTTGAGTCAGGGGTCATTTCCTTATATTCTAGTGCAGCGGCCACTCCATTCTATACTCTTCAATACTACGACATTGCTTCGGACCTTTGGTACATCAAAACTGCTAATACTCTAAACGTATCAGCAGTTGGAACTGATGGAAACTGTGACCATGCTGGGTATGCGGCTGTTGTGTGGACCAGAGGAACCGCTACAGTCGCTGGAACCGCCACCACCCTAACTGACACTACTCAAAATTGGGCAGTGAATCAGTTCGCTGGGTACTACATTAACTTCACGGGTGGAACCGGTGAAGGGCAGTTATCAAAAATTGCCTCCAACACCAACACAGTTCTAACTTTTGCCACCGTCACCACCCCACCCGACACTACCACCGATTATGTGATAGAAGGGTATGATTGCGGAACCCTCACCACCGGAGGCACCTCTACCCTAACCGATTCAACTAAAACTTGGCCAGTAAACAGATGGGCCAATTTTATGGTTAAAATTCTCTTCGGGACAGGTAAGGGCCAGTATATGCAGATTGCATCAAATACTGCCACCACTTTAACCCTAGTTAAACCCTTGGCAACCACCACAGATACCACATCTACTTATTCCATCCTCCCAGATGGTAACAAGACCTACCTGATGATTGGTGGGCAGGCCACCACCTTCATGTACAACTACAGTGATGACCTTCTGACAGAAGGAAGATGGCAGGACTCAGGTATAGCTTGTAACGCAGTGGTGACTTATAGCACTATGCGCCCAATTGGCATTGCTTCAGCGGTTCACGCTACCACCAACGCCACCATCACCACTTCATTCCCACACTGCCTAAAGGTAGGTATGTCGGTCACGGTAAAGGGGATGACAGATTCCAATTACAACACCACCGCCGTAATCAACAGTGTCCCCTCAACCACTCAGTTCACCTATACGATGGCCGGAACCCCCGCCGTCGATACGGTGGCTGGAGTTCAAAACACCACAGTTCTCACCGATTACACAAAAAATTGGACAGTAAATCAGTGGGCCGGGTACCAGTGCTACATGACTGTTTCAGCCGTGACCGCTGCGACTGGTTTGGCCACCGGACAGGTGCTTCAGGTTTTGGCAAACACAGCCAACGCATTAATTTTTGTAGCGGCGGGTACCGCTCCCATCACCGGCACCACTCGCTACATCCTCACCCCTAGAGCTACACCAGGGTTGATGGATTGTGGTCTTGCCACTGGCACTCAGTCAACCTCTCTATTAACAGACACAACAAAAGCAAGCAATCTAAATGCTTCGATCTCGGCTGGAAGTAATACGCTGACGATCAACCCCGTCACCTTCACCGCTAGCTTCGCCAACAATCAAATGACCCTTACGGTTCCTCCGGTAAATGGGGTTATCCAGGTTGGAAATCTTATCTCTGGTGTGGGCATTCTTCCCAATACCTACATCTCGGCACTGACTTCTGGAACCGCAAATACCCTTGGAGCCGTATATACATTGACTCCCCAAGGAACAATCGCTTCCGCAGGTGGTCAGTGCTCTCTGTCTGGCTCCTCCATGACCATCACTACGGTCCCCACAACTGGTGTATACGCTCCTGGTCAGCTTATTTCAGGAACTGGTATTACTGCTGGAACAACCATAGTGTCCTTAACTTCTGGGACAGCTAATACTATTGGTGCTGTGTATCTCTGTAGCGCAGCAATGACTACAGAATCGGCTGAATCGGTAATCTCTAACTTTGGAGTTGGCACGATAGCGGCTGAAACAGTGACCTGTTACCCACAGGGTCAGATCAACCCAGGAATGTTGGTTACATCTACTGGCTCTACGGGTGGGCAGATGTCATTTGCTACTAACGTAGCTACCATTACAACTGTTCCAACCTCTGGTTCAATTGCTATTGGTCAAACAATCCAGTCCGCTGGAGCAGCAAATGGAGCCGTTATTATTGCTCTTGCATCTGGAACTTTAAACGTTCTCGCATCTACATATACATTATCAACCTCACCAGGAACAATCGCTGCTCAGGCAGTAACAACTTCAAATCTTACCTTTGCAACAGGTGGCTCCGCATCATTCGCCACCAATGTGATGACTTTAACAGTTGCTCCTACTCTTGGGTCAATAGCTGTTGGTCAATATATTACTGGTGCTTCTGCAAGTATCCCAGCGGGGACGTACATTACTGGATTACTCACTGGTAACCTGAATGCTGTTTCATCCACATACTCTTTATCAACCTCACCAGGAACAATTGTTGCCGGAGCTATCACAGCTTCAAATGGAACCGGCTCATTTGGTGGTCAGGCGTCATTCGCAACTAACATAATGACTCTAACTACAATCCCAGCCGTGGGAGCCATCACCATTGGAGCAATCGTAACGGCTGGAGCAGTGCCGGTAGGGACGACTATCACAGGTCTACTCACCGGGACACTTAACGCTGTGTCTTCCACTTATTCACTGTCTACTTACCCCGGCACAGTCGGTGCTGAAGCCATCACCACAAGCGCCATCCCAGTCGGCACGGTCATAACCCAACAGCTAACCTCTACGATGCCAAATGGTGCGAATGGTGGAACTGGGACATACCTCCTCTCCCTCCCCGCAGCCAATACCCTCACCTATGCTGCCCTTGATTATATGTGGGTTGTTAATGCGTTTGCTGGTCGTAAATGTAAGTTGATTGGAGCCACTGGTCAATCTCAGGAGTTCTCAGTAGGCTCTAATACCAATTGCACTATTGCAATGACAGCTATTACAACCGCCCCAGTGACTCTTGCCACCTCATATGCACTACTCCAGCAGCCTGTTCGTGGAACTGGTTTTTGCATAGAAGGTATTTTTGGTTTATCGGATACTAGTAACTCCGGAAAATGGTGGATTGCGGCACGTGCCGGGGCAGCAGTTGGGTTTGATAAACTAGATATTACGACTGATACATTTTACATGATACCAACCTCTCCACAGACGGAAACCCTGTCTACTGGCTCAATGTATGCTTATGACGGTCAGGATAGACTTTACTTCACCAAAGAAGCAACCCAGAGAATGTATTATATGGACTTAAAGACAAACCATATTCATGGAGCGGGCATGTATCCCTATGCTGCCCCCACAGCTCTCCTTGGAAACCGAATGGAAATCTTTCAGACAAACGATGGACTTAATTACCTCTGGATCAATCGGGAAACCAACTTGGAGAATTTTAGACAGCTTCTTTTCTACTAAACAAGGCTAAAAGATGTATGTAAGTATTGTCAACGAATATGGTCGGACGATTCAAATCAATACTCGTCAGATCAATTACGTACAGATTGATGGTAAGACCATGTTCCTCAATTATTTTGGGGGACAGTCTACCGCTACCTCGTCCAATCTGGTGCAAATCCAGACCTTGCTGACTGTTCTTCTCGCCCAGCCCTACTTTCTAGATTTGCGGCAAAACGGGAGTGGCTTCCTTCTCAACCTTTCGGCCATTCGCTATACTGATTTTGCTCCAATTGCTGGTTCGGTATTCGTTTATTTCAACGCAGTCAACATTATTGTAAAGCTTCCCGCTTCGCTCGAACCAGCTCTTTCCACAGCCCTTGCAGCCTATGTGGATACGGGGGGTGGGGGAGCAGGCAATGGCACCTCCCTCAATGATATCATTTCCCAACCCAGTCACGGTTTTCAGATAGGGGATATCCTGGGGTATGACGGAACGGTTTGGTTTCTCGCACAAGCGAACACCGATGCAACTTCTGAAGTTTATGGAATCGTATCAAGCATAACGGATCAAAATACCTTTACTCTCACCACCTCTGGGTATGTGGCCGGTTTGACTGGCCTCACTCCTGGTGGTACCTATTTCCTCAGCGATTCTGTGCCGGGGAGTATGTCTTTGACCGAACCCACTACCCCTGGGCAAATTAGCAAGCCCATTTTCTTAGCTATGAGTCTGACCAGTGGCCTCTTCGTTGAAATGCGAGGAGAGTTGGTTCAGTCTGGAGGGTCCGGTGGGGGAAATGGAGCCGCCCTCCTGGACCCTATCCAGCAGACTGCTCATGGTTTCACCGTTGGGGATATACTTCGTTACGATGGCACCGGATGGGTCTGGTCTCAGGCTAATTTGGATGCCAACTCCGAAGTTTACGGAATGGTTTCGGTTGTAGTTGATCCTGATAACTTCATCATCACCACATCTGGGTACGTTACGGGTCTGGTCGGTCTCACCCCTGGAACCACTTATTTTCTTAGTGCTGTGACCCCAGGTAGGATGACCCCCACGGAGCCAACCGGAGATGGGGAAATCAGCAAGCCTATTTTCCTATCTACCAGCCCTACTAGTGGTCTGTTCACAGATATGCGAGGTGAATTGATTGCATCCGGAGGATTGGGCGCGAATGGGACGGCATTGTCTGATTCGATCATGCAAGTCAACCACGGCTTTTCTATTGGGGATGCGGTTCGTTACGATGGCACCGGATGGGTCTGGTCTCAGGCTAATTTGGATGCCAACTCCGAAGTGTACGGGCTGGTCTCAAACGTTATTGACTTGGATAATTTCACCATCACCACTTCTGGTTATGTCGTAGGTCTGAGTGGCCTGATTCCCGGCATCACCTACTTTTTGAGTGCTCAGATTCCCGGAGGATTGACATCCACAGAGCCTTTGGCAGATGGTCAGGTTAGTAAGCCTCTACTTTTAGCCACTAGTGCAACTAGCGGATTGTATGTGGACATGCGGGGAGAGTTGGTTGCCTCCGGGGGGCCAGGAGGGAGTGAGGGGGCGACCGGAGCTACTGGTGCGACTGGTATAGGTCTCACTGGTCCTACGGGGGCTATAGGGCCTACTGGTCCAACTGGTCCCACAGGGGTCAATATTGGGGTTACGGGTGTGACTGGACCGACTGGCCCCACTGGTGTGACTGGCTCTATGGGTGGTTCTGGGAATACTGGCTTGAGTGGAGCAATTGGTTCACAAGGAAACAGCGGAGCGACCGGAGGGGTTGGAAATACTGGTCTGAGCGGAGCGACCGGAGGGGTTGGAAATACTGGTTCGACTGGTTCGACTGGCCTGACGGGTAATTCTGGGTCTACGGGTGGAACTGGTCTAACTGGCAATCAAGGTGGAATTGGTGATACAGGAGCCACCGGCTTAATGGGTCTTACAGGAAACTCAGGCACAACTGGTGCTACTGGACTTACAGGAAATAGCGGAGAGACTGGCAATGTGGGGCTTACTGGCTTAACTGGAGTTTCGGGTGCAACTGGTAGTGCTGGTCAGACTGGAAATACTGGCCCGTCCGGAGGCATCGGTCTGACCGGATTAACCGGCAATTCTGGGGCGACTGGAGCTACCGGTGCGACTGGCCTGAGCGGAGCAGCTGGAGGAACAGGGAATACTGGTCTGAGCGGAGCGACCGGAGGGGTTGGAAATCAAGGAAACAGCGGAGCCACAGGCAACAACGGTTTGACTGGAAACAGTGGAGCGACTGGACCAACCAGCACAGTGACTGGTCCTACAGGTGTAACCGGAGGAACAGGAAACACTGGCCTGACTGGTAACTCAGGAGCGACTGGACAGACGGGGGCTGTCGGTCTCACAGGAAATCCTGGACCTACGGGGCCAACCAGCACAATCACTGGTGCAACGGGCAACTCCGGTTCGACCGGAGCAACCGGCCAGACAGGAAACTCTGGTGCTACTGGCGGAATTGGGGGCACTGGTCAGACTGGCTCTACAGGAATTATTGGTGCGACTGGGCCAACCGGCTTGACTGGTGTGTTAGCTCCCGGCAATACGGGGAATACTGGTGCGACTGGGTCCACTGGTTTGGTTGGTCCAACTGGTGCGGGTGCTGGAGTTACTGGTCAAACTGGCCCCACTGGTTCTGTAGGGAATACTGGGCCTACGGGGCAAACTGGACCAACTGGTACGACTACTGGAGCGACCGGAAATACTGGTCCGAGCGGAGCCACAGGCGGCACTGGCCCTACAGGACTTAGCGGAGCGACCGGAGGGGTTGGAAATACTGGTCTGACTGGACTTAGCGGAGCGACCGGAGGGGTTGGAAATACTGGTCTGACTGGACTTAGCGGAGCGACCGGAGGGGTTGGAAA
>Ga0302319_10026129_pt1 | contig 10300 bp, 13 predicted proteins | sample Bog_T0_2_FD_203319 | JGI IMG/M metagenome (GOLD analysis project Ga0302319, IMG submission 203319) | Peat permafrost microbial communities from Stordalen Mire near Abisko, Sweden - Bog_T0_2 | ecosystem: Environmental > Terrestrial > Soil > Wetlands > Peat | place: Sweden: Abisko, Stordalen Mire...
TGGCCGCGCGCGAAGCGCAGCAGGGCAGAATCGCCGCCGTCGCGAAGCGTGTGCAGGTGCCGCCCCGCCTCTGCAAGTGTGCTGCCGGTCGTAATTCAGCCAGGGAGATCCGGAACGTTAGCCGCCCTATTCTCCGGCCCCTTCCCGAATACCACAGGGTGCCTGAAGCTCATCGCTTGTTCTCCAATCCAGCAACTTCATAATGCTTCGCAGGCTCCCATCGGGAGGTCGTCGCTTGGATGTCCGGGGATTGTAACCACACCAGGTTCGAAGGACACACTCTGCGAAGCGCGCAGAGACCGAAGCGCTAAGCGCCTGTCAAAAAATCAATGAGCATTTGCGAGCCAACCACGGTTGTAGGGTCAGGGCTTCGGCCCTGTCTCTGCGGCGCGAGCGACCGTTTCTCACCTGGCACAATGGAATAGCACAGGCGCGGAAGCAGGCCGTCCGGGAAGTGGTGCTTTTTTGAAACCGATGATAAGCGTGCTCCCAGGTTCCGTGCGCCCTGCAGTGGCTACAGTCTGATCTGCAGCACTGAAAATATCCCCGCCCTACTCGATGATCGAAGTGACCGCCGGTGTACTAACGACCAGCCCCGTTTGACTCTGGCTTGTGGCCTGATTAAGGGTTGCGCCGCCCTGGAAATCAATGCTGGATGCAATAATCGCTTCCGTTTGTGCATTGTTGCCGTTATCGAAATACAGCGAAGCGTGCGGGAAATAGAGCGAGCCGCTCAGATGCATGGTCGCCCCGCCTGAAAAGCTGCTTGAGCCCGGAGACGTCAGGGACCGGTCCTGGTAGAAGAGAATCCCTTCGTAGGTTCCCGAAGTTTCGGCGGACATCGTTACATTCGCTCCGTTGGCAATGCTGACGGTCGCGCCGTTGGTCAGATAAATCATCACACCGCTCGCGGTGACCGTGGAACCGCCGGCAACGCTGAATGTCCCGCCGTTAATGATGTAGATCCCCGTGCTGAGCACCGCCGAGACACCGTTCGACACATTCATTCCGCAATACGTGCCCGGAGCCGGCGTGTAGGGCGTCGCCTGCCAGGTACCGAAATTTCCCGAATTGCAGCTGCCGGCCGCGGTTTGCGAGGGGAGCGTGCTGAAGGGATCGGCCACCGCACTGACGCCCGTGACCGGCGTCGGACTGATGGTGCCTCCGTTGGACAGGGAAACCCCGCCGACAACCTTCACGGAACTGCTGGTAATGGTCGCGCCGATCACGGTAATCGCGTTCGAGGCGCTTGAATTTACGTAGATGCCGCACGAAGATGTCGTGACGTGCGCTCCGTTCCCGACCGTAAGGGCAGCTCCGCTGGTAGCAAGAAGGTAAAGGCACGGACCGTGGACCGCCGTTGCCGGCGATGTGATGGCGGCGGTGGAAACCGCCGTGCTGCTCAGCAGGCTCCCGCCGGTCGGCGACCCGAAGAACGGCGTGGCATTCTCACTGATCTTGACCGTCGCCCAGTACGTAACGGTCGTGCCGGGCACGGCGGGAGCGGGGCTCGTGGTGTTCGCCTGAATGGTCACGGTTCGGGACGAACCGTTGGGAGTAAATCCGTTAGCCGCGGCCAGCATGCAGCCGTAATCGAAACTGGTCACCGGGCTGGTCGGCGCTGTCGTAGGACAGGATGTCGCGGTGCCCGCGGGCGTGCCGCACCAGACATTGTTCGAGCCGCAAGACTGCGACGACGGGGAACTCGTGACGGCCGCTTTGATTACCGCCGAGGCCGCTGCGTCCGCCGCGGTCTGCGCCACATCGCGGCGCAAATATCCCCAGCCCAGATCGACTGCCAGACTCATCACGCCCATCATCAGAAAGAGCGACACCGTCGCCATCACGAGTGCCTGTCCGCCGCGGCTCCGGTTTCGCTTCAGACCGGTGCCCATCAGAAAGCCACCGCCTGCTTCGAGTTGGCGCCCAGCGTGACGGCGTTGAACTGCTGAACCCCGTTTCCGGGGGACCAGAGCGAAATGGGGGAGCTGAAATTATAGGTGGCGGTAATGGTAATGTCGGTGCCCGACGTGTTTCCCGCAAGGGATGGCCAGGCGGCGGTGTTCCCGTAACACGTGCTCAGCGGATTGCAGGTAATTGTGGATGCCGAAGACGTGAGCGTGACATTCAGTTGCCCGGCGGAAATGCCCAGGGCCCTTGCCGCAAGCAGCTTCGCCGTCGAATCCGCCGTGGTGGCGCAGGTCTGCCCCGCACAACCCGCGCCATGGACGGCGGCAATGCGCGCCGTGAAATTCACCGCCTCCGCCAGGGTGTGATACTGCCACATCCCCAGACACATCCAGACCAGCGAGACGTTGGCGAATATCAGCGGCACCGCCGTCAGCGTGAATTCGAGCATCACGGAACCGCTGCGGTCGGAATTGCGCGGCATTTTCATCAGTTCCTCACCGGTAGCTGTACGGTTCGCGTTATTGCGAGGCTGCCCGGCATCATGCCTGGGATAGCCAGCAGTGTCACCGTATACGTCACCGACACTTCGACCGTCGACAGCGAGCCGACCGTAGGATTCGATGCCGTAACGCTGAGCGCCGCCCCGCAGGCAGTCACGGGAGTGGGCGCGTACTGAAGCTCGGCGACCGCGTAGGCGCAGGCTTTGGTTGTCAGATTAGCGCTGGTGGCGTTGGCGGAACTCGCGGCTCCCCAGGCCGCCCCGATCCTGGCGGCGTTCTGGGTAGCGATGATCGCGTAGGCGCAGAAGCCGAAATCCAGTATCGCGATAAATGAGAAGACAATCCACGGCAGCAGCAGGCCCACTTCCACCGCGGCGCTTCCCCGTCTGGACCCAGCCGATAAACGGGAACTTCGACAAATATTCATTTGTCTTACCGCCATTATTATCGGATTTTCCGGTTGTCTTAACCAGACTCACCTTGGTTAACAGCGCCGTTCAGGCCGTGCCCGAAGGGAGCGGCGCGATGATATAGTCTCGCATCATGCGCACGCCCTCGATCTGTTTCCTGCTGCCCGCGTTGATCCTCCGGCTGAGCGCGGCGGATCTCATCATCGACCACGCTACCGTAGCTGGCGCGCATCTGGATGTGATGCGCCAGGCCTTCAGCGCCGCCACCGGCATTCAGCCCGAGTACGGCGGCGCGCATTCGAACCACGCTACGGAGATGGCGCTGGCGAGTTTCCCGGACGGGTCGTATCTCGAATTGATGGGCGTGCAACCCCGGTCCGACCCCGCCGCCGTAGCCTCCCATACGTGGAGTAAGTTCCTTCGGTACAACGGAGGCCCGTGCGCCTTTGCGCTGCGCGTTGCGGATGTCACCGCGGAAACCAATCGCCTGAAAGCCGCCGGAATTCCGGTGGGTACGCCCGAGCGCAGCGGGCGGACGCGCCCGGACGGCCTTGCCATCTCCTGGGAAACCGCCGACGTGGGGCCGGGGCCGCGCGGGTCTCTCTTTCCGTTTCTGATCCGCGATATCACGCCGCGCGGGCAGCGCGTCAATCCCACGGGCAAGCCGACCACGACGCGATTTTCCGGCATCGTGAAGGTGGTTATCAGCGTGAGCGACCTGGACGGAGCCGTCGCGCAATACCGGCGCGCATTCGGTCTGGCAGAGCCTAAGCGGGACCGCGATACGGAATTCGGCGCGGACTTGGCCTGGTTTGAAGGCACTCCCATCGTACTGGCGAAAGGTCTCGACTCCGATTCATGGCTCACGCACCGCGTTGATCAGTTTGGCGACGCGCCCTGCGCGTTCATTCTGGGCGCGAGTTCGGGGCCGATGAATGCACGCCAGTCGGACTGGTTCGGAAAGACGATTGTCTGGACCAACGACGCGCGGTTGGGATGGCGGCTGGGAATGGAAACCGGGCACTGATCGGGATCAGGCCGAAAGGCGGGAACTCTCCAGCAACAGGAACTGGCGCTCGTCGCCGGCGCCGGTGGACGGGTCGGAGACCTGCGCGCCCGTTCTCAGCGACGCCAGCACGCGCCAGCCGCAGCGCTCGGCCAGACGCGCGAGCCCGGGCGGCGAGAAGACCCAGTAGTTCGTCACGTCGTTGTTGCACTCGTCCGGCGCGAGCAGATACGCCACCGGCACGCGGCCGAGTTCCACCTGGTGGTCCGCGCTCCAGCCCGCGATCCGCGTGCTCAGAAAGCAATACCGGGCATGTCGGGACAGCCGTTCCAGCACTCCAAACGGATTCTTGAGGTGATAAAGTGTGCCGAGGAAAATGGCCAGCCCGTAATCGCGCTCCGGAACCCAGCCGCCGTCAAGGTCGATGTCATTAATCTGCACGCGCGAGTTCAGTGCGACAGCCAGACGCCGCACGCCGTCCATGCGGTTCATGTTGGTGTCCGCATGGTCGCAGGCGTGGACGGCATAGCCCAGCGATTCGAACAGAAAGGCCAGTGCGCCATCGGCCGTGCCGATATCGAGTACCGGCCGGTCGCCGATCATCGAGGCTAAGGAAAGCCGGGATTCGCGCCGAAGACGCTCCATCGGGAAAAGGTTAGTAAAGGAATCGTAAGGGTACCAGGTGAGCCCGTCGGCCCCGATGCGCGTTTTGGCGAGTTCGAAGTGTTTCCGGAAACGAAGACCGCTACGCACCAGGCTGCTGAACCGGGACAGGGGATCCATCTGATTATCTTCAGTGTAGCGGCGGGGCGTTAAGGCAGCAGGTCGGGGCGCAGGCGTTTCGTTTTGTCGAGCGCGGCTTCCCTGCGCCATTTGCGAATCTCGGCGTGGTTGCCGCCGAGCAGGACTTCGGGGACCTTCCAGCCGCGGAAATCGGCTGGCCTGGTCCATTGCGGGCAATCGAGAATACCCTCTTCGAACGACTCATTGACGCTGGAATCGCTGTTGCCGAGAACGCCCGGAAGCAGACGCGCCACGCTGTCGATGATGATGGCCGCCGCCAGTTCGCCCCCGCTCAGAACGTAATCGCCGATCGAAAGTTCCTCATCCGCCAGATGTTCGGCCACGCGCTCGTCCACACCTTCGTACCGCCCACAGATGAAGAGGAGTTCGTTTTGTAAAACGAGTTCGCGGGCAACCTTCTGCGTGAATTTGCGGCCCTGGGCGGACAGCAGAATCACCTTTTGCCCTGCTGACCTCTCCGGCCAGATGGTTTCGACGGCGCTGAAGATCGGCTCCGCCTTAAGTAGCATCCCTTCCCCGCCGCCGAAGGGCCGGTCGTCCACGGTGCGGTGCACGTCGTGAGTCCAGATCCGCAGATCGTGCAGGTGGATTTCCAGCGCCCCGGCCTGCGCGGCGCGCGCCACAACTCCGTGCTGGAACGGACCCGCGAAGAAGTCGGGAAAGATCGTGAGCAGGTGGAATTTCATTCGCCGGCGGGCAAAGCTTCGTTGATGGTTTCGAGGCCGTCCGGGAGGGTGACGCGCACGACGCGGTCGGCCGGCCGGATATCGACGCAGATGGCTTTTACAAAAGGAACCAGGATGCGGCCGTTATCGACTTCGAGCAGCGCCGGGCCGCCGTATTCCTCCCAGCCGGTCACTTTGCCGATCAGCCGGTTGGTGGCGGCATCGCGGACCTCGCAGCCGATCAGATCGGAATGGAAGAACTCGCCGGCTTCGGGCTCGACGCGTTCGGACGCGGGGATGCGAACCTCCGCGCCGCGCAGAAGTTCGGCGTCGGAGATGGAATCGACGCCCTGAAATTTAAAGACAGGGGTACCGTCGTGCGCCCAGACCTTCTCTATCTCATAGGCCTGTCCGGAACCAAAAAGATGAACGGTTTTCAGTCGGCCCAGGCGTTCCGGATGGCTGGTGAGCGAGTGCGCAGTCACTTCACCGCGGTTGCCGCGCGGTTTCAGCAGAACGGCGACCGTAACCCAATCCGTGCCGCTACTCAAGGATTTCGAGCGTGAAGCGCCGGTTCAGTTTCATGCTGGCCGCGCCCAGGATGGTGCGGATGGAGCGCGCCGTACGTCCCTGTTTGCCGATCACTTTTCCCAGATCGCTGGGCGCGACCTTGAGTTCGAGGACGGTGGTCTGCTCGCCCTCGACCGTGAACACTTCCACTTCCTCCGGGATGTCGACCAGAGCTTTTGCAATATCTTCAATCAACTGTTTCATCGACTCCCCCCATACCTGGACAGGCGAAAGCGCCTGTCCCACCTTCAAATGCTAAACGGCGGCAGGCGCGGCCGGGTTGTTTTTCAGAATGCGCGATACCGTGTCGGAGAGTTGCGCACCATTCTTTCTCCAGTGCTCAATGCGCTCGTGTTCGAGCTTCACGGTGGCCGGTTCGGTCAGCGGGTTCACATGTCCCACCACTTCGATGTTGCGGCTGTCGCGCGCGCGTTCCTTTTCAATCACTACCACGCGGTAGAACGGTTTCTTTTTGGCGCCGAAACGCGCCAGTCTGATCATCAGCATTAACTCTATTGTCCTCTAAATCTGTTCTTAGAATCCTGGTAATCCGAGTTTACCCAATCCACCGAGCTTTCCCATCTTCTTGCCGAGGAAACCCAGGTTGCCGGACAAACTCTTCATCATCTTGCGCGCCTGCCCGTACTGCTTGAGCAGGTTATTGACATCGTTAACGGAAGTGCCGCTGCCGCGCGCGATGCGCCGCCGCCGGGTCCCGTTAATAATCATGTGGTTGGAGCGCTCCTTCGCGGTCATCGAATCGATGATCGCGACGATGCGCGTCAGTTCTTTTTCGTCGGGCTGCATGTTCTGCAGCTCTTTCATCATGCCGACCTTCGGCATCATCTTCAGAATCGATTCGAGCGAACCGAGCTTGCGCAGGGATTTGAGCTGGTCGCGGAAATCCTCCAGCGTGAACTCATTGTCGATCAGCTTGCGCTGCATCTCCTCCTGCTGCTTGGAGTCGAATGCTTCCTGCGCCTTTTCGTAGAAGCTGACGATGTCGCCCATGCCGAGGATGCGCGAAGCGGCGCGGTCGGGATGGAAGGGTTCGAAGGCGTCGGCTTTTTCACCGATACCGACGAACTTCAGCGGCTGGCCGGTGACGTGGCGGATGGAGAGGGCCGCGCCGCCGCGGGCATCGCCATCCATCTTCGTGAGGATCACGCCGGTGATGCCGAGGCGCTTGTGGAATTCATCGGCGGATTTGACGGCGTCCTGACCCGTCATGGCGTCGGCCACGAACAGGATCTCGACGGGGTTCAGAAGCGTCTTGAGCTGCTGGAGTTCGTCCATCAGCTGATCGTCGATGTGCAGGCGTCCGGCGGTATCGACCAGAAGGACATCGCGGCCATTGTTGGTGGCGTCGCGGCGGGCCGAGCGGGCAAGATCGATGGGCGCGGTTTCCTCGGGCGTTCCCGCGTAGACCGGAATCTTGTTGTCGCGGGCGATGATGGCCAACTGCTGGCGGGCGGCGGGACGGTAGATGTCCACCGAAACGACTTCGGGCCGGTGCCCGTTTTTCGTGAGCCAGCGCGCGAGCTTACCCGTGGAGGTGGTTTTTCCGGAACCCTGCAGGCCGACAATCAGGAAAACACTGGGTGGCTCGTTGGCGAAACGGAGCTTGGCTTCGTGACTGCCCAGAACTTTGATCAGTTCCTCATTGATGATGCCGACAACCTGCTGCGACGGAGTGAGGGAATTGAGAACTTCCTGCCCCATGGCACGGGTTCGGACGGCTTCAATGAGCTGTTTGACAACCTTAAAATTGACGTCGGCTTCGAGCAGTGCCACGCGAACCTCGCGCAGCGCCGACTCCATGTTTTCTGCTGTTAAGCGTCCTTCACCGCGCAGGGTCTTGAAGACGCGCTGCAGTTTATCGGACAGATTGTCGAACATGTTCTATAGGGCGGGAAACACTTTATTATACATCTCCGCCGGGATGGGATCGGGAAACGCGGTGTGACCGAAAATCAGGTGTGTTTCGGCATCCCGCGCGCGGGAGGGCCAGGCACAAAACCTGTCCCTCCGGCCACGTGGATATGCGGAGCAGGGGGAAGTCCGCCCCGCGGTCTCGCGATGTCTATTTCTCCTGAATCGATTCGATGTAATCTCTGAGAACTCTGACGCGGATATCGACAACCGACTGGCCCGCGCTGACGGACCGGAAGACGTCGCCCCACATCGGCATGTCGCGCGACCCGTGAGCTGCCGCTGAGGCGTCGCCCTTGATAAAGTTCTGCACGATCAGCGCCGGGAACTTGCCGTTGTTCTTCTTGCTCAGCAATGTCAGATCGGCCGGCGTTTTCTTCAGCGCCGAAGCCGCCGGACCGGTGCCTTTGCCATCGTTGCCGTGGCACGCCGCGCAATAACTCTTGAACATGTCCGCACCCGAGCCAGGGTTGGTGTATTCGATGGGAACTTTCTTGATCTGCTTGGTGGAGTCCTGACCGTATCCAGTTGCCGACAGCGCCAGGACTGCCCCTACCGTAATGAGAATCCGCATATCGCCGCTCCTTCGGACGGAAGAAAAAGCAAACGTGCGGCCAATCACGAACCCGCGCGGAAATAGGCGGGCAGGGAGGGCTTGGTAGCGATCAGAATTTCCAGTATTTCGCGGCGCTCGCCCGCGCTCAGAGAGGCATAAGCCACCGACTGATCCTGGCCGCTCAGTACTTCCCAGAGCCGTTTATAAAGGGGATCGAGGGCCGCGGCGGGAAGCGCGTCGAAGGATTCCGAATAGATCAGAAAGCTGCACGGATAACGGAACAGGCGGTGTTCCAGATCGAATTGCCGGAGCGAGCGTCCCTTAGGGTCTTTCGGCCCGACAGCCTCGAATTCTGCGCGAAAAGACGCAGTGCCCGCAGCGCGTTCGCGCAGGCGCGCTTCGTCGGCGAACAGCATGTAGCGGACAGTGCTCTCGACGGTCGTGGGCAGTTCGGGCCGGTTCAGCCGGGCTTCATAGCCAAGGCGCGTAATCAGATTGTGCATGCGCACCTGATGATTGAGCACCATCAGCGCGGCGAGGTCGCTCGAAGGCACCGGATACTGCGCCATATTCACGCGACCTTTGAGGTCGGTCACGTTTGCGCCGCGTTCGGTATCGATCTTGAAATGGCTGCCAGTGGCTGTTCCGTTGCCCATATGGTGGTCGGAGCCGGTGGTCCCGGTAACGTACCAGCCGCCCCAGCGCTGGCTCAGGGGGCTGCGATGGTCGGTCAGATAGGAGCCGGCTTCGAGGATCGGCTCACCCGCGGCGTCGGCGAAGACCGACCGTGTGAGGAACCCGGGAACGCTCATCGTGTTCACCGAAAAATGACATTTCAGGCACTCTTCGTTCTTGCGGATAAATGTCGGAGGCGCGCCTTTTTTCTGATCCATCACGTAGAAGACAGCGCCTTTAGCGGGATCGATGGCAACGAATTCGAGGAAGCCGCCGCGCACCATTCCGACGTAAACGTCGTCGCCGAAATAGACCGCGCGCGGATGCTCGGGCGAGATGCGGGAGACCTGAAAGCTCGTTTTCGAAAACACCAGCGTCTGGGAGGAAACCGGGATGTGGAGTTCGCGCAGGATGGATTCGAGATACCCCCATTTGTCGCTGAATTCGAGGTGGGCTTCGCCGCGTTCGATGCGCCGCTGCAGGGCGCTCACGGCATCGCGCGGCTCGCCTGCGTAATAAGCGATGCGGGGGTCGTCCAGGCGGGGAATGTAGAGGGTCGGAGACTGCGGCCGGACCAGGGCGGGAGCCAGCAGGCACACGGCAAGCGTGAGTTTCATGTGAGACCTCGACGCCCCGCCTGTGCAGCTACGGTTCCAATCGATATGGAAGAATGACGCCATGGTTCGAATCGTGGTTCGGATGCAGGTTCAGTTTAGCGGACGATAGGGTGTCGGGCTTGGCGATGACGGAAGTACGGATGGATAAATGGCTCTGGGCGGCGCGTTTTTTCAAGACGCGCTCGCTGGCGGCGCACGCCTGCGATCTGGGCCGGGTGGAATCGAACGGCCATGCGGCGAAACCCGCGCGCGACGTTCATGTGGGCGATCTGCTCAGGGTGAAAAACGACAGCGGCGAGTTTCAGGTGGAAGTGCTTGCGCTCAGCGATGCGCGCGGGCCGGCGGCGCTCGCGCGGGCGCTTTACCGGGAGGCCGAGTCCAGCCGGGAGGCGCGGCTTAAGGCTGCCGAGGAGCGGAAAGCGGGGGCATCGGCTTTCGACGCCTGGGGGACGGGAAAACCGTCGAAGAAGGACCGGCGCAATATCGACCGGCTCCGGGGGCGGTACTGATTACGTCCGCCAGAAAGCAAATGCGACCTGAGCGTTCAGCCCGCCTTACCGTCGCGGCTCACAATGAGGTGTTGGCGGCTTTGGATTGGCCGCACCCTTCTGAGCGGCGCACGTGAGTAAGCGGCCCCGGCCCGATTCGTCTGAG
>Ga0302319_10026130_pt1 | contig 10300 bp, 7 predicted proteins | sample Bog_T0_2_FD_203319 | JGI IMG/M metagenome (GOLD analysis project Ga0302319, IMG submission 203319) | Peat permafrost microbial communities from Stordalen Mire near Abisko, Sweden - Bog_T0_2 | ecosystem: Environmental > Terrestrial > Soil > Wetlands > Peat | place: Sweden: Abisko, Stordalen Mire...
AACGGGCGCGGTGCACCGCGCTCGTACGGGCCGTCATTGTCAGCCTCATTTACGCCTTCATCAGGTCGCCCGATCCCCGTCATGAGATTGCTTATTTTCTCGCGAATTTCCTCATTGTCGGCAGTTGCACCTGGTTTCTCGGGGATTTGTTCCTGCGGGTTAAGCAATGGCACAGGTTCAGGAAAAAGGATCACACAGGCCTTTTTTGCGAGCATACAATCACCCTCACCGATGACGCCTTGATCGAGGTGACACCGGTCAACGAGGCAACGCATCCCTGGTCGACCCTCCACAGCGTCATTGATTCCAAAAAATACATCTTCATCTTCGTATTTGCGAACGCGGCCCATATCATCCCGAAGCATGCGTTTCCGAGCGTCGAAGCCAGCCATGCATTTTTCCTCCGAGCCAGGGAGCTGTTTGATAATGCCCATCCGCCATGGCTAACGCAGTAATGTATTCATTTGATCGCACCCCACCGTCTTCATCGCCCCGGCCTCGGTATCCCCTTGACCCACAAGCCATTCGGCTGCTAGGCAAAAAGAACCCTCACAAGGGAGGCTTCGGATTTTCCCGCTATGAAACAGACCAGGGTCACTTCCTCAAACGTTGCGCTCGCTTTGACCGCGGCTTGCTTAACCTTGGTGTCTGGCCTGCGCGCGGCAGATCAAGCGACTCCTCAGCCCGTGCAGCCACCCGGCCCACCTGTGGCTGGCACCGCGCCCATCCCGGCGCCTGCGGTGGCACCTGCCGTCCCTCCAGCACATCAACTAAGCGCCTCTGAAATCGTCACGGCCTATCACAACAGCCTCGTCTTCGTGACCGGCAAGGAGGCTTCCGGCAGCGGATTCATCGCCTCGATGAACGGCAGAAATTATCTCGTCACCAACGCGCATGTGGCTGCGGGGATCAACGATGCCGCGTTCAAGAGCCTCGATGGCACGGTCGTGCAAGGGGGAGCGGCCTCGGTCGCGGTCGGGCATGACATTTTCTGCATGCAAATGCCAGCGGGCGGCAAACCGCTTGAGATCATGCAGGGCGTGGATGCAAACGCGGCCATTGGTGATGACGTTGTTGTGCTCGGTAATGCCGAGGGCCAGGGCGTCATCAATACCATCACCGGAAAAATCACCGGCATCGGGCCGGATCTTGTCGAAATCGACGCACAATTTGTCCCCGGCAACAGCGGAAGCCCCATCATTCATCTCAAGACCGGCAAGGTCATTGGCGTGGCGACCTATATCGTCACCACCTTTGCCAGCACCGCTCCTGCCAAGGATGGTAGCGGAGGGGACGAAACCCCGGCGCCGAATAAAAAGGGAAAGAAGAAAAAGAAAGAAAACACACCGGATCCCACTCCTTCTCAAGTCATCCGCCGCTTCGGCTACCGCCTGGATGATGCGAAGACCTGGCAGGCCGTAAACTGGCAGACCTTTTACGCGCAGGCCGCTGTAATGAAGAACATTGAAACGCTCACCGCGGACCTCGACGATTTCTTCCGCGACTTGTATGAACACAAAGGTGGCGTTACACCCGGCCGGCATACTAATCCAGTCATCAAGAGTCGCATCGACCAATGGCTCGAAAACAAAGCGACCAGTCACAGCAGCAGCGACGAAGCCTGGGAGGACAAAAACTTCATCTCATTCCTGGAAATCTCCTGCCAGTCGGACATCGCCGCCGCGCAACGCCAACTGACCTACGACTATTTCCAACGCGAACTTGCCGACCAGAAGCAAACCCGCGACGCAATGGCAAAAGCCTTCGAGGAAATCATCAAGGGCCTCCAGAATTAGGCGACATGGAGCATAGGAAATAGACGTCAGGCTTCATTTCTTGACAGAAAGCGGTTTAAAAACCGCACTTTTTGCAGGCGCGCCGTTTGGATTTTTCCAGAGGTTTTCCAGAGTGTTTTCACAGAACTAATTAGTTCCGAAGTGTTTCCTTGCATTCACAACACGTCTGTGGTAGTTTTATATACAAAGGGAGAGTTCTTCCCAAGCCGCAGCCACTGGGAACCAGTGGGGCGTCCGGCCAAAAACTGGCCGCAAGTTCTTTGAAATCCTCAAACCCATACGCCGATCAATCAGCTTCTGCTTTTTACTTTCGCAAAAGGCGCAGCCTTTGTCAGTATCAACCACTTATTTATGATCAAATCACTCGTCCTCGATGAAACGGCGCGCCAGGCCGCCTTCCCCGTCAGCAAGCGCAAAATCTTCCTCGCCCACGCCGGCGTGACCGTGCTCCCCGCGGTCGTGGCCGATGCGGTGATCAATTACACCCGCCGCTCCTGCGAGGATCACCAGGAATTCGGCGAGGTGCTGGAGGACATCAAGCAGGCGCGCCGTGTCGCCGCGGAATTCATCGGCGCGCAGCCCGACGAGGTCGCCCTTCTCGGCCCGACCTCGCTCGGCCTGAGCCTCTTCGCAAACGGGATTCCATGGAAGGAAGGCGACGAAATAGTCTGCTACGCCGGCGATTACCCGGCAAATGTCTATCCCTGGATGGACCTCCAGCGCAAAGGCGTCGTCCTCCGCTACCTGGAGCCGGAGCACCCCGGCGAACTGACCCCGGAGCTGGTCGCCGCCGCCCTCACCCCGCGCACCCGCCTCGTGGCGCTCGCATCGTGCAATTTTTTCACCGGCTACCGCATCGACGTGGACGCCATCGGCCGGCTCCTCCACGAGCGCGGCATCCTTTTTTCCCTCGACGCCATCCAGACACTCGGCGCCTTCCCGCTTTCCGTGGAGCACGTCGATTTCCTCAGCGCCGACGCCCACAAATGGATGCTCGGCCCCATGGCCATCGGCATCGTTTACGTGAAAAAGAAGCATTTCGACCTGCTCCGCCCCACCCTGCTCGGCGCATGGAACGTCCTTTCGCCCAATTTCATCACCCAGCCCGAAATCAACTTCCACCCCACCGCCCAGCGCTACGAGCCCGGCGTGCTCAACATCTCCGGCATCTACGGCATGAAAGCCGCCATCGGGATGGTCATGGCCGCCGGCATGGACAAAGTCGCCGCCCGCATCCTCGACCTGAAGAAATACCTAATCGACCGGTTGCAGCCGCTAGGCTACGAAATCATCGCTCCCATAAGCGGCCCTAATGCCTCCGGCATCACCACCTTACGCCACCCGAAAGCCAGCATGTCGAAGCTGTTCCACACGCTCGAGCAGAACAATATCGTCGTCTCCCTCCGTTACGATCGTGCCGATGCAGAGTACCTCAGGATCAGTCCGCATTTCTACAATACCACCGCCGAACTCGACCGGCTCATGCAATTTTTGAAAGAAACCGCCTCCGCCTGACCCTCGCATTTGGCAGGGATAATCAACCCTTGCCAACCCTTGCCAACCGTCAGCTATCCCCCATCCGTGCCAACCCGGTCACGAAACCAGGTTCGCCGCAATGTACTCAAAACTCTTCTTCAACGAATCAAACGGATCCGCCGGGCAGACATCCTGCTCGACAATAAACCACTCGCAGCCCGACTTCTCGGCGGCCGCGACAATCTTCTTCCAGTTCAGATTTCCCGACCCGATCTCCGCCATCGCATGCTTGTCCGAGGCAAGGTATGCATAGTCCTTCATATGCAAAAGCGGCAGCCGCCCCTTGAGTTTCTTGCACCAGTCCACCGGGTCAGCTCCTCCGTATTGGACCCAGTAAGTATCGATCTCTCCCTGGAGATTTTTTTTGGAGCTCTCCTTGTAAATAATCTCCAGCGCGGTCTTGTCTCCATAGCGCACAAACTCAATCGCGTGGTTGTGATACGTAAGCACCTGCCCTGCCTTGCGCAGCACAGCCCCCGAGGCATTCAGCTTTTTCGCGAGCGCATGAACCTGCGCCTCGTCGCTGAAATCGATCCCGGCGGGATAGGGATAGGCCGTGTATTTGCAGCCGAGCTTGTGCAGCTTTTCGACAACGGCCTGCGGGTTGTTGATGATCGTCTCGCCGCTCTCATGCGTGGCGCAGCAGGTGAGCCCTTCCCCATTGAGAATTTTGACAAGCTCACTTTCCTCGATGGGCCCGAGCGCACTGGCCTGCACAGCCTGGTAGCCGATCGCACGCACTTTCTTGAGAGTAGTGGCTATGTCAGCCGGGGTTTTGACGAAATCGCGAAGGGTATAAAGCTGTGCGGCAACTTGCTGGATTTTCATAAGGGAGGATTTTCTAAATTTTAAGGGAGAGGTTTATTTAAAGGATTTTGAGAAGTCTGTAACGACGGTTTTCACCGTTTTCTTTTTAACTTTCGAGTTCGCAATACGCGCCTGGAGCCTTTTCTTGTAAGCCCCCGCATTGATCGGCAACTCCACGGCTTTCTGGTCGAATGTCGATTGCAGAATCGCGTTCGCCAGTTCCACGGAATGAATGCCTTCCTGTGCAGGCGCGATCAATGGTTTTCCATCAAGAATGGCATCCGTGAAATTCTTCAGGATCTCATTATGCTGGCCGCCGTGTCCATTCACCGGGATTTTTACATCCCACGTCGGCGGAGCGGAGAAACTCTCCTTTGTGGTGCGGCTGAATTTCGCTGTCTCAATCTCGTTGCGCGTGAATCGGATCTCGTCATTTTCATAGACCAGCTTGCCGCGCTCACCCGCGATTTCCAGCCGGTTGGTGCCCGGGGCTTCTCCTGTGGATGTAATGAAAACACCCGTCGCGCCGCTCGCATATTCAAAATACGCCGTCACGTCGTCCTCCACTTCGATTTTGTGATAGTGGCCGAACCGGCAATAGCTGCGGACCTTGTCCGGCAGCCCGAAAATCCACTGATACAAATCCAGATTATGCGGACACTGGTTGAGCAGCACTCCGCCGCCCTCTCCGCCCCATGTCGCACGCCAGCCGCCGGATGCATAATAAGTCTCCGTGCGGAACCAGTTGGTGATGATCCAGTTGATGCGCCGGATCTCCCCGAGCTCGCCGCTTTTGACCAACTGCCTGATCTTGATGTAATACGGATCCGTGCGCTGGTTGAACATCGCGGCAAACACCTGCTTTTTATTCGTATGCGCCGCGATCAAACGCTCGCAATCCGCCTTGTGAACCGAGATCGGCTTTTCCACGACCACATGCAACCCCTGCTTTAACGCATCGATGCCGATGGTAGTGTGGGAGTAATGCGGCGTTGCCACCAGAATCGCATCGATCCCGCCGGAGCGGATCATTTCCTCACTGCTGGAAAAACTCTTCAACTGCGGAAACTGCGCAGTCCTTTTGGGATCGACATCACAGATCGCGTTCACTTCCAGACGGGGGATTTTGCCTTCGAGCATCTGCCGGATGTGGGCAGAGCCCATGTTTCCGAGACCAACGACGCCGATTCTGACTTTATTCATGGTCACCGGAGAATAAGGAAAGACCCCGCAGGCTCAACATAATTTTTAGGTTGTCGCGGTGCGAGCAAACCCGGACAGCGGGCAAGCAAACCCGGACAGTGTGCGATCAAAGCTGGACAGCACACCCTTTGCCGAGCGGAGCGTAGCGCAGGCTCGGCAAAGGGTGTGCTCGCGCCTTGTTTGGGATATCGTTCCGGCTTGAAAAAACTACCAACAGTTGAGCGGTCGGCATGCAGCACCCTTTATCCGTGACGTCATGACACGTTTTCGACTTCAAGGCTTGTCTGCCAGCGAAGCAATCTGCGAACTCGGCATTGGTCGCAGCCGCTTCTATGAACTCTACGCCGATTATTTGCGTGCCTGCGCCCAACGCGTTCAGCGGCACTGGCAACCCGGGTGTTCAGGCGGCAACCGTTTCTCCCCGTGGCCTGTGCCAGTGCTTGATCTGCTGCGCAAGCTGTTGAGTTCGCGCCCTCCGGTTTCCTACAGCTTTGCCGCTTCTGAAGTGCATCGCCGCCATGACCTCAAGCTCGGCCGCGCAACCGTCCGCCGTTGGGCGCTCGCCCATGATCTCGCGCCCGACATCCGTCACAAAAAGCAATCCAAGCCGGTGCGCCGATGGCAGGTCCAGCAGGTCGGCCAACTCTGGCAATACGACGCTTCTCCCCACCGCTGGTTTCCAGGCCAGACACAAATGCCTTCATTGCTCGAACTCATCGACGACCATAGCCGGCTGCTTCCACTTGCACGGCTCTATCTGCGAGAAAATCTCATGGCTCATCTAGACTTCCTTTCCACCGCCTTCTCCTCCATTGGCCTCCCCTTGGCTCTATACGTCGATTACCACTCCTTCTTCTTCACCAACCAACCAGACGCTTTTACCCAGCTCGGCGCCGCCCTCCGCTTCTATGATGTCTCCTTGCGCTTCGCTCCGACTCCGCAGGCCAAAGGCAAGATCGAGCGTGCTCACGACTTCTGGCAAAAACGCCTCCCCTCTCTCTTCTCCGCTGAACATATCACCACTCTCCTGGAGGCCAATCCCCTCATCGATCAACTTCGCATTCACCACAACATCAATGAAATGCATCGCGAAATCGGTTCCACCCCTCAAGCAGCTTGGAATCTTGCCCAAAAACAAAATCGTTCCGCCCTGAGGCCCCCTCCAAAATGCCCGTGGTGGCCTTACGTCTGGAGTATTCGCTCCCAAACCCGCGTCGGCCCGGACGGTCGCGTCGCACTTGGCACCCAGAGCCTGCGCGTCGATCAACCTCCAAACACCCGGGTAACACGCTGTCTCCATCCAAACGGCGATCTTTCCCTCATCCTCTTTCCCCCAACAAAAGGCGAACTTCCCATTCTCCTCCTCCATTCTCCCGCCCCACGTTAGTGTCCGCCTTTGATCGCACGCTTTTGTCCACCTTTGCTTGCAACACCACATGCATTGTTTTGTAAGTTGACCAGTTGCGGGCTCCGCAATATCTTCCTGACGCGCGCGGGAAATTCGCGCCTCCTCCCATCGTGATTGACTTTTCCCTCCATCCTTTACGCACCCTGAGTTCGGGGTTGTTTGCTTTTGTCTTTATTGTGTTCTTTGCGCTCGTGAATTTCGGGATCGCGCAGGAGGAAATGATGGACAAGGATACTCCTCCTGCGAAACCGGGCGGGAATTTTCCGGGGATCAAGGAGACGTCGCCGGGGATTTTCCAGATCGGCGGGGTGACTCTCGATAAAAACACGAAGACGGTGACTTTCCCCGCGACGGTGAACATGGATCACGGCACGCTCGAGTACCTGATCGTGGAAAACGGGGGGAAGACGCATGAGAGTGTCTTTGCGACCAAGGTGGAACCGTATCATCTCCACCTGGCGATGTTGCTGCTCGGGGCGAAGGTGCCGAAACCGGCTGACGGAGCTGCGCCGCCGGGATACATGAACATGGAATATTTGAAAACCGCGCCAAAACCGAAGGGCGATGGCGTTATCATCCAGGTGCACTGGAAAGATGGCGACAAGGACATAGTGGCGAACGCGGAGGACTTTCTTTACAATGACGAGACCAAAGCCCCGATGACCCGCGGGCCCTGGGTGTATAGCGGCTCGATGCTGAGCAACGGGGTTTTCCTTGCGCAAGAGGAGAAATCCATCGCCTGTCTGGTGATCGATCCGGCATCGCTCATCATCAATACGCGGCCGGGTAGCGACAATAACCAGATCTGGTCCGTGCGAGCGGACAAGATCCCGAAGGCGGAGACGCCGGTGGAGATTTCGATCCGGCTACAATACACGTCTGAAGACCTGGAAAAAATAGAAGTCCATGCGGTGATAGATGATGTTCATGTAACACCTCCGGACAATTCAAAGAGCAAACCACTTTCCAATCCCTCACCTTCTCCGGAATCCAAACCGACATCGACACCATGAAACTCGTCCACGCGATCCTTCCACTCGTATTTCTGCAACAGGCGCTTTTTGCACAAGAACCGTCCCCGACTTTAGGCCAAAAATTAGAACAGGGAACGGTCAGCCAGGTGATCCCGCATAACGCCGACAATGAATCGCTGCGGAACGAAGTGCAGCACGCAATCGACAAAGGCATCGCGTGGCTGAAGACGCAGCAAACGCCTGCGGGATTCTGGGACATGCCGATCCATCCCGCGCTCACGGGGCTGGTGCTCACGGCGATCGAGCGCGACCCTTCGCAGACGCTCAAGGATTCCGACACTGTGAAGAAAGGGTATGCGTTTGTCGTGAGTTGTGCGCATCCGGACGGCGGCATTTATAAAAAGGACGAATTGCTGAATTACAACACCTCCGTGTGCGTGATGGCGCTGCTCGCTGCGAATGATCCGAGCTACGACCCGATCCTCATCAAGGCGCGGAAATTTTTGATCGGCCAGCAGATGCCGTCGAAAAAAGGGAAGGACAACACGTATGCCGGCGGCATCGGCTACGGCGACGATGATCCGCACTCCGACATGTCGAACATGGTGATGGCGCTGGAGGCGCTGCATGCCACGGAGCAGTTGCGCGGCACCGAGAAATCGACCTCCAAGGAGAAGGACCTGAACTGGAACGCGGCGATCGACTTCGTGCAGCGCTGCCAGAATCTCGCAAGCGCGAACAAGGCGAAATGGGTGGGCGACGAGCCGAAGAACAAGGGCGGGTTTGTTTATACACCCACCGACAGCGCTGCGGATTACGACACGCTGCCCGATGGACGCCAGGTGTTGCGCTCCTATGGCAGCATGACCTACGCGGGACTGCTGAGCTATATCTATTGCGGGCTCAAGCACGACGATACGCGGGTGTCGGCGGTGCTTGACTGGGCGCGGAACAATTACTCGGTGGACGAAAATCCGGCGATGGGCCAGCAGGGGCTTTACTATTACTATCACACGATGGCGAAGGCGTTTGCCACCGCCGGCGTGGACAAGCTCAAGCTGGCCGACGGCAAGGAAGTGGACTGGAAAAGCGACATCGCAAAGAAGCTGCTCAATCTCCAGCACCCCGACGGCTCGTGGGTGAATGACAACGGGCGCTTCTGGGAGAAAGATCCCGTGCTGGTGACGGCTTACTCGGTGCTGGCGCTGGAGATGGTTTACCAGGCGCAATAGGGGGAGGAGTTCCAGGTTCAAAGTTCAAGGTTCAAAGTTTGGCTGCGATCGGTGATTGGTTTTTGAAAAACTGATTGCAGCGGAAGAATCCGGACGAAAGACGTGCGGGGAAATGGTATGGTGACGGCAGATCAATGATCTCGCTTGCCACACATTCACGCTCGAAACCGGTCAAGGCCGCCGCGCCCGCCGGGACGCGACCGCGCGCGCTGCGCATGAAGCCGGAGCAGATGTATGCGCGGCTGCTGGCGAGCGATGCCTCGTATAATGGCGAGTTCTTTGTCGGCGTGCTCTCGACGGGCATCTATTGCCTGCCTTCGTGCCACGCCAAAAAACCGATGTTGAAAAATGTACGGTTCTTTTCGGATTGCGAAAGCGCGCGGGCGGCAGGACTGCGCCCCTGCCGCAAATGTCATCCCGACGACTTTGAACGCGGGGCAGATCCGGTGCTGGAATCGATCGAGAAGCTCGTCGCGGAAGTGCGCGCAAAGCCGGAGGCTTTTGTGGATGCGCGGGCGATCGTGCGGCGATCGGGATTCGGCGCGACGCGGTTGTTCGAGTTATTCCGCCAGCATTACCACACCACGCCGGCTGACTTGTTGCTAGCCGCGCGCATCGATGCCGCGAAGCGGAGGCTCCTTGCGACCAACTCCGGTCTCGCCACCATTGCTTATGACGCGGGCTTTGAAACGCTGTCGGTGTTTCACGAAAATTTCCGGCGGCTGAACGGGATGACTCCGGCCGCCTATCGTGCGTTGCGTTCCGGGGACCGCTTTGTGATTACGCTGCCGGAGGGTTTTGAGTCAGGCTATCTCCGTCGCGCTCTTGGGCGGGATACGCATAGCGTCATCGAGCGGCTGGAGGGGGATAGTTACACGGCAGGGATAAGGCTGGGAGTTATCCCTGCGATCCTGACTTTGCGGCTCACTCCCGAGTCTGTCATCGTCTCGATAACTCCTCATGGAGATAACTCATCGTCGTTACTAACCCAACCGGACACCCTGCCCGCCGTGCATGCGATGGTGATAGGCCTGCTCGGGCTCGAGCAGGATGCAAAGGCATTCGCGCGGCTTGCCTGGCGGCTCGGGTTTGCGCGGCTGGTCGCGGACCGGCCGGAGCTTCGCATCAGCCAGACGCACTCGGTCTTCGACGGGTTGCTCTGGTCGATCATCGGGCAGCAGATTAATTTTCCATTCGCGTGTCTTTTGAGGAGCAGGCTTATCGAGTTAGCTGGGACGCCGTTAGTTACCAGGGATGGCAGGACGTTATACGCGCCGCCCACGCCCGAGGCAGTCGCCGCGCTTTCCCCGGCCGACCTGGTGCCGTTGCAATTTTCGAGGCAGA
>Ga0302319_10026131_pt1 | contig 10300 bp, 9 predicted proteins | sample Bog_T0_2_FD_203319 | JGI IMG/M metagenome (GOLD analysis project Ga0302319, IMG submission 203319) | Peat permafrost microbial communities from Stordalen Mire near Abisko, Sweden - Bog_T0_2 | ecosystem: Environmental > Terrestrial > Soil > Wetlands > Peat | place: Sweden: Abisko, Stordalen Mire...
TCAGCGCCCGGGCCAGCAGATGCGTACCGGAGTGCGGCGCACCGATGATGAACACCGGCTGCTGCACCTTGCGGCCGTTGACGATGAGGATGTGGCGTGCTGATCGCATCGTGCTACCAGTCTGCAGAAGTCACTGGCCGGAACCATGGCGGCTGCGGCGGTGATGTGAGGCGTGATCCTCGATGTTGAGTGCGGTCTGGATGAGGGCGAAGTGGCTGAAGGCCTGCGGCGTGTTGCCGACCAGCCTCCCATGACGGGGGTCGTATTCCTCGCTCAGCAGCCCGACATCATTGCGGAAAGACAGCAGGTGCTCGAACATCCCGGCGGCCTCGTCCGGCTGCCCGGTGAGCTGCAGCGCGTTGGCCAGCCAGAAGCTGCAGGCCAGAAACGCGCCCTCGCTGCCGCTGAGGCCGTCCACGGATGACTTCTGCCCTTCGGCCAGCTCGTACCGGCGGACCAGCCCGTCGGTGACCAGCTCGCGCTTGATCACGTTGACGGTGGAGACCACCCGCGGATCGTCGCCGGGCAGGAAACCCAGCTCCGGGATGAGCAGCACCGCCGCGTCCAGCTCGGAGGCCCCGTAGTACTGCATGAACGCGCCGCGCTCGGCGTCGTACCCGCGTTCGCACACCTCACGCTGGATCTGGTCGCGCAGGTTCCGCCAGCGCCCGGACGGGCCGGTCTCGTGTCCGTGCTCCACGGTGTCCACGGCCCGGTCGAACGCCACCCAGGCCATGACCTTGGAGTGCACGAAGTGCCGCTGCGGCCCGCGCACTTCCCACAGCCCGTTGTCCGGGTCGCCCCAGTGCTTTTCCAGAAAATCCAGCAGCGAGCGCTGCAGCGACCAGGTGTGCCGGCTGGCGGGCAGGCCCGCGGTGAGGCTGAGATGCAGCGCGTCGACGACCTCGCCATACACGTCGAGCTGGCGCTGGTCGACGGCGGCGTTGCCGATCCGGACCGGGGCCGAGCCCTCGTAGCCGGGCAGCCAGGAGGGCTCCCACTCGGCCAGGCGGCGCTCACCGGACACGCTGTACATGATCTGCACGTCGGCCGGATCACCGGCCACCGCGCGGCCGAGCCAGTGCCGCCAGGCCAGGGCCTCGGCGGTGTACCCGGTGCGCAGCAGGGCCTCCAGGGCGAGGGTCGCATCACGCAGCCAGCAGTAGCGGTAGTCCCAGTTGCGCATCCCGCCGATGTCTTCCGGCAGCGAGCAGGTCGCCGCCGCGATGATCCCGCCGGTGGGCTCGTAGGTGAGCGCCTTCAGCGTGATCAGGGAGCGGAGCACCGCCTCCCGGTACTGGCCCTGGTAGGTGCAGCGCGCGGCCCAGTCCTGCCAGAACCGGGTGGTCGTCGCCAGCAGGGCGGCAGGGTCAGGACAGCGCGGCTCGCCCCGATGCGACGGCGCGTAGCTGAGCACGAACGGCAGCTTGTCGCCGGCCCGGACCGTGAACGTCGCCCGGTGGGCCATGTCACGCCCGGTCAGCGGCACCGGTGAGTCCAGCCAGATCGAGTCCGGGCCGGCCGCCGCCAAGATCCGGCCGCCCGCGCGCTGCACCCACGGCAGGATGTGGCCGTAGTCGAACCGGAACCGTACCGTGCAATCCATCTCGACGGCCCCGTGTACGCCCTCGACGATCCGCACCACCGAGGGCTCCCCGGACGGCGGCATGAAGTCGATGACCCGTACCGAGCCGTCCGCGGTCTCCCACCGGGTCTCCAGGACCAGCGTGTCACCGCGGTAGGACCGGAGACTCCGGCTCCGGCCGGAGTCTCCGCCGGAGTCTCTGGCCGGCTCGCGCGCGGAGACTCCGGAGACTCCGGGGCTGGACGGGGCGATCCGCCAGAAACCATTCTGCTCGGAGCCGAGCAGGGCGGCGAAACAGGCCCCGGCGTCGAAGCGCGGCAGGCACAGCCAGTCGATCGAGCCGTCGGAGCAGACCAGCGCGGCCGTCTGCATGTCGCCGATGATCGCGTAGTCCTCTATGCGTCCCGCCACCGTTCCTCCTGCCTCCCTGCTGGTTACCGTACCGGGGTACGTCACCGTACGCGGGCCGCATAGGCTGGGCGCATGCGAGCACTACGTCGGGTAGTCGTGATCGCCGTCGCGGTCTCGGCACTGGCCGGGTGCGCGAAGTTCGACGCCGCGCTGGGCCAGCAGGAACTGGTCGTGACCTTCCGTCCTGCCACCTCTCAGCAGGCGATGATGAAGGCGCGGGACGCGTGCGCCCAGCTGCCGGGCGCGACCCCGGAAGCGGTACCGACCAGCCTGAACGCGACGGAAGGCACCTACGACGTCCGCTACCGCATCAACCAGGCGACCGACGCCCAGATCGCCAAGCTTGAGCAGTGCCTGTCGCAGTTCCCGTCCGTAGCAGGTGTCAGCGTGGAGCAGGAGGGCGGCGACTGAAGGCCTGCCCGCCCGGCTGACCCGCCCGCCCGGCTGACCCGCCCGCCCGGCTGACCCGCTCCGCCGGGCTGACCCGCTCCGCCGGCTGAGCGGCCCGGGGCGCGGCCACGGTGCCGGGACGTCGCCGCCGCGGCCGCCGCGGCCGCCAGCGGGTCACCCACGACGGGGCGCTGCACGTGCAGCTGCACGCCCGGTGAGAGGCGCTGGCGACGTCCCGCCCTGATTCCCGTGTAGTACTATCCAAGCCATTACCTATAAATCAGATAGAAAATGAGACTAATGCGGAGACCAATAATTGGCGCCACGGTCGGCGCGGTCACGGCGGGGACGCTTTTCCTGGCCGGATGCTCGTCATCGTCCAGTTCACCCAGTGCGTCAGGTTCCAGTAGCTCCGGCTCCGCCAGTGCGCCGGTCACGCTACGGCTCGGACTGCTCGCCAACATCACCCACGCCCCCGCCCTGGTGGGCATCCAGAAGGGCTTCTTCACCAAGGACCTGGGCTCCAACAAGCTGACCACCACGGTGTACAACAGCGGCACCCAGGAGACCACGGCCATCCTGGCCGGCCAGCTGGACGCGGCCTACGTGGGCCCGAACCCGGCGATCAACGCTTTCCAGAAGTCCGGCGGCACGGCCATCAAGATCATCTCGGGTGCGGCCACCGGCGGCGCCTCGGTTGTGGTCAAGCCCAGCATCACCAGCGCCGCCGGCCTCAAGGGCAAGACCGTGGACACGCCGTCCCTGGGCAACACCCAGGACGTGGCCGTCCGCTACTGGCTCAAGCAGAACGGCCTGGCCACCACCACGACCGGCGGGGGAGACGTCACGATCAAGCCGACCAACCCCAACTCCGACGCGGTGCTCCAGTTCCAGTCGGGCCAGATCGCCGGGGCGTCCGAACCGTCGCCCTACGACGTGGAGATGGTCAAGGACGGCGGCAAGGTCCTGTTCACCGAGCCGGGCGTGACGACCCTCCTGATCGTGACGCAGAGCTTCCTCAAGGCCCACCCCGCCGTCGTCAGCGATCTGCTCAAGGGCCAGATCCAGGCCAACGACTACATCGCCAAGGACAACAGCGCGGCCCAGACCTCAGCCAACACCGAGCTGACCGCACTGACCGGGAAGGGCATCAAGTCCAGCATCCTGCCCGCGGCCTTCAAGGAAATCACGTTCACCAACGACCCGGATGCGTCGTCGCTGACGACGGACGCGCAGCAGGCCAAGGCCGTCGGGCTGCTGACGTCAACCAACCTCAGCGGCATCTTCGACCTGGCGCCGCTCAACCAGTTGCTGCAAGCGGCCGGCGAGTCGCAAGTCAAATCATGAGGTGAGCCGATGAGCACCACGGACCAGGACGCACGCGACGGGCAGGCCCCCGCCCCGCCCGGCGGCCCAGCCGGCTCCGCAGCCGTCCAGATCACCGACGTCACCAAGGAGTTCGGCCGGGGCAAGTCGGTGACCGTGGCCCTCGACCGGGTGTCCCTGTCGGTCGCGCCCGGTGAGTTCGTCTGCCTGATCGGCGCGTCCGGCTGCGGCAAGAGCACCTTGCTGTCGCTGGTGGCCGGCCTGGATGCACCGACCAGCGGGACGGTGGCGACCGGCGGCCGCCGGGTCGCCCTCATGTTCCAGGAGCCGGCGCTGTTCCCGTGGTTCACCGCCGCCCAGAACGTCGAGCTGCCGCTGCGGGCCAACGGGGTGGCCCGCAGCGAGCGGCGGCAGCGGGTGACGGACCTGCTGCAGTCGGTCCACCTCGGCGGGTTCGCCGACAGGCGGCCGCACGAGCTGTCCGGCGGCATGCGGCAGCGGGTGGCGCTGGCCCGGGCGCTGGCCCAGGACGCCGACGTGCTGCTGATGGACGAGCCGTTCGGCGCGCTGGACGCGATGACCCGCGACCTGCTGCACGAGCTGCTCGAGGGCATCTGGCGCCGTCAGGGCTTCAGCGCGCTGTTCGTCACCCACGAGGTGCGGGAGGCGGTGCGGCTCGGCGACCGGGTGGTGCTGCTGAGCAGCCGCCCTGGGCGGGTGCTGGAGGACTTCGGTATCGACATTGAGCGGCCGCGGGGCATCGACTCCGGCGCGACCGTCGAGCGGGCCATGCAGATCAAGGAGCGGCTGAACGAGGAGGTGATGCGCCATGTCAGCTGATACGGAGGAAGCGGCGGCGCTCACCGGCCTGGACAACCTGGAAAATGGCCCCGTCGCCCCCTCCGGGCACAGCGCCGCGGAGATCGGCGGCATCGTCTGGGGCGCGCTGTGGCCCAAGCTGCTGGCGGTCGCCATCGTGCTGGCCCTGTGGGAGCTGGTCTACCTGCTCAATTTCAAGCCGCACGACATCCTGCCCGGGCCGGCCCAGGTCTTTCCCGACCTGTGGAGCCAGCTCACCCACGGGCAGCTCTGGAAGGCCATTGGGATCACCCTGCGCCGCGCGGTCGTCGGTTTCGCGCTCGCGCTCGTCATCGGCACGCTGGTCGGCCTCGTCGTGGCGCGGGTCCCGCCGGTCCGGGTCGCGATCGGGTCGCTGATCACCGGCCTGCAGACCATTCCATCGGTGGTCTGGATTCCGTTCGCGATCATCCTGTTCGGCAACAACACGACCGCCATCTTGTTCATGGTCATCATCACCGCGGCCCCCTCGATCGCCAACGGCCTGATCGCCGGGGTGGACTTCACCCCACCGCTGCTGATGCGCGCGGGCCGGACCATGGGCCTGCGGCGGTTCGCGCTGTACCGGGACCTGATCATGCCGGCCGCCCTGCCGCCGTTCGTGGCCGGGCTGAAGCAGGGCTGGGCGTTCGCCTGGCACGGCCTGTTCGCCGGCGAACTGCTGGTCATCGTGGCCAACTCGCCATCCATCGGCACGCTGCTGTCCTCCGACCAGGACCAGAGCGACATGACCGGCGTGATCTCTCTCATGATCGTGATCCTGGTGCTCGGGATCGCGGTCGACATGCTGTTCAACGTGCTGAACGAATCGATCCGGCGGCGCCGCGGCCTCGCTCCGGCGCCCAGCACCGCCCGCTCCTTCCGTTTCGGGACCGCCGTGCGGTAAGCGATCCCTCACCGCGGCGGCGAGACCGCCGCCCGGACGCCGCCCGCCCGGGCGCCCCGCTGCCTGGCCGGGCTCTATGCTGCATCGGCCCAAGGCACGGCCGTCGCCGCAACCTCCGCCAGGTGATAGTGCCGAAATCAATCGGCAATATTTCGGATACAGCCTGACCGGCGAGCGGAGCCGTACGCCTGCATCCCCAGGTAGTGCAGGGTTATCGGCTACGATAGGGTCTCGAATGGTTTCGAATGACGGTCCGGGCGCGGTCCACGTGCCCGGAGGCGGGAGAGGCGGCGGCCGTGACCAGCACCGAGGACGTGGCCGGGACCGGTGAGCGTGCGCCGCGGCGCCGGGCCACGCTCGCCGCTGTCGCCGCGGAGGCGGGGGTGTCGCTGCCGACGGTCTCGAAGGTGGTGAACGGGCGCCCCGACGTGGCTCCGGACACCCGGGCCCGGGTCGAGCGGCTGCTTGGCGAGCTGAACTACCACCGGCCCGGCGTGCACCGGGGAGTCCGCCGCGGCCGCCGGTCCGGGCTGATCGATCTCATCTTCAACGGCCTGGACAGCCCGTGGGCGGTCGAGATCCTGCGCGGGGTGGAGGACTGGTGCGCCGGCCACGCGACCGGCGCGGCGGTCTCGGCCGTGCGGCACGGCAGCGCCCTCCCGGCCAGCTGGACGAGCGCGCCGGCCAGTCACGACACCGAGGGGGTCATCCTGGTGACCTCCGAGCTGACCGCCCCGCAACTGGAGCAGCTGCGCGGCGAGGGTATCCCGATTGTGGTGGTGGACCCGGTCAACCTGCCCGACGCCGACCTGCCCAGCGTGGGCACCACCAACTGGGCCGGCGGCCTGGCCGCCACCGATCACCTGGTATCCCTCGGGCACCGGCGGATCGGCGCGATCGCCGGGCCGCCGGACTACCTGTGCAGCCGGGCCCGGCTGGACGGCTACCGGTCGGCCCTCGATCGGGCCCGGGTGCCGTTCCGCGCGGAGCTTGTCCGGCACGGCGATTTCCAGCACGAAGGCGGGTTCCTGCGCGGCAGCGAGCTGCTCGACCTGCCCGAGCCGCCGACCGCGATCTTCGCCGGCAGCGACCAGCAGGCGCTCGGCGTCTACGAGGCGGCCCGCCAGCACGGGCTGCGGGTCCCGCAGGATCTGTCTATCGTCGGCTTCGACGACCTGCCCGTGGCCCGGTGGATATCCCCGCCGCTGACCACGGTCCGCCAGCCGCTGGCCGAGATGGGCCGGACGGCCGCCGCCATGCTCGGCGACCTGGTCGGCGGCAAGCCGCTGCGATCCCGGCGGGTGGAGCTGTCCACCGAGCTGGTCGTGCGCGAATCGACCGCACCCCCCGCCCGCCCGCGGTCCTGACCGGCCATGGGCCAGCTGGGCGGCAGGGTTGACTTGGGCCGGCTGAATGGGCGAAGGGACCAGAGCGCGGTCAGTCCAGCTAGAGCGCAGTTAGTCCAGCCAGAGCGCGGGCGCGACGGCCAGCGCGTCCAGCTCGTCCCACAGCGGGCCGGGGACCGGCACCGACATCAGCGTGACGATTTCGTCGATGCGCGCCGGCTCGGACACCCCGGCAACGGTGGACAGCACGCGGGGATCTGCCCGGCTCCGTCCGATAGGACCGGCTCCGTACGATGGGACCGGTGAAGGCGGAACAACTGACCGATGTCTGCACCTATCACGGCGAGGGCCCGATCTGGGACGAGCCCGCCGGGATACTGCGCTGGATCGACATGCTGAACGGCGACATCCTCCATCTGACCCAGGCCGGAACGCCGGACCGGCGGCACGTCGGCACCATCGCGGCCGCGATGCGGCCGCGGGCCGGCGGCGGCCTGGTCGTGGCGGTCGAGGACGGTTTCGTGCTGATCGGCGCGGACGGGCAGGCCGGCCCGGAGCAGACCGCGTTCACCGACCCGGCGTGCCGGATGAACGAGGGCGGCGTCGACCGGCAGGGCCGGTTCCTCTGCGGGTCGATGGCCTACGACAAGACCAGCCCGCGCGGCGCGGTTTTCCGGTACGACCCCAGCGGCGCGATCTCCCGGGTCTTCGGGGACGTGACGATCTCCAACGGCATCGCCTGGAGCGCCGGCGGGGAGCAGATGTTCTACATCGACACGCCCACCGAGCGGGTCGACGTCTTCGACTACGACCCCGCCGTCGGCCTGCCGTCCGGGCGAAGGCCCCTGGTGCACGTGGATCCCGGTCTGGGCGTCCCGGACGGGATGGCGCTGGACGCCGAGGGCGGGATGTGGGTCGCGATCAACGGCGGGCACGCCGTGCACCGCTACACCGCGGAGGGAAAGCTGGACGCGGTGGTCGAGGTTCCGCCGAGCCAGGTCACCTCCTGCGCCTTCGGCGGCGAGAACCTGGATCGGCTGTACATCACCACATCCCGCGAGGATCTCCGGCCCGGCGCGGAGCCTCAGGCCGGCGCGGTCTTCCACGCCACCCCCGGCGTCCGCGGCCTCCCGATCGGCACCTTCGCCGGCTGAGCTCAGGCGTGCCGCCGGTCAGCGCTGACTGCCGCAGGGCTGGCCGGCGCCGGCTCTTGGATGCGGGCAGTAAGGGCAAAACGGGCCGCGCCGGCGGCGGCCACTGCCACGCGGGCGGCCCACGCCGCGCGCGGCGGCGATAACCGGCTGGCCTGCCGGAGAAGGCTGATCATAAGCGCGAGCGGGGGCCAGCTCAGGCGGCCGCGGCGGGCGGCGGCGTAGGCCCGCAGTTCGATGCGCGGGCCGGTGAGCGGCAGGAGCCGGACCCCGGGCTGGACCGGCTGGCCGAGGGGCAGCAGTCCCACGCCCAGCCCTGCGGTGATCATGTCCTGGACGAGGTCGAGGCTGTCTGCCCGGTGGGTGATGCGGGGGGTGAACCCGGCCATGGAGGCGAGGGTGCGGATAACGTCCTCGTCGGCGGTGTTGCGGGAGTTGCCGATCCAGTCGTGCGCCTGGAAACGGGCGAATACCTCAGGTGCAGTGCCGCCGCCGGCGGGCTCGCGTGCGGGAACGCCCAGGCCCCACAGCGCGGTCCACAGCGGGGACGGCGTGATCGCGGGGCCGATGGCGGCCGGGGCGAGGTTGTAGTCGTAGGTGAGCGCCAGGTCGGCCTGGTCGGCGGCGAGAAGCTGGAGGGCTTCGGCGGGTTCGTGCTCGCGGATCAGCACGTGGATCCGCGGGTGGCTAGCGGCAAGGCCGGTGATGACGGGCAGCAGGTAGCTGCGGATCGCGGTGGCGAACCCGGCGACGCGCAGGGTGCCGGTGGGCTCCGCGCCTGGTGCCAGGTCGCGGCGCGCCGCCTCGATCTCGGCGAGGATCGTCACGGCATGCTCGGCCAGCAGGCGGCCAGCGGGCGTCAGCCGGACCCGCCGGCCGTCCGGTTCGGTCAGCTGGGTGCCCAGCTCGCCGGCGAGGGCGGCGAGCTGCTGCGACACCGTGGAGGTAGTGGTGCCGAGCGCGTCCGCCACGGCGCGCATGGACCCCAGCCGGGACAGCTCGGCCAGCAGTTCCAGCCGCCGGGTTTCCATTCGCTGATTGTCAACTATTCCTGAATATGATGTCCACTTCTGGCACGTGGACATGAACGATAGGCGCGCGCTCTACTGGGCCTATGAGACCGCCGACGCTCGCGTCCTGCCCGCCGGGCGTCCGGCTGCGCGGCGCGGGGAGCGGGGTCATGATGGCGGTCGGATCCATGTCCTGTGTCCAGCTCGGGCTGGCCCTGTCGGCGCACCTGCTGGGTCAGCTCGGCCCGCTGGGCATCGCGGGACTGCGGCTGGCCTGGGCCGGCGTTCTGCTGCTGATCCTGGTTCGGCCCCGCCCCCGCGACTTCACCGCCAAGGACCTGCTGGCCTGCACGGCGCTGGGCGTCGTGACCGCTGGCCTGATCATGCTGTTCATGCTCGCGATCGCGCGCATCCCGCTCGGCACCGCCAGCGCGCTGGAGTTCCTCGGGCCACTGACGATTTCGGTGCTCGGGCCCGGCGGCGGGCGCAGGCGCTGGGCGGTCCTGGCCGCAACCGGCGTGGTGCTGCTGACCCGGCCCTGGACCGGCGGCATCGACCCCGCCGGCCTTGGCTTCGCACTAGGAGCCGCGGCCTGCTGGGGCACCTACATCCTGCTGACCCAGCACGTCGGCGACCGGGTCACCGGCCTCAGCGGGCTGGCCGTCTCCATCCCGGTGGCCGGCATCGTGGCGCTGCTTGCCGCCGGTTCCTCCGGACTGCACGCGGTGACCTGGCCGTTGCTTGCCGCCATGCTGGCGCTGGCCGCGCTGCATCCCGTGCTGCCGTTCAGCCTGGAACTCCTCGCCCTGCGGCGTCTCACCGCCAGCGCCTTCGGCACCCTGATGAGCCTGGAACCCGCCATCGCCCTGCTGGCCGGCCTGCTCGTCCTTGGGCAGATCCCGAGCGCGGCAGCCGCCGTCGGCGTCCTCTTCGTGGTCATCGCCGGAATCGGGGTCACCCGCACCGGCGCCCGAACGCCCCAGCCCCGCGGCCACCGCGACGCCACGCCTGCCCCCGAACGAGCCGCCGACCTGCCGGAGGACACGGGCGATGGTGCTGGCGTCGGGCACGCCCCTCTTGGCGATCGGCCGGTACCCGATGTTGATGAAGTGGGCGCCCAGGCACGCGAGCTCGGACGTGAACTGGGCGGTGGTGATTGCGTTTTTGAAGAAGTCCCGCGGTCAGGACGCGGCGGGGGCCGGGGTGAGGGTGAGGCGGCCGGTGCCGGTGTAGGCGTTCATCGAGGCGCCGCGCAGGAAGCCGATCAGGGTCAGGCCGGCCTCCTCGGCCAGGCCGACGGCGAGCGAGGACGGGGCGGACACCGCGGCCAGCACGGG
>Ga0302319_10026135_pt1 | contig 10299 bp, 11 predicted proteins | sample Bog_T0_2_FD_203319 | JGI IMG/M metagenome (GOLD analysis project Ga0302319, IMG submission 203319) | Peat permafrost microbial communities from Stordalen Mire near Abisko, Sweden - Bog_T0_2 | ecosystem: Environmental > Terrestrial > Soil > Wetlands > Peat | place: Sweden: Abisko, Stordalen Mire...
TTTCAAAGAGTTATTTTGGCACAGCCCCCGATCAATGGCTCCAGAAGATGAAATCGATGGCAGCGTCCTTCTGGCCGGGCACGATGTTGCCCGTGAATCGGAGCTCTGCGTAGCCTCCGCCGTGGGTGCGGACGCAGGCACGGCTGTGGGGCGGCAAGTGGTCGATACGGATCGGGCCGGGCTTGTAGGTTGCGTTCGGACAGCCCGCCTCGTAGGTGACGGTGGAAGGGTTCAGGCTGAAATATGCGTTTTTCAACGGGACGAGCCAGGCGCCGTCGTTGGCGGTGCGGAGCCAGAAATCGGCCTGAAGATTGTCCTCGGGCGGACTGGGTCCACGCGCGCCGAGGTTCACCACGCACGGCAAGCGCCCATTGAAGAGGTCGACCGCGCACAGGTCAACCATATTCAGCTCCCCAAGGTTGTCAGCGGTCGTCAATAATATATGTCCGCTGCCTACACACACATATTGTGTACCCGGAACCTCGCATTCGGCCAGCATTCGCAGTACTCCGACATCCGTCAGTTCCCCGGCTTTGACAGGCACTGCATGGAGTGTCACGTCGCGAAAGTTCGGGGCTGTCAGCCTGATGGAATACTGTCCCGGGGGAAGGTCGGGGAACCGAAAGACGCCTTCGAAGTCGGCGCGGCCGGAAAACCGCCTGGCGGCAGCCTCATCGGTGACTTCCACGTCTGCGGGCTGTGTCCCAAAAAAGGCGCTCCCGGCGGAGCCAATTAAGCCCGTTGCCGCGCCGGGAAAGCGAAACTCAGTTGCGGTCTGGGTTTGGCCGAAGCAGGTTGCCAATGTCAGCGCAACGCAGATCAGGTTGAGACCTTGCGTCGAGAAAGTCTCGACGCGGCACGCACGAGTGCGTGCGCCACGAGAACTGTTCGAGAGTTTTGTCAGATTGGCGATGGTTCTATCATCGCTCGGGATCGGCCTCACCGGGACGATGTTGGAACTTCACATCGCCGATAACAGCGCCACGGCGTCGTCGCCCATGCGCTCGACCGAACCCGAAATATCCACCTCGCCGACGATATCGCGTGCTCCTTCGTACAATGGGACTTCAATTCACTCATCCACCCGAGGAGCAACCAATGAAAGCAGGTAAGATCGGAATCCTGACCGGAGGCGGCGACGTTCCCGGCCTCAACGGCGTCATCAAGACCGTTGTTTATCGCGGCGCCGATATCGGCCGCAACGTGACGGGCATTCGCCGCGGCTGGGAAGGTCTGACGCACCTCAACTTCGAAGACCCCGCCAGCGTGGCGCGCTACGTGATTCCGCTCACGCGCGACAACACGCGCACTATCGACCGCACGGGCGGCACCTGGCTGCACAGCTCGCGCACTAATCCGCTGAAGATGAAGAAGGTTCCGGGGTTTCTGGCGGGCGCGACGTTTACCGCGTCGGAGCACACGAAGAAAGGCGTCACGTCGGTGGTCTACGACATGACTTCGCAGGTGCTGAAGAATCTGGAAAAGCTGGAGATCGAGTATCTGGTGGCGATCGGCGGCGACGACACGCTGAGTTATGCGGCGCATCTGGATAAGCAGGGCGTCAAAGTGGTCGCGGTCCCGAAGACGATGGACAACGACGTGCGGAACACCGAGTACTGCATCGGGTTCTCGACGGCCGTCAATCGCGCCACGGATAACATCGACCGGCAGCGCACCACGATCGGGTCGCACGAGCGCATCGGCGTGTTCCGCATCTTCGGACGCGATGCGGGCTATACGTCGCTCTATACCGCCTACGTGAATTCGATGCGCTGCTGTATTCCCGAATTCAAGGTGAATGTCGACCGGCTGATCGATCTGCTGGTGGAAGACAAGAAGAATAATGCGAGCGCTTATTCGCTGGTGCTGCTGTCGGAGGGCGCCGAATGGGAAGGGTACGAGGTGCAGGAGTATGGGCGACCGGACGGCTACGGGCATCGCAAAAAGATGAATATCGCGGAAATTCTGGCGGATAAGATTCAGGAGAAAACCGGCGAGGAGACGGTGGTCAGCGATCTGACTTACGATCTGCGCAGCGGCGCGCCCGATTTCGTCGACCGGATGGTCGCCGCGACGTTTGCCGGCATGGCGGTCGACGCCATCGCCACGGGGCAGCATGGGCAGATGATGGCGATTCACCACGGGTGCTATGCGGCGGTGCCGATTCCGGATCCGAAGCTGGGACCGCGCCACGTGGATGTGGCTAAGATGTACGACACGGATCGATATCGGCCGAGCTATACCAATAAGCTCGGGCTGCCGATCTTTCTGACGCAGGCGTGACGCTGCGCTCGTTGTGGGAGCGTTTCACGGGGCGCGGGAAGGCGGGTGTGGCGCGCGCGCTCGACGCCGAACTGCGGCTCGCGATCCGGCGCAGTTTCGACGAGGCGTCGCGCGACGAGGAGCATTTTCCCTCGACGATCGACCCGCGTATTCAGCACGTTCAGACCCTCCTAAAGTTCTTCGGCGATTTAACCGATAGATGTGTGTTGGACGTTGGGTGCGGGAAAGGACGGTTCGCCCGGGTTCTGTTCGAACGGAATCCCGCTGCGAAGATCTGTGGGCTCGACATCTCGGAGGAGATGCTGGCGTATGTACCCGCCGGCATTAAGAAGGTGACGGGCACCATGACGGAGCTGCCTTTCGCCGCCTCAACGTTCGACTTTGTATATGCCACGGAGTCTCTGGAGCATGCGGTGGAGATCGATCGGGCGGTGGCGGAAATGTGCCGGGTGCTGAAGCCTGGCGGGAGGCTGGCGATTATCGATAAGAACGCGGAGCATTGGGGGCGGTTCAAGACGCCCGCGTGGGAACGGTGGTTTGAGCGGCGGGAACTGGAGAAGCTGCTGGGGCGGCACTGCGGGCAAGTGCGCAGCGAATTTATTTCGTACTGGGAAGATGTCGCGCCGGATGGGTTGTTTCTGGTCTGGCTGGCGCAGAAGTAAGTTTCACGCGAGTCTCAGCTGCCGGCGCGCTGTTAAGCTGCGCCAGAGCCCGAGCAGAACGGCACACACGAGACCGAGGAGAAGGCCGGCGCCGGAACCGACCAGCCGATTGGGAACGGGCTGACGCTGGTGCACGAACGCCGGAGCGACCATTTCGAGCGTAATTCCCGCGCGCCGCTGGACGTTCTGGTCGGTTAAGTACGCCGCGACCGCTTCCGTGACGCTTTGCGCGGCGGTCTGATTCGCATATTGGAAGTGAATATCGATGTCGTAGCTGCCTTTCGCCGTTCCCGTCAGAGGGTTGCCGAACGGCCTCAGATCCGGCTTCACAGTGAGGTCTTGCCGCAGTTGCTGTTCGGCGCGCGGATCGCCCGGGTAGAGATTGAATTGGCGCGCCATTGATGCGAGCCTCTCGGTATCCGTCGCCGCAGCGATCAATCGATGGACGGCCTTCGCATCCGAAGTGCGGCAGCTTACGACGGAGAGCCCTTCAAAAACGTTCGGCACAAACGACGCTGCACCTGCGCCCAGGAGTGTACCCGCGACTGCGCAAGCGGCCACGAGCTTCCACACTCTGAGGCCGGTGACGAGCGCGAACAAGGCGCCGGCGAGAAGGCCGACCATCAGTCCCGCCTGCAGGGCCTTCCCGAGCGGCGGGCGATCGGGAGTGCCGGGAAGATTCGCGGGGTCGATCAATGCCGCGGCCCCCGCATCCACAAAAGCGTCGGCCACGCCCTGGGCGGCGCGCTGCGCTTCGGCCGCGTCGGGAGCAGTCACGCGGACTCGCAACGGCGCCCCCTTGCCATCGGACCAGAGCAGGATGCTGCTTCGCAGCCGTAATGTCAGATCGTTCATTTCATGGCAACGCGGGCCCGATCCTTCTCATACAGATTCTCCGCGACGATCAGGCGCGAGAGGTTGGCTCTGCTCAGGATTTTCGCGGTCGCCGCATTCAATTGGGCTTCGTCGGGCCGGATGGCGGCCTCGGATTTCCAGGGGGACGGCGCCAACTGCGAAAGTGCCACGCTCGTCAGTACCACGACCGCTGCGGCGGCAGCTGCCGCTTTCCATAATCCGCTCGATTTCATCTGCCTTTCCAGTGCACCTCCAACGACGTCGAACAAAGTGCGCCAGGTGGGCGGAACCTCGTCGAGCAGCGCGGCGAATTCGGTTTCGTAGCGATTGCGCCAGGATTTCGGATACAGGGAAATAAGAAGCCGCAATGTTCGTCTCATGCGTGTCGGAGCCTCTTGAGAGCCGTTTTCACGACGTCGCCGAGTGCGGCCAGCTCGGCCTCGAGCGATTTTCGACCGAGCGCGGTCAGCGTGTAGGGCTGGCGCCGGTCTTTCGAAGGGACGGGCGCGATCCAGCCGCTCTCCTCGAGACGGGTGATGGCTCCGTATAGCGTTCCCGGCCCGAGCTTGACGGACGCGAAGCGCTCGATGTCCTCCATCATGGCGTAGCCGTGCTTATCGCCTTCGGCGAGGCTGGCGAGGACCAGCAGGGCCGGATCGTTATTACGTGTCACGTAATAAATATACGCGGGCGGGAGTGCACTTGCAAGTATCCGGCGATAGAATCGTCGGTGCTTCCCTCAGCGAAACGCGACAACCTATGAGTTTGAAGATCGAAATGAAGCGCCCGGCGGTCTGGGCGATGATCGGGATGTTATCGGCCGTGTCCGGCCTCGCGCAGCACCCCGACGAATATGCGCACGCGGATATCCTGTATGGCGCGGGGATCTACGCGGCGCAGTGCGCGGGGTGCCATGGCCCGAGCGGCGCCGGCGTGCCGGGAGTGGACCTGGCGAGCGGAAAATTCCGCAACGCCACCAACGATCAGTCGCTGCGCATGCTCATCACCCGAGGTCTCCCGACCAGCGGCATGCCGGCTTTCGCGCTCGACCCGGCGAGCATAACAGGCATTATTGCGTATCTGAGAAATATGAATATCGTGGATCGCGGAACCGTGAAGCCGGGCGACGCCGGCCGCGGGCGGGCGGTCGCCGAAGGTAAGGGCGAATGCCTCACCTGCCACCGTATCGACGGCAAGGGCAGCCGAAAGGCCCCGGACTTAAGCGACATCGGCGCCACGCGCAGCGCCGGCTATCTGGAGCGCGCGGTGGTCGACCCGAGCGGCCAGATGTGGCCCATCAATCGCCCGGTCCGGATCGTTACCGCGGATGGCCGCACGATCAACGGACGGCGGCTCAACGAGGATACCTATACGGTTCAGATCGCCGACGACGACGGGCAGTTGGTCTCTCTCACGAAACAAGGCCTGCGGGAATACAAGATCTCGACGGAATCGCCGATGCCCTCTTACAAGACCGTGCTGACGCAGGAAGAGCTGTCCGATCTGGTCGCGTATCTTCTCTCGCGGAAGGGACTTTAATTCGATGCAGCGACGATTTGTGTGTGCGTTACTTCCCCTGGCGCTGCTCTGCGGAAGCGAATCTCTGCGCGCGCAGAGCCCGGTGGGACCGGAGCGTCTGGTGCATGCCGACAGAGAGCCGCAGAACTGGCTGACATACAGCGGCGGCTACTTCAGCGACAAATACAGCCGGCTGACTCAGATAACTCCCGCCAATGTGAAGAACCTCAGTCTGGCATGGGTTTATCAGTCGGCCGTGGCGGGAAGCTGGGAATCCGCGCCGCTGGTGGTGGACGGCATTATGTATGTGACGCAGCGCCCCAACGACGTGGTGGCCCTCGATGCGGCCACGGGCAGAGTCTTCTGGACTTACCGCTACAACAACACCATCGCCCCGAAGATCTGCTGCGGCGCGAATAATCGGGGGCTGGCGATTCTGGGCGAGACGCTCTACATGGGAACGCTGGATGCGTACCTTGTCGCCATCGACGCCAAGAATGGGCATGCGCTGTGGAAGACCCACGTAGCCGATGCCGACGCGGGTTACGCCATCACCGTCGCGCCGCTGGCCGTGAAGGACAAGGTGATTGTCGGCGTCGCCGGCGGCGAGATGGGGATTCGCGGCTTCATCGCGGCATATGACGCGCAGTCCGGCAAAGAGGCGTGGAAGTTCAATACGATCCCCGGTCCGGGCGAACCGGGGCATGAGACGTGGGAGGCTTGTCCGCCCAACTCGCCCACCTACTGCGATCCGGAGGCGTGGAAACACGGCAGCGGATCCATCTGGGTCACCGGTTCCTACGATGCGGACCTGAATGCGACCTACTGGGGAGTCGGCAATGCCGGCCCCGACTACAACGCCGATCAGCGGCCCGGCGACAATCTGTACACGGATTCGGTGGTGGCGCTCGACCCCGACACCGGGAAGCTCAAATGGCACTATCAGTTCACGCCGCACGACCGCTTCGATTACGACTCGGTAGAGGTTCCGGTGCTGGCGGACATCACGTTCCAGGGCCAGCCGCTCAAAGCCATGCTGTGGGCCAATCGCAACGGTATTTTTTACGTTCTGGACCGCACCAGCGGAAAGGTGCTTCTGCACAAGCCTTTCGTCAAGGTGAACTGGATGAGTGGATTCGACGAGAACGCGAAGCCGATCCAGCCGCCGCTGGTGCCGGGAGTGCCGATCTACCCGGGAATCCAGGGCGGCACGAACTGGTATTCGCCCTCGTACAGTCCGCGCACGAACCTGATGTATTTTTCCGCGTGGGAGGAGCAGGGAGTGCTTTACGGCGCGTCTCCCATCACCTACCAGCAGGCGGTGAACTTTTACGGGGGCACCACGCAGAATTATGTTCCGTCGCCCGCCGACGGCAACCAGCCGATTCCCGGTGCCCCGGGAGCCGCCGGCATTCGGCGCGGCCCCATCAACAACTGGACCGACGTGGCGGGCCACGGATCGATCGTTGCGGTGGACCCGAATACCGGCGAGGCGAAGTGGAGGTTTCACCAGACGGACGTCGCCGATGGTGGAATTCTGACCACCGCGACCGATCTGCTCTTTGCGGGCGGCCGGGAAGGATACTTCCAGGCGCTCGACGCGCGCACCGGCACGCTGCTCTGGAAAACGAATCTGGGCGCGCAGATGCTGAACACGCCGATTAGTTATTCGGTGAACGGCAGGCAGTATGTGGCCGCTATGGCGGGGCTGTCGCTGTTTGTGTTTGCGGCGGGGAACTGATCGCCCGGGGCACAGGCGAGATTCTCGACCGGCTTTCGAGATCGTCCGTGAGCAGCTCGATCTTGCCTCGAAAACTATCTTCCGGCGAGCGCCGGGTAACTTCGTTCCGAGCCGGGGTACCCTCTGGGTCCGCAAGGGAGCGGTAACGAGACGCTGCGGCGTCACAGGCGGCAGCCACCGGCCCTCGCGAGCTCTTGCCTCGTAAATGATTTTGCGAGGTGCAATGTTCGACCCACGCGAAGCCATCGCGGCGCATATCGACAAAAGCTTCACTCAGGCAGAGCGGGGCGAATTGATCGACGGGGACGCGGTCGAGGTGTTACGGCAACGGCGGGTCGAGCGCATGAAGCCGCGGGGACGACCGCCGCGTTTCAGCCATCTGGTGGTATCGCCGCGGATAACCGCGATGCTGCCGACGGCATGGAAAGGGGGACCATCGCGACTTGCCGCGCCTGGCGCAGCATCCTCCGATGGGGACCAGGCGGCGGGACATTACGCCTCTGGCAGTGCGCTGCTGGACGCTGCAGAAGCTTTCTGATTACGTTACTGTCTATTGGCCCGACACAGCGCCGTGCTCCACGGCAAGCGCGACCTGAGAACGACTCTGGAAGGGCATCCACATCCTCGGGTGGTGTCGATACCGTGAATCGTCCTCGGTGGAACCGGAATCTTAACGGTCAACTTACCGCCCCGGCGAGCAAGTGAGCTTGTACGCCCTGTTTTTTAGCGTGGCCCCGGCCTGCTGCAGCTGGCCTGACGGGTTTCGTCCCCCGTTCGGTATCGCGCACCGCATGCGTCCCAGCGCCGCGAAAAAAACGCCGTACTGAACGGGCCGGACCGGGTCGGCCCAGTGCAGCGGATTGCGGAGCGGATCGTATGTTCGCGCCCGCATCAAGACAAGCCGGTTCTCATTCCAATCCGGTTCCGGCCCGTGTGTTTTCAGGTGGCAAGGCGTCCATCGGCGGCGCGGTCAGTTCGACCAGACCGCGCGTGTTCATCGGGCGGCCAGGCTGCCATGGTTCAGGCGGGCCAGAACCGGAAATGCCGTAACGCTCAGGGCGGTCCTGTCAAGGTAAGCAGCATGAACGCGAGCCGGTCGCCCGCGCCGTAACGCGGGCAGAGCCAGGCGGCGAACGCAATCCCCATGAAGAGGGGCGGGACAACACTGAGGACCTGGCTCAGGGCATGAGGAAGCTCGGCGACGCCGGCGGAATCAGGAAGTGCGAGATGCCGGGCGCGAACCAGCCAGGCAGCGTGGGGCCGGGCGCGATACCGGTAACCATCTCACCAATGACGTGCGGCTGGCCGAGCCGCTCGAAGACCACATCCGACAACGCGCGCCCGGGACCGGACCGGGCCTTAGCGCCGCGGCGGGCCACCGGCGCAGGCAATCCCGCCGGGGAAGGCTATCCACGTGCTCTGTTGGTTCGCGGAGGAAAAAAACAAAATGCTCGGACTAGGCGTTGTCGGAACCATCATTGTGATCGTGGTCGTTTTCTGGATCATCCGCAGGGTGTGACCCATGCGAAGGCCGGTGTTGTTTCAAGCGATGGGCGCGGCTCTGGTTGTGGCCGCGGCCGGGATGGGCGCGTCTGTTTCCGGAAGCCTCATTTCGGGTGAGGTCGAGAGCGGCGTAACCGCGCCCGTCGGGCCCGGCGCAACGGGGGCGCGCGTGATTCGGGCGCAGATTCTGCTCGCGTGCGCGCGCTTTTCGCCGGGCGAAATCGACGGCCGCTACGGAGACGACCTGAGCACCGCGATCCGCGGCTACCAGGAAAGCCACGCGCTGAAGCCCACCGGCGTGATCGATGCGGAGATGTGGAAACTGCTCGATGCGCATACCGCTCCGCCGCTGCTCGTTCCCTATACCGTAACGGCGGAGGATGTGAAAGGCCCCTTCCTGCCCATACCGAAAACGGCCGCGGAACAGGCCCAAATGAAGTGGATGGGCTTCGAATCCGCCGAGGAGGGACTGGGCGAGAAGTTTCATATGTCGCCCGCCCTGCTCGCGGAGCTGAATCCCGGCATGAAGCCACTCACGGCAGGTGAGCTGATCACGGTCGTGAATGTGACTCGCTCTCCCGCCGGGCACGCGTCGCGGGTTGTGGTATCGAAGTCGAAACGGACCGTGACGGCCTTCGGAGCGGGCGGCAGGATGCTGGCGCAGTACCCGGCGACTATCGGCGGCGACCACGACCCGCTGCCGATCGGCACGTGGAAGATCACCATCGTCGATCGCAATCCATGGTTTAACTGGGATCCGGTCCACTTCTGGAACGTGGACCCGAAGATCGCGGCGGAGAAGCTGCCGCCGGGGCCGAACAACCCCGTGGGCGTGGTCTGGATGGGGCTCTCGAAAGAACACTACGGCATCCACGGCACCGAGGATCCGGGTCAGGTGCACCATGGCGAATCGTACGGATGTATCCGGCTCACCAACTGGGATGCGAGCGATCTGGCGCGCATGGTGGTGCGCGGCACTCCGGTAGTTCTGGAGGAATAGCCGTGCGGCGTGTTTGGCTGGCGCAGCTTGTCGCGGCCGTCGCCTGGGGATCGGGTCCTCCCTTGCCCGAGATCGGACTCCCCATTGACGGGTTAACCGCAGCCAGCCTGCGCGACAGTTTCGCCGAGGTTCATTTCGGACACGCGCACGAAGCGCTGGATCTTCCCGCCGCGAAGGGAGCGCCGGTGCATGCGGCGGTGGCCGGAACCATCCGCAAGCTCTTCCTGAGCGTTCCGGGCGGCAACACCATTTACGAATTCGACGACCGCGCCGTCTATTGCTATTACTACGCACATCTCGATCGCTACGCCGCGGGCCTGCGCGAGGGCACGAGGGTGGAGCGCGGGGACGTGATCGGGTTCGTCGGCTCGACCGGAGACGCCGACCCGCGATGGCCGCACCTGCATTTCGCGATATTCGAATTAGAGCCGGAAAAACAGTGGTGGAAGGGGAAGGCGATCAATCCCTGGCCGCTCTTGCTCGAAGCCCTGCGGCGCGGGAAATGATCCCCGCAGACCGCCTGCGGTCACATGACCGCGTGCCGTCGAACAGGGAGACCCCGCAAGGCCGGAAGTTGGGGAAGGTAAAGCCAACGCAAGGCCGGCCAGTCGGCCCCGCAAGTGCGCTGGTAACAGCGAGGTGAATTTAAAATGCGCGCATTTACGTTTTTGATGTTGACTGCGGTTGCGGGAGTCGGCTTGCTGGTTACCACGCCCAAAACGGAGGCTCAGGTGAAC
>Ga0302319_10026138_pt1 | contig 10298 bp, 9 predicted proteins | sample Bog_T0_2_FD_203319 | JGI IMG/M metagenome (GOLD analysis project Ga0302319, IMG submission 203319) | Peat permafrost microbial communities from Stordalen Mire near Abisko, Sweden - Bog_T0_2 | ecosystem: Environmental > Terrestrial > Soil > Wetlands > Peat | place: Sweden: Abisko, Stordalen Mire...
AAGCGTATCTCGACCGCAAGTTCGGCGACGACTACCGCAGCTACAAGGCGGACGTCCGCCGCTGGCTGTGACCGGCGACGGCGGTCTAACAACACGCGGCTCATGTAGGGTAGACCAGCGAAGCGCCGTCCACCTTTTGCGGTGCCGCTTGCAGCAATGGCGGACGGCGCAAGCGCTTGTCCGCCCTACGGCTTCGGCGGATCAGCGCGACAAGCCGCCATCCGTCGCGGGCTGCCATCCGCCGCCCAGCGGCAGCCGCTCGGCGATGACGAAAGCGTCCCCCGGCATGCGCTGCGTGAACAGGCAGATATCCGTCACGCGTCGTCGTTCCGCCAGCGCGGCGGCGAAATGCCGTTCGGCCGCCGGCTGGTAGATCGACCGCTCGGCCGCCGTCAGCCGCCGGGTCAGCGTCATGTGGAAGAACCAGGCGCCGAACACGTACGGGTAGCCCCAGCGGACCAGCAGCGCGTCATGCTCCGGCGTCAGCTTGCCTTTGCGGCGGCGGGTCAGTTCCGCCTCCGACAGTGGCGCGCGCAGCCAATCGAGTTGTTCGACGCAGGCGTCCGCCAGCGTCTGCAACGCCGGGCAGGGGACCGTCTCCCGCAAGGCCAGGAAGCCGTGCAGTTCGGCCACCGCGAGCGGCGGCAGGTCGAACGGCGGGATGCGCGCGGCGAGCGCCGCCGTCGCGCGCAACAGATCGGGCCACGTCCGGCGGCGGGCCAGCCGCATCGGCGGTTTCAGCGTGGCGTGGAAGCCGTATTGCCGCGGCTCGGCGGTGACCTCGGGCAGGCCCGCCACATCGGGCTGCGGCACCGGCGCGTTGCCCTCCGGGTCGCGACCGAGCCAGGCGGCGGCGGCCCCGGTCAACGGGTCGTGCGGCAGCGTGGCGTAGTAGACCGCGACACGAGGCTCGGCCTGCATCAGATCACCCGCTCGCCGCCGCGCCAGACCTGTCGCACGATCGGCAACCCTTCATACAACCGCACGCGGACAACATCGGCCCGCAGCCCCGGTTCCAGCCGGCCGCGATCCGCCAGCCCGGCCATGCGCGCCGGGGTGTCGGTGATCATCGTGATCGCCGCCGGCAGCCCGATGCCCGGCGCGGAGCGGAACGCCGCTTCCACCAGGCTGGGCGGCACGTAGTCGGAGGCGAACGCATCGACCGCGCCGGCGTCCAGCAGGTCTCCGGCGGCGACGTTGCCGGAATGCGAGCCGCCGCGCACGATATTCGGCGCGCCGGCGATCACCTGCAGGCCATGCCGTTTCGCCGCCCGCGCGGCCAGCATGGTGACCGGGAACTCGCTGATGCGGATGCCGTCGGCGACGTTTTCGGCGATCTCCGCCTCGGTGCGGTCGTCGTGACTGGCGAGCGCCACGCCGCGTCCGGCCACCCGGTCGAGCAAGGCGCGGCGGTTGGGGTTGCGCAGCCGCGCCCGCTGGTCGCGCAGCTCCGCGATCCGGCGCTCGATCGCCGCGTCGTCAAGCCCGCCTCGGCGGCGCAGGGCGCGGTAATAGTCGAGATTGGCGTACTGACCCTCGCCCGGCGAGTGGTCCATCAGGCTGACCATGCGCACCAGCGGATGGTCGGCGGCGGTGTCGAGATGGTCCAGCATGTCGATGGCGGGCACCTCGCAGCGCAAGTGCAGGAAGTGCTCGGACTTCAGCAGGCCGGCGCCGGCCAGGGCGTCGAGGTCGGGGACGCCGTTCAGGAAGGTCTCGATGCGGTCGGTGTCGAAGCCGAGATCGCCGAGGCACAGCGCATCCAACACGGTGGTGACGCCGGCGGCGGCGCACTGCACGTCATGCGCGACCATGGCCGAGCGGGAAGGCCAGCGCGCATTGGTGCGCGGCTGCACCTGACGCTCCAGGTTGTCCGTGTGCACGTCCACCGCGCCCGGGATCAGCGAGTCGCCATCGAGGTCGATTGCAGCCAGCGCGAAGGACCGGCCGGGCTGGATGTCGGCGATTACCCCGCCGCGCAGCAACACGGTGCCGTGGAAGGTCTCCGCCGGCAGAACCAGCGTGGCGTTGGTGAGGATGGTCTCGGTGGTCACGATGTTGTCCTTGGGGGCGTTGGCCCCGGGCGCTGCGCTGATGCGGACTTGTAGGGCGGAACAGCGGAGCGCCTTCCGCCGCTTTGCCGCCCGCGCCGCTCGCCCCTGGTCGGTAGCGCTCGGGGCAAACGAGGCAGGCGGACCATTGCGGCATCGCGGTGGACGGCGCTGCGCTTGTCGACCCTACAAGACGCCCTCGCGACCCAGGGCGGCCCCGCGACCCAGGACGGCCCGCCGACCCAGCGCCGCATGCGATCGGATGCGGGCTTCACCGCCGGTTTTCCAAGCATGGTGATGCAGTCAGTGATCCGGCGCGGCGGTCTGCGCTTCTGCCGCGGCTTCCGGCGCCTCGGCTACCAGGTCGGGCGCCGGCTGCGGGGGCTCCAGCACCAGATCCTCGCGGCGGGGCAACTCGCGCATGTCCGTCAAGCCGAACTGGGCCAGGAATTGCGGCGTGGTGCCCCATAGCGTCGGGCGGCCGGGGGTCTCCTTGCGGCCTTTGGGCGCGACGAGGCCGGCTTCCAGCAGCGCGTCCAGGGTTTGCTGCGACAGGCTGGTGCCGCGGATGTCCTCGACCTCAGCCCGCGTTACCGGCTGGTGGTAGGCGATGATCGCGAGAGTCTCCATCGCCACGCGCGGCAGACGGCGGGGGATTTCGATCACCTTGCGCAGCCGGGGCGCCAGGTCGGGCGCTGTGCGGAACTGCACGCCATTGCCGACATCGACCAGCTCGACCCCGCGCCCGGCGTAGCGTGCGCGCAGCGCCGCGATCACCGCCTCGGCGTCGGCGCTCTCGGGCAGCAGCTGCGACAGCGCGCGGGCGCTGACGGGGTTGGCGGAGGCGAACACCAGCGCTTCGGCCAGCCGCACGGAGTCCTCACTTGGTTCGATGGGTGCGTCGATTGGCACCCCAAGGTCAGCGCCGGCATCGGGCTCCGGGGGGGCGGCTTCGGTCGGCGATTCAACCTCATGCCGAGGCGCCGCAATCGCGTCGCGCGCAGGCGCGCGGTGCACATCGCGCGCAGGCGCGGGGTGCACATCGTGCGCGGGCGCGGGGCGCACATCGCGCGCAGGCGCGGGGCGCAGATCGACAACGGTGCCCGAGCGTTCGCCGGCAGCACTGGCGTCGGTCCGCAATTCGGCCGCACCGGCGTCCCCGGCCTCGACCGTTTCGGTGCGCTCATCGCTCATGCGGCATGCTCCGTCTCGCGGTCGCCCCGGTGCAGCAGGATCGGGCCGAACGCCTCCTCCTGGCGCAGTCGCACCGACCCGCCTCGGGCCATTTCAAGACTTGCGATCAGCGTGCTGGCCAGCGCGGCACGGCGTTCCATCGGCGACGCGAAGCAGTCCGGCAAGAATTGCTCCAGGCTGGTCCAGTCCGGCAGGCTGCCGAGCAGCGACGACAGCCGGTTCAGCGCGTCCTGCACCGTCCACAGGGTCAGCGCACGCGGCCGGTATTGGGTGGCCCGCGTGCCGCGCCGCACCGCCTGCAGATAGGCGCGCACCAGCCCGCCCAGCTCCAGCGTCAGCCGCGAGCGGTCGATCTCCGTGTGGTCTTCCGGCACGCCGCGGGCGAACACGTCCTGCCCGAGCTGCGGCCGCGCGCCGAGCCACGCCGCTGCGGCGCGCATCCGCTCCAGCGCCAGCAGGCGGGCGGCGAGCTGGTCGGCGGCAAGCTCGGCTTCCTCCGCCGCCTCGCTGCCGGCGGGCAGCAGCAGCCGGGATTTCAGCCAGGTCAGCCAGGCCGCCATCACCAGCCAGTCGGCCGCCAGTTCCAGCCGGACGCGCCGGGCGCCCTCGATCACCGCCAGGTACTGCTCGACCAGGGACAGGATCGAGATCCGGGCCAGGTCCACCTTCTGCTGGCGGGCCAGATCCAACAGCAGGTCGAGCGGCCCCTCGAACCCGTCCAGGCTCAAAACGAGGCTGTCGGCCGGCGCCACATCGGGCGCCGCTGCCTCAGAGGAGGCTGACATCGGAGTCCCCGACGTCGTGCCCGGCGAGCCGCATCACCAGCCGGATCGCCCAGGGCACCACCGTCTGCAGCGCGTCGCCGAACGGATCGAAGTGGATGCCGATGCCGCGCAACGCCAGCGGCAGCAGGAACACGGCCACGATGACGATCACCAGGCCGGCGCGCTCCAGCTTCCCCCAGCTTCGCGCCAGGCGCTCCGGCAGCAGGCCTGCCACGATCCGCCCGCCGTCCAGCGGCGGAATCGGCAGCAGGTTGAACAGGCCTAGCACCAGGTTGAACAGCAGGAACTGGAACAGGAACAGCGTGATCACGGGGTGTTCCGCCATGCCGTCCTGGCCGGCGGGCATCGCCAGGGCCGCCAGCCATGCCAGCAGGAAATTGATCCCCGGACCGGCAGCGGCGACCAGCGCCATGCCGGTGCGCGGGTTGTGGAACTTCCAGGCCGCCACCGGCACCGGCTTGGCCCAGCCGAAGATGAACGCCACCCGCCCGATGGTCAGCAGCTGGGACAGCACCAGGAAGCCGGGCAGCAGAAGGGTGCCGACCCGGTCCACATGCCGCAGCGGGTTGAGCGACAGCCGCTTCGCCTTGCGCGCGGTGTCGTCGCCGAGCGCAAGCGCCGCGAAGCCGTGCGCGGTTTCGTGCAGGGTGATGGCCAGGATCATCGGGATGATCGCCAGCGCGAGCTGAAAGACCACGTCGGTCTGGAACACCGGGTCGCTCCACTTCATCCGAGCAGCCGATCGCGTTCGGCGGCCAGCGCGGCGCCGTCCAGCACGATACGGCAGCGTGCGGCCAGCGCCCGGCCGGCGGCGAGCCGGTCGACGGCCAGCGGCGTCAGCGGCGGACAGGCCGCCAGCAGGGCGGCGGTGGGCGCGAGGTCGCCCGCGCAATACAGCGCCAGGTCGCACCCCGCGGCGAGCGCCTGCATGGCGAGCCCGGCGGGCTCCCCGGATAGCGCCTTCATGGCTAGGTCGTCGGTCACCAGGACTCCTTCGAAGCCGATGCGGGAGCGGATGATCGTCCCGATCACCGCCGGGGACAACGTTGCGGGCAAGGCGGCGTCCCAGGCATCATAGACAATATGGGCCGTCATCGCCCAAGGCAGCGTCGCATTCAGCACGAACGGCAGCAGGTCGGCCGCAAGATCGGCCTCGGCGACGCGGGGCAGGGCCAGGTGGCTGTCCACGCAGGCCCGGCCATGGCCCGGCGCGTGCTTGATAACCGGCAGCACCCCGGCGGCGAGCAGCCCGACCGCCATCGCCCGTCCCAGCATGGCGACACCATGCGGATCGGCCCCGAAGGCGCGGTCGCCGATCACGTCATGCGCGCCCGGTAGCGCCAGGTCGAGCACCGGCGCGGCGGCGACATCGAACCCTGAGCCGGCGCAATCCAGTCCGATCAGCGCCCCGGTCAGCCAGGCGGCGCGTAGCCCGGCCTCGGGCGACTGCGTGTGCAGCGCGCCGATCGCGCCGGCCGGCGGATGGGCGCGCCAATACGGCGGCCGGAGCCGGGCAACCCGCCCGCCCTCCTGGTCAACCATCAGCACCGCGTCCCCCGGCAGCACGTCGCGCAGTGCCGCCACCAACGCGGCAAGCTGGCTCGGGTCCTGGATGTTGCGCGCGAACAGGATGATGCCGGCCGGCGGATTCGCCCGCAGCAGCGCGGCCTCGGCGTCAAGCAACGCCGGCCCGGCGATGCCGACGATCGCGGGGATCATATGCGGAAAGCGGACGGCGGAAGACAGCAGGCGAGTTCCGGTGCCGCCGGCGAACGATCGCTGATATCCAGATTACGCATGTCAGCCGCAGGTAAATACCGCTGGGACATGTAGGGTGGATAAGCGAAGCGCCATCCTCCGCCTGCGGTACGGCTAGCGCCACCGGCGGAGGCGGGTAAGCGACGCGCCCTCCACCTCGTGCGGTGCGGCTCGCGGCAATGGTGGATGGCGCTTCGCTGATCCACCCTACGCGGTCCGGTCGGTCCGGACAGGCTTCGGCGTCCTCAGAAATCCGCGACCGAGCAGGTCGCGCCCTTGGCGCGGACGTGTTCGCAGAACTGGATCGCCTGGGTTGGGTCGGCGAAGCCGCCGGTGCGCAGGCGCCACCAGGTGCGGCCGTCGCGTTCGGTCTTGCTGAGCGCAGGCTGGCGGCCACCGAACACGTCGGGCATCTGCTTTTGCAGCCGCGCCCACTCGGCCTTGGCGCCGTCCTCGGTGGGGAAGGCGGCGAGCTGGACCGCGGCCTTGCCGGTCTTGTCCGGCTTTGTGCCAGCGGTTGTGGCCGCGCCGGCGGCGGCGGTCGTTGCCGCCGCAGTCGGCTTGACGGCCGCCGTTGCGGCGGTAGCCGGCTTGGCGGGGGGCGGTGCGGCGGCAGCCGGCTTTGCGGCCGCTTGCGGTGCCGCGGCCGGCTTCGCTGGAGTGGCGACGACAGCCGGCTTCGCGGCGCTGGCAACAGCGGCCGGCTTGGCCGCTTGCTTCGCCGGCTCTGCGGCCGGGGCCACCAGCGGGGCGGCGGTCGCCTGTGCCGGGGCGGCGGCCGGCGCGGTGCGCGGCTGCGGCGCGGGGGTCTCGGGCGGCGGGGCCAGCTTGTCGACGTCGGTGTCGCTGCCGCCGGAGAACACGTCGTTCCCCGCCCCGGCAACGTCCATCCCGCCGGGGTTGTCCGGCTTGAACCGGGTCGGCCCCTTGTCGGCCGTCACCACCGGCACCGCCCCCCCATGGTGGCGGTGTATCGCCGAATAGCCGCCGACGATCGCGAGCAGCGCGGCGCCCAGCCCGGCGGCGATGAACGCGAGCCGTCTGGTTCCCGAATCCATACCGCGACCGCGCTGCGGAACGCGGTAGGTCGACGTCGGAATCGAGAAATCGTCGTATGCCACGGCCAAACCCCTCTGGAGAGCCGGCCAAACCCTGCCGGCGCGCCTTAGCGCATTTCCTCGACGGGCGTGACGCCCATCACCGCAAGCCCGGACCGAATCACCACCGCCGTTGCCGCCACCAGGGCCAGCCGGGCGCGTGTGTCGTCCGGCCGCTCCGCCTGCAGGAATCGCAGCGTCGAATCGTCCTTGCCTCTATTCCATAGCATATGAAAGTCGCCCGCCAAGTCATAGAGGAAAAACGCAATTCGGTGAGGCTCCTTGGCCATCGCGGCGCTTTGAACGATGCGCGGCCAGGCGGCCAGGCGGCGGATCAGGGCGATTTCCTCGGCGGCTTCCAGTGATTCCAGCGGGGCGTCCGCCAGCGCCGCATCCTCGGTCTCCGCCGCGCCGTATTGCTCGGCGGCGGCGCGCAGCACGGAGCGGCAGCGGGCGTGCGCGTACTGCACGTAGAACACCGGATTGTCCCGGGTCTGCGCCAGCGCCACGTCCAGGTCGAACTCCATCTGCGCGTCCGCCTTGCGCGTCAGCATGGTGAAGCGCACCGCGTCGCGGCCGACCTCGTCCAGCAGGTCGCGTAGCGTGACGAAGCTCCCGGCGCGCTTGGACATGCGCACCGGCTGGCCGCCGCGCACCACGTGCACGATCTGGCACAGCACCGCCTCCAGCGCGGCCCCGCCGCGCGAGACCGCCTGCACCGCCGCCTTCAGCCGCGGCACGTAGCCGCCATGGTCGGCGCCGAGCACGTCGATCAGCACCGTGTAGCCGCGGTCCACCTTGTCGGCGTGGTAGGCGATGTCGTTGGCGAAATACGTGTTGCTGCCGTCGGATTTGCGCAGCGGGCGGTCCACGTCGTCGCCGAACTGGGTGGCGCGGAACAGGGTTTGCGGCCGCGGCTCCCAATCCTCCGGCGTCTTGCCCTTGGGCGGCTCAAGGACGCCCTCATAGATCAGCCCCTGCTGCTGCAAACCGTCGATGACCGCGTCCGGGGCGCCGCTGGCGACCAGCGCGCGTTCGGAGCTGAACACGTCCTGTTGAACGCCGAGCAGCGCCAGGTCCTCTCGGATCGCCGCCAGCATCATGTCGATCGTGGTGTCGCGGACGGCGTCGAGCCAGATCTCCGGCGCGGCGATACCCAGGTCGGGCTGCGCCAGCGCGGCGCCGTGGACGCGCGCCAGGTGCTCGCCGACCGGGATCAGGTATTCGCCGCGATATTGCAGCCCGCCGGGGATTTCGTCGGAGAACTCGGCCTCGGTCAGCTTCGTGCCGAGCGCCTGCAGGTAGCGCCAGTAGGCCGCCCAGGCGAGCGCCAGCACCTGCGCGCCGGCATCGTTGACGTAGTACTCCTTGGTCACGTCGTAGCCCGCCTTGGCGAGCAGGTTCGCGAGCGCGTCGCCCACCACGGCGCCGCGGCAATGGCCGATATGCATCGGGCCGGTCGGGTTGGCTGAGACGTATTCGACGTTGACCCGGACGTCGTTGCCCAGCGTGCTGTCGCCGTAGTGCTCGCCTTCGCGCAGGATGGCGGGGAGCAGGGCGCGCAGCTTCACCGGCTCGATCCGCAGGTTGACGAAGCCGGGTCCGGCCGCTTCGGCGCTGGCGATTTCCGGGTCCTTGCTGAGGTACGCGACCAGCGCAGCGGCGATCTTCTGCGGCGGCATGCGCGCGGCCTTGGCGGCAACCAGCGCGGCGTTGGTCGCCATGTCGCCATGGGCGGGATCGCGGGCGGGCGTGACTTCGACCTTGGCGGTGACGTCGTCGGGCAGACCGGGCGCGATGCCGGACAACGCCGCCAGCACAGTGTCACGCACGCGGGCGTAGATGTCGTTGGTCATGGGTTTCGTCTTGGTCCTTCACAGCCCGATGCGTCGTCGTCCTCGCGACGTAGGGCGGATAAGCGAAGCGCCATCCGCCGCAAGTTCCCCCCCGACCGCCGCCGGTTCGCACAAACATCTCAGCCCGACACCGACACATCGGTCAGGCGGCGGTGCTCGTCCATGGCGTAGCGGTCGGTCATGCCGGCGATATAGTCGCACACCACGGTCGCCGCGCGGGCGGTCTGCGCCTCGCCGGCACGGGCGCGCCAGTCATCCGGCAGCATGCTCGGGTCCGCGTGCAGCAGGCGGAACAGCTCGGAGGTCAGCAGGCGCGCCTTGCCGGTCATGCGGTTCACCCGCCAGTGCCGGTACATCCGGGCGCGCAGGAAATCCTTGATCACCTGGTTGGCCTCCGCCATCGGCGGGCTGAACGCCGCCACGCGCTGTTTGGCGCGGCGCACCGCGTCGGCGTTCTTCGGCGCCAGCTTGGCGATCCGCCGGCCGGTCTCGGTGATCAGGTCGTTCACCAGGACGTCGATCACCCGCCTGATGGTCTCATGTCGCAGCCGCGGCGGCGGCACGTCCAGGCTGGAGCGGCGTGCCGCGTCCAGCGCCTCGCCGACCACCGGCAGGTGGGCAATCTCGTCCGGACCGAACAGTCCGGCGCGCAGCCCGTCGTCCAGATCGTGGCTGTGGTAGGCGATGTCGTCGGCCAGCGCCGCGACCTGCGCCTCGGCGCCGGCCAGCGTGCCGAGGTCGAGCCGGTGCCGCTCGTTGTAATCCGCGATGTAGGGCGGCGGCTTGGTCACCGGGCCGTTGTGCTTGACCAGGCCCTCCAGCGTCTCCCAGGTCAGGTTCAGCCCGTCGAAGGCGGCGTAGCGGCTCTCCAGGATGGTCACCACGCGCAGCGACTGGGCGTTGTGGTCGAACCCGCCGAACGGCTTCAGGGCCAGGTTCAATGCATCCTCCCCGGCGTGGCCGAACGGCGGGTGGCCGAGGTCGTGGGCCAGCGCCAGCGCTTCGGTCAGGTCCTCGTTCAGGTCCAGCGCGCGGGCGACCGAGCGGGCGATCTGCGCCACCTCGATGGAGTGGGTCAGCCGGGTGCGGAAGAAATCGCCCTCGTGGTTGACGAACACCTGGGTCTTGTATTGCAGCTTGCGGAACGCCGAGCTGTGGATGATGCGGTCGCGGTCGCGCTGCCAGGGCGAGCGCAAGGTCGCCTCCGGCTCATGGTGGAGCCGGCCGCGGCTGGCTGCCGGCTGCACCGCGTAGGGCGCCACAATCGTCTGATTCATCGAGGGCTCATTTGCCGGGGGGCTTACACCGCCGATCACGGCGCTTCAATTCCGTTGCGGCGCGCCCTATCTTGTTGCCATGCAACAGTTCGCCGTGACCGACCGGGCCGCCGCCCGCATCGCCGAGATCGCCACCGCCGAGGGCCGCGCCGCGCTGCGCGTGGCCGTGCTGGCCGGGGGGTGTAGCGGATTCCAGTATCGTTTCGAGCTGGACGACCAAGCGCAGCCCGACGATCTGGTGATCGAGCGGGGCGGCGCGCGGGTGGTGGTTGATCCCGCC
>Ga0302319_10026142_pt1 | contig 10298 bp, 3 predicted proteins | sample Bog_T0_2_FD_203319 | JGI IMG/M metagenome (GOLD analysis project Ga0302319, IMG submission 203319) | Peat permafrost microbial communities from Stordalen Mire near Abisko, Sweden - Bog_T0_2 | ecosystem: Environmental > Terrestrial > Soil > Wetlands > Peat | place: Sweden: Abisko, Stordalen Mire...
GGCCGTGCAGCGAGGGAACGATCTTCTGCACGGCGAAGGACCGCGCGACGGGCGTCGCTGGAGCGGCAATTCCCTTCGCCAGCGCGGACCGGTCGGACGGGACACCGTCGAGGATCTCGCGGATCCTGGTTTCCGCCATCGGAGCGATCTTCGACCAGTCCCAGCGCTCCACCATGTCTTCGCGGGCTTTCGCGCCCTTGGCGCGGCGGAGGTCGGGCGCCAATGCCGTCCCCAGGAGTCGGGAAAGGTGGTCGATGGAAGGCTTCGCCCATTTCTGTCCGCGATACGACGGGAACTCCTCGCGGGCATCGATGACCTCCAGACCTTCGGTGTCGACAAGCCAGGAGTTGTGGTCGTCCTGGAAGTCCAGGTTCCCGCTCCATCGGGTGGCGATCACGGGGACACCGGAGCTCATCGCCTCCATGTGCGGCCGTCCCCAACCCTCCCCGCGTGAAGGCGCGACGAGGACGTCCGCGGCGGCGTAGAGGCGGGGCATGTCGGAATCCGGCACCTGTCGGGCGATCACGGCGATCGGGGCGCATCGGGAACGGGAGGATCCGGCTTCGCGCAGGGTCTCCTCGATCTTCGCGTCGACCCACGATGCGGGATCGCCTTCGATCTCGTTGGGCGGATACGTCCGGAGGACCAGGCGCACATCGTCGTCCGGACCGAAGGCGCGGGCCCAGGCTCGCAGCAGGATGTCGGGTCCCTTGCGGTGGGTCCATTCGAACACCGAGAGGAACGTGGTGGCCTTCTTCGGGCCGGGCAGGGCGAGAGGCTCGATTCCGGGTTGGAACCTGGCGGTATCGACGCCCTCGGGGACCACCAGGATGGGCTTGCGCACTCCGGCCCGGCGGAACGTCTCCAGGTTGAAGCTGGACGGTACCCAGATTTCGTCCATCGAATTGCAGCGATCGATCCAATCCGGGGGAAGTCCATCGGTCTCGAAGGTCGTGCGCCCGACGTGGTGCCCGGCACCCGGCACGCGACCCAGGGCGGAGCCCGGCATGTTCAACACCACGACGGGGTTGGGAACGAGTTCCCGGCCCATCAGGCCGTCGAAAAGGGACCGATCACCGGGGTCGGCCACTTGCCGGAAGGATTCGGAATGCCGTCCCCATGCAAGGAGTCCGAGACCCAGGTTTGTACCCGCGAGGTGTCGCAGGAAGGCCCGGGACTCGTCGCCGTAGCCGCTGGGATCCCAGACCGGGGAGATCCACTGCACCTGGGCGAGAGGCGGCGGCGGTGCTTCCCCCAGGACGGTCGTCGCAACCAGTTCGTCCCAGGCCTGCCAGGTGCGGGCCGCGACGGAGGACCAGGGGAAGGCCCGGGCTTGCCGCTTTCCCGAGGAGACGAGGGAGGCCCGCAGATCCGGATCGTCCATCAGTCGCTCCAGCGAGGAAACCACCCCGGCCAGGTCGTCCGGCGCGTGGAGCAGGGCGGCATCCCCGACCACCTCGGGGAGGGAGGTCGTGTTGGAACACACCAGGGGGCACCGGTTGGCCATCGCCTCGAGAGCGGGGAAACCGAATCCTTCGTACCGGCTGAGGAAGAGGGTCGCGACCGCCCTGGAGTAGAGCAACTCCAGCTCTTCGCGTGTGAGGTAGTCCGTGAAGACCACTTCGCGCATTCCGGCCTGGAGCACCTGGTCGCGGACCGATTGCAGGGAGTTCGCGAGCTTGCCAGCGACCACCAGCTGGACCGGGCGGGTACGCGAGATCGCCTGCACCGCGGCCAGGCCCGTCTCGAAATTCTTGTGGGGATCCGCGGCTCCGACATGGAGGAAGAACGGCTTGTCGATGCCCAGCCGCGCCAGCACCGCGTCGCCGTCCTCGCGGCTCCAGGCCCGCGCCGATTCGGATTCGTTGAATCCGGCCATCACCGCGCGGACCTTGGAAGGATCGAACGGGGCGGCGGAAAGGAGATCCCGCCGGGTGAAGTCCGAGATGCAGTGCAGTTCCGTCCCGCAGGCGCGCATCTGGTCCAGTCTGGCCAGGTAGCCCGGCCAGTTCGCGATCCGACCTTCGTACATGCGCATGGGGATGATGTCGTAGAAGGTGGCCGTGGAACGCGTCGAGCCGAACCTGTGGAAGGGGGAGGCGAATTCCGGATGGACGTGCATCGGATCGGAGGCGTGGAAGACGTCGAAGTCCTCCGCGGTCCGGGTGGACCAGAGCGCGAACTTCGCTCCCGCCGCATGGAGTCTCGATCGGATCGCTTCCGGGAACGGTTTGTGCTCGTCGGTCAGGACGGTCAGGTCGCACCCCGGGCGTTCTCGGAGAATGGCAAGAAGATGGTGCAGCGCGTAGTTCCCGATTCCGCGCACAACGGAATCCGGCACCGAGAAGGTCCTGCCGTCGAAACCGACGCGCAGGGGACTGCGGGAGGAGAGTTCGTGGAACAGATCCGCGTCCCCGATCGCCCGCGCGACATCGACGGCGAGTTCGGGAGGGTAGCCGGATCCCGGCAGATTCGCCTGCGCGAGCCGCAAGGCGGCCCTCGCCTGGTCCTTCTCGCCCTCCTGCCAGGCCTGTGCGGCGCGCCCAACGACGGCCTGGAGGTTGAGCGCTTCCCGGCCCCATTGCACATGGCGCGGATCGCAATGCGTGACCGTGGCGTCCGGCGCGCATCCGATGCGGAGCCCGGCTCTCTTCAGGCGGGCGGAGAAGTCGATGTCCTCCTCCTGGTAGAACCCGCGGCCCTCGTCCCATTTCGCGACCTCGAACACGCGTCGCCTGGCGACGCACAGTCCTCCGGTCACGTAGACGTCCGGGCTGGAATCGCCATAGGGGATCAGGTGGTGGTTCTCCGGCCCGTGTCCGCGGAACACGGCCCAATCCCAGTAGCGCGATCCGTTCGGGTTCAGCAGCCGCGGACAGAGGACGTCGAAGTCGGGACCCGCCGAGACGATCCCGTCGCGGAAGTCGGGATGGAAGAGCATGTCGTCGTCGGCGACGACCACGATGTCGGAATCCGTCCGCTCCACGAGCCGGTTCCGCATCTCCCCCAGGCGTCCGTTGCGCGCGGCATCTGCCACCGGGACGATCTCGACCCCGGGATCGGAGAAACCCTCGGGCGGTTCCCCGCCCACCAGGATGCGGACGCCGGGGATCTCCAGGTCGCGGATGCTCCGGATCTCGTCGCGGAGCTTCTCGGGACGCTTCCCGTTGGTGATGATGCAGAACGAGAAGGTGGGGTTCCAGGTCGCTCGGTCCTCTTCGGAGGGCGTCGCGGATTCCCTTGCCTCCGGGTGTCCGGGGTGGTGCCGCCCGAGTTCGGAGAGGAGGGCGTCGGCTTCGCCGTCCTCCCTCCTCTCGCGATGGATGCGGGAAAGAGCCGCCAGGGCGTCCGCGTCGTGGGGGGCGAGCCGCAGGACCTTCCGAAGTTCGGGCTCGGCGCGTTCCACGAGACCCATCTGGATGCGCAACCCCGCGAGGTTCGCATGCGTGCCGGGATCGTCGGGCCACAGCTGGCTGGCCTTGATGTACTGCGCGTGGGCCGACTGCAGGTCGCCCTTCTGCACGAAGACCCAGGCCAGGGCGTCGACGATCCGTTTCGGATCGGGCGCCAGTTCCTCCGCTTGGCGCAGGGCGAGGATGCAGGGGTCGAAATCCTTCGCCGCCAGGTGCCGGTCGGCCTCCGCCAGCAGTTCCCCGACCTTGGACAGGGCTCCGCGCTTGCGTTCGATCGCTTCCCGGAGTCCCGATTCGGCGCGTCGGATCCCTTCCTTGTCCGGGGCGAGCCGCGCCCCCTCGGAAACCAGGGCGAGTGCCATCTCCAGTTCGCCTCTCCCGATGCACTCCATGGAATCGCGCAGGAGGCGTTCGGCCCGTTCCGCCGGGCCCTCCTCGGGAGAGGAGGAACCGCCGCCGGCTTCCGCCAGCGCGAGGCGGAAGAATCGCCGGTGGTCCTGGAGCTTGAGTTTCCAATCGAACGGTCCCACGGCCCGCGAGGCTTCGGAACCCAGGCGCGCGACCAGGGCCGGATCCTCCAGCAGCCGGAGGACGGCGTTCCGGAACGACTCGGGAGTCCGATCGACGACCAGGGCGGAAACCCCGTCTTCCAGGTATTCGGGGACGGTGCCGACGTCGGTGGTGACGATCGCGCACCCCATCGCCGCGGCCTCCAGCAGGGAGTTGTTGCTGCCTTCCGTCGACGAGCTGCAGACGTAGACGTCTATGCCCTCGTAGAAGGCGCGCATCTCCCCGAAATCCAGCAGATGGTCGCTGTAGCCGCAGAACTCGAGTTCCACGCCGGGGATCCTCCCGAGCGGTTCGATGAACTGCTCGAATCCCTTCGCCGGCGACTTGCGGTTGCCCGCCCACCCGATCCGGAGGGACCCGGCCTTCCCCGGTTGCCTGGGGGACGCGTGGAAATGTTCCAGGTCGATGCCGTGGGTCAGCAGTCCAAGCCTCGGGTGGTACCCGGAAAGGAGCGATTCCAGGCGCCGGGATACCACATGGACCCTGGAGAAGCGGCCCAGGGCCTGCTTGAAGGCCTGGGGGTGCAGACCCTGCCAGGTGATGTGGGAACGGATTCCCGCGACCCATTTGGACGGCGTCCGGATCTTGTCGTAAGGCACCAGGTTCCATTCCAGCGCGTAGACCAGGTCGTGGCGGCCTTCGTCCAGTTCCCGTCCCTGGTAGGCGATGTCGATCTCGAACTCGTCCGCGAGTTCGGACTGGAGCTTGTGCGCGTGGCGGTCGAAGATCCATCCGGGAACGTCCGCGACGACGAGGATGCGGGGACGGGATGCCGCGGCGGGGTCGGTTCGATTCCGGGAAGCCTCCGGTGCCCGATCGAGGCTTTTCCAATCGCCGACCTCGACGCGGCTTTCGGGATGGTCGTTTCGAAGGACCACCACTGGTTGGATGTAGTTGCGTTCTTCGCCCGATCCGATGGTCGGGTGGTCGTAGATGGTCTCGTCGGCACCGAACCATCCAAGCGTGGTCCACCCCTTCACCAGCAGCGGAAACCGGTTCCGTCCGTAGATCCTGTGCGCGTTCCAAACCAGGATGTCCCTACCCATCGGAACCGCGAGGTACAGCAAACCACCCGGCTTCACCAGCGCTTTCATGTCCTGCATCGCGGCGAGGTCGGCGTTGGGGTCCAAGGGGTCTCCATACCGGGCCAGGCCGTCGTGTTCGAACGAAGAGATGGACAACGCGGCGTCGAAGACGCGCGGGGTCCGACGGAACTCGTCCGGGGTGAGGAACGTCATCCCCGGATAGGCGCAGGAAACCGGGCGGTATTCGATGGTGGTGATGGATCGGGCTCCGGCCTCCAGGCACATCGACTCGTACCATGGGAACTCGGAACCCATGACTACGACATCGAGTCCCTTCAGGTCGAACTTGTCCAGGGCATGGTAGAGGAAATCGTCGGTGATGCCGTAGCTGCCCAGCTCCCGCCGACGGATCCGTTCCCTCAGGGTCTCGATGCCGGCGGCGTCGAAACGCATCGAACCACCGGAGGGACGGGATTCGTCAAGGTACCAGGATTCCTGGGAAGCCCTGCCGTCCATGGTGTACTCTCCCACCAGCGATGGGCGTACCGCGCGGGGAGGCGTAACGACCGGCTCCTTCGAACGGAGAGCGGATCCACGGAAAAGTTCCCGAGGGTGGCGCGAGGCGACGACGTTTTGCGCGGCGAGGGCGCTTCCGGAGGTCGACATCGTGCCCAGCAGGGAATTCAGTCCGTCGCGGTAGCGGGAGGCGCCGGTCCGGTTCCTGCCGGCCAGAAGGTATCCCCAGAGTTCGAGGTGCTTGGCCGCGTAGTCGCGCCAGGTCCACGTCTTGACGGATTCCGTCAGCATCCGTCGGCGGTCCGACAGGCGACGGAAGACTTCCTCCAGTTCCTCGAAGGTGGTGAAGGGGGCGACCAGTCCTCCGGGGGCGTCGAGGTGGTATCCCTGGGGCGTGGCGATGGTGGGGACGCCCGCCGCAAGGGCGTCGACGAATCCCATCGCCCCTTCGTCCAGGCCCAGGTAGAGGTAGTGGTCGAATTGCGGGACGAGCCGCTTGTTCAGCTCGAAGTCGAACGCGTCGTGGTACTCGACGGAAAAGCCGAGCGCCCGCAGGGAATCGACGATCCCCTCCCACCCGGCGCCCATGATGGTGAATCGGAAATCCTCGTTGGAGATCCCGCCGGCGAGTCGGGGGAGCAGATGCTCCCGTTTGCGGCCGTCGCCGTGGATCTTGCTGGTGAGTCCGATGTTGATGGCGCGCGGGCGCATGACGCCGTCGTGGGCGGGCAGCACGTGGCAGAGCCGATCGCCGGGGACGCCCTTGGATTCCAGCATCCGGGCGGTCTCGGCGGACATGCAGATCCCCAGTTCCGCGTTCCTCAACTGGGCTCGGACCTTCTCGATCTTCCACTCGGAATCCAGATGGGTGATCATCACGGTGTCGGTGGAGTTCTTCCTGCCGTCGTAGTCGAAGTAGATGATGTGGTGGTTGATGTCGGCGGTCGGGTCGGGGACCTTGGCGATGTCGGCTTGGATCCCCATGGCCAGGAGGTTCTCGCGCAGTTTCGTGGCGAATTTGCCGAGGATCCATAGTTCGACGTCCTCGTAGCAGACGATTCTCACCTTCATGGGATGGTCTCCGGTTTCCGGTCGTCGCTCCTGGCGACGACGGTGATGTGCCAGTCCGCGGTCCCGATCTCACCGCCTGGATTCCAGGAGGGGTGGGCTTCGACGAGGAGGAGCCCCGATTGCGACAGGAATCGTCGCAACTCGGGCAGGAAGAAGTACCGCATCCGGTGGGATTCCCGGATCTCGCGGAGGGGGGCGTCGTCTCCCCGCGAGGACAGGATGGTGTAGTCGACGTCGACCAGGTTGGAAGCGGGGTGCAGCCGGGGGCGCGCGACGCGCCACACCTTGAGGTCCCCGCTCCTCCGTTCCAGGACGCGGACGGTCGGCGGGTCGGAGAGGACTCCAGGGCCGTGCCAGCAGTCGAAGACGAAGATCCCACCGGGCGACAGGTGCCTGCGGACGGCGTCGAAGGCGCTGGCGACGTCGTCGTCCCCGGAGAGGTAGGAGACGACGTGGAACAGCGCCTGGACGACATCGAAGCGCCTGCCCAGATCCATGCTCCGCATGTCGCCCTGCAGGAACTGGACGCCCTTCCTCGCGGCCGCCGAGCGCCTGGCCGATTCGAGCATCCCCTCCGACATGTCCATCCCCGTCACGCTGTAGCCGAGGTCGGCGAAATGTTCCTCGTAGCGCCCCGTGCCGCAGCCGAGGTCCAGCAAGGTGCGCGCACCGCCGCGATGCCGTTCGATCAGGGAGTGGAAGGCCGAAGCCTCGGCGGCGTAGTCCTTCCCTTCGTAGAGGAGGTCGTACAGTTCCGCGTACTCTTCGAAGACGTTCAACGCAGGCACTCCCGGACGGCCGAGGCGACCGTTTCGATCTGTTCCCCGGTGATCCCCAGCCCGCTGGGGATGTAGAGCCCGCGCCGCGCGAGGGCTTCGGCGACGGGGTATCGTTCCGAGTGGAACAACCCCATCTCCAGGAACACCGGCTGCTCGTGCATGCCCAGGAAGAACGGCCGGGTGTCCACTCCCCTGGCGCGCAACCGGTCCGCGAAGGCGACCGCGTCCATGCCGGAGGAAAGGTCGAGCACGAGGCCGTACACCCAATACACGTTCCGGGCCCATGCCCGCTCGATCGGAAGCGAGATGCCTGCGACGCCGCCGAGAAGGGCCTCGTAGGCATGCGCGATCTCCCGTTTGCGGGACACGATCGCTTCCAGGCGCGCGATCTGGCCGATGGCCATCGCGGCCTGCACGTTGGTCAGACGGAAATTGTTCCCGAGTTCGGCGTGGAGGAACCTCCGCTGCGGTTGGAAGCAGAGGTTCCGCTGTCCGCGGGCGCGCGCGGCCAGCTCCGCCGTCCGCACGAGCACCATTCCGCCCTCCCCGGTCGTGATCAGCTTGTTGGCGTAGAAGCTGAATGTGCTGATGTCGCCGATCCCTCCGCACGGGCGTCCCTTGTAGAGGGCGCCGTGGACCTCCGCCGCGTCCTCCACCACGACCAGGCCGTGCTTCGCCGCGATCCGGAGCACCGGATCCATGTCGGCCGGATGTCCGTAGATGTGGACGACCAGGATCGCCCGGGTTCGGCTGGTGATCTTCGCCTCCAGGTCGGAAACGTCCATCTGCCAGTCGTCGGGATTCGAGTCGACGAGCACCGGAACGCCGCCGGCGCGGACGACGGATTGGACGGGGGAGATGATCGTGAACGACGGAACGATCACCTCGTCGCCGGGTTCGAGGCCCAGGAGCGAGACCGCCACGTCCAACGCGACGGAGCCGTTGCTCACGGCGATTCCGTACGGCATGGAGCAGGCCCGGGCCCAGTCCTCCTCGAATCCCTCCAGGAAGGCGCCCGCGGAGGAGATCCATCCGCCCTCGAGCGCTTCGCGGACCCTGGCGCGATCCTCCTCCTGGAGAACGGGTTCGGCGACGGGGATCATCAGAAGATCTCCTTCTCCTTCAGTCCGGTGTAGGGCCCCTGCTTGATCTCGAAGAACACAGTGTCCTCCTTGCAAGTCAGGCGATGCCCGCCGCCGACCAGCAGTATGATGTCCCCTTCCGAAAGAAGCCACGTTCCCAGGAAGCTCTTGTCGATCGCGTAGAGCTCCACTTCGGCGGAGCCGCTCCGGATGAACAGGGTTTCGGGCGTGCCGACCAGGTGCCGCTGCAGGGGCAGATGCACGTGGCGGGCCACCACGCCGTCCTTGGGATAGACCACGAATCCGGCCTGCTGGTAGTAGGAATCCGGCGAGAGGAACGTGGTCTGTTCCGGAACGAATTCGCGCCGGATGATGGTGGCGATCCTCTGGTCGTTCCAGGTGACGTGTTCCACCAACTTGTCCACAGTCGTCATGGTCCCATCCTCCTTCTTTTCAATCCGCCAGCCGCGACTTCGCCAGGGCGTGCGGTCCGACCGCCGAGAGGATCCGTCTCCACCAGGCCGCTTCGGTGTATTCCCTCGTCGCCCGTTCCCAGCCCTTCGCGGCGATGCTCCGGCGTTCGAGGTCGTGGGCCAGGTAGTATCGGGTCTTGTCCACGCATTCCTCGACGGTGTCGAATCCCGCGATTTCCACGTCCGGTTCGAACAGCCGACCGAGGTGCTGCTTGTTGTCGCAGATCTGCATCACGCCCAGCGCGGGAAGGAGGGTGGTCCGGGTATTGGTGGGTCCGGTCGAGTTGTGCAGGTTCCATCCGATCTTGGCGTCCAGGCAAGCCCCGACCATCTCGGAATCGGAAATGAACCCCCCGGGCCATCCCTTTCCCCGCACGAAGGCCTGGGGGAAGCTCGAGGTCAATCGTTCCACTCGTCCGGCCCTGTCGGAAAGGTTCAGGACGCGTTCGCAGAAGAGGACCACGTCCAGGCCGCGCCTGCCTTCCAGGATGGATTCGGCGGTCAGCCAAGGGGCCGTCAACGCCGGATTCAGGGGGTGGAAGATCCAATCCACCCGGCGGCAGCCCCAACCGACGTAATCCTCCAGGCAGGCCGCGTTCGTCGGCATGGCGTGGTCGAAGGCCGCCGCGACGGGTCTCGATAGCTGCTCCGAGCTTTCCGGGTCGTCGGCGCAGAGGAAGACGGTGTACGCCTTCGACCGGGCCACGAATTCCGGATGCAGCATGGATCCGCCTTGGGCGATCAGCACGCCGTGGTCTCCGAGCTTCGCCTCCAGGGCGTCGTAGGCCATCTTCAGGTGGTCGTCGCCTTCCTTCCACGCCCGGTCGAGCCGCGGGAAGGGCCACCACCCGCCGGGGCACGGGATCGGAAACGCTTCCACGTCGTATCCCAACGCACGCAGCCGGAAGGCCAGGGCCTCCTCCTCCCCGATGCGCCTTTTTCCGTAGGCGGGATAGGCGAGGACGTAGCGCAGGAGCCGCATCCTGGGGGCCGGCCACGCGGAACGGATCGCATCCGCGACCGGTTCCCGACGGAGCCCGGACGGGATGCGCACCTCCGCCGAGGCCGCCGATGCGGGGATCCCCATCGAGTGATCCGGCTTGCGGAGGAGGGCCACCCAGGAATGGCGCAGATGCAGGATCTCCGCGTCCGGGAGGGTTTCCGACAGGAATTGTTCCACACCGCGCATGGAGGCGTCGATCCAGTCGTACCTGTGGCGAAGCCCGGGGTTGAAGTCGTGCCAGAGCACCCATCCGCCGGGTCGGACCCTGGGCCAGACCAGCTTCGAGTCGTTCAGGACCATCGCGGTGTCGTGGGCGGAATCCACGAAGACCATGGAAAGCCCCGAGATTTCCTGGGGGACCTCCCA
>Ga0302319_10026143_pt1 | contig 10298 bp, 4 predicted proteins | sample Bog_T0_2_FD_203319 | JGI IMG/M metagenome (GOLD analysis project Ga0302319, IMG submission 203319) | Peat permafrost microbial communities from Stordalen Mire near Abisko, Sweden - Bog_T0_2 | ecosystem: Environmental > Terrestrial > Soil > Wetlands > Peat | place: Sweden: Abisko, Stordalen Mire...
CGAAATGGGACGGCGCGGGAGTCGGAGACCCGTCGTCGAGGAGAATGGTCTCGAGCGAATCGAGTCCCTGGGCTTTTAAATGGTCCAGGGTATACTCCACATCTTCCCAGCGGTTTTTAGTCGCAATGCTGATGCCGATGGAAGGTGTGGACGGGATCATAAATCGTCTCAACTTTTAGACAGAGCGGAGGTGATATTCCAACCTAATCCGGCAACCGCACCGCAGTAAGTTAACTGAACTCGTCTTGCCAAACCGAGAATCGGTGAGCAACCTTTGCGCTGAGACCGGCAGGAATAAATCATGAAGCAAATTTATCCGTGCATTTTCATCGTCGCGTGTCTTGTTGCCTTGTGGCTGACCGGGTGCGGGAAAAAGGAAACCCCGCCGCCGGATGCTCCGCCGGTGGTGCTGGTGATGGCGGCGGCGCAGGCCGATGTGCCGATTTTTTCCGAGGCGATCGCGACGTTGGACGGTTACGTCAATACGCAGATTCATTCGCAGGTTTCCGGTTACCTGCTGAAGCAGGCTTACCAGGAAGGTTCCGTGGTCAAGCAGGGAGACCTGCTTTTTGAGATCGACCCGAAGCCGTTCCAGGCCGATCTCGACAAGGCCCAGGCGGACCTGGCGAACAAGCAGGCGCAGCAACTGCGCACGAAGCAGGACCTGGACCGGTACGCGGCGCTGGTGAAGACCGGCGCGGTGAGCCAGCAGGAATATCAAAGCCAGGTGCAAAACAATCTTTCCGCACAGGCCGATGTCGATGCCGCGCAGGCGAACGTGACTACGGCGAAGATCAACCTCGGCTACACGAAAATCACGTCGCCGATCGCCGGCGTGGCGGGCAAGGCGAATCCGGGCGTGGGGGATTTGATCAGCCCGAGCCTAACGCTGACGACCGTTTCCACCGTCGATCCGATCCAGGCCGACTTCACCGTGCCGGAGCAGTTTTATCTCAAGAACGCGGAGCGGATCGTTGCGCTGGCTGACATGCCGATGGAGGAGCGCCCGGAGAACTTCGAGATGATCCTGGCCGACGGAACGCCTTACGCGAGAAAGGGCCGGTTTTATTATGTGAATCGGCAAATCCAGACAGCAACAGGCGCCATCACGGCCTACGCGCTCTTTCCAAATCCCGACCGGGTGCTGAGGCCGGGGCAGTACGTGAAGTTGCGCGGTATCACGCAGCATATCAACGACGCGGTGCTGGTTCCCCAGCGGTGCGTGACACAGTTGCAGGGGATCAGCCAGGTGATGGTGGTCAGGCCGGACAACACCGTCGAAGTGCGCAATGTGACCACCGGCGACCAGGCAGGTTCACTTTGGATTATCACGTCGGGATTGAAGGCGGGCGAGCGGGTGATCGTCGAGGGCATTCAGAAAGTGCAGGAGGGCACGCTGGTGACGCCAGAGTCCTACGTTTTGCCTGCGGATGAATTGCCGTCGACCAACGCGCCGGCGACTAACTCGCCCGCGACCAATGCTCCCGCTTCCGCACCGCCAGGCAACTGATCACCGAAGCGACGCATGGCTGCCTTTTTCATCAACCGGCCCATCGTGGCGATCGTCATTGCCATTGTCACGGTCATCATCGGCCTGGTGTCGATGGCAGGTTTGCCCATCGCGCAATTCCCGAATATCGTGCCGCCGGAAATCCAGGTGAAGGCGACCTACACGGGCGCCGATGCATTGACGGTCGAGCAGGCGGTGGCAACGCCAATCGAGCAGCAGATGAGCGGCGTCGATAACATGAATTACATGTATTCGGTCAACGCGAACAACGGGCAGTCGACGTTGACGGTAAATTTCGACGTGGCGACCGATCCAAACGTGGACCAGATTCTCGCGCAGATGCGGCAGGCGCAGGCCGCGTCGCAGTTGCCGTCGCAGGTGAACAGTTACGGCGTGACGGTGCAGAAATCGACCTCGGCGCCGCTGATGCTGTTCGCGCTCTACTCGCCCCATGGCACGTACGACAATATTTTCCTGGCGAATTACGCCTATATCAATATCAACGACGCGCTGACGCGGGTGAAGGGCATCGCGAGCGTGACGGTGTTCGGCGCGGGTCAATACGCGATGCGCATCTGGGTCAACCCGGACGTGCTGGCGCGGCGCAACATTACGGTTTCGGAAATTATCCAGGCGGTGCAAACGCAGAACACAGTGAATCCCGCAGGGCAGATCGGTGCGGAACCGGTGCCGCCGGGGCAGGAATTCACCTACTCGGTAAAGGCGACGGGGCGGCTCGTGACGGAAGCCGATTTCGGCAATATCATCGTGCGCGCCAATGCCGACGGCTCGGTGGTGCGGGTGCGCGATGTGGCGCGGGTCGAACTGGGCGCGCAGACTTATAACCTGATTGGCCGCTACAGGGGCAAGCCGGCGGCGCTGCTCGCGCTGTACCAAATTCCGGACAGCAACGCGCTCGAGGCGGCCAATAACGCGAAGAAGTTGATGGAGGAATTGAGCCGGCGCTTCCCGCCCGATATGAAGTACGGGGTGGCGCTCGATACGACGCTGGCGGTTTCCGCCGGGTTGCACGAGATCGAGAAGACGCTGGTGGAGGCGTTGCTGCTGGTGGTGTTGGTCGTCTTTATCTTTCTGCAAGGCTGGCGCGCCACGCTGATCCCGCTGATCGCGGTGCCCGTGTCGCTGATTGGGACATTCGCGTTTTTCCCGATGTTCGGCTTTTCGATCAACACGCTTTCGCTTTTCGGCCTCGTACTGGCGATCGGGTTGGTGGTCGATGACGCGATCGTGGTGGTGGAGGCGGTGGAGCATCACATCGAGAAGGGGCTTTCGCCGAAGGAGGCGGCGCTGAAGGCGATGTCGGAAGTATCGGGGCCGGTGGTAGCCATTGGGCTGATTCTTTCCGCAGTGTTCGTGCCGACCATTTTTATTCCGGGCATCACGGGGCGTCTCTATCAGCAGTTCGCGGTGACGATTGCGATTTCGGTGCTGATCTCGGCCTTTAACGCGCTGACGCTGAGCCCGGCACTTTCCGCGCTGCTGCTGCGGCCCAAGACGAAGGAGAATCGAGACATCGTGGATATTATTTTCGGCCCGCCGTTCCGCTGGTTCAATCGCGCGTTCGGCGCGGCCACCAACGGTTACGTGAACGTCTGCCGTTTTCTCATTCGCAAGATGGTCATCGCGGGGCTCGTTCTCGTTATCGCCGTGGTGGGCATCTGGTGGACGAACAAGCAGCTCGCGCCGGGCTTCATCAATAATGAGGATCAGGGTTACGCCTATGCGGTGGTGATGTTGCCGCCCGCGTCGTCGCTCCAGCGCACGGACGATGTTTGCAAGGAAGTCGAGAAACTGGTGGAGAAGGTGCCGGGTGTCGAGGCGTGCAGCACGATCGCCGGCTACAACATGATCAGCGCGGTGGCGAATACCTACAGCGGCTTCTTTTTCATCACGCTCAAGCCGTGGAAGGAGCGTTACACGCTCGCGAACGTGGGAACGGAAAATGCAAAGGCGATTTTCACAACGCTTAACCAGAAGCTCAGCGCCCTGCCGGAATGCGAGGGATTCGCTTTTCCGCCGCCGCCGATTCCCGGCATCGGCACCTCAGGCGGTGCGACCTTCCTGCTACAGGACCGCTCGGGCGGCTCGGTCGATTTTCTGGCGGCGAACCTGAAGACTTTTGTCGATGCGGCGCGGAAGCGGCCGGAGATTTCCCGCGTCCAAACGACCTTCAACGCCTCAGTGCCGCAACGCTTCGTGAATGTCGACAAGGACCGCGCGCTGAAGCAGGGCGTCGAGCTTTCCTCCATTTATCAGACAATCCAGACTTTCATGGGCGGCGCGTTCGTCAATTATTTCAACCGGTTCGGGCGGCAGTGGCAGGTTTATGTGCAGGCCGAGGGACCATTCCGGACCAAGGCCGAGAACCTGGGCAGATTCTATGTGCGGAATACTCAAGGCGATGCCGTACCGATGTCCTCGCTGACGACCGTTCAGGATACGTTCGGCCCCGAGTACACGCAGCGGTTTAACCTTTATCGCTCGGCGCAAATCAACGCTTATGCGGCCGGCGACTACAGCGATGCCGAAGTGATGAGCGCGCTGGAGGAGGTGTTCCACCAAACGATGCCGAAGGAAATGGGCTACGCCTACCTGGGCATGTCGTACCAGCAGCAGCAGGCGGCGCAGGGCGTTCCGGCGGTGGCGATTTTCGGGCTGTCCCTGCTCTTTGTGTTTTTAATTCTTGCGGCGCTGTATGAGAGCTGGTCGCTGCCGTTCAGCGTGTTGTTGAGCCTGCCCATTGCGGTCATCGGCGCATTTCTCGGGTTGCTGGGACGCACGATGGAAAATAACGCCTATGCCCAGATCGGGCTGATCATGCTCATCGGCCTCGCGGCAAAGAATGCGATTCTCATCGTCGAATTTTCGCGCGCGGAACTGGAGCAGGGAAAGTCGCTGATGGATGCGGCCCTGGAAGGCGCGCGGTTGCGGCTGCGACCGATTTTAATGACGTCGTTCGCGTTTATCCTCGGCTGCGTGCCGCTGTTGATTGCGCTCGGTGCGGGGATGGTTTCGCGGCGGATTCTCGGCACAACGGTGGTCGGCGGGATGCTGGCGGCGTCGGTCGTGGGGATATTCCTCATCCCGGCCGGCTTTTATTTCATTGAGTCGTTTTTCAGGAAGAAGGAAGTGGCCATAACCCCGGCGGAGTCTGCGCCGTCCGAGCCTCCCCCGGCGACAGAACCTCCGGCGGGGGAGTAAAAGCCACCTTGAGCTTGAATAAATCGGGAGCCTGCTAAGGTTTGTCTTATGCCGTTCGAAACGAAAAACTTTGATGTGGTGATTCTGGGCGGTGGACCGGCAGGCCTGACCGCCGCGGGAACAGCTTCGGATAATCACAAGTCGGTGGCGCTGGTCGATTGTCATCGCGAACTCGGCGGCGCGGGCATCAACACCGGCACAGTGCCGAGCAAGACCTTACGCGAGACGGCGCTGGCTCTCACGGGGATGAGGTCGCGCAAACTTTACGGCCTCGATCTTTCCCTGCGGCGTGAGGTGACGATTTCCGATTTTTTGGGCCGGGAACAGAACATCAAGGCGATGTTTAACCAATCGCTGTTGCAACGACTCGAAAGCGAACACGCGGAGGCTTTTTTCGGTACGGCGACCTTTATCGACCCGCACACCGTGAGCATCGTTCCACTTCCCGGCAAGGAAGGCGAACCGACCTCGGCTGAGCCGGTGCTTTTGCGCGGGGAAAACATCCTGATCGCGACGGGCTCATCGCCGGTACGACCGCCGATTTTCCCGTTCGGTTACGGTGAGATTTATGATTCCGATTCGATCCTCGCCCTCGACCGGATTCCAAAGACGCTGGCGGTGATCGGTGCCGGGGTGATCGGCAGCGAATACGGCTGTACTTTTGCCGCGCTTGGAGCCGAGGTCCACATTATCGACGGACGCGACCGGCTGCTGCCATTTCTCGACGCGGAAGTTTCGCTGGCTCTCGCGGCCGCGATGGAGCACACCGGCATCAAATTTCATTGGAGCGAGAAGGTGCAAAAATGTGACCTGTTGCCTGCTGGTCAGGTAACGCTGAGTTTGTCCTCCGGCACGACGTTGACGGTCGACGCGGTGCTGGTGGCGGCGGGGAGAAAAAGCAACGTTGAGACGCTCGACCTGGCGAAGGCGGGTGTGACGGCCGGCGAGCGGGGAATCATCACGGTCGACAAGAACTACCGCACCAACGTGTCGCATATTTATGCCGCGGGCGACGTCATCGGATTTCCGGCACTCGCCTCGACAAGCATGGAACAGGCGCGGCGAGCGATTGGTCATGCGCTGGGCATGGAGGCGGGGACGCTTTCACCGCTGTTGCCGAACGGAATTTACACGATCCCGGAGGTGAGCATGATCGGGGAGACGGAGGAGACGCTGAAGAAGAAAGGGATTGCGTACGTGGTGGGCTCTGCCCGGTACGAGGCCAACGCGCGCGGGGAGATCATCGGCGACAAGGACGGCTTTCTGAAGCTGCTCTTTCGGCGCGAGGACATGAAGTTGATCGGCGTGCACGTGATCGGCGAACTGGCGACCGAGATCGTGCACATCGGGCTGATGGCTATGCTGAGCGAGGCGACGGCCCAGATTTTTGTCGACGCGTGCTTTAACGTCCCGACGCTTGGGGTGCTGTATAAGACGGCGACGCTGGAGGCGCTCCGGACGGCCTCCGTTTCCGCCTGAGCTTATATCGCCTATTTGGCTTATCTTTTTAGGCGACGCAGCCGACGAAGGATTTTTAGCGATACCGCTGACGGCTCTTTTTATGCGATAAAGACGCCATGACAGTTGCAGATTCATTTCATCAACCGACTCCGCTGACGGCGATTCATGGGATCGGGCCGAAGTACGCGGGGGTGCTGGGGAACCTCGGGCTGATCACGCACGAGGATTTGCTTCACTTCGTGCCACGGCGTTATGAGGACCGGCGGCATCTCAAACCGCTGAGCGAGGCGCAGGAGGGGCAGTCGATCACGGTGAGGGGAAGGATTCATTCGGCGAAGTCGTCGCGGTGGCGCGGCGGGCGCTCGGTGTTCGAGATCATGGTCGGGCCCGAGTCGGTTACGCAGAAGAGCGAGTTGGTGCGCGGCATGTGGTTCAACATGTACTACCTGCCGAAGATGTTGACCGAGGGGCGCGAGCTTTTCATGTACGGCAAGCTGGGCAGGAGCAAGTCGGGAACGTGGGTGATGATGTTTCCCGATTTTGAGTTGATCGAGAACGACGCGGATTCCCCTATCCACATCGACCGGATTGCGCCGATCTACAACCTGACCGAGGGACTGAAGCAGCGTGAGATGCGGCGGCTGATGTTCGAGGCGACGCAGAGGACGACTTTTGACGCGCCGGAGTTCTACCCGGCGCCGAAGCAAATGATGGCGCGGCAGGAGGCCTTTCGCGTCATTCATTTTCCCGAGTCGTTTCAAGCGGAGGAGCGGGCGCGCCAGAGGCTGGCGTATGACGAATTTTTCGTGCTGCAGTGCATTGTCGCGTTGCGACGAATGTCGCGCGCGACGACGCATCGGCCGCGCAGGCTGAAGGCGAGTCACGATCTCAGCGAGCGCTGGCTGGCTTCGCTGCCCTACCAGCTAACCGGCGCGCAGCGGCGGGTGATGGATGAGATCGATGCAGACCTGGGACACGGGCCGCCGATGAACCGGTTGCTGCAGGGCGATGTTGGCGCGGGCAAGACTTTCATCGCGGTCTATGCGATGTTGCGCGCGGTCGAAGCGGGAGAGCAGGCGGCGCTCATGGCGCCGACCCAAATCTTGGCCGATCAGCACGCGCTGAATTTAAGACGGTGGCTGGAACCGCTCGGAATTCGAGTCGATCTATTCACCGCGAACACGAAGGGTAAGAAGGGAGATCGGTTGCAGGGCGGGGAGATTGATCTTTTCAATTCCAAGCCGGGAGCAACCAAGGCCGCAGGGTCTGTTGTCGTGGGAACCCATGCGCTGCTGTACGACCGGTACGACGCGGACAAGCTGGGACTGATCGTGATCGATGAGCAGCACAAATTTGGCGTCCTGCAACGGCTCGCGCTGAGCCGCAAGGGGCAGAATCCGGATATTCTCGTGATGACGGCGACGCCGATTCCGCGAACGTTGGGGATGACGGTCTATGGCGATCTCGACGTCTCCATCCTTGATGAACTGCCGCCGGGCCGACAGCCGATTGAAACGAAACGGAAGTCGCCGACGGATATGGCGACTTTCTGGGCGTTCCTGATGCAGGAACTCAGGAAGGGACGGCAAGCCTACGTGATTTATCCGCTGGTGGAGGAGTCGGAGAAGGTCGACGCGAAGTCGGTGAAGGCGGAATTCGAGCGGCTGAAGGAAGTCCTGCCGCAGGCGAGGCTCGCTTTGCTGCATGGGCAGCTCGACGCGGCGGAAAAGGAGCGAGTGATGACGGCGTTTCGCGCGGGGGAAGTCCAGGTGCTGCTGTCGACGACAGTCATCGAGGTGGGCGTCGATGTGCCGAACGCGACGGTGATGCTGATCGAGAACGCGGAGCGTTTTGGGCTGGCGCAGTTGCACCAGTTACGCGGGCGGATCGGGCGAGGGGAGCATAAATCCTTCTGCGCGCTGGCGGGCGACCCGAAGAGCGTCGATGGCTGGAGGCGGCTGAAGATCATGGAGGAGACATCGGATGGATTTCGCATTGCGGAGGAGGATTTCAAGATTCGCGGACCGGGAAATATTTTCGGGACGGAGCAGAGCGGGTTGCCGCCGCTGCGCTTTGCGAGTCTGGAGACCGATTACGATTTGCTGAAGATGGCGCGCACCGACGCGGGGCGGCTGATCAAGGAGGACCCGGCGCTGACGCCGTGGCCGGGGCTGCGGGAGAAGATGGCCGCGGGGGGGATGGCGTCGGTTTCGCTGGTAACGGTGAGTTGACGCAACTCTCCAAGGCGAATTTCACGCCACGGCGCAACGAGCGCAACGTTTATGCTGAGGGGAGGAAAGCTGGGGATAGGATTCTCTTTTACGGTTGAGTGACCTGTACCCGGATGAATCGCTTTTTGGTCGGCGCGGCACTGAGCAGGACGTTGTCCCGCACGGTGACGGTCTGCGTCGCACCGCCGGAATTGGTGGTGGTGGAGACCGGGACGGTGAAGCCTGTGCCGGAATTCCAGTTGATCAAATCATTCGAGACCTGGACGGTGTAGGTGATGTCGGTCGGTGGCGGAATACTCTGAACAAAGGAGATGGTGAGGTAGCCGTTGAGCGTTCCGAGCACGGGCAGATTGGCCCGGTCGGGGGCCGCGGGGTCGACGTCGAAGGCGTAGGCGAGAAGGTTGGGAATTCCCGTGTTGTAGGGGTCGTCCGCCGGGTTGGTATCGGTCACGCCGTAAGATGACAAAAAGGATGCAAACGTCACCGTGGTTGTGGCGACGCCAAGCACCGAGTCGGGGCTGGAATAGCCCACGTTGTTGTAGGCCTCGATTTCATAATCGTAGGTGGTGCCGGGCAGGACGGTCATGTCCTGATAGGTGGTCGCGGTGCTGGCCAGCAACGGGGAAATGATGGCGAAGGCGTTGGCGCCGGTGCGGCGAAACACGTAGTAGCCGGTCGCATCCAGGGCGTTATCGGTCCACTGCAAATCGACTTCGTTGGCGGTCACCGAGGTGGTGAATGCTCCACTCGGCGCGAGCGGTGGCGTGGGCGTGGTCATGCCGGCGGGTGCGGACGCGGATGAGGGGTTCTCCGGCCAGGCGGGGTTGACCGCGATAACGTAGAAGGAGTAGGGCGTGCCCGGCGTGAGGCTGGTGGCCGGGTAGGAGGTCGCGCTGGGGGAAAGCTGGGCGATCCTCGTGTAGGCACCGCCGTTGACAGAACTCCAAACTTCAACCCCGGTGGCGTTGGTGGCGTTGTTCGTCCAGGTCAGGTCCAACTCGGTGCCGGAGGTGTGGGGCGGGGCGGTAACGGAGAGGTTGCTGGGCGCGGTGGGAGCCAGCGCGACATTGGCGACGTTCTGGGCACTGACGACTTGATTAAAAATCTGAACGTCATCGAGCTTGCCGTTGAAATAGGTGGCGCCGACGTAGTAGGTAGGCAGTTCGTTGGCGCTTTGGTAAATGGACATGGCCCCGATCAGATTGAAGGGAGTTGTCTTGGCGCCGGTTTGGAGCGTGCCGGTGTTGCTCAAGGCACCGTCGACATAAACGTTGCAGGTTCCCACGAGGGAATCACGGGTGATGGCGATGTGATGCCAATTGCCGTCCGTGATCGGATTGGCGCTCACCACAGCGTTGCTGTCACCGACGTAAATTCCGATCTGGCCATTGTTGTTGATGTAGCCCCAGTCGATGTCATTGCCGCCGCCGATCTCGTCCACGCCGGTGATGGCCGGGTCTTCATAATGATTGGCATCCGTATAGCCGCCTTTCTGGGTGGTATTGATCCAAAACATGATGGTGCTGGTTTGTCCGAGGACCGGAGAGAGATCGCTGTTCAACTGGACGGCGGATTCTCCGGCTTGATCGTAGGTGGCTGGGATGCTGCTGTTGCCGTTGCCGCTGAAGGAGAGAGCTGCGTTAATACGGCCGGTTGGCACCCACGTGGGCAGATTTGTGCCGGAAGGAGTTCCGCCGATGAGCGTGCCATTATTTCCAACGCCGGAATCCGCCGTCGATGTGCCGGAATCTTCGTCAAAGGCGAAATGATCGACCGGCGCGACGGCACCCGTGGCCAACGTCGTCGTGTTGGCGACGTTGGTATAGGCTGAGTAGGTCGTGGTCGAGTTGTACGAATTAAAGGCCCGGACCCGG
>Ga0302319_10026145_pt1 | contig 10297 bp, 11 predicted proteins | sample Bog_T0_2_FD_203319 | JGI IMG/M metagenome (GOLD analysis project Ga0302319, IMG submission 203319) | Peat permafrost microbial communities from Stordalen Mire near Abisko, Sweden - Bog_T0_2 | ecosystem: Environmental > Terrestrial > Soil > Wetlands > Peat | place: Sweden: Abisko, Stordalen Mire...
GCGGACGCGTATCCTAACGCCATCCGGTTGTCCCTATTCAGCTTCATCCCCCAAGGAGTTTTCCCCATGGCGAAGTTCGCTCGTACCTTGCTGCGTCGAAGCACGACGACGGCTCTACTGACAGCAGCAATCGTAACGGTTTGTCTCAGCGCCAGCGCGGAAGACAAGAAGAAGCACGAAGAAGCCAAGCCCGTTCCCTCGTACTACGGCCCGCAGCCTGCAACCGAGACGCTCGACCTGTCCATGTATCAGCGCATACGTGACGAAGGCTTTCAGCACGGCAAGGTGATGGACTTCGCGGAAGCTCTGAATGACGGCATCGGTCCGCGTCTCACCGGTTCGCCGAACATGGCCAAGGCCAACGCCTGGACGCGCGACACCCTCACCGCTATCGGGCTCTCCAACGCGCACCTGGAGGACTGGGGCGAGTTTGGTATGGGATGGCTGCAGGTCAACACGTGGGCTCGCATGGTCTCGCCTGATCCCGAACCCCTATGGCTGCAAGCCGCTCCGTGGTCTCCGGCGACCCAGGGACCGGTCAGCGGGGAGATCGTCTACGTACCGCTCAGCGACGCCAAGGAGCTCGACGCCCTCAAAGGCAAGCTCTCCGGCAAGATCGTCCTCCTCGGTGCCACCCGCCCTACCCCAGACATCACCAAGCCCCTCTTCAAACGCTATACCGACGAAGAGTTGAAAGACATGCAGACCTATGAACCCGGCCGCTCCTTCTCGCTGAGCAGCCCCGCCTTCCGAACCATGTACGCGCAACGCATGCAGCTCGCGGCTCTGCGCAAGCAGGCCCTGGCCATGATGGCAGATGAGGGGGTTCTCGCCATCATCACACCCAGCCGCGACGGAGGAGATGGCGGAGGTACCGGCATCATCTTCGACGACAACGGAGCCGACCTCGCGCGCGATGCGCAAAAGCCCGAGAACGCAGTCAAGATTCCCAACGCCGTGATGATGATCGAACATTACAACCGGTTGGCACGCCTGACCGAGCATCACGTGCCGGTCACGGTAGAAGTGAACATCGAAACCAAGTTCACCGGCGAGCACGAGCATGGCTTCGATACCGTCGCAGAAATCCCTGGCACCGATCCCGAGTTGAAGGACCAGGTGGTTATGGTGGGAGGCCATCTTGACAGCTGGATCTCCGGCACCGGCGCTACCGACAACGGTGCAGGTAGCGTCGTAGCCATGGAGGCCGTGCGTATCCTCAAGGCGCTTGACCTGCATCCTCGGCGTACGATTCGTATTGCCCTATGGAGCGGTGAGGAAGAAGGGCTATTCGGTTCAGAGGGCTATGTTAAACAGCACTTCGGCACGTTTGCGCAGCCGGCGACCCCTGATCCTGCGGGTGTGCCGAGCTTCATGGGACATCATGGCGCGTTCAAGCCCACCGCGGAGTGGGAGAAGCTGGACGCCTATTACAACCTCGATAACGGGACGGGAAAAGTTCGCGGCGTCTACACGCAGGGCAATTTCGCCATCGCGCCGATCTTTGCGCAGTGGATTGCACCGCTCGCCGACCTCGGCGTCACTACGATCACCAATCGAAACACCGGCGGCACCGATCACCTCTCCTTCGATGCATTGGGACTTCCTGGCTTCCAGTACATCCAGGATCCGATGGATTATGAGACCCGCACCCACCACTCGGACATGGACACGGTCGATCGCCTCCACCAGGCCGACCTTGAACAGGCTGCGGTGGTGGAAGCGATCTTCCTCTGGAACACGAGCCAGCGCGACGCCATGATGCCGCGCAAGCCATTTCCTCATCCGGAGCTCGACCAGAACCAGAGTGCGCCACTCAAGGGCATCTATCCGGGTGCGACGGAGTAATCCTTTAGTGCAGCACAGCGCGGCGGCGAGGGCTTCGGCCTTCGCCGCGTTGCTTGTGAGCCGTGCGAGCCTTGCGTAGCATCGAAGAGCGATGCCGACCCAGTTCACTCCCGAAGCAATGAAGTTCCTCCGCGGCCTCGCGCGCAATAACGACCGCGAGTGGTTTGAGGCTCGTCGCGACGTATATGCGCGTGCCGTGAAGGCCCCGATGCTCGCACTGATCGAAGAGATCAACGCGGGCATGATCGAGTTCGCTCCGGAGCATGTTAGACCCCCGCACAAGGTGGCGATGCGCATCTATCGCGACATCCGGTTCAGCCCCAACAAGCAGCCGTATAAGACGCATCTCGCAGCGTGGTGGTCGCGGCGCGGCATGGAGAAGACCTCCGGCGGCGGCTTCTATCTGCAGATCAGCCGGCAGCAGGTGATGATCGCCGCCGGGGTCTACATGCCCGAGCGGGAGCAGCTACTCGCACTCCGCCGGTGGATGAGTGCGCATCACGAAAGCTATCGCGCCACGATCAAGCAGCTGCTCAAATCCCGCAGCGCGGGCTTTGAGCTAAGCCAGAGCGAAGCCCTGACGCGCATGCCCAAAGGCTTCGACCGTGACGATCCCGCCGACGAATTAGTGCGCGCCAAGAGTTGGGGTGTGAATGCAAAGTTGCCCGCCGAGGTCGCTCTCGAAGCCACGCTCGCGCGTGAAGTCCTGCGCCGATTTCGCATCGCGACGCCGCTCATCGATACACTCAACAACGCGATGCTCTCGCGCGATGAGGATGCTTTGAGTCGCTCGCTCGTGCGCCCTTCCAATCGTTTCTTTTAAGCTCGACAGGGCAAAAATCCTGTGAATATGCGCTCTTAAGGGATCAAATTCGCAAACACCCAGCAAATATCTGTGGAAATGGGCAATTTGACGTTGACAAAGCGCTCAGGAAGGTTGAAGGTGAACATCGGCGCGGTTCTCCGTACCCGCATGAACACTGGCGATTAACACCTCGCAAAAGCTTTCGGTTATGTCTGCCGGGAGACGGAACGGGAAGTCGTCAGAGGCAGGTCGCGGGAGGTGGGTCAAAGCTCATGCTCAATCCGCAACCCCTATTTTTATTTACTTGAACGAAGGAGATACACATGGCAAAGGGAATTACAAAGACACAGCTCGTCCGCCTTCTCGCGGAAAAGCTCGAGCTCACCAACAAGCAGACCGCAGCTTTCCTCGAGCTTCTCGCTGAGACCGCTGTCAAGGAGACCAAGAAGTCTGGCGAGTTCACGATCCCCGGCATCGGCAAGCTCGTTAAGGCAGAGCGTAAGGCTCGCATCGGTCGCAATCCGCAGACCGGCGAGGCCATCAAGATCAAGGCCAAGACCGTGGTGAAGTTCCGCGTGGCCAAGGTTGCCAAGGACACGATCGCTCCGCCAAAGAAGTAACGAAGGCCTCGTTCGCGAGCGCCTGATTGTTTTCGGGTCTTGTGGAGGCTGGTGAGAAGGGGCCGGAGAATCGACGCACACCGCGTCGGCTCTCCGGCCCCTTCAATCGTTCTCAGCTCCTACCCAGCGACGGCGGTCGCTTCCTGCACCGCGCGTGGAAGAAACGCTCGCATCACCAGCGCCAGCCCCGCCGAAATGATCAGCCCCTGGCGAAGCGGTTGCGCATTGAAGCTCCATCCGAAGATCGCGAGCACAAGGAACATCGCGAGGAAGTAAATCTCTCCCAGCATTGCCTGTATCCAGTGCGGGCGTGCTCCGGCTGCTGCGATCTGCGGCTTCGTCGCAGGAAGAAAGCGTGGCACGGCCTTCTTGTAGTCGAGATACGCTTGTCCGAAGCGCGCGGCCAGGAATGGCTCCTCCGCCAGCGCCAGACGCACCTGGAAGACCCACAGCAACACCACGCTGAACACCGCACCACTGGGTGGCATCAGGAGTGTGACGCCCAGCGTATGCAGCAGCGTGCCCAGGTACAGAGGGTTGCGGGTCCGCCGATATGGCCCGTCCGCCAGCATTGCTTCACCATGCATGCTTGGCGACTTCACAATACTTGACCCCACGTACGCCGATCCCCACACCCGCAGCCACGCGCCCAGGCCCGTCAGCAGTAGCGCGATCACCAGCAGTGTGACCGTCGCTGCGTCGAACGCAAGCCATCCCTGTTTGGTCAGCGAGGTCGAAATCACCAGCCATGTCGAGCTTGTCGTGAACCCGGGCACCCCCGTCAGCGAGCGCGCAAACAGCCACGGCGCTGTGAAGCCCAGAATGTAAATCAGCGCGTGGATCGCGAAGCGGAAGCGGTACTCGAAGTGTGTCGCCTGCATCAGAAACTATTCTCCACGCTGTTGGATTCGATCGGCTTGGGTGCGGATGCGACCAACCTGTCGACGACTTCAGGCTGAGCTTCATCCTTGTAGATCACGCCTGCCTTCATCACAAACGGGACATGCTGGAGGATGCGCACATCTTCAAGCGGATCGCCCTTCACCGCGATCACATCGGCCCACTTGCCTGGATCGATCGAACCGATCTTGTCGCTCCATCCCATGAGGTCTGCGGCGTTCAGCGTCGCCGTCTGCAGAGCGGCCAGCGGCTTCATCCCGAACTGGTTCACATAGACATCCAGTTCATGCGCGTTCAGACCATGCGGATACACCGCAGCATCCGTTCCGCAGGCCACCTTTACCCCCGCCTTGATGGCGCGAATCGCATTCTTCTTCTCGACCGCGCTCACGTCCTTCATCTTCTGGGCGTAGAACGGTGGAAGGTTCCCATACTGCTGCACCCAGTCGATGAGGTAGGCGGTGGGTACAAAGTATGTGCCATGCTTCAGCATCATCGCAATGCCCGCATCGTCCAAGTAGCTGCCATGCTCAATCGAATCCACACCAGCCTCCGACGCCCAAAGGATCGCCTGCGCTCCATGCGCGTGCGCCGCCACCTTGCGTCCGAGCCGGTGAGCATCGGCAACAATCGCCTGCATCTCCTCCAGCGTGTACTGCGACGCCTGCGGATCGTCACCCTTCGATAGCACTCCACCCGACGCGCCGATCTTGATCAGGTCTGCTCCGTACTTGATGTTGTTGCGAACCATGTGCTGCACGGCAGGAATTCCATCCGCCACTCCTTCGCCCTGCACGTGATACTGCTCCGGCAGCAGGTTCTCGTCCATGTGGCCGCCGGTAATACCCAGCGCCGGCCCGGAGACTTGCATGTGCGGCCCCGGTACATGGCCTGCGTTGATCTCGTCGCGTAGCGCCACATCGGTGAAGTCGTTCGCGCCCACATTGCGCACCGTGGTGAAGCCTGCCTCCAGGGTCGTCTTCGCATTCTCCACGCCGAGAATCGCTTCCTTGGCCGGCGTCATCGACAGCTCGAAGTAGGGATCGAAGTTGGTGGCCATGGTCAGGTGCGTGTGCACGTCGATGAGGCCGGGCATCAGCGTGTACGCCGTCAGGTCGACCACTCGATCGCCTGGTGCGGCAGGGGTCGCACTGGTGGCCGCGATCCCCACAATCTTGTCGCCGCTGATGATGATGGTCTCGTCCGGAGTCTCCTTGCCGGTATGGACATCGAGCACATGGCCGGCGCGCAGCAGCGTGCGTCCAGCGGCGGGTCGATACGTTGGTTGCGCAGACGACATGGAAGGGGCCATTGCAGCGGCCAGGCCAAGAACAGCGAGCGAAAGAAAGATACAGCGCATCATGAGCCTCTCAAAGTTAGAAGTGGAGGTGCGGGTCCCGGGGCCGAAGCCCAAACTCTCGATCAGTGCTACTAGCTAGCTCGCCGGCGTATCGCCCAGCGCCGTCAGGATTGCGTCGAAGTCCTCCACACCGGAGTATTCGATGATCACCCGACCTTTGCCCTTTTTGTCTTCGATCATGACCTTCAGGCCCAGCCGCCGCCGTAGCGTGTCTTGCGCCTCGCGGACGTTCGGATCTACCACCTCGGCTGGCTTTGCTTGCTTGACCTTCGACTCTGGATTCAGCAGCCCGTGTACATAATTCTCCGTCGCACGGACCGAAAGATGTAGCGCCAGGACTTTCTGGGTGGCCGCGAGAATAGCCTCCGGTGACTCCAGCGCCAGTAGTGCCCGAGCATGCCCGAAACTTAGCTCTCCAACCTCTACGTGACGCTGGACGGGTTCTGGTAACTTCAACAAACGAAGGAAGTTAGAGACGCTTGCGCGGTCTTTGCCGGTGCGCTCCGCCATCTGCTCTTGGGTCATGTGAAAGTCTCGGCTCAGCCTGAGGTACGCATGCGCCTGCTCCATCGGGTTCAGATCGGCGCGCTGCAGGTTCTCGACAATGGTCATCTCCATCGCCTGGAGATTCGACACCTCACGAACAATTGCGGGGATGGTCGTCTTGCCCGCTTTCTTGCTCGCCAGCAGGCGTCGCTCGCCGGTAATCAGCATGAAGCGCCCATCCTTGCGATGGTTCACTCCGTGCCGCACCACGATCGGCTGCACAACCCCGGACATCGTGATCGAGGCGGCCAGCTCCGCTAGCTTGGTCTCATCAAAATTTGTGCGCGTCTGGAACGGGTTGCGGTCGATTAATTCAACGTCGATCTCCAGTGGCGTGCCGGTAGATTCCGCCGCTGCCGCAATCGAGACGGGAACTGCAGGAGCCTGCCGCGACGGTAGCAGTGATTCCAATCCCTTACCCAGCGCACGCGGTTTACTGCCCTGCGCCTTGTTTGCTACGTGTTGATCAACTTGATTCGCCATGATGCTGTTCAATTCCTATTCTCAAAATAATTCCATTGTGAACATTCTGCCCTGGAGACACCATCTCAAGCGAAAAGCGCGGCATTACTTTCGAAACGGCCAAATGCCTTTAGACTCGCCGATGCTCTCGAGCACGGCGAAGCTCGGCTTCGGGCCCTGCTTCTTGGCAACTTTCACGCCGTTGCGCTCGAGTAATTCCAGTGCCAGGTTCCGGTAGGCTTCCGCCCCTCGCGACCGCGGATCATAGAGAGCGACGGGCTTGCCGTGGCTCGGAGCCTCCGCTAGGCGAATATTGCGAGGAATGGTCGTTTTGAACAGCTTGTCCTCGAAGAAGGTCTGCAGATTGTCTCGTACCTGCTGCGAGAGATTGGTGCGGTCGTCAAACATGGTAAGCAGGACACCTTCGATGGAAAGTTCCGGATTGAAGCTGGCCGATACACGATCGAGCGTGGCCATGAGCTCGGAGATCCCCTCCAGGGCAAAATACTCCGCCTGCATGGGAACCAGGAGGGTATCCGCGGCTACAAGGGAGTTCAGGGTGAGCAAATCCAAGGCCGGCGGGCAATCCAGGAAGATAAACCGATAGTCGTCGCGCGTCTGCTCCAAAGCCTCACGCAGCCGAGTTTCCCGCCTCTCCACCCCTACAAGCTCAACATTTGCGCCGATCATGTTCTTGGTGCCTGGGATCAGGGACAGATTTTCGACGTCCGTCGGGAGAATCACTTCACTGGCCGTGGCGTTTCCGAGTAACAGGTCATAGACCGACAACCTTGCCTCATCGCGCGAGAATCCGAGGCCCCCAGTGGTGTTCGCCTGGGGATCTACGTCTAGGAGTAGGACCTTCACCCCTTCCAGCGCGACGGCTGTCGCCAGGTTGATCGCAGTCGTGGTCTTCCCCACGCCACCCTTTTGGTTGACGATTGCAATCACCTTACTGCGGGTCGTAGGGCTCTGCGAGAGGGGCGGATTGGGCACTTCATTCTTTTGATCCATTGGCTGACGATCCCCAGCCTAGCAGACTCAGCAAGGGTATGTTCCACGTGGAACATGATCAAATAGTGTTCCACGTGGAACATCGGTTGAAATGCTGTGCAACACGCAGAGGTACCTGTGCGATAGCCGGCGTCTATCCCACCCGCTCAAATCTGACCCACCCCAACCCATCTGCGGGGATTCGAATGCTCTCCAGATCGTCCCCCAATTCCGTTGTCAATGCTACCAACCATCCGCCCACCTTTACCCTTCGCCGTGCTTCCACCATTGCCAGCTTCATGTTGTCCACCGCCCGAAGGGTCACCACATCAAACTGCCTGGCCTGCGCCCCCGCATTCACCCCGGATATCTCTGGCATCTCCTCTACTCGACCCGCCCAAACTTCCGTCGCCAGACCGAGGGTGCGTACCACCTCCCGTAGAAACGACGCCTTCTTCCCCTGAGACTCAGCCAGCGTCACGCGGACTGTTGGCAGCAGTAGTTGAATCGGAATTCCTGGAAATCCAGCACCTGAGCCAAAGTCCAGGAGCGTTGCGCCCTCTTCCACGCGAGGCTTCAATTGGATTCCTGCAAACAGGCTCTCCCCAAAATGCCTCCGCACGATCTCTTCTGGCTGCCGGATTGATGTGAGGTTCGTCCGCGCATTCCACTTCATCAGGAGATCAAGGTACGCTGAAAGTTGTCCATACAGCCCTTCCGGCGCGTCTGGACCCACGTACGGCTCAATCAGCTTAGCAATTCGTTCTTCAGATAGGGTCCGCAAAAGGTTATCTCGCCGTGCTTTCCATTTGCACCGGGTCTCTCAGTTCCGAGATTCGCTGCGCTTCTTCAACAAGACGCCTAAAGATTGCCCGACTGGCCGCGCTGATCTCAAAGCTCCGCTCTGGATGCCACTGCACCCCCAGCACAAACTGCCTGGGTCTCTGATGTTCCACGTGGAACACTGAATCATCCCCATCCATCTCGACGGCTTCGATCACTCCGTCGTCTGGGCAGCGTGCGACAATCCGCAGTCCTACGCCCGGCGACGCCACAGACTGGTGGTGGCTCGTATTGACCGGCAACCTCAGATACCCATCCAACTCGGGCGCTTCCTGCTCTGTCAGTAGTGACCCGAGAAGGCTGTCTTTGGCGATGATTGCCGTATGCGCGATCGCGACCTTGCTTCCGGCCTCGTGATTGACGGGAAGAGGCGTAAGGTCTTGCACCAGCGACCCACCACGCCACACGTTCAACGACTGCACTCCAAAGCAGATCCCCAGGACGGGCTTTCCATATTTCTCAGCGTGATCCAGCAGCAGATAATCCATCGCTTCGCGCGCCCCGTCCGCTGGTGCTGTCGCCGGATCGCGCTCAGCTCCATACAAGGACGGATCCACGTCCGCTGGACTTCCTGGCAGAAGCACGCCGTCGCAGGAGGCTACGAGGGCCCGCAACTCATTCACCGGCAGACCCAAATCAAGCGCAACAGGCTCTCCGTCCGACCGCTTGACCGCCGTGGCATAGCTGGGCCAGGAGCGCTGGTTATACGGAAGATCTGCGGAAGTGGGCACTGGGATCGCAATGCGTGGCGTCATATCGTCCTGCGAACAGGGTATCAACGATTTCAGCGCACACGGCATATACATCCCAGTAGTTAATCAAGTAGGGTAACAATATACTTGACGCACAAGATGATCGGAGGCTCTAGATGAGACTCCGTGACAGGGCAGCGCTATTGGTTTTTGCACTCATCATCTGTGCAATTGCCACGCTCGCAACTCGACGTGACGAAATTTATGTTTCCGGGGGAGTAGACAACGTCGGTAACTTCCGTACAGAACTCCGTGAGGTGCTGTGGAGTTCTGTCAAAGACATCGTAGTATCGCGCCCATCCCCAAATGTAAAGGTGGCCTTGATAAGCAGCCGCAGATTCCAGATCGGCTGCGGAAAGGACCTCAGCCCTTCCATTGCTGTCAGCTTTAGGGCCAACGACCAATTCAGTGCCCTTTTCTGCTGGGTCGTAGAGAATGAAATTGTCAGGCATATCATCTTTGAACAGGCGAACGTGCACCGCTTCTCTCATAAGGCGAGTAGGAGTAGTACCACCATTACTCCAAACAAAGTTAACTTTATAGAGGTTGCCGACCCGAGAAATATTGAACTTTCCAACATACAAAAAGGCTCTTTGGGTGGAAAGCAACGCATTTTTAGCCAGAGTGTTTCCGTCGTTGACAGCGTCAATCTGGCCTTGCATCTTGATCTTCGTTTGTTCCAAAGCCCTGTCACTTCCATCCAATGCTTTCTTGGTGAGTTCGTTCGTATGCCGCATCTGAGCGAGCTGTCCGTCATAGATGAAAGCAGCGCAAATGCCTACAACAATCAGAATGAGAGCCAGCACAACGTTGGCGAGGTCAATAAACTTGGCTCCGCGAAACTTACGGGAAACCCACTCAGCAATGGCTCTCGCTTCGCGATCAGCTTCATCCTCGGGGTGGTGATGATCGTTTGCAGTTTCGGATGCTTTTGTATGGTCGCCTGTGGCTTCGAGATACGCAGACCAGCGCTGGCCGTCTGGGGGGCCTTGGGTGGCTTTGGATTCTTTGTAGCGGCTGTCCTTATCATTCATGCAGGAGTTACTCTGAGCGCAGGGAGACGATTATGAAACACGAATACCACGAAGGTCCGGAAGCGGCAGAACGGTTCGAGAAACTGGCAACACAGTTGTTTCGAATCCCTAAGTCTACTCCTGCAAAATCCGAG
>Ga0302319_10026146_pt1 | contig 10297 bp, 5 predicted proteins | sample Bog_T0_2_FD_203319 | JGI IMG/M metagenome (GOLD analysis project Ga0302319, IMG submission 203319) | Peat permafrost microbial communities from Stordalen Mire near Abisko, Sweden - Bog_T0_2 | ecosystem: Environmental > Terrestrial > Soil > Wetlands > Peat | place: Sweden: Abisko, Stordalen Mire...
TCTCCGCCGCCAAGCTCTCCGACCGCTACCTCACCGGCCGTTTCCTGCCGGACAAGGCCATCGACGTAATGGACGAGGCCGGCGCCCGCGCCCGCATCGGCTCGATGACGCGCCCGCCCGACGTAAAACAAATCGAGGTCGAAATCGAGGCCATCCGCGCCGAGAAGGAAGGCACCATCAAAGCCCAGGACTTCGAGAAAGCCGCCGCCCTTCGCGACTCTGAGAAGCAGGCCAAGGACAAACTCGAACGCATCCTTGCCGAATGGCGCGAGTCCCGCGAGGAAAAGGAAGTCGTTGTTACCGACGACGACATCATGCACGTCGTCTCGAAATGGACGGGCGTCCCTCTCCAGCGCATGGAGCAGAAGGAGACCCAGAAGCTCCTGATGATGGAGAACGATCTCAAGGGCAAGGTCATCGGCCAGGACGAAGCCGTCACGGCGATCTCCAAGGCCCTCCGCCGCTCCCGCGCCGATCTCAAGGACCCGCGCCGGCCCATCGGCTCGTTCATCTTTCTCGGACCCACCGGCGTCGGCAAGAGCTTCCTCGCCCAGACCCTCGCCGAATTCATGTTCGGCGACCGCGATGCCCTCATCCAGATCGACATGTCCGAGTACATGGAGAAGTTCACCGCCTCCCGCCTCATCGGCTCGCCTCCCGGGTACGTCGGTTACGAAGAGGGCGGCCAGCTTTCCGAGGCCGTCCGCCGCCGCCCGTACGCCGTCGTGCTTTTCGATGAAATCGAGAAAGCCCACCCGGATGTCATGCACCTGCTCCTCCAGATCCTTGAAGAGGGCAAGGTCACTGATTCGCTCGGCCGCAAGATCGATTTCCGCAATACGATCATTATCATGACCTCGAACGTCGGGGCCGAGCTGATCAAGAAGCAGACGAGCCTCGGCTTCGGCGCAGCCTCCCGCGACGAGGAAAATTACGATATCATGCGCGACAAGATTCTCGAGGAATCCAAACGCATCTTTAAGCCTGAGTTCATCAACCGCCTCGACGATCTCATCGTATTCCACACCCTCACCAAGCCCGACCTGCTGAAGATCGTCGACCTCGAGGTGGCCAAAGTCACCAAGCGCGTCCGCGCCAAGCGCATCGAGATCGCCCTCGATCAGGCCGCCCACGACTTCCTTATCGAGAAAGGCTACGACCCCACCTACGGCGCGCGGCCGATGCGCCGCGCGGTTGAGCGCTTCCTCGAGGACCCGCTGGCCGAGGAAATCCTGCGCGGCCACATTAAGGAAGGCGACCTGATCACCATCAGCGCCGAGAAGACCAAGCTCACCTTCAAAGTGCCCGAAACCGCCCAACCCGCCAGCGCGAGCTAAGGCGGAGAGGCCCTAAAAGACCTATTGGCCGTATAAGGCCCATCGCCTTTTATCAAGTGAGCGCCGCTATCCGCCTCCCTCGTCTGTTGCGCAAGCGATTGCTCGACGTGCCTCTGGGTTTCGCCCTCATGCGCGACCGCCGCGTGCCGCTGAAATCGAAAGCGCTCGCCGTTTTGCTCGGCCTCGCCCTCACCGGCCTTGTCGAGTTTCTCGAGATTCCCCTCGAAGGCGTACTGGCAATGCTCCTCCCGATCCTGGGCGCCGTGGGCGACATCGTTGTCGATGGGGCTGAAATGGTCGCCGGTCCGCTCCTTCTCTCAGGCGTGTTGCTCCCCTTCATCGCACCGAGGCATATCGTCGAGCAAATCCACTCCGAGCGTTCCACCGGCGCCCCAAAGTCTCCGATCATCGACATTTAAACCGGTTTGCGTTTGCATGACCGTGGCGCATGCATAAGCCAACCGATCCCCCTCCTCTCAAGCCGGCTCTTTCCTTCTGGCATCTTCCGATCCTGGCGGGCTTGGTCGCGTTGCTTGTGCTGGCGGGCGTTGGCGTATGGTTGATTGACCGGGTCACCAACGCGCCCTTGACGCACACCATCACCGAAGAATTCAAGGAATACGTCCCCACCGTCGGCGGCGCCGATGGCGTCCTGGAGACCGCGACATCGAGTGTTCCCGAGACCTTTACGCGAAGCGATTCCGCCTGGCTCTTCAACATCATCCCGCTTGGCACCACCGTATCGGAAATCCGCGTCCCGGCCGCTTACCATTACCACATCCAGCTTTTCGACGCCTGGAAACTGATGACCCGCGGCCAGGTGTGCATCGTCATGGCCCCTCAATTCAGGCCCAGCCTTCCCCCGGCAATCGTGACCGATCAAATGGAGAAAAGCACTTCCGGCGGCTGGCTCCGATTCAACGGACAAGAGAATCTCGACACCCTCGAACGCGACATCACCGAAGAACTCGACCGCAGGGCCGACGACAAGACCCATCGCGATTACGTCCGCGAAGCCTGCCGCCATTCCGTTGCCCAGTTCGTCAAAGTCTGGCTGATGAAGGAAGACTCCTGGCGCGAAGACCGCTTCCACCAGATCGTCGTCCTCTTCCCCGACGAATCGCCAGCCGGCGACGCCAGCGCCCGCCACGATCGCCCGACCATCACACTCGAAAACCTGTCCAACCAATAGCCGATTCTTGAATTCGATCGCGGGTTAAAATTTCTTTCGAGAGCTTGAGCCAGACTCAATCAAACGTCAGATTAACCGATTATCGATAACCCGCTCAAAGTCCCGGCTGTCGAAGGTTCGCGCACCGAGGTGGAAAAGGTGCTGCAAGAAAGCGAATTGCGATTTCGAACCTTGATCGAGCAGGCGCCGGTTGCAATCGGCGTTTCGCGCGATGGCATCGGCATGTACGCAAATCCGAAATTTCTCCAAATCTTCGGCCTGCAAAGTTTCGAGCATTACATCGGCCGGCCATTGCTCGAATTCTATGCCCCGCAATGCCATGAGGAGATCAAGGAGCGCATCCGGCGCCGGTCTCTCGGACTCCCGGCGCCCAATGAATACGAATCCACCGGCTTGCGCGCCGACGGCTCGATATTTCCCATGCATGTCTCAATTACCCAGGTCGAGCTTTCCGACGGCATGGCAAACATGGGTTTCATTACAGACATCAGCGAACACAAATGCGTGACCGAAGCGTTGGAAAAATCCAACTCGTTGTTGAACGCCACCCTGGAATGCACGGCGGACGGTATCCTCGTGATCGACGCCCAACGCAATGTTGCGAGCTTCAATCAGAAATTCCTCGAGATGTGGCGGATTCCACCCGCCGTGGCGGCCAGGCAGGACGATAACGAACTGCTCCAGTTCGCCTTCGATCAACTGGTGGATCCGGACGCATTCCTGGCCAAAGTCGAGGATTTGTACCGCAATCCGCACGACTGTTGCTGGGACGAGTTGCAACTCCTGGATGGACGCTGCTTCGAGCGCTATTCCCAACCGCAGCGCCTGGGCGCCGCCATCACGGGCCGGGTGTGGAGTTTTCGCGATGTCACCGAGCGCAGGCGCGCCGAGGCAACCTTGATCGAGGCCAATGAGCGCATCCTTCATCTCAACAACGTCCTGCGCTCGATTCAGGAGGTCGATAATTTGCTCGACCGGGAAAAGGATCCCCGCAAGCTCCTGACCGCCGTCTGCCAAAACCTCGTCAAAACCCGCGGCTATGTGACCGTGTGGGTGGGAGAGCCGGATCCGGAATCAAAGCATGTGGTGCCGCTCGCACATTCCGGCGCCGGAATGGATTTTCTCGAACACGCGCCAATCACCTGGGACGACAGCCCCTTGGGCCAGGGCCCGACAGGCACCGCCATTCGCGAACGCCGGCCGGTGGTTTTCGACGACATTGCGCACGACCCCCGTTTTGCGCCGTGGCGGGATGCCGTCGTCGCTGGCGGCTGCGCTTCAGTCGCCTCCATTCCCATCATTCACTATGGACGGCTCTATGGAGTGCTGACCATCAAGGCGGATCGATCGAACGCTTTTGACGAGGAGGAGATCGTTCTCCTGAGCGGTCTGGTCGCGGACGTGGCCCGCACTTTGCACAACATTGGCGAGGAAGCCGCTCACCGGAAGGTCGAAGAGGCCCGCGCGCTGCTGGCGACAGCCGTCGATCAGTCCGGCGAGGCCATCGTCATCACCGACACCCGCGGCACGATCCTTTACGTCAACCCGGCGTTCGAGAAAAGCACCGGCTACACCAGCGCCGAGGCCCTCGGCCAGAATCCCCGCATCCTCCGGAGCGGCACGCAGGATGCGGAGTTTTACCGCGGGATGTGGGAGACGTTAAGCAGGGGCGAAGTCTGGAACGGCCATTTTTTCAATCGGCGCAAGGATGGCACGCTCCTCGAGGAAGACGCCACCATATCCCCGGTGCGCGACGCCACGGGCGCCATCGTCAACTACGTGGCCGTCAAACGAGACGTGACGCGCGAGGTGCAACTCGAGGCTCAATTCCGCCAGTCTCAGAAGATGGATGGCATCGGCCAGCTCGCCGGCGGCGTGGCGCACGATTTCAACAATATCCTCGCCGCCATCCTCATGCAGACCGAATTGGTCGCAACCACCGAGGGGCTTCCCGGCAAGGTCCGCGAGGGCCTGCGCGAAATCGCCGAATACACCGAGCGCGCTGCCAGTCTTACCCGGCAGTTGCTCCTCTTCAGCCGCCGCCAGGTCATGCAGCCGCGGGATCTGGATTTGAATGAACTCGTCACCAGCCTCACCCAGATGCTCCAGCGCATTATCGGCGAGGACGTGCGGCTTCAATTGAACCTCCACCCCAAGGCGCTGATGACCCATGCCGATCCGGGAATGCTCGACCAGGTCCTGCTCAACCTCGTCGTCAACGCCCGCGACGCCATGCCCGGAGGCGGCCGGCTCTTCATTGAAACCAGCGAAAGGATTTTTTCGCCCGAGGAAGCCGCGTCAATCCCGGACGTCTCGCCCGGACGCAAAGTCTGCCTGCGGGCCACCGACACCGGCGCCGGCATCGCGCCGGATAGCATCGGCCATATATTCGAGCCGTTTTTCACCACCAAAGAGATTGGCAAAGGCACCGGGCTCGGACTGGCCACCGTGTTTGGAATTGTCAAACAGCACGGCGGCTCGCTCGCCGTCGAAAGCGAACTCGGGCGCGGCGCGACGTTTCAGATTTTTCTCCCCGCCACCGGAAAGACCCGCGCATTGCCGGATGAACCCTCGGCAAAACCCGCACCGCGCGGCGGCACGGAAACCGTGCTTCTTGTCGAAGATGAGGACGCCGTGCGCTTATTGACGCGCGTCTTGCTCGAGCGGGCCGGTTATAAAGTTCTGGAAGCCACCGACGGCGTCCAGGCCATGCGCCTCTGGGAGCAACATCACGAGTCGATCCGTTTATTGCTGACCGACATGGTGATGCCCGAAGGGGTGAGCGGCCGGGAACTGGCGCTATGCCTGCAAGGACTCAAGCCCAGCCTGCGCGTCATTTTCTTCAGCGGCTACAGCGCAGAGATCGCCGGACGCCAACTGGCCTTGAAACACGGCCAAAACTTCATGCCAAAACCATTCTCGACCCAGCAACTCCTGGAAATCGTCCGCCGGAGCCTGGATGACTGATCTTCTTACACGCCCCTGGGGCGGTTTAAGTTTTAATGTAGCCATTCGGTTGCGGCGTCCACCCCCGCCTGGGCCACCGGCCGGGCTACAACGCAAGCATGATACGATAGGTTTCTCTCCGCGCGCGGCAGCCCTGGGCCGGTGGCCCAGGCGAGGGAAGACGCCGCTTCATAAATGGCCACAGTGTTCGTTAAATGGCTCTAAGAATCGCAATCTGGTTGCGTTTTTTCAATGCCGAGAACGGAATGACCACCTCCGGACCTTCCTTCTTTTCGCCGTTAACCACCACCTCCGTTCGGTCGCCTTTTCCCGACACGGTGATATCTATCTTGTTGCCGCGCACCACGATGTTCTTCACGGAGAACTCCTCTTGAACGGGCGACGGTGAAATAATCACACCGCGCTCATCCACTTCGAACCCAATGATCGCCCGGAAGAAGACCGAGTACCAGGCCAGGGCGCCAAAGGGTTGTTTTCCACCCGGATTGTCCGGAGTGAATCCTTCGTTTTCCGCGTCGTAAGTAAACCCTTCGGGAATCGTATATCGCTGCCAGAACCAGGTCACATCCTCGGACCATTTCCATAACTCGCGGCTGCGTCCCGCGCGTTTCATGATATTGCGGTAAAACGCCTCCGCCCAGCTTGGATAATAGGCAAGGAATTGGTTGCCGTCGCCCGGGTAAATGGAATCCCAGGTGGGGAACATGCCGCCAATGCCGTGAGGCCGGGTAAAGTTATCCCGCATGAAATCGGCGATTCGCCCCTCGCGATTGCCGACCAGGTCGGCCGCGAATGGCGTCAGCCATTGAACGGCGAAATTGGGATAGTGCAGCCGTTTTGAAAAATCGATGCTCGAGATGGAATCGATGAAATAGCCCTTTTCCTCATCGAAAAAGTACTGGCAAAAGCTTTCGCGGCAACGTTTGGCTGCCGCGTCGCATAGCGAGGCGAACCGGGCATGGTCCTTGCCGGGCTCCACCTCATCGAGCTTCGTCGACAGATAGCGCATGCACATGACACTTTGGTAATAGTAACTAACGCCGCAGGAACTGATGTCGTGGCCATCCTGCTCGGCTGGGAAATCCGGCATGCCTCCGCCTTCGATCAAGCCGGTGCCGCGCACTTCCTTCTCGAGGCAATGTTCGATGACCGCCCGGGCCACCCTATGGCACTCGCGCAACGTGGCGATATCTCCCGTGTAGCAATAGTAATTGTAGAGAGCGACGACGAAGACGCATTGGGAGCTAAAGGGCAACCCGTGGAAGGGAACAAATTGCGCCGTTACACTGCAAGGGATGCCGCGTTCCTCATCGTACAGGCGGTTAAAGAACAAAAGCATGTCGCGCAGTGACGCGGCGTCATTGGCGTAAAGGAACCCACTAACGTCGAGCAGCAGATCGAGCCAAACCCAATAGTGGTTTCCGGCCCGAAAGGCGCCGGGGACATCCTTTACCTCCATCGAATCGATCACGGACGGGATATCGGAGAGGCACGATTGGGCGGTCTTGGACGAAGGGATACTGATCCCCGGGGAACTGGCGATGCGGCTGTCCCGCGACGCGAATAATTGTTCGCATTCCTGCCGGACACCTTGTTTCAGTTCCTTTGCCCGGTTTGTCATATCCTGGGCGGACGGACTGAAGACGAGAAAGATCGAGGCATCGTCCTCGAACGGTTCCGAATAAACATAGTACTTCGAACCGCCATGAACGGACAGCATGGATAGAGCAAGGTTCGAGGCGAGGCCGATATGGGTTTCCCCGTAAGCGGAATCCGAAGTGGGAAAATGATTTCGGACGACATCCTTCGTTTTGTCTTTGATCTGCTGCCGGCATTCCTCCTCGGGGACGGAGTCGATGGCGACAGTGGAGAGCCCCTCGATCCCCTCGTTCTTTTCCCAAGGACTCCATTTGCGGTGCCGGGTCTCGACATGGCAGCCTCCATGAAAGATCAGCTTGAGCGAGAGCTTCTTGTTCCCGGGATTGGAGAGGATCGCAACCCGCTGGATCAACGCGTCGTTGACCACGAGCAATTCATGCCGAAAGTGCACATCCGCCACCGTGCATTCGCTGACGTAGCCGAAGGGATATAAGTGCGTATTGTTAAACTCCGGATAATACGAAGTTCCATCGATCACTACGCAAAGCCGAAAAACCTTTGTCCATGCGGAGACCGGACTGCCCGACTTGAACATATTGGAGCCCGCCATCTCCTGGCGGCCGAAATATACAATCTGCCCGATCCCCCCATGCCGCAGAATTGATACGCTGGTTCGCCCTCCGGTGAACCAGGCTTGGTCGAGGGCGAAACCGGTCTTGATAAAAGGCACATTCTGCCTGAATAGCAGGGAATCCAATTTTGGATGGGACAGTTTCATCGTTAGTGTGAAGGGAAGGGTTTAACTAATTCGTTTTACCAAGTTCTCTCCCGTCATTTCCGCCGGCTGCGGCTGGCCCAGCAGGGATAATAGCGTCGGCGCGACATCGGCCAGGATGCCGGGCTTTACCGTGAAATTCGCGGAGTCGTCCGCGACATAGATGAAGTGCACCAGGTTAGTCGTGTGCGCCGTATTCGGGCTGCCGTCCGGGTTCCGCATCAGCTCGCAATTGCCGTGGTCCGCCGTGATCAGCAGCTTACCTCCCAGGCTGAGCGTCCGCTCGACCACCTGGCGCACCGCGTCGTCGATTACCTCGACTGCTTTGATCGCCGCCTCGACTACGCCGGTATGTCCCACCATGTCCGGATTCGCAAAATTCAGGATCACCATGTCGTAATTCGGCAGCAGCTCGACCACCTTTCGCGTCACCTCCGGCGCGCTCATCTGCGGCTTGAAATCGTAAGTGGGCACATCCTTGGGCGATTGGATGATCTCGCGGTCCTCCCCCGGGTATTGCTTCTCGACTCCTCCGTTGAAGAAGTAAGTCACGTGCGGGTACTTCTCTGTCTCGGCGATCCGCAATTGTTTCAGCCCGGCGTCGCTCACGACCTCGCCGAGGATATGCGTCAGCGTCTGTTGCGTAAACACGATGGGGCAATCGTAAGTCGCGTCATACTCCGTCAGCGTCACATAGTGGATCTTCGGCGTAACTTCCCGGTCGAATCCGTTGAAGTCCGCCCTCAAGAACGCCAGCGACAACTGCCGCGCGCGATCCGCGCGGAAATTGAAGAACAGCACCACGTCCCCGTCCCGTATCCGCTGCTCATTCACGTGCCCGAACACCAATGGCTTCAGGAACTCATCGGTCTCATCCGCCGCGTACCGCGCCTTCACCGCTTCCGCGGGCGTCGTCCCGGGCGCCTCGCCGCGGCCCAGCACAATGGCGTCCCAAGCCAGTTTGTTCCGCTCCCAGCGCTTGTCGCGGTCCATGGCGAAATACCGGCCCACGACCGTCGCGATGACCGCCCCGCTCTTCGCCAGACCCTTTGACGCCGTCTCCAGGTAAGCCGCGCCGCCCGTCGGCGAGGTATCGCGCCCGTCGGTGATCGCATGGACCATGATGTCCTTCACGCCCGCCTGCCCGGCCGCGTTCGCCAGGGCGATCAGGTGCTCGATGTGGCTGTGCACTCCGCCATCCGAGAGCAGCCCAAGCAGGTGCAGCCGGTGGCCGTTCGCCTGTGCAAACGCTTGCCGCAGCACCGCGTTCTTTTCCAGTTCGCCATCCAGGACCGCCTTGTTGATGCGCGTCAGGTCCTGGTAAACGATCCTGCCTGCGCCCAGGTTCAGGTGGCCGACCTCGCTGTTGCCCATCTGCCCGGGCGGCAGCCCGACGTCCATCCCGCTCGCGCTCAGCGTCGCGCGGGGATACTTCGCGTACAATTGATCGTGAAACGGCGTTTTCGCCAGCAGGGTCGCGTCGCCATTGGCTTCCGCGCGCGCGCGTCCGTCGGGGTTGATCCCCCATCCGTCGCGGATGATGAGAACTACAGGTTTATGTGGTGTCGGCATAAGGTGAAAATTCGAAATTCGAAATTCGAAGGGAATGAAATCCGAAAATGAATCGTCCCGCAACTGCGGGACCAAATAATTCAGATTTCGAATTTCGAATTTCGAATTTTCTCACGTCTTCCCTTCCTCGCTCGGCGGCTCTTCATCCGTCCCGTCGTCTTCCTCGAGTATCTCCTCCTCGATTCCGCGTTGCATTCGCAGAGACAGGAACGGGCGCAGAAAGCCGTAGAGCAGATAAGACAAAAAGAGCACGGCCGGCATCCAGAAATAATTCAACAGGGTAAAGCCCAGGATCAGCACGATCGCGATAAATCGCGGGATCGAGCGGGTCGTCCGCCAGTTGAGGCCCTTGAAGCTCGGGTACTGGAAATGGCTGAACATCATGAACGAAAGGAAAATCAGCAGCGCCGGCAACACCCATTTCCAGCGCCCCAGTTGCCGCTCACTCTCCGCCAGCCAAAGCATGAAGAGCGTCAGCGACGCCGTCAGCCCCGCCGCCGCCGGGATGGGGAATCCGCGAAATTCCTTGGATGCCGCACTCGGGTTAATGGCCGCGATGCAATTGAATCGCGCGAGCCTCAACGCGCCGCACAGCAGGTAGAGGCAGGCGACGATCCACCCCAGCGTCCTGAACTCGATGAGCACCACCTTGTACACCATCAACGCCGGCGCCACCCCGAACGATACGATGTCCGCCAGCGAATCGAATTCCCGCCCAAACGCGCTCTCGTGCCCCCCGAAGCGCGCCAGCCGCCCGTCCAGCGCGTCGCAGATGCACGCGATCAGGATGAACAGGATCGCCAGTTGAAAATGCGACGCCGCCTGCCCCGGGTCCGAGGTTTGCAGCAGCGCGCC
>Ga0302319_10026148_pt1 | contig 10297 bp, 9 predicted proteins | sample Bog_T0_2_FD_203319 | JGI IMG/M metagenome (GOLD analysis project Ga0302319, IMG submission 203319) | Peat permafrost microbial communities from Stordalen Mire near Abisko, Sweden - Bog_T0_2 | ecosystem: Environmental > Terrestrial > Soil > Wetlands > Peat | place: Sweden: Abisko, Stordalen Mire...
TTCATGTTTCTGCGTTGCTCGATTTGCGACTTGAGGAGGGTGATCCTGTCGAGGCTGTCTTGAAGCTTCTGGGCCAAGGCCGCCAAATCCGCATCCGAGGGGGCAGCCGGCAAGGCGGGCTTACCGGCCGCGGACTTCAATGTATCTAGTTCGGTTTTCAACCTCTCGAGCTCATGGTGGGCCGCCGCCAGGCCCTGTTCACCTGGATCCGGAAGCGCCCCGAAATTGGCGGCGTGGCGGGCCGTCAGGGCGGAGATTTCGCTAAGTTCCGCCATCGCCGCAGAATATTCGTCGTCCGTCGGCGGGAGAATTTGCGTCGCACGGTTCAGCGGCAAATCGTCTGGAAAACCCAGCGACGACGTTGACAGCCAAATTCCTATCGCAAACACGCCCGCGCGCCGGCGAAAGGCAAGGGACCGGCGCCCCCGAATTGCTGAGCGACTACTGGTCATTGGATTGGCCGACCAAATAGTCGATGTTCCCCGCCCGACCGCGCGCCTCTTGAATTAGCGTGCGAAGGTTTTCGGCCAACGGACCGCACAGCGAGCAAATCGCAGGTTTCGGCGGCGGAGGCGGCGGGGGCGGTTTAGGTTTCGACAGCGGATGCAAGAGCATGAAACCCGCCGACAAAGCGAATACAATGTCAGCCAGGACGATGTATGCCCTCAAGCCGTGGGCGCCTGATCTTTGCCGACGCATTTTCAACCGCCCGGTAGATAGGGTTTGATAGAATCATCGACACGCAGGGGAAATGTCACCCGCCCGACCGTCGAAGAAGGGCCTAGCTGCGCAAAAATGCGCTTCTGCAATTTGTCGTAGGCGCCATTGGTCCAACCGGACGGGCGGACAACGATGGCCACGAAGCCGGTCTTGATGATTTGATTCATCAGCTTTTGCCACTCCGCCTCATGCGGACTGTCGGAAATTCGCCAAGCGCCCGGATAGACCGTCGCATAGCCCTGAAAGCACTCCAGGAGCACATAGGGTCCCTGGTACTCGCCGCGTAATTCTTCGGGCCTGTCGGGAGGTTGCGGAGCAAGGGTCGGCGTAGGCGTCGGCGGAAGGCGGTTCAACTCATCACTCAAGACTTTTTCCGCCGCCTCCGCATCTGCAAATTGCGTGGAGACCAAGGTGCCCTTTCGATATCTTTTGGTTTCTTCGCCGAGCGTCTTTACGGCTCTTGTGGTAATAGAATAATCGATTTTGCGGGCCAAATTCCGCTGCTCGTCAAGCAACCTCTGCGCCGATTGGACGGCGGAGCGAAGTTCGTCGGCCTTGGAATTGTCTATCGGCTGATAGTTTGCCGCCGCGGCGGCGGTCGTGGCAGCGGCGGCCTCGGTTGCCGCAGTCTCCACTTCCGCCAGCGCAAAGAGGCCGACGACCGCAGCAAGCAAACAAAAAAACAGCGAAAGCGCCAACAGATCGACGCCAAAACCGTCGGCGTTACGGCGCGGCCTTACCATCGCCGGGCCCCCCTTTGGTCTGCAAGCCCGCCATCGCGCGCTCCAATGCAGCCTCCAATTCCGCCGACCTCGCCAGATCGCCGCCGAATGAGGCCGCGCTGATCTTTGACGTTGCCTCGATAGCGCCTCCCGCGGACCGCGCCGTATCCTGCATGGATTCGACCGCCGCTATTACGCGGGGAAGCATTGATGCGAAATGCCGACTGGTCTCCTGCAGGACAAGAAGCCCTTGTTCGAATTGCTCGCGCTCTGCCTGAAGCGGCTGCCGCGAGTCTTGTGGGGCCGCTAATTCGGCGGGAGCGTCCGAAACCACGATGTTGCGCGGCTGCCGCAATGCCGCGCTGACGCCTTTGACCAAATCACGGTTCCTCGCGGCGAGAGCGGAGTGCAAGGCTTGCATCAATTTGTTGTGCGCGCGGTCACGGGTGCGGGGAATGTCGTTGACTGCCGCCTCCAACCGTTTCTGAAGAAGTTGGTTCTTCTGAATATCCTCTCCCATGTTGAGCAACAACGTGGCGGCGGCATTTTGCTCCTGGAGGGAACGTGTCAAAGCCTCGCAACAATCACGCATGGCGCTTCTCATCGCGTCGGCTTGGGTTGAAACCCGCGGCAGCAAGTCGATGACGAGCCGCCCAGTTTCCTCCAGTGTTCTCAGCGCGCGCTCGACGCCCGCCGGCTCATTGTCGGCCGGCGCTTCCGTAAGACACAGGCGCTGCAGCAGCGCATTGCCAAAGTACTCGATTTTGGCGCTGACGGCTTCGTCCGACTTCCGAGCCAAGCTCGCGAGCGCAAAAAGCAGAATGGTAAGGGCGAGTCCCAGCAGGGTGTTATCGAAAGCAATGGCAATCGCCGTGGCGAAGCCTTTCGTTGAAGAATCTCCTTCGACTAGAAAATTTGCGTAAAGGCCGACACTTAGACCAAACACCGTGCCAAAAAAGCCCATGAGCGGCAGCACTTGCGTGACGTCTGTCGCCACGCGATATCCACTCTCGACTTCGGAAGCCTCGCGATCTTTCACGGCGCCGAGATATTGGCTAAGCGCCGTTCGGTCGCGGATCGAAAACGCATTTTTGATCTGACGCCACCTTGGCGGCGGTTTCCGTAGACTTGCAAGGTCATCCAGCGAACTGATTTTGCGGGAAAATAGGATATTTGACCAGAGTTGCGGCAATCTGGCCGCAATGGCAAGGACTCCAACGAAAAACGTAAACAAAAGAACCCATTGAACGAATCGACGATGGAACAAAAATTCGTAGGGCCACGTCCCCGGCGCTGCAAAATATCCCAAGGCTGCCGCCACTCCGTAGGTCAATAGAGCGGCGATTGGAAATGAAATTAAAGAAATCCATTTGCTTCTTGGAATGTTGTCATCGTATGTTACGTTATTCGACGCAATTGAGTTCTGGTCGAACATCGATAACTGATCATTTGATATAGACATGGTGTTTAGCCTTCGATTAACCTGAGAACGCAGCTACAGCTATCGCTATTCATTCTCAAAAATCGTTCACGATTATCGTTTCATAAATCGACTTTCACGCTATTAAGATCCCAGCGAGCCCAAGCCTTTGAGAAATCGTATTGCCCCAAAAACAATTGCTCCCCATGTAATAATATAGGTTCCACCCCCCGAAGACACGGCGTTCTGGTAGGAAATATACGTGAAGACGGAACCGCCGATGCAAAAAACCGCGCCGAGCAGCATTTCATTCAGCGCTCGTTCCCGGGCGACGTTTCTTATTCCGGATTTTTCCAGACGCGGCGGCAGCGCGACATGGCGGGCGCGCAACTCATTTTCGATGAGGGGCACCAATTCACTGGAAACCCTGTTGTTTCCTAACATCGAGCGTAGTTCATCAACGCTCTTGAACTCGAGAAGCATTTGGTCGTTAAGGCCCATGTCAACCTCCTTGGTTCTCTGTTGAGCTTGGGCTGCTAAAGGTTGGGCCGTTAGCGGCTCCGCTTGCGGTGGGACGGGTTCGACGAGTTTCGTAGCTCTGTCGATATAGGCAAGTGCACCGGCGCCGCCCCAAATCGCCGAAACCAGGGAATTGCCCAAGGTGGCGTCGCCGAGAACAAAAAATTGATCCGCCCGTCCGAGCTTTTGCCCCAGCGCTTTGCCTGAGGCGTCCAACAAATCGACGGACTCAGCGCTGGCGCACCACCGCTTCAGCGACCTCACCTTTGTTGAAGCCGGTATGAAACCGTGTTTGCCGTCCGCCGTCACGATTGAGGTCCACTTTGTTCCGTCCACAGAGTGGGTATTGACGAGGATCAGCGGCGCCCCAACAGGCAAGACCCGGATCACGGCGGAATTTTCGTCTGCCGCAGCGAAACATGAAGCGGGGATTTGAGCAATGACCGCTCCCGTTCCCGTATCGCTCCGACAGGGGGAGAACCCGGAGACCGGGATCGCATGCTGGTTCGGCGTCTCCTGGCGTCCCGCCGTGAACGACCGCCGCAAAGTCGTGAACAAAAAGTACATCATGGCCGCCGCCACGATGTTTACGCTGAGGCCAATCACGCTGCTGATGGCCCACTGCCCGCCTCGCAGAAGCGAGCTGTAGACCGGCGCCAAAATCAACCAATTGAGCGCATAAATAGCAGCTATCACGATGGCGGACCCCAGAGCTATCGCCGCAACCTCACCCCAACGGGTTGTGATCGCGTTCGGACCTTTTGCCCTTGAAACGAAGCTAGGCGCGCCGCCAAATGCGCCGCGCAGCGCGACGAACAGCGCCCACCCGAGCGCCATCCAAACGGCGCTGATCGTCAGTTGGACCGGCAGCAGCATAGTACGGCCGCCGACACTTATAGCCCAATGATACAGTCCGCCAAAAGCGTTGAATAAGCTTGCGCCAAAGGCCGCCCCAATTCGGACGAGGTGTGAGACCACATAAGCCGTGGCTTCGCGACGAGACGTCTCCGATGAGGCATTCGCGCTTTCCTGTTCCACCGACATGCCCGGATCTCCGAGGGCTTCAGCCGCTTCCGCCTCCTCGCGGTATAGCTAGACAAGGGATCGTGGGGACAGCCCGAACCTGATCGGAGTCCCTTCCTGATTTCTTCGGGCGACTCACCCCGAAGCATTTCCGGGTTCTCGGTCTGGTGCTTTCGGCTAGTATCATGCCGATGAAGACGGAGTCGGTCTCAGTTTCAGCCTTGACCGCCAGTGCGGAGATCTCCATCCTGCTACTGGAAGACCAAGGCCTCGTTCGCGCGGGCATGCGGGCGCTTATCCAGCTGTGCGAGCCCCGCGCCGCCATCCAGGAGGCAGGAGCATACGATGAGGCTATACGGTCGCTTGCCGCGTCAGCGATAGACATTGCGTTTCTCGATATTGATCTCAAAGACTCGCGCTCCGGCATCGACGTGTTGAAGCACATCCGTGCGAGCGAACTCGCCACCCGCGCGATCATGCTCTCGGCCCGCGCCGAAGAGTCCATAGTGCTCGATTGCATTCGCCAGGGGGCCAGCGGTTATATCCTTAAGGATATGGATAACGATGGCGTCTTCCGCCGAGCCCTCGATACGGTGTTCCAAGGAGGAGTTTTTCTTCCCGCCGGTATTTTGGGGCGCGGCGGTTTTTCCCCCCACCGCGTCATGTCTGGAGGCGCTGCCTCCCTGACAGAGATCGGCGTGAGGGGCCGAGCGCTGGAGGCCCTCTACTACATTTGTCAGGGGTTTTCCAACGCGGTCATCGCTCACAAGATGGGGGTGGCCGAGAGCACGTTGGCGAATGAATACAACTCCAAGCTGTTCAAACTGTTCCACGTCGCCAATCGCGCCAGCTTAATCGTTGAAGTCGCGCGACGGGGCATCATTCCGCCACCGCCAGATCGGCGGAATCCTTGAAACACAGCCGATGGATAGCGTCGATGATATCCCCCGGCGAAGCGGGCTTCTTGAGCAGTACCGCGTTGCTCCCAAACGCTTCGGAACCTACCGCGGCTGCTTCCCCTGTAAGAACTATTATCGGCAAGTCCGCGTCCCAACGGCTGACGAATATCCCGATCACATCGTTAGCGGTGCGACCACCCGGAAGCCGATAGTCGCTGATTACCAGATCGGGCCGGCGCTCCGTGAAAGGAAGCTCCCTCTCAAGTTCTTCGATCGAGGCGGCCTGTTCGACGAGAACTCCCAGTTCCATCAGAAGTGCTTTTGTCGCCACCCTCGTGATTTCATCGTCTTCGACGTGCCACACGAACAGCGAAGCCAGATCGGCCACGCGAGCGATTGACGTGCCAACTTCAGCTAGCAAGACCGGCGCTCCATCGTAACGTGGCAGTTCGAGTGAAAAGCGCGTCCCGCGCCCTTCTGCCGAATGCATGTCGAGACGATGTTCTGGGAGAACTGCAAAAATAGCGCTCACGATTGAGAGGCCGAGACCGAGACCTTTTTCGCGGTTATGCTCTGGGTTGTGCAACTGCACGAATGGCTTGAACACTTCGCCCCATTTGCTCTCTGGTATGCCGATGCCGTTGTCGATCACGTCGATGCGTACTCGATTCGGCAATGGAACGACTCCGACCAGCACGCATTGGCGCTCTCCCTTAGTCGGATCGGAATATTTGATGGCGTTGCTCGCAAGATTGGCGACCGCGCGTAGCAGCAGGTCGCGGTCGCTGAACGTCATCGAACGACCATCGCGGGGCATGCGCACGCGTACCTTGACGCCCTTGGCCTGAGCGATGACGCGCAGCGGCGCTATCGCCTCCACGACGAGGTCCTGCACCACAAACGGCGCAGGGATCGGCTTTATCAGGCCCGATTCCAACCTGGATATCTCCAAGACTGCTCGGAACGAGGAGCGCGCGATTTTGGCGGCACGACCCGTCAACTCGATTAGATTTGAAGCCATCACAAAATCGTCGCGGCCTAAAGCAAGCCTGGCGGATTCTGCGAGAAGGCTAACGGCCTGCGTCGGTTGGCTAAGATCATGGACAGCATCAGCCAGAAACTTGGACTTCTCCAGGTTGGCGCGCTCCGCAGAGGTTCTCAACTCCTCTTTCGCCGCGATGAGTGCGAGGGTCTTGTTCTCGATGTCGCGACGGGCCTCCACGAGCGTTTGGTTCGAACGATCCAGTTCCCGCTCGCGGTGGAATGCCGCGCGTGCGTCGCGTTCGAGCTGGCAGCATATTGCATACCCAACGATCATCGACGACGCGAGATATATCATTGAGGATACATAGTAGTAATTCACAAAAACCGGTAACGCCTGGTCCATCCGCTTTAACGAAAGCGCTTTTGTCTGGTCAATCGATGCAACGTCTCCTAAGTATAATTCGATTGCGCTTACCGGCAAAGCTATAGCTATAAACCAAAAAAAAGTCTTGGCCTTCATTTTAAGCAAGCCCAATACAAACAGCAGATACAAAATCAAACCTGGATAATCGATAACGTAGCTGTAAGGAAACTCGATTGTCGCAACCATGCCGAGCAATAGTAAGTATAGAAGGCTCACGAAAATCAAAAGCAATCGGCTTGAATGCTTGTCTTCCAAAAACCTCGGTCGGTACGCCAGAAATGCTCCCACGGCGATGGCTACTGTGCCAAATACCCGGAGAAAGAGCACCTTTGGGAAAAGGTTGTCGGCCCCAGAACCTGGGCCAACATTCATATAATCGACCGCCGAATAGGCCACCCAGAAGAGCAGCGCCAGCAAGATTCCGATGCGCCGTTGCGGGCCGCTCAGGCGAGCATATTCCTTCAGAAAGGCCCACTCGACCTCGGCAGCGTCGAACGTCGCCGGCGGGAGCAACGCCCGAGGCATAGCCGAGAAGCCGCGCACCAACGAACGATATGCGCTCCAGATTACCCCGCGTCGTTGCGCGGTGTGCTGTTCATGGCCTGGCACCCCGTCCCCTCCGAGGTTATGCCGAAGACTACGCTTGCCACTTTTCGCGGCGTTCCGCTACTTTTCTCAGCGTACATGACCAGCGGCTGTGACCGAGGCTGGATTGTTTCGACCAAGAAGACGCGAAGGGTCGGCTTGAGGTTGAGCCGTTGCGGCCCTTCGTGACAGCGGAAGTGTGCGCCCCTCGGCGACAATGACGAGGGCTACGAAGAAACATCGCTCCTCCCTGAGTAAGCCCCCGTAAAAATCTAGGTGCGGCACCTGACGAAGTTCGGGATTTACGTCCCAAGCGCCAGAACGCACTCTCAGTGCAATCCAGGAATAACTGGCGACGGATTGCGTACGTATCTTTGATGTACGCGCATCGCATGACCGTAATCAGGTACAATAACGTAAGTTCAAATAAAAATTTGTCGCGGAGGGACCATGAATAACTCCACGTTGTTGGCATTAGCGACATGCTCGTGCCTATCGTTGAGCGGCTGCGGGGGCGCCGGTGTGCGGGCGGGCGTGGTGGCGGACCCAAATTCGGCGACAATCGCGAGCGGTTGCGCCGGACGAGTGGTGGTGCACCTGACCGTGGTTCTCGGCGGCGAGATTTCCGAAGGAAAGAAGGATTTGCTCATCGAGCTTCGCCAAGGAGTAGTTGGGCACTCGACTGTGGTGAGCGCTGAACACTTCCAGGGAAGCACCGGGACCGTCGCCTTCAACGGTGTGTGCGCCGGGAGCTATTTCATGGATATCGGCAACGGCAAGACGGTCGCGGTGACGCCCGTGCACTCCCACAGCGGCTTCGGAACCTCGGAGCACAACATCACGGTGAGCTTTACCACCGGAAACGTCAGTAATATGCCAAAGAAAGACTTGTAGGCGCATGTCGTGGCAGGGAGCGCAGATCGGCAACGGTGTCTTGGCAGACGTCGGACCAAGACACAACTTCGTCGGCCGCGCACGTTACGTGATCACAATTCGACTCGCGCGTTCTAGGGCTAATGTCTCGTTTTCTACTTTCCCGAGGAGGTCCAATTGAGTAAATTCTCCCATATCGCGATCACGTGCTTGACGTTTATCACTGTCGCTATCAATTCGCCAGCAGTTGGCATGAATAGTTCGATTGACGTCCTAATCGATCAGGCGATCCAACAAAGCAACAAAAACAACTTCGCTGAAGCTGTGATTAGCGCTAAGAAAGCCATTGCGACTGATCCAATGTTACATCGGGCGTGGCGGCTATTTGAGCAAATAACGGACCATCTCAGTAACGCTGACGCGTCTGCAAGCTGGGCAGGCCTAGAACAAGTTTATGGGTCCAATCCGTATTATCACGTGTATCACGCAATAATATTCAAAGGCAGAGGCACTTTGGATAGCGTGACGTATGAACGCGAAATGGCGACCGCGAAAGAGCTCGCGCCGAACAACCCGTTCGTGTTATTTTATAACATTCAAGATCTTGTCTATCTGGGACAATATACGAGTGCCCTGCAGAGCCTGCAATCGTACAAGGCGACTGGAGGAAACAAGGAAGTTGACAGCGCTGTCGCGTTTTATGAGTGCCTTCTGCGTGGGGTAGATCGCCAATTGAATGGTCGCGATATACCGTTAGTATCCTGGACACCGCCAGCGTCATTTGAAATTGATATTTCTGTGAGCGGGATATCGAAACCGACGGGAATACAACCGTGGCTTATTCAATTGTGCGGATCAAATAGTAATTCAATTGACTTCGTAATCGGAGGTAATAGCGATACCGGAGTCAATCCGAAGAGGTGGAAATTTGTAGGCGGTTCACAAGAAGATCCTTATCCGTATGCTCCCGGCCTCTATATTTGGGACGGAAGTGTTATCGCCGTGCCTAATTATGGCGTGATCGTGGTAAATGGGACACGGATCAAATACGTCGTGACAGAGGGCACGACTACGAGAACCCGCGTCGGCGTTGTCAAGGATTGGAGATTTGTTTTCGGCAATTGAATAGGTCTTCGCGCCTGTTTCGACCCCGCATAGAACTGCAAGTTTGAGAAGTAATTATGAAGCTATTCCTGACTGCCTGATCCTTCCGGTTATGAATTTCTCGCGATACCGGCCCAGCCCCGACAGTGATTTAGCACGATCAAGGGAACACGTCCGGGGGTCGGGAAAGTCTATGAATACCTTAATTCGAGGAGTTGGTAGGAAGGAAATACTGCGAGAGAGATCAACGTTCTTCCGGGAAACGCGCAATATCTGACTTCATACCTTGAGGAGTATACTAGATGCGAAATGTCATCGTTGGAGGGATCGTCGTCCTGAGTTGCCTGGCGCCTTTTGCAGCCGCCGCGCAGTCGTCACCTGACGACAAACGTCCAATTTTATGTACGGTCGTTGTTTGGAATGGCGCTGTTTGGAGCACCCCTGAAGCTGATGAGTGCGACGCTTATAGAAGTGGGAAAAACGGCAAGGTGCGCAAGTACTGGAAGGGGGACCATATGAAAGAAGGTTTAGCTTTTCGCCTCCACAACTGCAATGCCATAGGGGGCGGCGCATATTGTGACCAGCTCCGTTCGATGAAATGAGTGACCGACCCCACTATCGTCTCGCCAACCGGCATCGGGCCGCTGTCGGACGACCCTCGAGCCTCAAAGATGTCGTCAGCCGAAAAGATGCAAACAGGGATTCAGCGAACGCCCCAAGCCAAAACGTAACTCGCTGAATGCTCACGAATTGCGCCGCACTCTGTGACTTTCGCATGAGACTTGAGACAACCCCCGAGTCCTTATTGGTGAGCTCCAATAGGAAACTATGTGAGGCACCTGACAAAGTTCGGGATTGATATCTCAAGCGCGCGGCGACAATCTTCATCCAAGCTAAGTGTGACAGATAAATATCACGCACACGTCTATAAGCTGAGTTTATGACTTTCGCGTGCTTAAATATAATATGCCATTACAACAACATTTTTGTGCGGAGGGAGTCATGAATAAAGTCATCGTATCTG
>Ga0302319_10026149_pt1 | contig 10297 bp, 6 predicted proteins | sample Bog_T0_2_FD_203319 | JGI IMG/M metagenome (GOLD analysis project Ga0302319, IMG submission 203319) | Peat permafrost microbial communities from Stordalen Mire near Abisko, Sweden - Bog_T0_2 | ecosystem: Environmental > Terrestrial > Soil > Wetlands > Peat | place: Sweden: Abisko, Stordalen Mire...
CCGCTGGCTGGGCGAAAAGCAATCGCCCCAGTTTGCAGCCATGACTCAAGGCAGCGAAATTCCTTCGGGCACCATCACTTCAATTGCCGCCGACGCGAACGGCGGCTTTTGGGTGGCAACGGCCTCAGGGGCAGCGGTGTTTAGACAGGGCCATTGGCAGACGGCTGCTGAAACGCAGTTCCGGCCAGGGTACGCGATGGTTTCGGCTGTGCCGAGCGGCGATGTGCTGCTCTCAACCCCGGATGGAATCTACCTGGAGCATGAAGGGCATTCGGCTGAGGTGGTTGCGCGGACCGCGTTGCCCGACGATAGCATCAGCTTCCTGACTCAGCTTGGCGATGGAACTGTCGCCGCGGCGAGCAAGACTGCCTTGATCCTGGCCAACCAGGGCACAAAGGACGCCCATACCGTCGTCCGGCTCGCAGCGGGCAGCCAACTGCCTGGAACCCGCATCGAGGTGCTTTTCGCGGATCGCGAGGGCTGCCTTTGGGTGGGTACGAATCATGGCCTGGCCCGTGTTTCCACCCGTATTCCCAGCGGAGTTGTGCAGCTTTTGCCAGCCACCGACCCGCTCGCAATCAGTGCTGTGGTTTCTTTGATTGAGGACCGCGAAGGCGATCTGTGGGCTGGTACCGAGACGGCAGGACTCCATATTCTTCGAGACACGCATTTTCGCGCGATTGGTTCGAGTGAAGGGCTCAGTTCAGACAACACCACGGCTATTGTGCAGGGCGCTGACGGTTCAATGTGGATTGGAACGCGCGACGAGGGTCTCAATCGCATTGCGGCGGACGGAAAGATCAGCTCGCTGACGACAACGAACGGCCTGCTGAGCAACGTAATTCTGTCCCTCGCCGCAGGCCCGGGCGGAGATCTGTGGGTGGGCACGCCAGATGGCCTGAACCGGGTACGCAACGGGAAGGTAACCAGCTATACCTCGGCGGACGGGCTGCCCGACGACTTTATTCGCTCGCTGCTGCCTGGGCCCGACGAATCGCTGTGGATTGGCACACGGCGCGGACTCACCCATCTTGAGTCGCCGGGCAAAAAGGTCGCCAGCTTCACGAGCTTTACGCAGGCGGATGGGCTGGGCAGCGATTTGGTTGGCGCGTTGGCGCGCACTCCCGACGGCGACCTCTGGATTGCCACGCTCAATGGTTTGACCCGCCTGCACCAGGGCCATTTACGCAACTACACCACGGCCGATGGTCTCTCAAGCAACGTGATTACCGCGCTGGATGCGACCGGGGACGGGATGCTGTGGATTGGGACGCAAGGGGATGGCCTGAATCTGTGGGATGGGAAGCGGATGGCGCCTATCCGCGAGGGGGGCACGAGTTTGGGCCAACTGCCGGCCGCGCTTCATGCGATACTGCACGACGATTTTGGACACCTGTGGATGGCCTCCGACTTCGGGCTGGCAAGGGCGGATATTGCGGCCCTGGAGGGTTGCGCTCAGCAAGGCAAATGCGCGATTACCGCGGCGCATTTCACCACCGCCGACGGCCTGCGCAGCCGCCAGACGAGCTTGAACAGCCATCCAACGGCATGCCGCGGCAGCGATGGTGAGCTATGGTTTGCCACGCCTCGCGGAGTGGTGATTGCCGATCCGCGCCACTTTGCGACGGCTCCCGCGACCCCGGCCGCGATCGAGCGCTTTGCCGTGGATGACCAGGAATTTGGGACACAATACGGGGGCGTGATGCGGATCGGAGCCGGTCACCTGCGTTTCCAGTTCGACTACACCGGTCTGAGCTTTGCCGCCCCGCAGAAACTGCGTTACCAGTACATGCTTGAGGGCTTTGACCACGGCTGGACGGATGCCGGTCCGCGCCGCACCGCATACTACACCAACATTCCTCCGGGGCCTTACCGATTCAGGGTGCGGACGAATCTGGGGAGTTTTGCCGACTCAGGAACACAACCCGAAGCCGATCTGGCTTTTGAATTGTTGCCGCACTTCTATCAGACTGTCTGGTTTGTTGTGCTGCTTGTTCTGCTTGGTTCGGGGATGGTTTTTCTGGTATTTCGCGGCCGTGTATTGCGGGTCGAACGAGAGTTTCGCGCTGTGATGGCCGAGCGCAACCGGATTGCCCGCGAGATCCACGACACCCTTGCGCAGGGCTATGTGGGTATTTCGGTGCAATTGGAGGTGCTTGGGGAACTGCTTCGGCATAATCGGACAGAACTTGCGGCAAAGCACCTGAAACTCACGCAGGGCCAGGTTCGGGAGGGGCTGGATGATGCGCGGCAGTCGATTTGGGCGCTTCGTTCGCAGGATGCCGGGGAGCGGACGCTGCCGGTGAGGTTGCGGCGGCTCGTTGAAAAGGCTCACGGGCGCAGTCTGGCCGCCAGCCTGGAGGTCCACGGAGCCTACCGCGCGCTCTCGCCCGAAGCCGAGAAAGAAATACTGCGCATTGCGCAGGAGGCAATCCATAATGTGGAGAAGCATGCCGAAGCCACCCAACTTGCGGTTCGGCTGGAGTATGATGCGCGACTGCTTGCGCTTGCCGTGACCGACAATGGCAAGGGATTTCTGGTGAGCAAGTCGGCGGCGGAAGGTCACTACGGTCTGACCGGCATGCGGGAGCGGGTCGCTTTGATTCATGGCCGATTTGAGATAACCAGCCAGCCGGGTGAGGGAACTACTGTGCGTGTCGAGATTCCAGCGCCCTCGGCAAATAGCCGCATGCCGTCTGGCACCGCATTGAACCAGGAACAAGATACAAACCCAGTAGAATGAGGCAAGGAGTAACACATGCCGCATCCAATTAGAATCCTGATTGTTGAAGACCACCATGTTGTCAGGCAAGGACTTATCGCCTTGCTGAGTGTTGTGGATGGAGTTGAGGTTGTGGGCGAAGCCTCGGACGGCGCTGAGGCCATCAGGAAATTCGAAGCCACGCACCCCGATGTCACGCTGGTGGATCTGCGCCTGCCCAAGATCAGCGGGGTGGACGTGATTCAGCGAGTGCGCGCGAACCATGCCAACGCCCGGTTTATTGTGCTGACCACATTCGATGGCGACGAAGATATCTATAGGGCGCTGCAGGCTGGGGCGCGGGCCTATCTGCTGAAGGGAATGACGGTGGACGTGCTCATCTCCACCATTCGCCAGGTTCATGCGGGTAAGTCCTGCATTCCACCGGTGATTGCGCAGAAGCTTGCGGATCGCATGGGTACCGAGCAACTGACTCACCGGGAACAGGACGTGCTGGAGCAGATTGTGCGCGGCAAGAGCAACAAGGAAATCGGTGTGGAACTGGATATCTCAGAAGCCACCGTCAAGACTCACATCAACAGCCTGCTTGGTAAACTCGGAGTTACCGACCGCACGCAGGCCGCCACGGCTGCAATCCAGCGCGGACTGGTGCAACTGGATGCCCCTGGAGACATTCGTTTATGAAGAAGTTTGTTTTCATCGCTGGAATTGCTTTGATTCTCCTGTCGGCTGTATCGCTTTCATTGGTCGCGCAGAAGAGTGCGTGGCGGCCCGCCACTCAGAAGGAACTGGCCGCGGTGTTGCCCGACCGCGCCCCGGTTGAGAAGGAACACATCGAGACTGAAATATCGACGGCGAGCGGCATCACAAATGGTCATGGCCGATTCATCGCCGGGGTGGTGCTGATCACTGCGGGCTATTCAGCCGACGGCAAGTATTCGCATTACCTGATTGTCCAGACTCCGGTGAAGGTGGGCGGCATTTCACTCACCCCTGGCGAGTATGTCTTTGGCTGGGAGAAGTGCGGCGACGATATCTGCGTCCACTTTCACGAGGCGCTTTCGGGCAAGCTGCTTGGTTCGGTGGAAGCTCACCGGATTCAAAGCACGTCCCGGGTGGAGATTTTACGAATCTGGCCGCCGAGCGAGAGGCCGCTCATTCAGATAGGGCGGTTCGGGGTGCCTTATGAACTGGGGGACGAATAAGCCCCCGGCAAGCAACTCTTCTTCCACGATGGTGTCTAAACTTACAGGTGCAACCGATGCGATTTTCAAAAGGCCTTTGTTTTCTTATTGCCCTCCTGCTGCTCCTGCCCACTATGGCCTCTGCCCAATCCTTTATCCTCAGCCAGAATGGCAAGAAGGTTGGCGACGCAACGCTCACCATCACGGTGAAGCCGGCCGTTCCAGCCTCGCCTGCAAAAGCGGCTGCGGGTAAGCCGGCCGCGGGGAAGACAAGTGCCGCCAGGGCGGCGGCTCCTGGAGGCTTTGACCTCACTTCGGGGGTCAAAATCTCGATGAAGGGGCTGGACTACAGTTTTACCGAGACCGCCACGCTGAATGCCGGCTATCACCTGAAGAACCTGCGGCTTGACGGCGTGGTGAACGGGACAGCCGCGAACGTAAGCGTAACCCATACCGGCCAGCAGCTAACCATGAAGATCAGCGCCAACGGGTCGGAGACGAGCAACCCGCTTGAATTTCATCCCCAATCAGTCTTCATGCCCGATTTCGACCCCGGCGCATTGCAGGTTCTGCTGAAACTGGCCGCGCCGGTCAACAATCTTGACCTTTGGGCGATCATTCCCAAGCAAACCGGCCTCGTCGCCCCGCTGCGAATCGCCACCATGGCCGACGAGCAGGGGACGCTGGATGGCGCTCCCATCGCGGTACACCATCTCACCGTGACCAACGATACCGAAAAGACTGAGGTTTTCAGCGGACCGGACGATGAACTGCTGCAGGCGGAGTGGACCACCCAGGGATTCGCATTGGCGCGCGAGGGCTTCAAGCTGACGCCGCCCAAGCGGCCAACGGGTGCGCCACCGGCCCTGCCAACTGCTACCCAGCCCCAGCAGCCGTGAATCGAGCAGCAGTGAATCGAGCAGCAGTGAATCGAGCGGCAGTGAATCGAGCAGCAGTGAATCGAGCGGCAGTGAATCGAGCGGCAGTGAATCCGGCAGGGCTGAAATCCAGGTAGTTGCATGAATACCCTGGAGACTTGACGTGACCGCTCCGTCCCAATTTCCGGCAGGAAGGGCATTGAGCATTGGCGCTTGGGATTGTTACAGTTGTGTTAAAATTTGGTTTGCGAAGTTGTTTCGATCTTGCTTCGCCAGATCGACACTCATGAATCTCTACTTAATGCGCCATGCGGATGCTGGCCTTCCCCGTGAAAACCCGTTACTGGATGCAAAGCGCGGCCTTATCAAGGACGGCAAGCAGCAGTGCATGTTGATGGCCGGGGTGCTGGCCGGGCTGAATGCTCAGATCGATGTGATTATCTCCAGCCCCCTGAAGCGTTCGCGGCAGACGGCGCAGTTTGTGGGCACCGAGATAGGTTACGATGCTCCGGTGCTGATCTCTCCGGCGTTGCTGCCGGATGGCGACTATGCGGCTTTTCAGCAGCTCATTTCGCAGTATGTTGGGCGTGAAGGCGTTCTGGTGGTGGGGCACAACCCGAATCTGAATGTCTTTTTGGGCAAACTGCTGACCAGCAATGGCGGGGGCAGTTTTCGGCTGCGGAAGGGGTCCATTGCGCGCATTGACCTGGCCCGAAGGCCTGCGCAACTGCAGTGGCTGATCGATCCCCGGCTGGCGCGCGTCATTTACACCAGCGTGACGAAGAGCTCCCGGCCAAAGACTTCGCGGAAGTAGTCTGCTTCTTTGCGGAGCGCCCATAGTTCCAGCTCGGCGCCGGTGCGTCCCTGCTCCAGTTCGAGCAGAATTCGTTTGGGATAGACGCGGGCGGCGACCTTCACGACATCGGATGCGCGGTCCTGGTTCAAGGCTCTGGCGAGGCGCAGCAGCACGACCGATTTCAGGACGAAGGGATGTTGCTGCGAAGGGATATTGCGCATGGCGCGGTCTGCCGGGTGGGGCCTCGACTTGCCCAGATAGCGCGCGATTGCTGAGACGATGGTTCGCTGCGCCTGGGTGATGCCGTACATTTCCGAGCTGGAAACGATGTACTGTGTGTGCCGGTGATGGCCCTGGTGGTTGAGAAATTTGCCGGTTTCAGAGAGCATTGCGGCGGCAGCGAGCCAGGTTTTGTACTCCGGGGGCAACTGGTGCAGCGGCTCGAGGTCGCGAAAGAGCTGCTCGGCATGGGTCTTGACCGGCTCCATTTCGCGGGGATTGACGCCGTAACGGCGGGCGGTGGCCAGTACGCTCTCCCAGCGTTCCTGTTCGAACTGCTCGTGCTCGGTCGCGCGGTCATCCTGCTCGGCCAGCATTTGAGCCAGGATGCCATCGCGAAGCCCCAGTTCAGAGTAGCGAAAGCCTGGCAGGCCGAAGGATTCCAGCAACTCCGCGTAAACTGAGGCGCCGGCGACGATGATTTCCGCGCGGCGGGGACCGATTCCGGGCACTGCTGACCGCTCCTCCATGGTCATTTTGCGCAATTTGTTGGCCAGTTGCCGCGTCTGATGGGTGGTGGTGATGCCAAAATCCGCAGGGACGTGATTTTCCTCGGCCTGTGTGGATGCTGCGGGGGTGGTTTTCAGGGCGGCCTTCTTGCCTGAGGTTTTGGCGGCTTTGAGTTCCCCTTTTCGGGTGGCCTTGCTATCTGGCTTGATCAGCACATTGTTGGCCTCGGAGAGGGCGGCGGCTGTGCCGGAGGTGGCGATGACGAGGGGCACGTTTTCCGGCTGAATACGGCGATGCGCGGCGCGCAACTCACGGGCAATGAACTTGTTCATGCGCGCCAGGCCGTCCTCAGTCGCGGGGTCGGTGGGGATGAATTCCTGTGTGAGACGAACTGCGCCAAGCGGGAGGCTGACGGTTTCCTTGACGCGCTTGTGTTCGCTGAGGGTGATTTCGCAACTGCCGCCGCCGACGTCGACCAGCACGACACGGCCGCCAGCCCCCTGCTCATTGGCCATGACGCCGAGGTGGATGAGCCTGCCCTCTTCAAGGCCAGAGATGATTTCGATGGTCCAGCCGGTCTCCGCTTTGACCCAGGTGACGAAGGCCTGCGCATTGCGGGCATCGCGCATGGCGGAGGTGGCGACGACACGAATCTGGTCCACGCCCGCCTCTTGAACGGCGCGCTGAAATCGCTTGAGGGCCTTTAGGGCAGTCTCCATGGCATCCGGCGAGATGAGGCCGGTTTCAAAGACGCTGGTTCCCAGGCGTGTGACTTCGCGGTCTTCATGCAGTTGCTTGAGGCGATGTTCAACGACCCGCGCGATCTTGAGGCGGCTTGAGTTGGACCCGATATCGATGGCGGCGAGGACGGGCATTGGGGGATTGGGATCTCCGCTGGGGCTTGAGTATAGACGGCTTGGAGGCCGGGGTCTCAAGTTCACAATAGCATCTTGATGGGAAGGGATTTCCGGTGCCGGGGATGCCAGCCTGGTTTCTCGCCAGCCATGATGGAAGGACACATGGGCACCTCATTCCTGCACGGAATCGCACGAACGCGGGTATGGGGCTAGTATTAGTGCGCGGTACACAACCTTACCTGGTGATGCGGCAGAAGGATCGACGTGATCCTGAAACCGTAGGAGCGGTCTCAGGATCGGTCGAGGTAAGGAGGTGGGGGCGGATGCCCAAACGAGCCAGTTGGCTCAAGGTGGCTGTCATGATCGTGCTTGACTGGCGATTTCTGGTAGCCTTGGCAGCTTTACTCAGAGTATTGCTCCGATAACCGAGCAATGCTCACCGCACCCAGGGGCCAATCACCGCCCTTGGGTTAATTTTAGTGTGCTACCGGAGACGGCGGAAGTCAATATGCATGTTGCGTGGGAGTCCAAAAGAGGGTCGTTTTGGACCGCTTGACTTGAGCCCGGCGGGGGCGTCGTCTCACTTCAGAGGATGCTGCAACATCGCGGCTGGTATGCTAGACCTTGACTGACCCATGACGATAAATACAAAGTCTATGCAACGTCCGCTCAAAGCGCCCTCCGCAGTCGCCGTCTGGGCGCTGCTGCTGGCGATTTTCATTGCTGTTTACGTCGTTTCGCTGTTTACTCCTGCGCTGTTGGACGATGTGGACGCGAGCCATGCTCAGGCCGCGGCGCACATGGCGGAGAGTGGGGATCTGGTCACGCTGAAGGTGAACGGGGTCCGCTACCTGGAAAAGCCGCCTCTGCCATACTGGCTGGTGGCCGGTTTATATCACGTTTTTGGCGAGAATGTCTTTGCCACACACCTGCCCAATTCTCTGGCGGTTCTGGGTTGCGCCTGGCTGGCTTGGCTGTGGTGCAGGCGCGCATGGGGCGACCGGGCCGGTTTGTATGCCGGATTGGGAGTGCTGGCCGGGGTGGGGCCGTTTCTTTACACGCGCTTCTATATTCCCGAGGCGCTGCTTACGTTTCTGCTGCTTTTGGCGCTATTCTGCCTGCTGACGGGGTTTGAAAGCCTGCGGCCGATGCGCTTTTACGCTGCCTGGGCGGCTCTGGCCCTTGCGATGCTTGCCAAGGGGCTGATTGCGCCGGTGTTTTTTGTCGCGGCGGCGGTTCCGCTGATGATGCTGAGCGGGTTGTGGCGGCGTTGGCGGGAGCTGAAGCCGGTCTCAGGTTTTCTGCTGTTTCTGTTGATTGCCGCGCCTTGGCATATTCTGGCTGGGCTGCGCAATCCGGATCAGGGGCACCCGGTCGGAAACATCCCGATGCCGGGGAATGTCCATGGCTTCTGGTATTTTTATTTTCTGAATGAGCATGTGTTCCGGTTCCTGGGGACACGGTATCCGCACGACTACAACCGCATGCCCGCTCTGTGGTATTGGCTTGCGCACCTGGTCTGGATATTTCCGTGGAGCCTGTTTTTCCCTGCGGCGGTGATGGTGGCGTGGAAGACGCGCCGCGGTTGGCTGCAGCATCTGCGCCGCGATTCTGGCCTGACGGTGGATTTCTACCTGGACAATGCGGCGCGGGAAGATGCGGCGAGCTACGTTCTGGGGCTCAAGTTCCGCACCAGGTCGGCATGGCTGCTGGGATTGTTTACGGCCTTCACGCTGCTGTTTTTCGCGATCTCAACCAACCAGGAGTACTACACCTTTCCGGCGTGGATTCCGCTGATCATGCTGACCAGCGGCATGTTGGCGAGCCTTGAGGAGGCGGACGAGGCGGGGCCAAAACCTGAGGAGCCATCGCTCGGGGGCCGGGGCTGGATTGTGGGGGCTCATGCTGTCTTTACTGTGGTTGGCCTGCTGGCAGCGGCAACGCTTGGCTGGGGATTGTGGTCTTCGCGGGGCCTGCCTTTTGTCTCGGATATAGGCACGGTGCTGGCGCATCGCGGCGTGGGCGACTACACGCTCTCGATGTCGCATCTGTTCGACCTGACTGGACCGTCGTTTGCTGCGTTGCGGCTGCCTGCGATCCTCGCGGCCGGGGCGTTTCTGGTTGGACCGGTGACTGGCCTGGTGCTGAGGCTGAGCCGCCGGAATATTGCGGCAACCGTCAGTGTCGCGCTTACCGGAGCGGTTTTCCTGGTGGCGGCGCACATTGCTTTTGCCCGCTTTCAGCCCATGCTGAGTTCAAAGCAACTGGCGGACACGCTCTTGCAAAGGGCCGCTCCCGCCGATGATTTCATTATTTACGGGGATCAGTCGGACGCTTCGTCGGTGGTGTTTTACACGCATCGCTTCTTTGGCCGGCCGGCATTGCTGGTTCACGGGACGGGGACCTCGATGCTGTGGGGCTCGTGCTATCCGGACGCGCCGAAGATTTTCCTTACGGAAGACGAGCTTTCAGCGCAATGGGGGCATGGGCAGCGCCACTGGCTGTTTGCGCAGGACACCAACCGCAGCAAGGCTGAGCAATTGCTGGCGGGCAAGCTGATTCCGGTGGAAACAGTGGCGGACAAGACGCTTTGGACGGACCGGCCGCTGTAGGCTTTCGGCTGCCGGGCGTTTGAAGGTCTCGGTGTTGGTGCGGACTTGAGCAAGACAGCCGTAACAACGTAAGGTTTGCCTGTGAGCTTATTTGAGAATTCGCTGAAATCATTGCCGATTGTTGGCCGGGCCAAAAGCCAATCCGCCAATACCGCTATCGTGGATTCGCTTTGTACGTATTCGTATGGCGAACTTTTGCTGGCATCCGAGTCTGTTGCGTCCGCGCTGTTGGCTGGCCGGACAGACCTGGCGGAGGAGCGGGTTGCTTTTCTTGTTGCGCCGGGATTTGAGTGGGTGGCGACGCTCTGGGGCATCTGGCGCGCGGGTGGCGTCGCCGTCCCGCTGGCGATGAATTCTGCGCGGCCTGAGCTGGAATATGTGCTTGCCGATACGGGTGCCGCGGCGGTGATTTGCGATCGGCAATCGGAAGGTCAACTGGAGCCGGTCGCGGCTGGGCTGGGAATTCCATTGCTGAGGTTTGGCCAGCTTGTGACGGTCTCGCCAATGGAATTGCCGCAA
>Ga0302319_10026152_pt1 | contig 10296 bp, 8 predicted proteins | sample Bog_T0_2_FD_203319 | JGI IMG/M metagenome (GOLD analysis project Ga0302319, IMG submission 203319) | Peat permafrost microbial communities from Stordalen Mire near Abisko, Sweden - Bog_T0_2 | ecosystem: Environmental > Terrestrial > Soil > Wetlands > Peat | place: Sweden: Abisko, Stordalen Mire...
GCAACGTCAGCCAAGTCCATGCCGCAAAACCGCCCACAGGCAAGACGATCAGAATGAAGAAGGCGATCGCAATCCAGCGTGCTTTACTTCCGCGCTTGCGCTTTTCCGTTGGTGTCATCAATCCCCCCGTTGATTATACGCATTCACCCCAGGCGCGGTTCGATGCTATACCATGGGAAAACAATGAAAGATCAAACCGGTTCTTCCGAGCGCCGCAATTTCCTGAAAGCTACCACCGGGGCGCTCGGCGCTGCCCTGGTCACCGGATTCCCGGCCATCATTTCCGGCCAGAGCGTCACCAACGCCATTAAGATCGGGTTGGTGGGCTGCGGCGGACGCGGTACCGGCGCCGCTTCCCAAGCCTTAAAGGCGGACGACTATACCGAACTGACGGCGGTCGCCGACATCGATCAATCGCAGGTCGATAATTCGATGGCCACGCTCAAAAAGATCTCCAAGATCGCCTCACGCGTCAAGGTGGAGCCTTCGCACGTGTTCCTGGGACTGGACGCTTACCAGAAAGTGATCGACGCGGGCGTGGAGGTGGTGATTCTCACAACCCCTCCCGGATTCCGGCCCAAGCACCTGGCGTCGTGTATCGATGCCGGCAAGCACGTCTTCTGCGAGAAGCCCGTCTCCACCGACGCGCCCGGTATTCGATGGGCTCTTGAAACCGCCGAAAAGGCCAAGCAGAAGAACCTGGCGCTGGTGGCCGGATTCTGCTGGCGCTACAACGACATGATCAAGGATACGTTCCAGCAGATGCAGGACGGTGCTATCGGACGCCTGGTCGCTTACTACGCCACATACTATACCAGTCCGGTGAAGCCGATGCCGGCCGCCAGCGCGCGTCCCGCCGGTATGAGCGATACCGAATGGCAGATCCGCAACTGGTATAACTTCGTGTGGTTGTGCGGCGACAGTCTGGTGGAGCAGGCCGTGCACAGCGTCGATAAAGTCGCCTGGGCGATGCACGATGAACCGCCGATTAGTTGCGTCGCCACCGGTGGACGAACGGTTCCCGCGGAAGGCGGCAATATCTTCGACCACTTCGACGCGAATTACCTTTACCCGAACGGCGTGCGCGCGTTCGTCGTCAATCGCCAGGACGAAGGCTGCTATAACGAGAACGCCGATTACATCATGGGCACCGACGGAATCTGCACCATCGGCCGCGGTCCGGTACCGCGCATCGAAGGCAAAACCAACTGGACCTGGAGCGGCGAGAAGTACGACATGTATCAGCGCGAGCACGACATTCTTTTCGCTTCCATCCGCCGCAATCAGCCGAAGAACGACGGCAAGCGGCTCGCCACCAGCACCATGCTTGCCATCATGGGCCGCATGGCCGCCTACACTGGTCAGGAAGTAACTTGGGATCAGGCGTTGAACTCGCAGGAGAAGCTGATTCCCGATCACATCGATTGGAACGGATCGCTGCCGGTGCCTCCGCGCCCTCAGCCCGGCGTTACGAAGTTCCTGTAATGCGTTCCGGTGTTCTGATTTGCCTGGTCCTTGGGACGGGCGCGTTCGCCCAAACGGTGGACGTGAAGGAGCACGACGAAGTCCGCCGCATTCATGGCCGTCTTCAGGCGCATCCGGTCGACAAGCCCGCGGCTTACAAGGTGACCATCCCGAATACTACGATTTCGTATGAGATGGTCCCGGTGCCGGCCGGTAGCTTCGAGATGGGATCGGACGCGAAGAAAGACGAGCGTCCGCAACACAAAGTGAACCTTGACTCGTTCTGGATGCAGGCGCATGAGGTGACTTGGGACGAGTATCGGCTGTTCATGTTCGCGGCGCAGGCCGGCGAGGTCGGCCACAAGGACGAGGCCGTGGATGCGGTCAGCCGTCCTACCCGGCCTTATATGGAGATGAGCTTCGGCATGGGCATCAACGGCTTCCCCGCCATCAGTATGACCCAGCACGCGGCGAACAAATACGCCGAATGGCTGAGCGCTAAGACCGGAGAATTCTACCGGCTTCCGACGGAGGCGGAGTGGGAATACGCCTGCCGCGCCGGATCTTACGTTGCGCCTTCGCCGCTGGCCGATTACGCCTGGTATGCAGCGGATAGCGGCGGCAAGTATCAGAAGGTGGAAACCAAGAAGCCGAATGCGTGGGGCTTGTACGACATGCTGGGCAACGTGATGGAGTGGACGCTCGATCAATATGGGCCGTACCCGGCCGGCGAGCAAACCAATCCGTGGGTGCGGGCGACACAGCCGTATCCCCATGCCGTACGGGGCGGGTCGTGGAACGATCCAGCGGATGCGGTCCGCTGTACCGCGCGAGTAGCGTCCGATGCTTCCTGGAAGCAGCAGGATCCGCAATTGCCGAAAAGCATCTGGTATCAGACCGACGCACAATGGCTCGGCTTCAGGCTGGTGCGGCCAGCGAAGGTTCCGAGCGCGGAAGAGATGTTCAAGTATTGGAATAGCGGCGTAGAACACGACGAGCAATAATGGGTAGCGTTCTTAGAGGCTCGAAAGCACTTCCCGGCCGCTACGGCGCTAAGCGGGTTAGCGCGCTGATAACAAGGCTACGGCTGAGCGCCATCCTACTGTGCGTAAACCTGCACCGTATTCGACATCACCGGCAGTAATCCCGATACGGGCAGCGTAACAGTGAGTGCCGGATACGTGACTCCCTGCGGCAACTGCACGTTGATCTGAAACAATCCGTTAATCTCGCCCGGCGCCGGTCCGGCGTACAGAACCGCGAGCTGCTGTCCGCCGCACGTTACTTCGACGCCCATCGACACCGCCGCATTCACCGGCCCGGCAGTCCAGATCGCGCCGTTCTGCAGCAGCGAGCTTCCCCCTAGCGTCGTCCCAAATAGCGAAACGATCGACCCCGCCGCAGCCGGATTCGAAGCGCTGTTGACGGAGCCGTTCTGGTTGAGCGCCGCCGCGAAGCTCGAGTTGCTTTGTTGAAAAAGTCCGAGCGAAACGATCTGCGGCATCTGCATTGGAGGAAGCGTCCCGCTCGGAGTGGTGACCGTCACGGTTCCGTTAGCCAAAAATCGAAACGGCACCTGGAAATTAATTTGATCGGGGCCCACGTACAGCAAAGGCGCGGGAATCGGCGGCAAACCATCGATCCCGAATTCGATCGTGACACCACCTAATTCGGTAGGATAAAGACCATTCTCATCGGGTGTGCCAACCAACCCCATCGATGGCCCCAAGCCCACGCCAAAGAACGAAGCAATTTCGCCGGATTCGACGCCCGGAGTTGCCGTCAGTATCGCTGCGTTCGTCACGGCCCACACCGCCGGCGCCGTCACCGCATCCACGGGATTCAGCCGTAGGAGATTCCCCAGCGATGCGAGCAACAAAAGCCCGCCGTTCGTATCGAAAGCGGGGGGCTGCGTCACCGTGTTCGTCACCAGTGGAAAGAATTGAGTGAGCGCGGATGCGCCGGCGTTCAGCTCCAGCGCAAAATCGATTCCGATGTTCGGGACACTGGTGACGCCGGGGAAGTCCGGCGAATTGGTGTGCCCGGCGATCCATACATTTCCTGCGAGATCGAGCGTCAATCCACTCAGCGTCGCGCCATTGCTCCCGCCCAGATTGGTTGCATACAGCAGTTTCGTTCCATCCGAGCTCAACTTCGCCGCGTACCCACTCGAAAGTTCGCCCGCGGCAAAGGTAGATTGCAGCGCGCCCGCGGTCGCCGCGATCGGCGCGGTGGCTTCGCCCGCGAGGTACACGTCATCCGAGCTGTCGAGCGCGATCGATTGAACATACGTGCTCTGGAACTGCCCCGCCGCGAACCCCGCAAACGTCGACCAGATCAGATTCGTTCCATCGGCGGAAACCCGGGTGACGAAGCCGCTCGGGGAAAGGTACTGGCATCCGCAAGCGGTCTGATACGCGCCCGAGGTGACGGGAAAATCCGTGGCATCCGTGCTTCCGGCAACCGTAATCTGTCCGCTTGCATCCACCGCCAGCGCATAGGGAATCGTGTTGGCCGCAGCTTGGCCTTCGCTGCACTGCATCATCGAAGAACATTGGCCCCGATCGCCGCCAATCAAATGCCCGTAAACGACGTGCGAGCCATCCGGCGATATTTTAACCACGAACCCATAAACCAAAACTCCCGAAATGCTCGGCATCGGGCCCCCCTCTCCGAAGACCGCCGTGATTGGAAAATCCGGTTCGCCCGTGTGCCCTGCGATGTACGCGTTCCCGGCAGTGTCCACCACGACGTTCGTCGGCGTCGTAATCGTCGAGGCCAACTCCTGATTCTCCTGGCCTCCGATGAACGTCGAGAACATGAGATTCAGATTTGGATCGAGCTTGGCGATAAATCCGGCCGAATGATACGCGAGCTTTTGAACATTGAACAACGGGTTCAACAACGGGAAATCGTCTGACGAAGTCACGCCCACCAGCCAAATGTTTCCGCTCGCATCCACCGCCGCATCCAGAAGCCGGCCGTCGCCGCTGCCAAACGAGTAATTGCCCTGCGGAGTGACCAGGACGCCCGAAGCATCGAGAATCGCCAGGCTCGGACTTTGTACGAAATCTTCGATATTGCAGTTTGGCACCACAACATTGACACACTGCGCGTCCTCGCCATTCGCCCACCCCACGATTAGCACGCTGCCGTTCGCGAGCGGAACAACTTTCTGCTCCACCAGCGTTGCCGGGTGAGGAACAAATTGCAGGCTGGAAGCGGCCGGGCCCGCGAATAAAGCAGGCCCAAGAAGGAGCAGACCCATCAATCTCATGCCACTCTCCTAGCACGAGTACCGCCAGCCGCAAAACCTTGAAACCACTGGCCGCATCGCGCGGGCTCGCGCCGTAGAGAAACGCAGGCCGTGTCACGCCGCCCCACGACGGTTCAAAAGGCAAGCAGACGCGCTGCCCATTTTCCCATGGTCTGATATGTCTGCTCCGTCTTCCGGCGGAAGGTATAACTCGGGTTATACTGTCACCATGAAGACCGCCGTTTCGGTGCCCGACAAAATCTTTCGTTTGGCGGAAGCCACAGCCCGCCGGCTTCGGGTTTCGAGAAGTGAGTTGTACTCTCGTCGTATCAGGCTCATTCGTTAGTGATCCATCGACTAATCCAAACCGCCCTCAATCGGCGCGACCTGCTCCTCTGCCAAGCTAGCAGCGTAGTCGAGCGAGGCCATAATGTCCTCGCGAGACAAATGCGGATAGTCAGCGAGCAGGTCCTCGACGTAGTCTCCGTTTGCCAGCAAGTCCACGATTTGGTGGACCGGCATGCGGGTTCTCTCAGGCACGCTTGTCCGTGGCATAGGTTCGGGTTTATCGAGATCCGGTCGAACCGCAACGGACTTCCTCCATTTCAATGCTTACTCCTATACCTATGTAGGTGTTGCTAGCGATCCAAAATCTTCACCCGAAACATGCCTTTCGACGTCTCAGCTGCGTCCATCTCATACCTCTGCTCCGTCTTCGCCGCATCGTAATCCCGCCACAGCCACGCCAATTCCAGTGGCGCTTCTGAATTGCCGTGCGCCCCATTATGCGTCCCCGTCCCAAAGCTCAAATGGAAATCATAGCCCTGCCGCTTCAGCGAGTTCGCCATTTCGATGTTCTGCAGCGGCCAACTGCCGAACTCGTTCTCCAGATCGTTCGATCCATCCTGCAGCCAGACGCGGATGTTCCGCTTGGCTTCTTTGCGGATCTTGAACGGATACACGTTGCCGCCGTCGATCACGCCCGGATGCCACTGAATGCTGGTGAAACTCCCGATGCGCGACAGCACGCGGCTGAATAGCTCCGGGTGAAACCAGGCGGCATTGAACGAGCAGATACCGCCCGACGAACTTCCGGCAATGCCCCGGCTATAGGAATCCTGGCGAAGATTATATTGCTTCGCGACGTCGGCCAGAATTTCGTCGCGCAGAAAGCGGTCGTAGGTGTCGTCCACGGTGTCGTACTCGATGCTGCGCATCTTCTTCTCACCGATCGTGCCGGGCGAGATGAATACCTGGATCGTCACCGGAATCTTTTTCTGATAGGTCAGATTGTCGATAACGTTCATCACCCGGGAACCGCCGTCGCGATTGATGTGTCCTTCACCGTCCTGCCACACCATCAGCGCCGCCGGCGTTTTCGAGTCGTACTGCGCCGGAACATAAATCCAGTAATTGGTCTCCATGCCGGCGTAGATCTTGCTGGTGTGGACGATCTTCACCGAGAGCTTGCCCTGCGGCACGCCGGAATGCGCGTACGATTCGGGCAGATAAGCCGCCACATCGTTCTTTCCGCCAAAGGGGCTGCCGCCGATCACGTAACGGAACATGTGCGATGTGCCCGGAACCAGATAGCCCGCGTGATACCAGAGATTGCTCCCCTGAATCCGCTGCATTGGCAACTGCGGCTCTTCATCGACTACCAGCGTAGGCTCTGCCGTACTCTCCACGGCCCAAAAAAAGTCAGGCCCTTCGCCGATGACGGCAGTCCCTTTTTGCATATCAGGCGCGCCCAGCGTGGCTTCGACCGCCTCTCGAAATTCAGCTGGCGCGGGATTCTGCTTGGACATTTCAATAAGTCGAGAAACCGGCACTTTATCGGCGGCGAAAACTGCGCAGCCCAGGAAAATTATCAGACAACATTTCATAGCAGACCGCCATTATACTTGGGCCATGCCATCCCGTCGACACTTTCTCGCCAGCATTGCGACACTCGCCGGCGCCCACCGGGCTTTCGCGCGCAAAGCCGCTCTGCAAATCGGCATTACGGACTGGAATCTGAACCAGACCGCCAAGCTCGAAGCGGTCGGCATGGCCGCTCAAATGGGATTCGATGGGGTTCAGGTCAGCCTGGGACGGACGTTAGCGAACGGTAAATTGCCACTCGATGACGAAGGGCTGCAACAGCAGTACGTAACGGCGGCCAAACAGGCCGGAATCAAGGTCGACGGCACCTGTCTCGATATCCTGCACACTAATTATCTGAAGAACGACCCGCTCGGCCCAAAGTGGGTCACGGATGGCATTCGCGTCACGAAAGCTCTCAAGACCCAGGTAATGCTGTTACCTTTCTTCGGCAAGGGCGCTCTGAACACCCGGGAGGAGGTCGACCGGGTCGGCGATATCCTGCGCGAACTCGGTGCCGAGGCCGAAAAAAAAGGAGTGGTTCTGGGCGTGGAAAATACCGTTTCGGCCGAAGACAACCTGCGCATTCTCGACCGCGCCCATTCGAAAGCGGTGAAGGTCTATTACGACGTCGGAAATTCCACAGAGGGCGGCTTCGATATAATCAAAGAGATCCGAACACTAGGTCCGGAACGAATCTGTCAGTTCCATTTTAAGGACGAGCCGAACTACTTGGGCGACGGCAAGATCGATTTCCCATTCGTGATCCACACCATTCTGACCAGTGGATATCGCGGTTTTGCCAATCTGGAGACTTCGGCCCCTTCCCATTCGATCGACGCCGATTTACGTCGAAATCTCGCTTACATCCATCGCGTAATTGAGCAGAACTCTTAGGTTGTGGTCATTCACTGCGCGGGGGTGGCACAGCGCTTGCAACAGAGACTGTATTCGCATTAAGGCCAAGTCCGTTTTTCCTGTATGCGGTATTTTTGCTGCCGATTTATTTCGAAAACTCTCTTGACAATACATTAAGTTCGGCTTAACATCGGGTTTCCGGTTGAAGTGGAGTAAATAACAACTTCAGGCAGGTGTACAGGTCCTTGTATGACCTTATTCCAAATTGGCGATAAAGTCGTCTACCCCAATCAAGGCATTGGGACGATTGAAAATATCAGCACCCGATCGTTCGGTGCTCAATTCGAACGCTTTTACCTCCTTCGCCTCACGTACACGAGCATGACCGTGATGGTCCCTTTCTCCCATGTGGAGGAAATAGGCCTGCGCCGGGTAACACGGAATTGCGACGTAACGCGCGTGCTGGCATACCTTTCTGAAAAACAAGCCAGAATTAAATCTGACTGGAAGGACCGTTTTAAAGAGAACTCGGAGAAAATGCGCCACGGTTCGCTGCTGGATATCGCTGAGGTCATGAAGGCCTTGTTGATGCTCCAAAGCGACAAGCCCCTGTCGTTCCGTGAGAAAAAGATGTTGCAGCGCTCGCGCCACATGCTGATCACGGAACTGTCGATCTGCCGGGGCTGTAAGGAGGACGAGGCCGTGGACATGCTTCAGAAGGCGCTGATGAAAGCCGACATGACCATGCCGGCCGAGTGCTAGCCGCTTTTTGGTTTATTTCGGGAGCCGCGCATCGATGAACGACGAAATCTGTTGAGCTGCGGGCGGATCCAGGTTCGCCAGCACCGCAACTACGTAACCGGACCGCGGATAAATCTTCAAATCGCCGTTCATGCCCGGCGCCCCGCCGCCATGGCCAACCGCACCAGCGCCGTCTTTGCGCTCGTCTTGAAAGCCGTAGGCGTACTTTCGTCCTCCTCCGGCGTCCACTTTTCCGGTGATCAGCAAGTCCGTGTGCTCCGCGTTCAGCAGCTTATGGCCCATCAAGGCATCCGCAAACTTCATCAGATCGCCCACGGTTGAGTATCCTCCGCCCGCAGAACTCCCGCGATAGGGCAGCGTGTCTGTGTTCGCCGTCAAGTCTCCCCCGTGTTCCGGCCGCATGTAGCCGATGGAGCGGCCCGGCACCGCCTCACTCTCGGGATCCGAACCGGTTAGTGTCATCCCGGCAGGCTTAAAGACGTGCTCGGCTACGTAATCGTAATAACTCTTCCCGGTCACCCGTTCGATCACCACTCCTAGCAGCACCATGCCATAGTTGCTGTAATCCCATCGGCTGCCAGGTTCGAACTCGGGCGCACGTTTTCCGTAGAGAGCGACGTAGTCGTTCAGCGTCCGCAGTGTCAGTCGATGCGCGTCGAATTCGGGGCCAAAGATATCGCCGGTTCCACCCGTGTGCGTCAACAACTGATGTATGGTTACCTTGTTAGCCATATCCCGATTCGGATAGTCCGTGATGTACCTGCCGAGCGGGTCCGTAAGCTTGATCTTTCCGGCCTGCACCAGTTGAAGAATCGAAACCGCGGTGAACATCTTGTTCATCGATCCGATGCGAAAGCGCGTGTCGAGCGTGTTTGCGGCCTTCTTGTCACGATCCGCCAGACCGTAGGCGCCGCTGAACAGCACCTTCCCGTTCTTGGCCACCAGAACAGCTCCGTAGAAGCGGCCCGCCGCGGTGTCTTTGTCCAGTTTGGCGCGCAGGGCGGTAAACAGCTCCGCTTCGGTCATGGGGGGCATGGGGAACTCGGCCGGACGCGGGATCGCGCCAATCCCAAGCTTAGTGATCCGGTGCGGTTCGTCGGCCTCTACCGCGATCGTGAACCGCCCGAACTGGTCCGAATCGCGCTCCTGCACCAGCCCAGTGAGAGTGGTCGCGGTGGCCGTCTCCAGGGCGCGGATTTCCAGGCCGCCGGTCATCTTGCGAAACGACAAGTCCCGATCCAAATTACGGCCCGGATAATTCGTTTCCAGAAATTTGCCAAGACGTTCTCGATCCCCTGAATTAAAAGCCTCCAGCCAGCCGGAGAACTGCCGATAAGGCGCGCCTCTGCGGGCGGCGTCGGCCGCGGCGGGGGTCATTTTGGGAGGCGCGGCCGTCGCGGCAGGCGTCTGCACGGGTTGCAAGCGCATGGCGGCGATCTTGTCCGGCGCGGCGGCATCCACGTTGGTGGTGATCTTGACCAACTGATGGCCGCCGGCGCGCTCCTGCGCCAGCACGACGATCTGCGTGGCGCTGGACTTTTCCACTTTTTTCACGTCGAAGCCGCCGCTTCCCTCGCGCATCGATAGGACTTCGTCCACCTTGCCCCAACTCATGCTGTGGTCGATGAATTGCCGCACGGCGCCACGGTCGCCACTGTTGATTGCGTTCAGCCACGCTGAGAACACGCGTCCCGCTGGTGTTTCGGGTACCACAACCTGAGCGCGGAGCGCGATCGTAAAAAGAACGGCAAACGTGAGCTTCCTCAGTGGGGTCATGATGCAGTATCAGACGCGCATCTGACTGACTAGATAGCTTTGCTCCACTTCCGCTTGTTGTGCGGGTCTGGCAAAGAATACCGCGCGGCCTGCCAATGCGGCGGCGCCGATGGCGAAAGCGGCCATTACGAACGCGGCCGCGTAACCGAAATGACCCGCCACCGCTCCCGCGGCGAACGAACTGACGCCCACGAACAAGTCATAAAACGCGCTTAACAAGCCCACCACGGAGCCTCGTTCGCCCTCCGGAGTCTGCCGCAGCACGGTACCCGCTACCGAAGACCACGGAAACGAGAATCCCAACCCCAGCAAAGCTG
>Ga0302319_10026153_pt1 | contig 10296 bp, 8 predicted proteins | sample Bog_T0_2_FD_203319 | JGI IMG/M metagenome (GOLD analysis project Ga0302319, IMG submission 203319) | Peat permafrost microbial communities from Stordalen Mire near Abisko, Sweden - Bog_T0_2 | ecosystem: Environmental > Terrestrial > Soil > Wetlands > Peat | place: Sweden: Abisko, Stordalen Mire...
CATTCGCGTACTCCGGCGTCCGGACGATCCGCATGATTCACGGTCCAAGGAACCCGCGGTCAAGACCGCCGAGCGAGTGATTCCGTCCTCACGCAACCTGCTGGCGGCTATGCGATGTCACGAATGCCATGGACGAGTTGTGGCGATGAAGGACTACAGCACAGGCGCCAAAGCGCATTTTGAGCATCAAGTTGCGCACAAGGGTTGCTCTACCAAAGAGAGGACCTATTGCGGTATTCAGAGTTTCCATCCCCACGCCTTGAAGTGAAAGACAGTGTTCCAGAAGCGACCCCGCGCGGCGCTGGCCTCCCAGCCAAAGCGCAAGCGGGGGAGCGCATCACCGCAGGTGAGATTTTATGACCACGCGCGAATGCGCGCCTTCTCAACTCTCGTAGAATCCCTTGCCTGACCATGTAATGTGCCACTCGACCCCACGGCCTTTCATGTTCATCTTGAAGCGCTGCGCATTATTTGGATCACGCGCTGTCAAGGGAATTTCATCGATCATCAGCATCCCTAATGTCTTCCGTTGCAACCCTTCGATACAAAGTTCCTCGACGCCGAGCACGAGGGTATCGAATACCCCTTCGACGTATTCGGCTACGGGAACATCGTCAACTTTTGGCTCTTTCATCGCCTTCGTGCCTTCCGAGTCGACGTAGATGATGTTCGGAATATTCCACCCGCTGTAGCGCATTTCTTTGAAGCGCTCCTTGATGCGAAGCAGTGTGGGACGCCACTTTCTCAGGTATGTAGCCACATCCGGCAACGTCGTTTCGATCTTGTCGTAGCCGCGATTGAACTTGAGTTCGTTGGCGGCATAATAAGAGATATCGATTCCCAGGTATTTCATCGCAGCCGGCAATTTATCGATGACCTCTGATGCCGTTTCGAGAAAGTGCCCCATCTGGCTACGAAGCGGGCCGTCGATATGCTCAGTGACGACAAGCTCGCCTTTCTTCTTTTTGACGATACTGCCTTTCTGGAGAGCATTGCGGTGGCCATTGATCAGATCCTTGATTGTCACCTTCGTCTTCCACATTTCCATCATGGCCATCAGACAGGGGCCATAGGCATCTTCAAACTGGCTCTTCTGCTCCTGTCCGATGATGCTATGAGCAATCGTGGTTACCCCGAGGAACAGTCTGGCCATGAACGGCTCACCAGTTCCGCCCTTCATAATGTGACCCACTTCAAACGGCGGAGGGACTTCGAGCGTCGCCTTCATGTCACTGCGCTTTTCGATGACTTCCGGCCACTTCTCAAACTGAGGTCGAGTAAGCTTCAGTACCATCGACATCTCGCCATGTTCGACGTTCATGACATGAGGGGTTTCATCTGTCGTTATCTTCAAGATGAGCTGAAGGGGAACCTTAACATCCCGCATGCGCACGACCCCACCGTCCTGCCAAGGAATGAATGTCAGTGTCCCCATATGTTCTTTGGTGCGCGTCCAGAGTTTGATTATGCGGGTGGATTCTGATGGCGGAGCCTCAGTCGGCTCAAGCCGTACCAGCCTGCGTTCCGTGTTGTATTGATATGTTGCAAGGTGGATGCGCTTGTTCGACGCGCCTTCGAGTAGGACGTTGAGGGGAGGAATGCTCGGGCGGCGCGGGAAGAATGCCAGATGCGTAATCATGATCGTGAAGAAGCGATTGAGCGAGTAGATACCGTCAGGCCGAACCGTGAGCTGGACGTAGCATGGCGGAATGACAAAATCTTCACTTGCAGGCGGCATCATCTGGCCACCCGACCTCCACCCCACATAATCCATTGTGTAAGTGATGACGCCCTCATCGAGGATGACGATCAGGTCAGGTCGTTCGTCAGAATCATAGTTCTCATTCAGATCGACGCAATGCTGAGCCAGGGTCTCCAGTTTGGTATCCGTGGTGAAGCCCAAGACCACCCCGAGAGTGCTGACCGATGAAAGATCACTTTCGGTCGTCTTCTGGTCCATGGCGCTTTCTGGCCTCTTTTTGAGACTTTTGACTTCGGCGATTTTGGCGTAAGCGTTCTCAAGCTCTTTCTTGTTGAGGAGGGACTTGACCTCAATGATTGCGGCTACCGCGTCCGCAGCGACGATCTGGTTTTTCTCCTGATAGCGATACAGGGGGGCCGAGAGTGCATCGTAGACAATCACATCCTCGTGATTGCTAGTCTGGCTATCGATGTCGATCACAATACCGGCTGTCGCTCGGAATCGCTGGGGCATGTGCTGGTTGAGAAATTCGCGCACCTTGGCTTCGATCTCGCCACCGCGTTCCCCAGCGTGCGGGTTTACATCCTTGATGTGTTCAAACTCTTCGCGAAGGTGTTTCGCGGCGCTGGCAAGGTATCCCGCAATTGTGTCTTTTCCAGTCATAATTTTGGAGATAACTATAATTCACGGGGCCGACCTCTTGCGGTTGAACTCGATTACATCTGCCACACTCTCAATCATGATTACGCTACCGCGCCATTCCCGCCAGAACCTCTCCTCATCCTCTGTCAGCTTGCGTCTGCTCGGAGGTTTGCTGCTGTCTTTGATTTCGAAAAGGTAGGTGTGCCCGAACTTTCCCACGGCAGCGTCCGGGAAGCCTTTCCCAATGGTCGCAGTCGACCGGGCGGACCAACCTAGTTGCCGGAATGCAGCGATTATCTCAGCGTGATTGTCGTCAACCTTCCTGATAACCGCGCGTGGCATTCTAGTATTCGTCGCTGAAGCGCCCACGTAGGCGATGGTGAACGATGTACTCCTCGTCCAGTTACAGCAGCGCCTTCGCGACTATCTGGCTATCGCTGAGGGCCATGCGCCCGACGAAACGGCACTCGACGTCAGGAGTGTAGCTGCCGCGCTCGGCGTCAGTCCGACGACCCTGTACAAATATGGGTTCAACAACGACGTAAACGCCGCCGAACAACGCCAGCGGGAAAATGGACTGCTATCCGGCGCCGCTATCGAACAACGTTTCTTCGAGGATCAACTTGTCCAGTTAAAAGCGGAATTGGAGAGGGAACAAGAGAGAAACAGGCAGCTCGTCGGCCGCATCGCCGTCATCGAGGCGAATGCCGGAAGGTTGGGCATCGATCCCGAGGAGTTATACAGAGCCATTCTGAAGCCCGTCAGAAGCATGTCACGCGCGGGTTCCAACATGAACGGCGCACGCAAGCGATTCCGCCGTTCTTAAGTGCATATCGAAAACGGTACACTTCCTTGGTGCCTACAAAACCCTTCACGCAAAAACAGGGACAGTATCTCGCGTTCATTCATTACTACAGCAGGATCAACGGCCGTCCGCCCGCCGAGGCCGACATGCAGAGATACTTTCGCGTAAGCCCTCCGTCCGTGCACCAGATGGTCCTTACCCTGGAAGCCAACGGTTTCATTGAGCGGACTCCCGGGCAGGGACGATCCGTCCGGCTCCTCCTGGCGCGCGAGGATCTCCCGGACTTGGATTAATTGAAGTGTGCTCAGCGCAGATAGAGCAAACTGGACATCCGAAACCACATGCGCGGATATAACTATTTACATATCAATTATTTAGTAATGTGAACACGCCGAAAACCGCGCAAAACCGTTTTAGCCTGCATGATTCGTGAACGTTGAACCAGCGAAAGCCTCTTGTGCTACAAACATGTTGACTAGACAGTGTTTATCGCACTACTTGAGGCTTTCGCTCGACCGATTCTACCGCGGCAATTTATAGGCAACACGCGCGGTATGCATACATATTTAAGGAGCACAAGCAGCGCCCAGCAACGTCCCTTGCCTTAGCGGACCATGCTCTGGAAATGCCGAGCAGATTTGACCATCCTTTCAGCCTTCCAAATGACAAGCTGTAAATGTGTCTGGCTCCCAACGCGGTTCATGCTGCCCGCATGGCCTGAATTGTGGAATGGATCCATTCAGGAGGAGTGCGAACGCCGCTGCGAGATAGCTATCGGCCTCATCGGATTCTTGGAATCGGCAATGGCCTTCCTATCTTCAAGCCCAATTCTCGATCCTTCAAAGGAGCGCTTGACATGAGAACTCGCGCGGCAAGTCTCATTCTTTGGATTTTCGTCGTGTCGGGACTCTGCCCTGCAATCGCAGGATCGCAATCGCCGTCCGTCGAGACCGACGCTCCACACGATGCGGCGATCACAGCTTTTGCGCCTTCTGGCCCGACTTACATGCTTCCGACGCAGAGAACCATGGTGAGAAACTATGTCTTCGATGCGTTCGGACCGTATCCGATCGGCATTTCAGCTTTCGCTGCCGGCATCAACCAACTGGACAACTCTCCGCCGGAGTGGAAACAAGGCGCACAAGGATTCGGCAAGCGCTTTGGCTCCGACTTCGGCATGGCGGCTGTCGGAACCACGTCGCGCTATGCGCTCGCCGAGCTATTCAGAGAAGACACACTGTATTACCGCTGCGAATGCGCAGGCATTTTCCCGCGCACCAGCCACGCCATGATTTCGACATTGACGGGGCGTCGCGGAGCGGACGGGCGCCGCGTTTTTTCTTTCGCCGCGCTGCTGGCGCCTTATGCCGCTTCGACGACGGCTGTGTACGGTTGGTACCCGGCCCGGTATGGCGCAAAAGATGCGCTTCGGATGGGCAGCTACAATTTGCTGATTTATATGGGCGGAAACATCGGCCTCGAGTTCTTCTATAGCGGCCCTCACTCAATGCTGTCCCGCATGCACTTGAAAAGTCAGCACGGTGCGCCCGACCCTGGACCAAACCATTGAGCGATCTGGCCCTTGGTGAATCCAGAGATACCCGGACCCAGGTTCAGGTCCAGCCCGCCATGCCCGCTCCCGCGGCTGCGCACTCCATCGCTCTGCTCATCAACCGGTTCTTCGAGTGGTTTGGAGAGCTGGGCATCTTTTTCTGGAAGGTAGCGCGGGCCGCCGTGACGCCTCCGTTTGAAGGTCGCGAACTGCTTCGGCAACTCGATGAGGTTGGATCGAAATCGCTGCCCCTGGTCGCATTGGCCGGCGCCGCCATCGGCGTTGTCATCTCTCTGGAGGCCCGCTACAGTCTAAGTCGATTCGGCGCCAAGTCGATGTTTCCCGCCACCCTGGTCTACTCGGTCATTCAAGTCATGGGACCGGTGATCACCGGCCTCGTGGTGAGCGGGCGCGTGGGCGCGGGCATCGGGGCAGAGTTGGCCTCGATGAAAGTGACCGAGCAGATCGACGCCATCGAAGCGTGCGCCATCAACCCTTACAGGCTTCTCGCGGCGACGCGCATTGTGGCCTGCATCCTCATGCTTCCCTTGCTCACCATTGCCGCCGACGCTTGCGGCTTGCTGACAGGCTGGTTCGCGCAAGCCCTGGTTGAGCCGCTCTCGTTCCATCAATTCATCGAAAGCGGCTTCCATGGAGCGACCTTCAATGCGTTTCTACCCCCCACCTTCAAGACCGCTGTCTATGGACTCATCATCGGGCTCATTGCCTGCTTTCAAGGAATGCGAACGCGCGGAGGCGCCGAGGGCGTGGGCCGCGCGGCCACCAACTCGGTGGTGCTGGCCTCGCTGTTCCTGATCCTGGCGGACGTGGTGCTGGTGAAATTCATTCTCGTCGTCTTTCCATAATCCTGGTTTGAAAGGCATTTGAGGCAACCATGGACACTGTCGACGACATCGCGACGAAGCAGGAAGAATTCGAGCAGGACGGCCGCGCGCCCGTTGTGGCCATCGACAACGTGTACAAATCCTTCGGCAATCTCAAGGTCCTCAATGGCATCAGCCTGAGTGTCGCCCGCGGGGAAACGCTGGCCGTACTGGGACGCAGCGGAACGGGAAAGAGTGTTTTGTTGCGGCTGATTATCGGTCTCAATCAACCTGACTCCGGTTCCATTCGTATTGGTGGCCAGGACATCACCGGCCTGCCGATGGATCAACTGGGTTTGATCAGGAAGAAAATGGGCTTCCTGTTCCAGCATGCGGCGCTCTATGACTCCCTGTCCGTCGCCGAGAATGTCGCGTTTCCTCTGCGCCATCACAGGCGGGAGATGTCAGGCTCCGAGCGAGATGACCGGGTGCGGAAGTTGCTAGCCGAGGTGGGCCTGGAAAACGACATCGAGAAGATGCCTTCCGATATCTCGGGGGGAATGCAAAAACGCGTAGGCCTGGCGAGAGCGCTCGCCTTGGCCCCGGAGATCCTGCTTCTCGATGAGCCGACCGCCGGTCTTGACCCCATCAGTTCAGGTGAGATCGACGAACTTATTCTCAAGCTCCAGCGGGAGCATCAAATGGCATCCATCGTGGTGACACACGATATGTTCAGCGCCAAAACGATCGCCAGCCGCCTGGCCTTGCTCGACCAGGGAAGCGTGGTGATCGAGGGCACATTCGAAGACCTTCGGCAGAGCGACATCGGGTTCGTAAAGGAATTTCTCATGCATTCGTAGGAGGGAACATGTCTAGAGTGGCTCGGCTCGGAGCATTCATCTTTGTGACGCTGGCAATTCTCGCCGCCGGAGTCTTCATTATCGGGAGCAAGGCCTACCTGTTTCGCTCCACATTCCAGCTCAAGGCGCAATTCGACAACGTGGCGGGCCTTGCCGCGGGGGCCGATGTGCAGGTGGGCGGCGTCCACAGTGGAACTGTGGCCAGCATTGCCCTGCCGCACCGTCCGGGCGGCAAGGTCACTGTAGTGATGGATCTGGACAAATCGACGCACGAGATCATCAAGCTGGATTCTGTGGCTTCCATCGAGACGGAGGGCTTGCTGGGCAATGAATACCTTGCCATTTCATTTGGATCCGCGGGGGAAGCCGACGTCAAGGATGGCGATGTGATCCAGAGCGAACCACCGCTGCAGATGTCGGATTTGATGGCCAAGGCGAGCACTATGCTGTCCAGCAGTCAGCAGGTTATCCAGAACGTGACCGAGGCAACGGCTCATCTGAACTCGGTAAGCGCCAAAATCGACTCCGGCCAGGGGTCTGTGGGAGAGCTTATCAACAACAAGGAGCTCTACGCCAACCTGCAGCGGTCCACCGGGTCACTCAGCGACACCATGGTGCAGGCGCAAGCGGGAGTTACCGACTTCCGCGAGAACATGGAAGCGTTGAAACACAACTTTCTGCTGAGTGGATATTTCAAGAAGCGGGGGTACGAGGACTCCGCGGATCTGTCCGAGAATGAAATTGACAAGCTGCCCGCGGGCGCACCCCTCAAGAGCTTCACGTATTCGGCAAATCAGCTCTTCGATGGACGCGACTCTGCCAAGCTGAAGAATCAGAAGTCTCTCGATAACGGCGGGGAGTTTCTGGCCAGAAATCAATTCGGCTTTGCCGTAGTCGTCGTCTCCGGAGGGATGGAAGGCGATACCCAAAAGGAACTGGTGCTGACGGAAGCTCGGGCAATGGTCATCCGCGAGTACCTCGTTGACCACTTCGGGTTTAACGACGCCCAGTTCAAAACCTTGGGGCTGGGCAAGCAGGCCGCGACGGGTTCAGACGCGGGATGGGGGACGATACAACTCCTCGTCTTCCCCGTCGGCGCCGAGACGCCGCCAAACAAGCAGGCGAGAGAAGGTATAGCCTCAAAGACAACAGTGGACGCATCGGCGCCCGCATCCGTGTCCGGCGTCGCGAAGCCTTAGAGAACCGGCAAACAGGGCTCCCCGCTGGCTTGCCAAACCGCGGCATGAGGCGGCCGGGGCCTCCGTCCAGTCCCCCGCGGGTTGAGCGGAATAGCTCAGCATTCGAGCCTGTAGCTTGAAATAATGTTCCTGAAGACGAGTTCTCTATCTCATCTCCGTCATGGCCACTGAGCTAAGTCGGTCCACCTGATGCCTGCGGATCTTAGCCAGCCGCATCGTGCGAGGAAGCAAAATGCCTCTTGTCACTGTAGTCGTCACACTTGCTATCGTCGGCCTGCTTCTGTGGCTGGTCAACCGCTTCATCCCCATGCAGGGCCAGATCAAGGGGATACTGAACGGCGTGGTTGTGATCGTCATCATTCTTTGGCTCCTCAAGGTATTTGGGCTCTTCGGGTACCTTTCCCAATTCCGCGTCGGGCATTAAGGGATCGCATCGCCGGAACTGGGAGGGCGCGACCCGCTGAAGAGGCGGCGCGTCGGCGCAAGCCAGGCGGACTCAACGGGAGAAGGGCTGCTCAACCGTGGCGGTTCGCCAAGTCCACTGGCTCAAGAGGTTCGACTGGTGCAGCCTCGAGGAAGGCCGCATCGCACCATGCGCTGAACGATACCACGGCGCAATCGCGAGGAATCAGATTCGCCTCGCGCCACACTGATTGTGCTTCTTGGCCTTCGCGCTACTCAGTGGCTGCCTCGGTGGCCGCTCAGCGGGAGTCGGGCTACCGTCCGGCTGGCAGAGCCGGACAGAGCCTTGTGTTGATTCCCGTTCTTCCCGGGCGGAACGGAACGAAGCGCTTACCGCCCCAGGAAGTAGGCCTTAAGGCGAGGTTCACGCTCGCGCGTGCAAACCGGAAGAAACGGCCAGTTCGGCGTTGATACCAGCGAAAGCAGGGGACCATGTCTTTGAGTGAAACAATCCAGCCTGAGCGCATGACAGGAGAAGCTCCGCACGCGGTGTCTCCGCAGGCCGCCTCGAAGGTCTGCTGCCTTCCCTTGCCTACCAGGATTGCATTCATCGGCAATTACCTGCCCAGGCAGTGCGGCATCGCAACCTTCACCACGGATTTGTGCAACGCTGTCGCAGCCCAATACGGCAACGAGCGTCTGTTTGCGATACCGGTGAACGATCCGGAGTCAAGCTATCAGTATCCGGAGCGGGTGCGCCTGGAACTCGAGCAGGAAGACTTGAGTTCCTACGAGCGGGCCGCTGAGTTCCTCAATTTCAATGGCAACGATCTGGTTTGCCTGCAGCACGAATACGGCATCTATGGTGGCGCCTCGGGCAGTCACATTCTGACTTTGCTGCGCAAGCTAAAGATGCCCCTGGTCACTACGCTGCATACGGTTCTGCGCGACCCGGACACCAGTCAGCGCGCCGTTCTCGAAGAGATTGCGCGGCTCTCCGACCGCCTCGTGGTGATGACCGATTTGGCGGCCCAACTGCTGCGCGAAGTATATGCGGTCCCCAGCGGGAAGATCGATATCATTCCCCATGGAGTGCCCGACCTTCCCTTCATGGACCCCAACTTCTTCAAGGACAAGTTCGGCACGGAAGGAAAATTTGTACTGCTCACCTTTGGGTTGCTCTCTCCCAACAAGGGCATTGAATACGTGATCCGCGCGCTGCCCGCAATTCTGGCCCGCCATCCAAATGTGGTTTACATCGTCTCCGGCGTGACGCATCCCCATATCAGGCGTCGCGAAGGCGAGCGCTACCGCGAACAGTTGCAGGCGCTTGCGGCAGAGCTTGGAGTTTCCGATCAGCTCATCCTCAACAACCGCTTTGTGAGTGCCGAGGAACTGGTGGAGCACGTGGGCGCGGCCGACATCTACATCACACCCTACCTGCAGGAGGCGCAGGCCGTTTCCGGGACCCTCGCGATTGCTCTCGGAGCGGGAAAAGCGATCATCTCAACGCCCTACTGGCATGCCAAAGAGCTACTCGCCGAGAAGCGGGGAGTCATCGTTCCGTTTGCCAATCCCGATGCGATTGCGGAAGCCGTTACAGCCTTGCTTGAGAACGATGCAGAGCGCCACGCCATGCGCAAGCGCGCCTATCTCTACTCGCGCGGAACCACGTGGCCCAACACCGCCCGGGCCTATATGGCCAGTTTTCAGCGCGCTCGCTTCGAGCGTTCGCTCCAGCCGAGAGCCGCGCAACAGGACGGCACAACCGTGGAAATCTTTGATCGCCTGCCGGTGCTGAATACCGATCACCTGCTCACGATGACCGACGACACGGGCATGCTGCAGCACGCGATCTTCTCCGTGCCAAACACATCCGAGGGTTACACCACCGATGACAATGCGCGCGCGCTCATCGTCTCCGTGCTTCTGGACGAAAGCGATAAGCGCTCGGCAAGCATAGAATACTCAAGGCTCTCTCATCGCTACCTGGCCTTCCTGTGGCTTGCTTTTAACACCGCCTCCGGAAGGTTCAGGAACTTTCTGGGCTACGATCGCAAATGGCTTGAGGATGTTGGCTCCGACGATAGCCATGGCCGTGCGTTGTGGTCTTTGGGGAAAGTGCTCGGGCATTCGCAGAATGCAGGGTTGAGAGCAGCGGCCGGAAGGCTCTTTGAAGCTGCCGTCCCCGCAACGCTCGCCTTCACCAGCCCGCGCGCATGGGCCTATTGCATTCTCGGAATGCAAGCCTATCTGGACTGGTTCCCGGGAGACAGAGCCATCCAGGGCGCCCGAAATACACTTGCGAAT
>Ga0302319_10026158_pt1 | contig 10295 bp, 9 predicted proteins | sample Bog_T0_2_FD_203319 | JGI IMG/M metagenome (GOLD analysis project Ga0302319, IMG submission 203319) | Peat permafrost microbial communities from Stordalen Mire near Abisko, Sweden - Bog_T0_2 | ecosystem: Environmental > Terrestrial > Soil > Wetlands > Peat | place: Sweden: Abisko, Stordalen Mire...
CCTTCAAGGGCGTGGACACCGTACCCGAATACAAGGACCAGGCCCGCCCCGAGGCGGTGATCCGTTCCGACCTCGGATTTTCCGGCCGCTTCAAGGTGTTCCAGTCGCCCAGCGGCACCTGGGATTCCGCCTACTTCGCGAAGTCCGGAATCGCCGCCGTGGTGACGGGAACCGTTGGGAGGGGTCCCTCGCCCGGCGAGGTCGAAATCCATTTCCAGCTCCTGGACGCCCAGAGCCGCGACAAGTTGAGCGAGCAGACCTACACCGGTCTCAAATCCGAGCTTCGCAGGCTGGCCCACCACTTCTCCGACGACGCCGTCTTCCAGATCTTCGGGGAACGAGGCATCGCCACGACGCGGATCGCCTTCGTCCTGGGCAAGAATGGACACAAGGAGATCTGGACCATGGACTACGACGGGTTCGACGCCTCCCCCTGGACCCGCAACGGCAGCATCAACCTGAGTCCCACCTGGGACCGCGACGGCAGCCTGGTCTGGTCGTCCTACATGGGTGGACAAGGAGCCCATCTCTGGCGACAGGTCCTGGGACAGAAGCCGACCCGATTCCTCCCCTCCGTTCCTGGGATGCAGATCTCGGCATCGCCCAGCCCCATCGACGGGGAAATCGCTTTGGCCGTGGCCCTTGGCGGACAGACGGAGATCTTCCGCGCCTACCCGGACGGCAAGCCGGTGCGCCTCACCTACAACCCCGCCATCGACGTGAGTCCTTCCTGGTCGCCGAACGGCTGGGAGATCGCCTTCACCTCGGACCGGAGCGGGTTCCCGCAGGTCTACACGATGGACAAGGACGGTTCCGATCTGCGTCGGGTCACCTGGGTGGGCGGTTACAACGACCAGGCCGCCTGGTGCCCCACCGGAAACCTCATCGCTTTCGCTCGAATGGCCGGAGAGTTCCAGCTCCTGACCATTTCCCCCGAAGGGACCGACGAAAAATGGCTGGGCCAGGGCGAACAGCCCAAATGGTCTCCCGACGGCAGGCATCTCGTCTACATCCGGCGAAACGACGGGCGTTCCGACCTCTGGACCTGCGACGCCGACGGCACCAACGCCCACCAGATCACATACTTCGGCGACGCCTCCGAGCCTGCCTGGTCTCGTTAGACGCCTTCCCCCGGTAGGGGGAGGGGTGTCCAATTCCCGCCAGAGCTTGTATTCTTCCATCCAAAGAATGGGGCGTATCGTCATTCACCTGATGGCGAACGACCGTTCCAGGAGGAGAGAATCCATGAACCGCAGATACGCTCTTGCCTTGACCACGCTCAGTGCCGCGCTGCTGTTGAACGCATGCGCCAAGAAGGAGGTCGTCGCGCCTCCCCCGCCCCCGCCGCCGCCGCCCGCCGCCGTCGTCGAGCCCCCGCCCCCGCCGCCGCCCCCGCCGCCGCCGCCGGTGGACACCGCCGCCGAGCGTCGCGCCCGCATCCAGGGCCTGATGAACGACGCCTTGAAGCCCATCTACTTCGACTTCAACGAATCTTCCATCAAGCCCGAAGGCAAGGACGTCCTCACCAAGGTGGGTGATCTGCTCAAGCAATATCCCGAGGTGTCCGTCACTCTCGAAGGAAACGCGGACGAGCGCGGTTCCACCGAATACAACCTGGCCCTGGGCAACCGGCGCGCGGATGCCGCCGAGAAGTGGCTGACCACCTACGGCGTCTCCGCCAGCCAGCTCAAGACCATCTCCTACGGCAAGGAGAAGGCCGCCCACGGCGACGATGACGGGACCTGGTCCAAGGATCGCCGCGACGACATCCCCGGAGAAATCCACTGATTTCCTTCCGCGGTGCCTTCGTCTGGAGCACCCTCCCGATGATCCTGGGAGGGTGCGCACAGCTCAATCTTCTGCAATCCGAGGTGCAGGCGAATCGCGGGGAGACGGCGCTTGTTGGCCGCAAGATCGATTCGGCGCGGGCCGAGATCCAGGCGGTGAACAAGCGTCTTTCCGACGTGGGGCTGAAGTCGGGTGACGAAGTGAGCCGCACGCGTGCGGATCTCCAATCATCCATCGCCCAACTCACGGCGGAAATGCAGAAGATCGAAGCGCAGTTGGAGAACAACCAGTTGCGGATGAACGAGCTGAATCTCCAGATCGGCAAATTGCGCTCCAAACAGGGGGGGAAGGCTTCGGACACGGGCAAGGCCGCCTCCGGAGCAAGCCCGTTGGTGGTGTCTCTGCAAGCGGCCCAGGACGACTTCTCGCAGGGGAGGTACGATCTCGCCTACCGAGGTTTCTCGGACGTGGCGGGTCGCGACTCCTCGGGGACCATCGCCCCCCAAGCCATCCTCAGCATGGGAGAATGCCGCTTCGCCCAGTCCAACTGGGACGAAGCGCGGATGCTCTACCAGCGCGTGGTGCGCGAGTATCCCCAGGATCCCGCGCGGTGCGCGGCGTTCTTCAAGCTGGGCCTGACCTACGAGCACCAAGGATCCATTCCGGACCGGGATGGGGCCTGGAGCAAGTTGCAGAAGACCTGCCCGGGATCCAACGAGGCTCAGCGGGCGTCGGATCTGCAGACGGTCAAGTAGACGTCCGGTCCGCGTTCGAAATCTTCACCCCTTCGGGAACCCCGAAGGGGTTTTTTCGTGCGCTCCCGATCCCCGGGAGCCTCCGTCACTTCCTCAGCAGGACGTAGACCGTCACTCCGGCGATGGCGGTGGTCAAAAGGAGGTTCAATCCGGAGATGACGTCCTTGGCCGTGGTGGGTTCGGGCGGGATCTTGAACGGAACGATCACCTCGGAACCGGGATTCGGCCGGTCCGAGATGCCGATGGACCTCGTCTGGACGGAGCCGTCGGCGAAACGCACATAGACCTTGTCTTCATCGGCGCTGTCGGAAAAGCCACCGGCCTGCTCGACGTACCAGCTCCACTTCTTGCCTTCGCGCCAAACGATGTTGGAGGGGCTGTTGACTCTCCCCCGCACGGCGACGGTCGCTGGTCGCATGGGCACGTAGATGGAGTCCCCGCTCCGCAACGGCAAGTCGTCGTAGCCATCCTTCTCCTGGATGGCTCTGTTGAAGTCGATCTGGATGCGACCCGTCAACGCGTCGCCGCGGATCAGTCTCGCTCCGGCGAGATAGGCATCCGGCTGCAGGCCACCGAGGCGCGTCCAAAGGGAGGAAAGCCGCTCTCCCGAATGGAGCAACGCGTACCTCCCGGGTCGGCCGACCCAACCGCCAACCCCCACCATCTCGAGGGTGTCGGTCTTCGGATCGAAGGGAATGGCGACATGGGATCTGGAGGGGATGGGATGATCGGCCGAAGCCACCGAGAGGCTGGAATCCAAGGCGAGGACCTCCACGCTGGATTCGGATTCACCGGGAATGGGTGTTTCCAGTCGAATGTGGGACCAGTCGGCACCCCACTGGAAACCACCCGCCTTCAGGATCAAATCCTTGACGGTCATACCCTCTTCGCGCCGATAGAGGCCTGGCTTGTGCACGGCACCGGAGATCCGCACGGAATCCTTGTTCACGATCTGGGTGATGTCGTAGACCCGGAGGCTGTCTTCCGCGGCGACCTCCAGGGAGGTTGCGGTTTCCAGGGAGAAGCGCAACTGCTCGCGGTTGCCGTCGGTCAACCGGCGGGATAGCAACACGCGCCCCGTGTAGGCGTCCTGGCTGGGTCCTCCGGCCACCTGGAGAAAATCGGCGGCGCTCTTTCCCATGGAAATCGGAAAGATTCCCGGAAACCGGACCTGGCCACCAACGGTCACAGTGGCGGCGGATGGATCCTTCCCATGGGCGACGAAGACGGTGTCGCCGTCGTGCATAGGGGCGGGAATTCCCGCGAGGATTTCCGTGGGTGTCGGCAGGGTGACGGCATCGACGCGCCCGTTCTGGAAGATGCGGAGCGCAGTCACGGCCGTGCTGGCCGCCGTGGGAAGAAGGCCGCCCGCGTAATTCAGGAGATCCTTGGCACCCTCCACACCCCTGAGTTCGTAGATGTCGGGCCGACCCACATCCCCCCGGATCGCGACCAGCGGTCCGTGGGGAGGGACGCGGACCACGTCGCCGTCCTGCAGGATGTCCCCCGCCGGTTCCTCGCCGCGAAAGAAATAGTCGTACAGATCCACGCCCAGTCGCTTCTTGCCCCGCACGATCTCCACCACGCGTTCCGTTCCCAACGGGGATGGTCCTTCGGCCTGGTAGAGGGCGGCGAACACGGAGGTGTTCCCCGAGAGCAGGTACCCTCCTTGGCGAACGACATCGCCCACCACGAACACCCGGATCTGCTTGAGCTTTCCCAAGGTGAGGTCCATGTTCACCCTGCCGGAGCCCATGCCCGAATAGATCCGCTGCAAGCGTTGGCGCAGGAGGGTGGTGGCCGAGGCCACGGTCTGGCCGTTCAGCGAAACCACACCGATCCCTTCGATGCTGGTCTGGCCGTCCCGGTCCAGCTCCAACTGGTAACGCGCTTCCTTTTGGCCCCACAGGGTCAGGATCAGTTCGTCGCCGGGGCCGAGCTGGTAATCGGCCCCCACCGCGCCCACATGGGAAGCGAACATGCTGGGGTCGGCGGCCTGGAAAACGGACTGCCCGTAGCGCTCCAGACGGTGGGTCTTTTCCAGGGAATCGGCGATGAAGAGTCGCCGACGGTAGACGGGGTCCTTCCGAGCCAAGGAATCCCGGTAGGTCAGAGTGTCCAAAGTGTCGGACACCACATCCCCTTCATGGGGAGAAACCTCCCCCCTTCGGTCGACGACGTTCGCGGAACCGTTGGAAGTCGCGGACCCACCGGAAGTGGAAGGGTGGATGCCATTCTGTTGCGCCAAGGACTTGGCCTGGTCGGGGGTCATCCCGTCGGGAAGTGCGAATCCAGCGGGCAGATCCTGGGCGGCAGCGGTCCCCAGAAGCAGCGAAAGGAACCAAGTTGCTACGTGGCGAGACGACATGAGCGCCTTTCTCGAATGGGCCATGGCCGACCTTTTGGCGATATCGGCGGAAAGAGGCGCCTAATCTAGATTACGCCAATACCCATGTCGGATATCCTGGCCACTGTCGAGTTCGCGTCGAATCCATCCAACGACCAGTTCCCGGTCGAACCCTTCGTCAAGCTCGCCCCGGAGGCACCCGAGGAGGAACTGCACCTGGAGGATCCATCCATCCCCAGACCGGACGACGAATTCCTGCTGGAGGCGGTCCTGTTCGCCTCCACCGAGCTCGTGACCCTTCGGCACCTGCGCGAGCTCGTGGATGCGGCCCTGTCGCAGACGCGGGTTCAAAAGCTGGTGGAGTCCATCAATTCCCGTCTCCGGTCCGGGAACCATCCCTTCGAAGTGACCGCGGCGGCGGGCGGATGGCGGTTGCGCACGCGGGCCGACTACCATCCCTGGCTGCGCGGCCTGTTCAAGGACGTGCAGAACCGCAGGCTCTCGCAGGCGGTCCTGGAAACGCTGGCCGTGGTGGCCTACAAGCAGCCCATCACCAAGGCGGAGATCGAAGCGGTTCGGGGGGTGAGCGCCGACGGCGCCTTGAAGAAGCTCCTGGAAAAGAGGTTGGTGACCGTTTCCGGTCGCACCGACACGCCGGGCAGGCCTCTCACCTACGGGACCACCCGCGAATTCCTGGAATATTTCGGGATCGGCCGGATTCCGGACGATCTGCCCCGCCTCGCGGAATTCGAGGAATTGGTGCAGTCCAGGGCGCTGCTTCCCCAGGTGGCGCCCGGCGGTCTGCTCCTGCAATCCGACCAGACCGACGAATGAACCCGCTGGCCGGTACAGGAGGCTGGATGGACCTGACACATCCCCTCCATCCGGGAATGCCCACTTGGGAAGACGCCGAACCTGCCACCATCCGCGCATTGTGCGAGATCGGTGACGATTGCCCGGTGCGCGTTTCGCACCTCTCGATGGGCGTCCACACGGGGACGCACCTGGATGCGCCCGCGCACTTCCTGCAGGACGGCGGAATGGTGGAAGACCTCTCCCTGGAGGTCCTCATCGGCCCGGCCTGGGTGGCCGAGACCGGATCCGCGGAGCTGGTGGATTCCCCGCTGTTGGATCGTCTTGAAATTCCGGCGGGGGCCGAGCGGTTGCTGTTTCGTACCTCGAACACGACCCGGAACCTCATGGGGAAATCCCGCTTCGAACGCTCCTATGTGGGGTTGGACGAATCGGGGGCGCGTTGGATCGCCTCACACGGGATCCGCCTGGTGGGATTCGACTACCTGTCCGTCCAAGCCTACGACGCTTCCGACGAGACGCACCGCGTCCTTCTGCGCGAAGGGATCGTCCTGGTGGAAGGTCTCGATCTTTCGGGGGTGAGCGGTGGTTGGCACGAACTCGTATGCCTTCCGCTTCTCGCCAAGGGACTGGAAGGGGCGCCCGTCCGCGCCGTGGCCAGGCCTCTGCGAGCCTAGTTCACGGGCCAGAGTCTTCCGAACGACGGCAGGTCCAAGGAAGCAGCGACCATCACCCAGGCCTCCACGATCTCCGTCAAGGCTCCGAGCGTCCCGCCCGTCATCCCCCCCAGCAGTGTGCGGATCCGGATGGTGAGAGCCACGAAAAGGACGATCCACCCGACGATCGCGACGATGGCGCGTTCGGGCCCCAACTGCCATAGCAAAGGAAGCGGCGCCAGGGCCGCCACGAACCGCATCCAGACGCGGCTGGGGGCGAACGCCGTCACCGCGATGCCTTCGCTCTTCGCGTACGGCGAGACGCAGGTGGCCAGCACCTGGGTGCATCGGCCCAGGAGCGGTGCGCAGAAGAGGGCCGCCGCGGCGCGTTCCATCGGCAGGTTGTCCAGCGCCACCACCTTGGTGGCCAAAAGCGAAAACACGGCCGTCATCCCCAGCGGTCCGATGTGGGGGGTGGAGAGGATCTCGTGCATGTGGGTGCGGGAACGCCAGGAAAGCAACGCTTCCGAAGTGTTGGCAAGACCGTCGATGTGCATGCCGCCGGTGATCCATGTCCAGCCCAGGACCGTGACAAGAGCCGCCACGGTGCGAGGCGCGATCTGGAAGCTTCCCCACCAGACCAGGCAGAGGAAGCCCCCGATGAACAACCCCACCACGGGGAACCAGAGCACGGCCCGCCCCAGCTCGAACTGACGCTTGCGGGGTGGCCGCAGGATGGTGAGATAGGCCAGCGCGGTGGGAAGGCTCATCCCTTTCTCAGAGCCTCCACCGCCTGCTTGATCCGCTCGGCCTCCGACTTGCGGCAGACCAGCGTGGCATCGGGCGTCGTGACCACGATCAGATCGTCCACACCGATGCAGACCACCTTGTGGCCGGAGCGTTCGGACACCACGATGTTCCGGGAGGAATCGATGGGCAGCAGATCGGCCTGGGTCCAGTTTCCCGATTCGTCGCGGGGCAGGACCTGCTCGAGGGCGACCCATCCGCCCACGTCGTTCCATTCGAAATCGGCCACGGCGCACCGGACGTCCGCTGCGTTTTCCATGACCCCGAAGTCGATGCTCAACTTGGGAAGAGGTTCGAAGGCCTGGCGCAAGGCTTCGTCGAAGCCCGAAGTCCCCCAGGCCCGGGCGGCTTGGGCCATGGCGGCATGGTGTTTCGGGAGTTGGGCGAGCAGCTCCCTCTGGATGTCCGAGGTGCGCCAGACGAACATCCCGGAATTCCAAAGGTGGCGTCCGGAAACCAGGAACGCCTGTGCGGTGGGAAGGTCGGGTTTTTCCCGGAACGCGACCAGTTTGTGGAAGGAGGCGCCACCGCGTTCCCCGAGCTTCTCGCCAACCTCCAGGTATCCGTAACCGGTGGCCGCGCTCCGCGGTTGGATCCCGAAGGTGTAGAGTCCGCCTTCTGCGGAGGCGGTCTCCGCAGTCGCCAGCAGGACTTCGCGGAAGCGCTCGGCAGGTTCGATGGTGTGATCGGCGGCGAGGATGGCGAGTACGGCTCCGGGCCATCTCCTCTCCACCAGAGCCGCTGCCAAGGCCACCGCACCGGACGTGTCGCGCGGCATGGGCTCCCCGATGATGTTTTCCGGAGGCAGATCCGGGAGCTGCTCCCTGGCCAACCCGGCGAAGCGGGCGTTGGTGAGCACCAGGATGCGTTCGGGCGGGATCCCTTCCAGACGGTCCCGCGTGAGCTGCAGCATGGTGCGCGACCCGGTGAGATTCAGGAATTGTTTGGGGCGTTCTTCCCGGCTCATGGGCCAAAAACGAGTCCCCGAACCTCCCGCCATGATGGCCACCACCAGATTTTGTGCGAGTTCCACGCGTAAGTTCCTTTTTGGAAGAGCGGATGGGAGGGAATCCAATGTACTCACCCCCCCTTTTGGGGGAGGGCCGATCCATGGCCGCCTCCGATGTCTGGACCCTTTTCCAGGATCGGCCACTCCCCCACGGACGGAACCAATCCTCCCGATTTTTCGCGGTGAAAGAACATCCTGCGGCCAATCGGGTGGTATTTGCGCGCGTTGGCTCCGAAATTGATTCCTTCTCCCACAAACCGGGGGCGGGCCGCCCTCTGACCAGCGAAGGAACCTCCCATGATTTCCACCATCCTCTCCTGCCTTCTGCCTCTCGCCTCGGGTATCGACGCGGATTTTTCCATGAACGTGCAGGTGGCACCGGGGATCAACATCAACCTCCACTCGCCCGCCTACTACGACCAGCGCGAAAGGGATCGCCAGGAGAGGTTGGACCGGATCCAGGCGGACCGCGAGGAGGAACGCAATCATGAGGCCGCCCTGGATCGGGAGAAACCACGCGAACAAGGCGGCGTGTACCTGTGGCGCGACACCCCCGAGGCCCGTGAACGCCAGCGCGAGGAACTCCGCGACGAAGAACGACGGAACGAAGCCGCGCGCGCGACGCAGGAGAGACTTCTCCGCGAGGAGGAGGCCAGGGACGAGCAGGAGCGGCGATTCGCGCTGCAGCACGAACACGAGGACCGGCTTCGGGCCAGGGGCCAGCACGAGGAAGATCAACGATTCCAGAGAGAGGACAATCTTCCCCGCGAGGAAGAGAACCACGGCGTGACCCGATCCATCGACGAATGAGGCGTTTCCCGATTGGGTACCTTGGAACCTGACTCCGGGATCGCTCCGTCTCCGGTGTCGAGGTGAACCTGGAGTGTGTCCCATTCGATCGATCCGCCCTACTGCTTTCGCTCTGGCCCTGGTCTGCTGGAGCCCTCCGCATTTCCTCCAAGCCAGGTCGCTTCGCGGCGTCTCGGAGTACAGACGCGGAGATTTCCAGCACGCACGTTCCGATCTCGAGGCGGAGGCGGAACGGGGCAATGCGGAAGCGCAGGCCTACTTGGGCTTCCTGTTCGACCTCGGGCAAGGGGTGGGTCAGGACTACGCGCAGGCGGTCATCTGGCTGCGCCGCGGGGCGGAGCAGGGAAACGCCCTGGCGCAGACCGGATTGGGTCAGATGTTCCAATCCGGACAAGGGGTGCCCCAGGACTTCGGGACGGCCGCGCACTGGTTCCGCAAGGCGGCGGAACAAGGGGATGCCCACGCGCAGTTCCAGTTGGGGGAGATGTTCAGCGTGGGCGATGGCGTGTCCCTGGACCGCCGCGAAGCGGCCAGGTGGTATTTGCGCAGCGCCGCCCAGGGGAACGACCTCGCCGAGCTCCGGCTGGGTTGGATCTACGACATCGGCCTGGGGCTGGACCCCGACCCTCCCGAGGCGGCCAAGTGGTACCGCCTGAGCGCCAAGGGGAACAACGCGGAGGCCCAGTGCCGACTCGGGCGCATGCTCGAGGAGGGGCGAGGTCTGCCCCGCGACCTGCGGGCGGCCATCTCCTGGTACCGTCGTGCGGCCGACCAGGGGAACACGGAGGCCCTCTGGCGCCTCGGGACGATGTACAGGGACGGCGACGGCGTCCCCGAGAACCGCTCGGTGGCCATCGCCCTCTACCGGCTGTCGGCGGGAATGGACCAGGAGGGCCATGGCTGGGCCCGTCCCCTGATGGACACGCTGTTCCGGCACCTGACGATGCCCGAATTCGATGCGGGACAAAATCTGGTCAGTCGCATGGCGCGAGGAGGAGCCCCCCTCACCGCCATGGTGGACGCCTTCGAATTCCACCAGGCCCTGGATTCCACGGTGTTCCCGGTCTACCGCAACCCCTGCGACTTCCTGGGATTCCCCTAGCAACCCGGAGCCCGGGCCCCGGGCGGACGAGGCGGGCGCCTCCCCTCAGAGGAGCAGGAGCGTCGGATTCTCCAGGAGGTTCTTGACGGCCACCAGGTACCTGGCGCCATCCGACCCGTCCACCGCGCGGTGGTCGCCGGAGAGGGTCAGGGCCAGGACGTTTCCCGCCACGATCGCGCCTTGGGCGTCGACGACGGGCTTCTTCAGA
>Ga0302319_10026159_pt1 | contig 10295 bp, 4 predicted proteins | sample Bog_T0_2_FD_203319 | JGI IMG/M metagenome (GOLD analysis project Ga0302319, IMG submission 203319) | Peat permafrost microbial communities from Stordalen Mire near Abisko, Sweden - Bog_T0_2 | ecosystem: Environmental > Terrestrial > Soil > Wetlands > Peat | place: Sweden: Abisko, Stordalen Mire...
CTCTAATCCTCAACCTATTTCAATAAATCCTGTTCCCCCTACCCCCCCGCAGCCTTCCGCGAAGATTCGCAATATCATACAGACCGCACAGGAACGTGAAATTATTAAAACGGCCCCTGATATGGTGGTGTATATTGATTCCTTGCCTTTTCTTAATAACCCCTATCTAAGTCAAGGATATACAAGTCTTGTAGCAGTTAATTTTAACGATTATATTACCGCAATCACCACCTCCTACAATATTAACTCTATGATCCCCTCTGGGACTATCAATCTTTCTGTGCCTAATGGTTCTAAGCAGTTATTTATGGCTCCTGGGGGTAGCATTATAATTGATATTATGAGTGCCATTCGTATTTATGCCAAGGGTTACTTCTTCTCTGCTGCTGGCAATACCATTTTCCGGCGTATATTTAACGGTCTTATTACTTCTGTGGCTCTTAATGAGACTCCCACCAGTTTAGAGATCACCATAGGAATTGCAGGAATCTGTCGTCTCCTAGAGATGACTCAAATTGAATTGAATAAAGCTCTCATAGGTAACTCCGATTCCACATTTACTATCATGAGGACCAATCAATCCGATTTTAACATTTATGCTGCCGTATACGACACCTTTCATAAGGCATTGGACTTCAGTGAGTTTACTCATGAGGCGTACCAGCAAAACTTCTTGGCATCTGATAGGGATAAGGAAGCAATTAATCAAGAATATTGCACCAAATGGACCACCAGACTTCAAGATTTATGTAGAGATGTGCGGTTATTTGGATGGTCATCAAATAATAAGGCAATTTCTTCCCCAATTGCTGAAAGCACAAAGGTGGCCAAACACAATTCTCCTGTTGCGGCTAAAGCTGGGGAAAAACCCCCACCATTATTCACCCAAACAGATATGTGTAAAGAAAATGCCGGGATATCAAGTCTTCTTCGAGAATATGCTTTTGACATGGTTCTTTCTGGGGTTAAATTATTTGGCAATCAATTGGTCACCAGATTGGAGAGAATAAGACACTTGGTTGATATCATGGGATTTGAAAGTTATCAGGATGTTGATGGTTTAATCATTATCAAACCACCCCTATACAACCTGGACTGCACTATTGTAAGTAATTCAAACTCACCCGCTCTTTCCTCTTCAGGGCTATCAGAGGTGAACCTTACTCCACAAACTAACCCATATATCATCAATATGTCGGAAATCTTGTCCGAAAACTACCAGGAAGAGGAATCAGCCATTCGAAAAACCTCTATGCTGATTGCCACCAATTTCTGTGCCCCTGGTGGATTTCAAATAATTCCCCCTACAGAACTTAACAAAATTGTCAGATTTACTGATGTCAATCTAGTTAGGAAGTTTGGGGTTCGCCAAGAACAAGCCAAACCCTGTGGATTTCTCTATAACGACTTACGGGCTGCTTATGGATTTTGTGCTGCTGAGTTGGCTAGGGCCAATATAGGTTTTACAACGTACTCTGCATCTATTCCACTTCGTCCTGAGCTTAGACTTGGGTTTACTGTTTATATGCCTCACAAAGATATGTATGCTTATATCACGGGCATCGCACACAGCTATAATGTGGGAGGACAGGCGACGACTAGTCTCACCTGTAATTTTGTGAGAAAACGTCCTCTCTTCCTTCAACCACAAAACATAACACAGAACATTAATGGACAAGATGTTTCTCAATCAGTTCAAATATATGCCGCCCAACCAAATCTAGTTCACGCTTTTACTTCTTCCTCTGCGACTCAATATGATTCTCAAAGTGGGAATGTCCTTGCTAAGGCTGGAGTTATCTCCTCAGTTCCTCTGGTTGCTACTGAAACTCGCAGCCCAGATCAGGTAGCAGTGAGAGAATATTTGGCTCAAATAATGGGAAGTATATACGAAACTCGTAATGATATGCCTGTTGGTGCTAATATTTCTACATGGAGAATCCAGAATGATGGGGGAGATGGGGCATATGGTCTTGATGGCACTAAAGTTCCCTTTGGGAACGAAACCCCTCCTGATGGAACGGGCACATGGTATAATGGTGGGTTGGATGTGGCAACTGGAACAGTTTTTTCTAAAGCAAAAGTGGCAGATGGGAATTATATTGACCGCACTACCATGGTACAGCCTTACACAAATGAGAAAGGTTACGAAGTGATTTCCCCATTTCCTTGGGGTCGTTACGCCACCTTAACTGATGCACTAATCACTTTCACTACAGATGCATGGCCATCATCAGCCACTGATTCTTCCGCCTCTTCATCTTCACCCGCTAATTTTACAGTGTCAGCATTTTTGACTGCTGGTCTGACCACTCATCTTAATTCATCAAATGCAGCAACAGAGCTTTTAGCCAATAATTCCACTCCCAAAGTTAAGGCTAATTTACCAAATGGAGACACACTGATTACTCAGGATTTCCCGATTCAGAAGTTTGATAAAACTAATGTTCCTTATTTTGAACTTGCCTACTCAGCCAGTGATATGGGGGTGACGGAGACCAGTTTTGCCATTCCGAATTGGTCAAATCCAAATCATTCAGCCTCCGGGGCAGCCTCAGGGACTTTGGGAGCCGCCTCATCAGTTCCCCAATCTTCTGATTCCTCTGGTTTGCAAACATGGTCGAATAACGTGGATGCACTACAAGTTTTCCTTCAAGGGTTCATAGGCCCAACCAATAGCAACAATGTTGGTCCTTACGCGGTTTCCACCCTTACTCAAAATACTGATATTGGAGGGTATGCCCCACCAAATGGTCCTCTCAGTGGAGTATTACTTAGTATGAGTGCAACCTTTGTTAGTTCCCCGTACGGAGCAATTCTTGGTCTCAGACCAACTGGGGCTACACAAAATCCAGCATACACAACTGGTACAAACGCAACATATACTGGGGACACTTTGGGGCAAACCTTAACAAATATTGGAAATATTCTAAGTGGTGGGGGGTAGTAAATGGTTTTAGAGTCTTTTCGTAAAGCACCAGCCAAGCCTACATTAGCTGAGGCCACCCGCTCTGATGAACAATACCAAATATTCCCTGCAATTATAGTGCGGGTTGACTATGAACGCAAAGTTGTAGCAATACGCGACCTCCGGCACAATCAAATCTACCAAGATGTCTCGGCATTTCCTGCAAACTCCTCTTCAGTCGAAGGCACTGACGTTGATATGCCTGAAGAAGGTACTGCTTGTCTCGCTGCAACGGTGGAGTGGAGTAAGGGGTTCTCTCAACATGTTATTATATCTTACTTCCTCTCTTCAACTACGGCTTCTCAGGATGCGGTCGCACAACGTGCCTTACTCACTGCTACCGAACCCCTAGGAGAATGGACGGATAGATCCCGTGGAGTCTATCGCAAAGCCTATCCGGGTCAACACACGATTGCCAAGACAGACGGCTACACAGCAAAGTTCGCCAACGGCTGGGATCAAGCCGCAATGGACCTGAGCCGTGACCAATTGGATCCGTTCCGCCGCACTCGTATATCCAGCACCGGACGGCAAATCACCAGAACGGATGCCTCCCTCGAATACACTGGGTTTGTGCATCGTCCTCAAGCGGTTTCCAAGACATCTCCATCCGGTGTGCTACCTGATATCACCCCACACATCCTTCCAGATGGGTCCAAGGAATGGATTTTGTATCTGAATCCTACCGTAACTGACTGGGCGGCTCGTTATTACGGGCAGAATGACCTCCTTGTCCAGGATATGATTCCATTTGTTGAACATGTGGAGAAAATTCAAGAGTTTGGGTTGGACTATCCGGTTCCCCATGAAATCTATGAAACAGACATGTGGGATAAGATTCTCGGCACCGTACAACCCAATCCGGATTGGTGGAGCCGCACCACCGTGCTTGATGAGTCGGAGTACACCTCTACTCCAGAAAGCATGTATGTGGAAGATCAGGCATGGCCCTTCGCACAACCATGGGATCACCCCAACAACCCCATTGAGAACCCTGGAGTCGGCCCAGCCTTGAATGACGGCCCCACCCCTCGTCGCAGAGGATGGATTATTGAAAAAGCCGAAGGAACGGTCGTCGGATCCAATATGTTTGATGCTACCACCTATGGGAAGGTGCTCAAGCCGATGGTGTTTCCGCTCACCACAGCGGGCCGCTTTGCTGCGGATACGATGTCCGGCTACTCTGCGATCACCAAGATGACTGACCAGTCTGAGGCCCGTCTAGCCGCCTCCGCTTGGTCCCTCCGGTTTCCCTATGAATACAATACGACTCGTTTTGAAGTCACCAAAGAGGGGATGGCCCTGTTTGAGATTGGCTCAACCCTCCCTAAAGAGAATATCGTCTGGGATTCAGGCAAATATGAGCATCCTCATGGTGCGGGTCGCTCTCTTGAAGGTAATTTCACTGGTTCGGTCAAGCTGGTGGTTGGTAAAAACCGGGATGAAGAAGAAAGTTTGGACATTCAAACCACCGGGGGTGCGGTTCTCCGTCTTGGTGCTGATGACGCTTCCGTTCCCAACTTCCGCCGTGTATCTCAGACACAAATTCGGGGGCTGAAGGATATGGTCACAGATCGCTCTCTTCAATATTGGGGCGCTCAGTTTAAAAATCCCCTTACGGGTACAACCACTGGAGTGAAGCTGAATCCTGGAGACGCAGGAAATCTTAGTGCGAAGACTGGAGCAGAGAATGTGAGTCTCAGAGCCGCATTGGATGGTGGTATGGTTCTCCGTCTTGGTGGTAGGAACAAGGGCTCAAAACGCCGTCACTTCTTTAACGGTTATCAAGATGGTCAAGGTAAAACCCCTTACTCCATCACAGATTCAAATCGCCTAGACTCCCGTAGTCCCAATCGCCCCGTGTACCAGCTTGCTTCAACCGCAACCAGAGGCGCAGCCCTAGATACGATCTACCAGTTTCACGATTTGACCAAAGTTGGTCAACCCCTGCTTGGAAAGGCCCCACCGATTGGCATCTCTCCCTATGATTCATGGGCCGGGGATGCAACGGGGGGGTTTGTGGACTATCTGGGAAGTTCTGCCGATATCCATGCGGTTCGGGATCTATTCGTTCGAGCCGGAAAGAATGATAATGTGGGCCTCTCTGCCACATTCGATTTAGCTGGGGCTATTCTTGCTGCCATTGGGGCGGATAGCATGGGTCGTTCGCTTATCGCACAGTTGGATGGGGCGATTGAGGCCACGATTGGTTCAAATCAGACAAGCTCTGCTTCAAATTACACCAAGGCGATCCGATTGGAAATTAACGGAGATGTGGACATTGTAATTAAAGGAAATCTCCACCTCAATGTTACGGGGGACATAATTTCTGAAACTAATCATCGACTCGCTCTGACCCACGCGGCTGACATTCGAAGAGCAACCGCTATTCTGGATGTTGGCAATTCTATCAACTATCGAGAGTCCGGAACAGGTGGAATTCAGCAATATGAGGGTGGTGCGGATGTGATCAATCAGACAGATGACTCTCTCCCATCGACAAACCCCTCCTCCCCTTCTTTCCTCTCCCCGACTGGTGGTGATTAACCCATGCCTGCCTCTACTTTTCTCCCCATTAACGCTCCGGCTGGTGTAAGCCAGCCTGCAAATGTTCCATGCCTACCCTGGATTGAAAGCCAGTATCATACGGCCATGACTGATGGGAGAATGGTTGAACAGGAAATCGGTCAACTCATCTATGAAGTAAAGAAGATGGAGCAGGAATTGATGCAATGGATTAAATCTGAATTGAATCATATTATCAACGCCATGTTGGCGGCTCTACCACCAACCTCCGCCCCTCCGGCCTGCATTGCCCAAGTCATTGTGTTCATCAAACAGATGGTTACGTTTATCGATAATGTAATCAAGACCGTTCAAGCCATCATTAAGATCATCGCTCTGATCGAAACCATGATTTGTAACATGGTTGCGATGATTCAGTCGATTCTTAACGCCATTGCTTTGCTTTTGAGCCAGATTTGCAATTTTCATCTTCCGAAACTCCCATCTCTCGCATTTTTGCTCGGAAATCTATTTAATTTCCAGGGATTCAATCTTAAGGGGCTGAAACTTGGGCTCCCTTCAATGAATTTACATTTCACATTTCCACAATGCTCGATTCAGTCTCCCAAACCATTTTACTCTCCGGGGATTGCCATATCCCCATACGGAAATACGATTACGAATGCGACTTCACCAATCGCTTCGGCCTCATTCGTTTCCCCAACCCCCGTAACCGCAGGATCAGTGGCCCCCTCGGTTACCCTACCCGTCAACCCAGCCCTAGGCACTCCGGATGCTCCTGGTAGTGGTCCATTCGCTGGCTTTGTTGTCTCTTCGGATCAACAGGCTGACCCTGAATTCCAATCTCTATTCTTAAACCCCCCAACTACCACAACCCCCCTCTACCCATCCTCATTCAACCCCACAACTGACTTCCAAGGCTCCCTGCCAGCCCCAGCATCCATTATAAACAACTATAACCTGCCGTCAGCGGTGTATATTGCAAACATAGCCTCTGCGGCTAACCTGCCGATTGCCCCGACTGTGGATTCAGCCATCTTTAAGACTGATATAGTTTCTGCTATCAACCTCGGACAAGTAAATGCTAACCGAGACTCTAACATTTCTGCCGCATGGATCATCTATCTCTACCTGTGCCGTCAGGGTCGGGCTGGTTCTTGGATTCCAGAATATGAGGCTACTTACCAGCAGTATATTGCCCCCTCCATTGCTTATTTGCAGAACACCCCCACCCCATGGAACGGTCTGGATCCAAATAATATCCTTAGTGGGCCTTCCGACCTCCCTATTCTTGCTGTCCTTAATAGTATGCAAGATCCAGAACTCAGCGTTCTTCTTTGGCAGCTATCCTATGTGGAAGCCTCTCTTCTAGGGTACACGCGCAATACCACATGGGATTCTTCAGCCATTTCTTCATTTTTTGGCTATACGGATGGGGCATTAGACTTTTCGGAAACCACTATTGGCACTCGTAGCCTAGCGATTACGTTAAATTCTGATGGGCTAGCTGCTTATCCCTCAACTATTATGATTGACCCCGCTTGGACTAAGCAAGTTAATGCCGCAATCGCAGTTGGTCAGACCGCTATTCAGAATAATTCACAATTTCAGTCCCAAAATCCAAGCTATCGTTTCATATACGACCAGTTTGCCATTGCAACTGAAGTGGATCGGTACAGTCAATACTGGCGTGAGTGGGCGGCAAGTTTCAACACATTGGTAGCTTCCAGCAATTCAAATTCAGAGAGCCCAGCGGCACTGCCCTACGTGATGAATTATTGGCAGACCATAGATTCGGCTGTCAATCCACTAGGGGACATTGCTCTCTACACTTATCTCTATACGGATGCAATCACACGTTCCTCCGGATGGGTTCCTGGGGTTGATGTGATCAATCTCCCCACAGCAATTGATACAAGTGCCAATGCTCAGGGACTTTGGGTTCCTCCAGACGACCAATCAGCAGGTTGGAATGGAATTTCCCCTAATTTAACGTTTGATGCCCAGACTTTCCTTAGCCGCCCAGACATTCAGTCCCTCCCTGTCACCACTCAACTTACTATGCTGGACCTAAACAGCGCCTGGGCCACTGCGTTGAATAATGGAAACAAATCTATCGCTGTCGCCTCACAAGAGATATCTAATTTGAAGGCCATCGTTGCGAATTCAGTGATTCAGGGTTTCCAGGTTTCCAGTAGTGTTGGGGCCTCCATCAGTCCATCGACCACATCATTACTTCGCTTCGATACCACCCCTTTAGACATCGTTGGGAACGTCACTTCTTCCGGACTATTCACTATTCAAACCGCTGGGAGTTATCTGTTGACCGGAACCTACATTTTTGGAGCATTGACCGTCCCAGCCGTACGCGAGGTTCAAATCTGGATTAACGGAGTCCCTGTCTTCACGCAGGCATCACATAACGTGATTGATCAGGTTACGATTCAATTGAATGAGACGATAATTTTCAATAAAAATGACACAGTGCAGATTTACGCCTCCACAAATGGCCAAAGCCCCGCTACACTTTTACCTAATTTCAACTTCCAGTGCCTAGCCTTCACATTGGACACTTCCTCTTATGGATTTACCGTCTCCGCCGATGGTCAAATCATTCAATCTGGTGGCATCAGCACCATCCCCACCACCTCAGACACCTCTGAGTCCACTGCGGCGGTCTCAGTAGACCAGTTAATATCAAAAATCACTTCTAACCTCAAACTATCTGGGACAGATATGGAACCGGTGTATGGAAAATATACATGGGGTATTCTAGGGAGTGGGGTTAAGCAGCAACCCGCCGCCACTCCATTGGTTTCGTTGACCGCAGTCTACACAAATGCCGATGGAAAGGCCCTTCCGATTACTCCGGAGATAGACCAGCCTGATACCCCTTACTATGATGGGGTGGTCCTGAACAACGCTGCGGCCAATCAGACGGTTTCGACAGCCCTGATGTATGGCCAGGAGTATCAGATCACCACCTCTACGGTCATGCCCATACAGGCCAGTGCTTCTCCTTCCGGGGTGGCAGGTTCCAATACAACTCCGTTGGCCTCCTCTGGGAACCTCCTTCCTGGTCAAATTCTTTATGTTGGCCCTGGTGGTTTACTGACTCATGACTTCAATTACGTTAACACTAATTGCCGATGGATTATTGCGGTAGGTCGTGCAACTGATGTGGATAAATTCATCTACCAGCCAAACATCCCCATGGATACGGGCGGAAATGGGGGGCGTTTGGTTAAATACTTCGAATATATCCAAACAACTCCGGCACTCACTTGGACTTTCCCCAATCCCACAGGTCATTATGTCAATATTTCTGTCATTGACACAAATGGGAATGATGTGGCTCGTGATTTGACGTTTGATGGGGTCGGAACCATCGTGCTAAATTTCCTTCTGCCAACTGCCGGAACTGCTCACGCTTCATAACAAAGGTTTTCTCACTTCTCAACCCTTTGTTGAGGGAGCCGAGTCAGGTGAATAATCCAAATCAATTAAGTGCCCTTCAGGCAAGCGTAAAGCAAATTACCCAAACTGCTCATGGCTTCGCTGTGGGGGACTGGCTTTGGTTTAACGGCACCGCCTACGCTTTGGGGCAGGCAAATAACGCCAGTTCCTCAGTGATTATCGGTATGGTTAGTGCGGTTGCCACGGTTGATGTGTTTGTCTTGACGCTCGAAGGTTATGTGGACTCTTCAGTTGGCCTAACCGGCTTATCCCCCGGAGCCCTCTACTACCTCTCCAACGGTACCCCCGGTGGGATGAGCCCCGTTTCGGGGACAAGTGTTATGCCCCTTTTCGTCGCGGACAGCCCCACTTCTGGGTATGTCAAAATTGGCGGAGGAGGGGGTGGGGGAGGGGGGAATCCTTATCAAACTCCAGCTTTCTCAGGATTTTCTATCGAATCTCAGAGCACTTCTCTGGAAGTTGGGGCCACAAGCTCTGCTAACCCAGTGTTCGCATGGTCCGTTACAAATCTGAGCAATGCGGTGGCCAATACGGTTGCAATTTCAGACACTACCGCCTCTGTCACGTTGGGGACCGGACTCTCACTGACTTCTCCGTTCTCCGCAACATATGCAGGGGTCACTAAGACCTCTGTAAGCTCAGAAAACTTTAGAATAACCGGAATTGATTCAGAAAGTGATACATTTTCCGCTAATTTCACCATTTCTTGGTATGACAGGGTATATTATGGAGAAAGTTCTTCTTCCTTACTAGCTGCTTCTGATATCACGGGACTTCGGGTTAGCGGACTACAATCTGCTTTCCCCGGAATCTACGACTTTATTGCTTCACCAGGAGAGTTTAAGTACCTTTGTTTCCCGGTTTCTATGGGAACCCCAATTGCTTTCAAAGATCAAAGCACTAATTTGAACGTACCATTCAGCATCCCCTACATAATTACAGTAATAAACTCATATGGCATCTCTATAAATTATAATGTTTTTGGGACTTATTACCAAATTGGTGGGGCACTTAACGTGGTGATATCATGAGGAGGCTTGATGCTTATAAGTAAAACAGCCTCAGTGACAATTGTGGGTCGTAATAAGGAATTTTATAAAAAATTGGGGTATGTACACAAAAAATTCCACCATATTTATGGATTTAAGCATTTTACTGCAAACGATTATTATGAGTTTGCACTATTAGTTAAAAAAGGAGAGTTAGATGTCTGATTTTCCTGGTGGTGTTCAAGTCACTGGGTATATGAGCCCAAGTAGCCTTACGGATATGTACCCGACTCACGATTCCCAGTTCGGTTTGGGTGGTGGGCATGAAGTAGCGG
>Ga0302319_10026163_pt1 | contig 10294 bp, 10 predicted proteins | sample Bog_T0_2_FD_203319 | JGI IMG/M metagenome (GOLD analysis project Ga0302319, IMG submission 203319) | Peat permafrost microbial communities from Stordalen Mire near Abisko, Sweden - Bog_T0_2 | ecosystem: Environmental > Terrestrial > Soil > Wetlands > Peat | place: Sweden: Abisko, Stordalen Mire...
GGCCGCGCAATTTGGCGACTGATATCACGATGTCCGGGCCGATCTCCGCGGAACTGACCGACATAGCGAAAGGTTTTAAGCAGCTTCAAGACGAGCGCCATGCGGCCGATTACGATGTCAGCCGGTCTTTTGACCGAATCGAGGTTCTGGCATTGGTGCAAACTGCAGAGGACATCTTCTCGGATTGGAACACAGAGAAGATATCCGGGAATGCTCCAGTCTTCCTCGCATCTTTAATGTTCTGGCAACTGTGGAACAAGTAGCACGCATCCATCGAAAGGCAGATTCTCAAAAGACCGCAATGATTCTCAAGATCGTGAAATACCCCGAACCCGTGCTTTCCCAGCCTGGTGAACCGGTGACCGAATTCAACGCAGAGTTGAAGAAGCTGGCCGCCGACATGTTTGAGACCACTTACCACAACCAGGGCATCGGACTAGCGGCGCCGCAGGTAGGCGTGTCCAAACGCTTGACCGTCATCGACCTGAGCATGGGCAAGGAGCCCAAGGACAAGTTGGTGCTGGTCAATCCCGAGGTCATCTTCAGCGAAGGCCGGCTATACGAAGAAGAGGGCTGCCTCAGTTTTCCCGAGATCAAGGAGAAGGTGGTGCGCGCGGCCAAGGTCCGCATCCGTGCTCAGGATCTCAACGGCAAGTGGTTCGAGATGGATGGCGAAGACTTGCTATCGCGCTGCTTCCAGCATGAGATAGACCACCTCGACGGAATGCTCTTTATCTTCCGGATGAGCGGCCTCAAGCGCGACATCACGCTGCGCAGGATTCGCAAGATGCAGCGCGAAGGCACATGGTAGCGCGGCGAGGAGCCCAATGAAACTCGTATTCTGCGGCACCCCGGCCTTCGCTGTTCCAACGCTTGAGGCGCTGATTGCCGCGGGCCACGAGATTGCGCTGGTCGTCTCGCAACCCGATCGCCCCGTGGGCCGTGCGCAAATTCTCACTGCTCCGCCCGTCAAGCAGATCGCTCTTGCCGCAGGGATCCCCGTTACGCAGCCGGAAAGAATACGCAATAGTCTGGAATTTCGCGCCAAGCTTGAGGCCATCGCGCCTGACGCTATCATCGTTGTCGCTTACGGGCGCATAATCCCGCCGTGGATGCTTGCCTTGTCGCGCATTGGCTGCATCAACCTTCACGGATCGCTGCTGCCCAAATATCGCGGCGCCGCTCCGATCCAATGGGCCGTCGCCATGGGCGACGCAATCACTGGCAACACCACCATGCTGCTTGAAGAAGGCCTCGACACTGGGCCGATCCTGCTGCAGCAGAGCGTTGAAATTGGACCGGACAAGACAGCCGTGGACCTGTTTGAAGAGCTAGCCGCCGCCGGAGCACCGCTGCTGGTGGAGTCGCTGGCCGGCCTCAACGCAGGAACCATTCATCCACAGCCGCAGAACCATGCGGGAGCCACCTTCGCGCCGATTCTTGACCGTGAGGACGGGCGCATTGATTTTGCTGCTCGAGCCGCGCATGAGATATACAACCGCTGGCGCGGATTCCAGCCCTGGCCGGGCGCTTTCACCACGCTCGAAGGGAAAAAACTCATCGCTCATCGGCTTTCTGCCTCGACGCCAACGAACCTGGGCCTGGCAAATCCAGGCGCAATCCAAATTGAGAATCATCGACTCTTTGCCGCTTGTGCCGGGAACACCTGGATTGAACTCATCGAAGTTCAGCTCGAAGGTAAAAAGCGAATGTCCGCCGCCGATTTTCTGCGCGGCAACCCGCTCCCCGCCGATGCGCGATTCGAGCTGCCAAAAGCATGAGGGCCCCTGCAAAATCCGCCGCTGGCAAGTCCGCGCCAAAGAATCGCGCAACCGCGCTTTCCCCCGCCCGCAAGGCCGCATTCAACATTCTTCTCGCTGTGGAGCGGGGCCATTCGCACTCCGACGATTTGCTCCGCGGCAAAGCCGTCGATGCTTTGTCTGTGCCGGATCGCAACCTCGCCACGGCTCTGGTACTCGGCGTGTTGCGCTGGCAAATCCGGCTTGACCATCAGCTTCGATCGCTCCTCAAGCACCCTAACGCCCGTCTCGATCCAGAAGTCCAAATCGCTCTGCGCCTCGGTGCATTCCAGATACTGCACATGGACCGCATACCTGCTCGCGCCGCCATCGACGAGAGCGTCGAGCTCGCCAAGCAGGCCGGCCAGCGGTTCGCTTCCGGCATGGTCAACGCTGTTTTGCGAAAGCTGGTATTGTCGCCGCGAGGCGAGAATTCACCGGAATTGGCAGCTGCGGCGCACCCGGCATGGATCGTAGAGCGATGGGCAAACTTCTATGGCACGCCGGCCGCGCACGCAATTACCGTCCACGGGCAGAGCCAGCCGCCGCTCACCCTCCGCATCATGAATGCCTCGGCCGAGGCAGAGCTCGCCGAGGCCGGAATCGTTCTCGATGCTGGGCCGTTGCTCTCAGCGTCGCGGACAGTCCTCTCCGGCGACGCAGCAGCCTCCAAAGCCTTTCGCGAGGGCCGAGTCCGCATGCAGGACGAAGGCTCGCAACTCGTCGCCGAGATAGCTGCCGCTAACCTCCGCCAAAATGCCGGGACCATCCTCGATGCCTGCGCAGCGCCCGGTGGCAAGACCCTGATTCTTGCCGAACGAAATCCCGAAGCTCGCATCGTCGCCTTTGAATCCAGCGCGCCCCGTTTTGAGCAGTTACGCCAACGCTTGCAGCCGAATGCCACACAAATCGAATGTCACCACGCCGACGCCACAACGCTCATCGAAGAGGCGGCATTCGATCTTGTGCTCGCCGATGTACCCTGCAGCGGCACCGGCACGCTCGGTCGCAATCCGGAAATCCGCCATCGCCTCAAGCCTGAAGACTTCGCCCGTCAGGCAGCGCGCCAGCGCGCCATTCTCGCCGCCGCTCTGCGCGTAGTTCGACCAGGCGGACGGGTTGTATATTCCACTTGTTCCCTCGAGCCGGAAGAGAACGAGGATGTCGTTGCCGCTGTCCTCGGCTCATGCCCTGACGCGCGCTCCGTCACGCTGCAAGCGTCCATTGACGCTCTTCGCAAGAATTCCGTCCTCGCTCCAGGAGCCGCGGAAAAGTTGCAGGCGGCAATCACTCAGGAAGGCGCGCTCCGACTGCTCCCCGGAACCTTTGACACCGACGGCTTCTTCATCGCCATACTTGAGCGCCACAACTAAGAGCTTGACCTGCGGCGAATTGTATATTACGTTGTGGTTATGGAACGAATTGGTTATATAACCAGATCCCCCGAACGCCTCGATGCTACCTTCGCCGCTCTCTCCGATTCCACACGCCGGGCCATCCTTGCTCGACTGGCGCTGGGTGAGGCGACAGTGGCCGAGTTGGCCGCTCCCTTTGACATGTCCCAGCCGGCGATTTCAAAGCACCTCAAAGTGCTTGAGAGCGCCGGCCTCATCGTTCGCGAGCGCGATGCCCAGCGGCGTCCAAGCCGCCTGAATGCCCAACCGCTTGCCGAGGCCACACAGTGGCTAGCAGAGTATAGCCAATTTTGGAGTTCGTCCTTCGCGCGATTGGACGACCTGCTCGAAGACTTGAAAACCAGCAAGAAAAAAGCAAAGAAGCACAAGCATAAAAAGCATTGAAGGAGATTCCCCGATGATCTATCCAGAGAGTTTTGCAGTGTCTACGCCCAACGAGCGCGAAATCCTGGTCACGCGCGTCTTTGATGCCCCGCGGCAACTGGTTTTCGAAGCATTCACCAAGCCGGAATTAGTGCGGAAATGGCTGCTTGGGCCTCCCGGATGGACCATGCCCGTGTGCGAAATCGACCTGAAAGTTGGGGGCGCCTATCGCTATGTCTGGGAGCATGAGCCGGATGGAAACCAGATGGGTATGGGCGGTGTCTTTCGCGAGATCATTTCGCCCAGGCTGCTTGTCGCCACTGAACAATTCGACGTAGCCTGGTACGCCGGCGAAGCACTCGACACAACCATCTTCGCCGAAGAAGGCAGCACAACGCGCATGACGATCACGGTGCTCTACGAGTCCACGGAAGCACGCGACACGGCTCGCCGGTCAGGCATGGAACACGGCATGGCCGCGAGCTACAACCGCATCGAGGAGTTGTTGCTGTCCTCGCTCGCCGCTTAAGCTGCGCGGTGCCTGCCTGCGGGAACCGCTACTCCGCCACAGTCAGCGTGACGGAGGCGTTCTGGTAAACCCGCGCTCCCGCCGCGGGCGTCTGCGCGATCACTGAACCCGCCTTTATCGGAGCCTTCGGTGCGGCGTTGCCGTTTCCTACCGGGGGAATCGCGGTTGGCACATAAGTGGGTGTCTGCGTTTGAATTCCAACTCGGGCCAACTGCGCCTGCGCTGTCACAATCGGCAATCCAACCATGTCGGGCATCACAAACCCGTCGGCCGCATCGTCGCTCGGAGCAGCCACCAGCAGATTCACGCTGGGCCGCGAAATGCCCTGGGCATGCGCCGGCGGGTCCTGTGCCAGCACCGTTCCCTCGGGCGCCTTCCACGGAATTTGCGCGGTCGTGCCCACTTCTAACCCAACGCGGCGCAGCGTGAGTGCCGCCACGCGCTGATCTTCGCCTACTGTGTTGGGGACGTCGACCTTTTGGGGGCCCAGGCTTTCCGCCACGCGCACACGCCACTCCCGCCGCACCACCGTTCCCGATGCCGGCGACTGCGTAAGAATGTGGCCCGCAGCCACATCGCTCGAATAGTAGCGATTGTCGACGGTCAAATTCAGGCCGAGCCCGGCAGTCTGGCTGCGCGCATCGGCGACCGTCATCCCTTGCAGAGTGGGAACCTGCACCTCGGCGCCGTGTATGGCGAAGTGCATGGTTGCAATGGCGGACAGCAACGCCACGGCCACCAGCAGCATAACCAGCGAGGCGATTTGAAAAAAGTTTTTGATGGGCCGCATCTTCATGGTTCGGGCTCTCCATCCACAAACACAATCTCGTAGTCGACCTCAGCCGCCTTCTCCAGCATCAGCGAGACTGAGCAGTACTTTTCCTTTGAAAGAGCAACCGCGTGTTCCACCGCCTCTCGGCTCAGCTTGCCGCTCACCGCATAGGTCAGCTTGATCTTGGTGAAAACCCGCGGAGGCGTTGGGGCCTGTTCCGCGACAGCGGAGACGCGCAGCCCGGTGAGCGCCTGGCGCTTCTTCTTGAGTATCGAGACCACGTCCACACTCGTGCATCCGCAAAGCGCCATCAGCACCGCTTCCATCGGGCTCGGGCCCTCTTTGTGCGCGGTATCCACGTCAAACAGAATCGTGTTGCCGTTTTCGGCAACTCCCTGATAAATGTCGTCGTGCTTCCAATCGCTATGCGCAATCATCTGAATCCTTCCTCATTTGAGCCTCTACCGCAGATTATCCGTCACCGGCTCAGGGTGAATCGTTACCCGGTAAACCTCCGGGCATTCCAGTTTGAACCTGTCTTCGAGCGCCGTGATTACTTCGTGCACACGGAGCATCGGCAACTCATCAGGCAGTGTGCAGTGGCAACTCAAAGAAATGTGATCCACCGTGCGACCGACAATGATCTCATGGACATCGATAATCTCCTTGAACAGCCGCGCCGTGGTCCGCAGAGCATATTCGATCTTGCGGTCGACCTCGACCATCTCTTCCGGCTGTTCAATGGTTGCCGGCTCACTCTCGATGTGCGTCAGTACGGAATCGATCTCCGGAGTCCTGCGCAGGATCTCTGCTTCCATCGCGGTCACAAACTCGTGCGCTTTCAGCAGTGGCATGTGCTCGTCCAGTTCTACGTGCTGCTCCACGCGCAGCCGCCCGCCATGCGATTGCACGCTCAACTCGTGGACGCTGACGTTGTTGCGTGCAGCCACTGCCCGAACGCGGTCGAAGATGCTCTCCGCGCGAGGCTCGCGTGGAACCGTGTGAATGACTACATCGGCAGTCGGCAGCGCGCGATGAACAGCCTCAGTGGCAGCGCGCACCAGTTCTCCCGTGTGCTCAAATGTGTAGCGCCTCGGCAGCGCCAGCGTCAGGTCGGCAAAGTAGCTTGCTCCTGACTGCCGCACACGTGCCTGTTCCACGGCGAGCACGCCTTCCACGCCTTCAACCTCCGCCACCAGCCGGTGTCGGATCTCCGCCGGAACCTCGTCCATCAGCACGGCAACTGTCTCGCGGCCCAGGTGCAGCGTCATGCGCAGAATCATCAGCGACACCACGACGGCGGCAAACGGGTCCGCATAACGCAGCCAGCCGATGTGCATATGCACACCGATCCAGCTTGCGCCCAACCCCAACAGCACCGCAACGGTCGACCAGATATCGCTGGCGAAGTGGAACGCATCGGTGGCCAGCGCAGGAGACCCGGTACGTTCCGCAACCGCGCGCAAACGGCGTGACCGCCAATAGTCCACCGCAATGGAAGTGAGCAGCACCAGCACCGGCCACACCGAGTGGTGTATCTCAACGGTGTGCGTAAAGACCCGCTGCATCGCCTCCCACACAATCCATGCGCAGCTGATGGCCATCAGGCCCGCTTCGAGGAATGCGGAGAGGTTTTCAATTTTTCCATGGCCGTAGGCATGGTCTTCGTCGGCCGGCTTGTCGCTCACCTGCACAGAAAAAAACGTCAGGGTAACTGCGACCAGGTCGAGCCCGGAGTGAGCCGCGTCTGAAAGCACTCCGAGCGAGCCGGACATGAGACCGACGACCAGCTTCAGCACCGTCATCACCGCAGCCGCAACCATCGAACGCAATGCCACGCGACGCTTCACTGCAGACAACTCTGCCACGTTCAACGTCAACGGATTTTGCGCAGCGGTTATCATTCAGCTCTCAGGCTCCGGTGCTGCGAACGCCAGTGTAGAGTCCCGCGATGCCAAACGTATACGGCTTCCATGCGCAGTCCGTATACCCATTGTCGCGCATCATTTCGAGCATCCGCACCGGCGGTGGAAACCTTTCAACCGATGCGGGCAGATAGCTATAGGGGCCGTCCTTGCCGCAGATCAGGCGACCAATCGCCGGCAGAACGCGGCGAAAATAGACGGCATAAGCCTTGCCGATCAGCCCGCCAGGCTCGGCAAAGTCCAGAATGCCCAACTGGCCGCCGGGTTTCAACACTCGCGCAAACTCGCGCAGTCCAGCCTCATAGTTAGCCAGGTTCCGAAAGCCGAATGCCGTCACAATCAAGTCCAGCGATTCTGACCGCAAAGGAAGATGCAATGCGTCCGCCTCAAGCGCCACAGCATAAGGTTTGCCCCCACCCTCGCAACTGAATTTCTTCGCGCCGCGGTTCAACATGCCTCGCGCAAAATCCGCGGCAATCACCGGCCGCGCCCCGCGTGCTCGATGCTTCAACAGGGCCATGGTCATGTCGCCCGTCCCGCAACAAATGTCCAGCACCGCCGCATCTTTGTCCGCCAGCACAGCCTTGAATCGCCGCGCCGTCTTGCTCCACCAATAGCGATCCACGTTGGCCGACAGCACATGATTCAGCAGGTCGTAGCGCGGCGCAATCGAGTCGAACATCTGCTGCACGGCGCGCGCTGCCTGTGCTTCGTCCACCGTACCCGCCGGCTTTGCTCCTGTCGATGCCATCCAATCCTCAAATCTCTATCCCTGGCTTTAACGGCGGCTACGCCGGTGCGTTTTCCGATGCTTGCGCCAGCATGTACTGAACCGCAGCTTCCAACTCCGCCGGCGTCACATCTTCCACCACTCCCGCGTCGCCAATGCCAATGGGGAGCACAAACCGCCTCACTCCACCCACATTCTTCTTATCGCTGCCGGTAGCTTCTACCACCTTCTTTGCTTTCAGATTCAACGCCGGGAGCGGCCCATACAAGTGAACCAGCTCCTCAAGCCGCGAAAACTGCCCCGCCGTAATGGTCCCACGCTGGCGTGCAAGGGAAAGCGCGGCGATCATGCCCCACGCAACGCCTTCTCCGTGCAGCAGTAACTTGTAGCCGGTGGCCTGCTCAAGCGCATGGCCAACCGTGTGGCCAAAGTTCAAAATCATGCGCAGCCCGCTCTCGCGCTCGTCGCGATTCACCACGCCAGCCTTCATCCGGATGGACGCCGCAATCACCTTCTCTAGCGCCTTCGCATCCCGACCCAGAATCTCATGCGCATGGCCTTCCATGAAGCGAACCAGCGCCCGGTCGCGAATGATGCCGGCTTTCAAGCTCTCCATCAGTCCGGCGCGCAGTTCGCGGTCCGGCAAGGTCCCCAGGACGCCGATATCGGCGAATACGACGATGGGATGATGGAAGCTGCCGACCAGGTTCTTGCCTTCGGGCAGGTTCACGCCGGTCTTGCCGCCTACGCTTGAATCCACCTGTGCCAGAAACGTGGTGGGCACCTGCACATAGGCGATACCGCGCATGTAAATCGCCGCCACAAATCCGCCAACATCGCCCACAATTCCGCCGCCAAAGGCGATCAGCAGTGAGCCGCGATCCCCACCGGCGCGAGCCATTTCGCGCAGCAGGCGATCGACACTGGCAAGAGTCTTATATTTCTCCCCCGGCTCCAAGAAAAGCACAATCGGAGCCTCCGGAAACGACGCTAGAAACGCGTCTCCCCAGAGAGCCCAGATGGGAGCCGAAGTCAGCACAAAAACCCGCCGCGGCATCCGACCCGCAACCCGCTCAATGCGCGGCGCAAGCGTCTCAATCAGGCCGCTGCCCGTCACAACGTCGTATTTAGCTGATGGTGTGTCTACCCTTATAGTTTGCACGCTGCTTTTATCGTAAATGCACGGGGCTGGAGTCGAGTGCAAAGCAAAGCGGCGGAGCTGGTTGGCTCCGCCGCTTTGATGCAACCAGCTGCCTGAAGCGGCAGCCGGTAGATTATTTGGGATCGGCATCATGTCCGCGGGGCCGTCCACCACCACCGCCGCTGGGACGACCGCCGCCGCCACCGCCTCGCGGAGCGCTGGCACGGGGAGCGCTGGCACGTGGGGCGCTGGCACGGGGAGCTCTGGTGCTTCGGGCTGCGGACCGGCCCGCACTGGGACGTGCTCCGCCAGAACGGACTGCCCCGGTTCCGTGGTTTGCGCCGCCAGTTCCACTGCGCATCGCTCCGCCACCGCCGCCGCGGGCAAAGCTGCTGCGGTTGGCCGCTTCACCGCCGCCGCCGCGATAGCTGCCGCCCCCGCCCTCTGAAAAGCGATGTCCGCCCCAGCCGTGTCCATAACCCCAACCGGCCCAGGGCCCCATGCCCAGGAAGATTCCGTTGTAAAAGTAGCCTGGCCCATAAAAGCCCATTGGCGAGCAGGCGTAGGGCGCGTAGTCATAATAGCCATATTGGCAAACCGGCTGAATGCCGATGCCTACGACAACCTGTGCCTTCGCGGCTGGCGCAATCGCCATGCCGATAATAAGTGCCGTGGTTCCGATCAAAGTCTTGAGTCCGCGCATTTGTATCCCCCTTTGAGATATCTGCGGTTGCCTGATGTGCGTTCGTAGCTTTGCGGTCTCGATGAAACACCTGGCCGCTTGAGCCAACATAAGGATTCTTGATGCGCTTCTAAAATCCCTCACACGCTCGGGGGGTGTTGACGGTCTATCCTTACGAGATCAACCTTAGGCTCGGTCCCGACTGCGGTCTGAGCATTATGAACCACGTAGCTTGAAGTCCCGCCCAATCTGCCCCTTGGTCCCTCAGAGTGATAGCCTCAAGGTTTATGGCAATCCCCTCTCGGGTCGATTTTTTGGTTGTGGGCGCTGGCGTGGCGGGGTTGCGCGCGGCGGTGGAACTGGCCCGCCACGGCGAAGTGCTGGTGGTTACCAAGGAGTCGCTGGGCGAGTCGAACACGCATTACGCGCAAGGCGGAATCGCCGTGGCCACCGAGGGCGATGCGGACATCGCCCTGCATCTCGAAGACACCGTGAACGCAGGCGATGGGCTGGTATATCGGCCGGCGGCCCAGGTGCTGGTAAACGAAGGGCCGCTGCGCGTGGCCGAACTGATTGAGTGGGGCGCGGAGTTCGACGAGGAACATGGAGAACTGCTGCGCACTCGCGAAGGCGCCCACTCGCTACCTCGAATCCTCCACGCCAACGGGGATGCAACCGGCGCCGAGATCAGCCGTTCCCTGGTCGCATTTGCGCGTGCCCACAAGCGCATCCAGTTTGCTGAATGGACCATGGTCACCGCCCTGGTGGTTGCGGACGGCCGCGTAATCGCCGCCGAACTCGCCGCTGCCGGGCCAGCCGCACCCGGACCAACCGCATCCGAATCTGCACCGCAGCGAGTCGCTGTTCGTGCCGTGCTGATTGCCGCCGGGGGCGCGGGACAGGTCTACTCCGACACCACCAATCCTGCAGTGGCCACC
>Ga0302319_10026164_pt1 | contig 10294 bp, 2 predicted proteins | sample Bog_T0_2_FD_203319 | JGI IMG/M metagenome (GOLD analysis project Ga0302319, IMG submission 203319) | Peat permafrost microbial communities from Stordalen Mire near Abisko, Sweden - Bog_T0_2 | ecosystem: Environmental > Terrestrial > Soil > Wetlands > Peat | place: Sweden: Abisko, Stordalen Mire...
TCGATCACCTCGATGATTGGAAACTGGACAAGCGCTATGTCTGGGATGACTTCCGTTCGGGCAACAACCTTCGGTTTTACAGTCAGGACGGGCGCAAGTACATGGCCACTGGCCTCGCCGGGCAAAAGAGTTTTTGGGTCGTCGGCCTGATTCCCCGCTCTGAAGTGGTGCTGCGAGCCCAGCCCGGTTTTCAAAGAGGCCGGGTGGCCGATCCGGCAACGTGGCTCGATGACCAGCTCACCCTCTGGAATCTGGACAAGTACAAGGACACCCTGGCCGACTGGCCCGAGAAGCTCGATGGCGCGCCGTTCGACACCACCGATTCCGTCGATTTCCAGAGTCATAAGCCATTTGAGCCGATGACCTTTGCAGCCTACAAAGCCAGCTATATCGACAGGGGCGCGTTTCACGAGTTATTCGACTTCGCGCCCAACCTGGGCGGGCTGGGGGGACGTAGCTGGGAGGACGCCGTGGCGGCCTATGCGCTGAGCCGGGCCAACTGGACGCAGGAGCAGCGCGACCAGGCGCGCCAGACGCTCGTTTATTACGCCGACTACTGCGAAAGCGACGCCTCCTTTCCGCAACACAGCATGATCGGCGGCCATCCCAATTTCATCATGGATGCCAAGCCGGTGCTGGCGGTAACCGCCGCTGCTTTTCCGCAGAATCCCCGGGCCAAACTTTGGCGCGATTCGTTCATGAGTTTCTACCACGAATGGCTCGACGTCTACCTGCGCAAAGACCAGCCGGAAATCAACAACAAGGGCGGGCGCTGGACGGAAAATATCGCCTGTTATGTCGGGCAAAGCCTGGTCGGAACGGCAACGGCTCATTCCGCCTTGCAGGCTTATGATGGCACATCGCTCGGCCAGAATCCGCAATTGCTGGAGCTTATTCGTTGGATGCGCGATTCCTTCATGTCGCCGCACAATGGTGTGCGCCTGATCCCGCCGGAGGGCGCCCATTCCACCAGCTTCGATTCGGGCCAGGATTTTCGCAAGACGCTATTTGCCTTCTGCGCGAATCTCGCATCCGACGATCCGCAATTGGCGCAGGAAATGAAATGGATCGATACCAACGGGCAGGAGGGGAAAAAGCCGGACCTGCATTCCGCGCTCTACACCGATTACGGCCCGGTCTTTCGCTACGATTTTGGCGGCCCGCACGAAAGCTATGCCCACATGCAGAATATCCACGGGATGAGCTATCGCTGGCAGGACGCGGGGGTCCTCTTTTATGGAGCGAAGGGCAAGGTCTGGAGCTACCACACGCGGGAGGCCGACGGCGACGAGTTTACCTGGGATGAAATCAGCGCCTTCAACGTCAAGGAAAAGGGACTGACGGCCGGCCCGACCGACCAGCTGCTTTACGACTTCGATTTTGCGCAGTTTTACCGGCAGCCGGGCCATCCGGACGATGATTATGCCGCGCGCGGCGTAATGCTTTTGCGTGACGATTACCTCGTTGTCTCGGACGAGGTAAAATCACCGGATGTCACCGGTACGTTCAACTGGGCCTGCATCTACGATATGCCCCAGATCTACCAGCTAAAACCGGGCGCACCGGAAGTCGATAAAACCTCCCAGGACCCCGAGCCGCCGCGAAAAGACACCTACGCGCCCGTGGGTCAGGTTCACTCCTACACGGGCTCGGGCGACTTCCTGACCGTGGTGGCCCCGGCGACGGTCACCGCCGCAGCGACTCCCTTTGGCGCGACGGTCAACGGCGAACACATCTTCGTTTCGCAAAAGCCTGAAGACGTCACGCAGGACGGTGCCGAGTTCTCGGGAACCTACGGCTACGCCCGCGCCAACCAGCTCGCTCTTTTTCAAGGCACGAAAATCGGCCTCAATGGCTTCGAATTGCGGCGCGACGGAGGCGACTTCGGCGTGAGCGCGGCGGCAACAGCCAAAAAAATCGCAGGCCGGGTGGTTGGCCGCAGCGGAGGAAAGATTGCCATTGTGCCGCCGACGGGACTCAGCCCGGCCGGCGCGTCGGTCATCTTCAACGGCAAGCCGGTTGCCCACACCGTCGAGCAAGGCGCCGTGGTCTTTTCGTTCGATATTGCGCAGAGAGACGGTTTGAAGAATTACGAAATCGATTTCTAATTTCCAACAGCTCAAGTGCCTGACGGCATAATCACTGACGTCACTATCAGCCGCATCGCATGATTTTTTTCTTGGCGAACGCCCCGCACCCCAACAGGCTCGATCCTCCCAATTTCAACTGGAGCAAAAATGTACAATTTAGGTTCGTCTTACTATCCCGAACAATGGAAACGTCATCGCTGGGAGGACGACTTCCGCAAGATGCAGGACCTCGGATTCAACTGCGTCCGCATGGGCGAATTCGCCTGGTCTACTTTTGAACCCACGGAGGGCCGGCTTGAGTTCGGCTGGATGGACGACGCGATGGAACTGGCCGCCAGGTACCAGATTCGAACCATCCTTTGCACGCCGACGGCGGCGGCGCCTCCCTGGCTGCGGCAGAAAGATCGCGCCATTCTCGGCGGCAACGAACGTGGTCCGTATGACTACGGCGCGCGCAAGGGCTGGTGTCTCCATTGCCAGACCTACACCGACGCCTCGTTCAAAATCGTGACCGCGATGGCGGAGCATTTCGGGGCCAACCGCAACATCATGGCGTGGCAACTCGACAACGAACCGGGCTATCCGTTCGTCTGTTATGACCCTAATTGCCTGCGCGGGTTCCAGCAATGGCTGAAGGCGCGCTACGGCTCGCTCGAACGCCTCAACGAGGCATGGGGCAATGCGTTCTGGAGCCACGGATTCACCGAGTGGAGCCAGATCGAGTTCCCCCTCAACCGGGGCGATGGTGCCTGGAATCCCGGCGAGAAACTCGATTATCGCCGATTTTTCTCGGACAACTTCATGCGCTTTCTCCGCCGCCAGACGGAACTCATGCGGCCCCACACCGGCACCACGCCGATCTGGACCAACTGGCCGAATACCGCCTGGTCGGTCGACATTTTCGAGACGGCAAGCTTCCTCGACGCCACGACATGGGACAATTACAACGTCGCGCCCGCCACGACCGACCCGCGCGACCAATATGGCTCGGCGCGCCACCACGACCTCTGCCGCGGCGCGGGGCCCGGGCAAAGATTCCTCGTCAGCGAACAGACGGCCCAGGTGCCTTCCCATGCGCGGCCCGAGGGCGTACGCCTTCAGACGCACCTCGACCTCGCTCATGGCTCCAGCGGCACGATTTACTTCGAGTGGCGTCCGCCGCTCGGCGGGGCCGAACAGGGCTACGTCTCGGTCTTGCAGATGGATGGCAGTTTCGGCCCGGCGGAAGCCCAGCATCGTCGCGTCAGCGAGGAACTGAAACGGCTCGCGCCGCTGCTGGCCGATGCCACCACCGAGTCGGATGTGGCCATGATTTATTGCTACGATAACCAGTGGTTTCAGGGTTTCTGGTCGGGCCCGGAGGGTTACGACGAAGAAAGCGAGCGGTTCTACAAGGGCCTGAAGTCGCTGGCGCGCAATATCGACGTCATTCCGCCGCATCGCGACCTGAGCCGCTACCGGCTGGTCGCCGCGCCCGGGCTGCAAATCGTCTCCGACGAGCTGCCCGCGCACCTGCGCCACTATGTCGAGAACGGCGGCATCCTCGTACTCAACGCCCGGGCCGGAACGCGCAACCTGGAGAACCAGATTCGCGAGGAGCTTGCTCCCGGACCGTTCGCCGAGATCGCCGGCATTCGCATCCCCAGCGTTTCCATGAAGCACAGCCTCACCGGCAACCTGATTCTCGGTCCCGCCAACCAAATCACCGGCGAAACCTTCGAAATCCGCTTTGATGGCCTCGCGAAGGGATTCGCCCCGTTTACCGTGATGGAAGAAATCCAACTCCACGGCGCCGAGCCCGTCGCGACTTTCCAGGGTGCGCAGCTGACCGGCCATCCCGCCGTCACCGTGAACCGCTTTGGCCGGGGCCATGTCGTCTACGTCGGCGCCGACAGCCGCGACGTCGAGTTCTACGTGCAACTGGCGGCCTTTTTGCGTCGGAGGTTCGCCATCGAGCCCCTGCTGGAAGTCCCGTTTGGCGTCAGCGTGGTCAGCCGGCAAACCAGGGGCGCGCTCTACCTGTTCGTCCTGAACCTGACCGACCAGCCGCGCACGATCACGCTCCCCTCCCCGAAGCGCGATCTGAACACCGGTGCCCTGCTTAAGGGCACGGTGGAACTGGCCCCGCTCGATGTCTGGGTTCTGACCGATCCGGCGTAAAAGGCTTCCGCAGCACACACGTCAACCCGCCTGCATGCCCAAAAAAAGGGAGGCGGTCACGGGAACTTTATGCCTTTTGCCGGGTTAGACTACAGATGTCGACCCAACGGCTCCTTTCCTTTGGCCATGCTGTATTGAGCGTCGGTGAAGATCACCATCCTTTATGATGACCTTAACCGTCCGTTTGTGCCTCATGTCGCTTCTTCTCTCTTCCCTCCTTGGCAGCGCCCGTGGCGAGTGGTCCCAGGACTTCAAGTTGAAGGACTACCTGGGAATTTACGATTTCCCCGAGGAAATGGTCAGTTACCCGGTTGCCGTCGGGAGCAAAGCGGTGAAGAAGGATGACCTTCGCTTGTTCGTGAAGGGAACGAAGACCCCGCTGGTCTTCCAGTTGTCGGACGTTGAAGAGAAGGACGGCCTGCTTAAAAAAGCGGTGATTCACTTTCGCACCGATCTCAAAATAGGTGAGGAAAAAGCGTTCACGCTCGTCCAGGACAGCCAGACTCCGCAGGCGCAGGAAGAGCTGATCGGATTGACGAAAATGGATGAAGACCGTCTCGCCATCAACGCGAACCACATTCAAGTCATGGTGCCGGATGGAGATCGCGACCTGAATCTTCCCGTGGCCCAGGCGCCCGCACCTTTGCTCGCTCTGGCGCGTGAGGCCGGCCAATGGGTGGGATCGGGCAAACTGGAAGGCCCCGGTAATCTCGTCGTGCAGCACCTGAACGCCCATGTCGTCGAGCAGGGGCCGCTGTTTGTCGCCTACTCGGTTACGTACACTTTCACCGGCGATCGCTCCTATACGGTCGAACTGAAAATTCAGCGCAACGAGTCCGATGTTGAAATCAGCGAATACGCGAAAGGTTTCGGCCCCGCCGATCAACTGGCCTTTCGCTTTTCCTACAAAAATGGCGTCGATCCCAACGGGCGGCTCTTCATGGCCAATGGCGGTTACAGCCGGGGCGGACCTCAGCAGGGCGCCAGCGGCGACTACGACCAGGGACTCAGCGCCACCGGCGCACTCCCGATCAAACTTGGCCTCTACACGCCGAACTCGATCAATCTTCCGCGCGCCATCGCGTTTTGGAATGATACGGGCGGCAACGCCATTCTTTTTGCCCTCTGCCGCCTCCCCGAATGGAAAACCAGCCAGCGCGCCTTGTGGAGCTGCAATTCACTTCCCGACAATCTGGAATTCTATGACCAGGACGGAGACAAGTACGTTCGCGCGGCCATCGTCGGCAGCGAGCGTCACTGGGCCGTCAGCCTCATTCCCCGCGACGACATGATGGTGCGCGGGGTCACCGCGGGCGACAGCGTGAAATCGCCGCGCCCTCCGGACACCGTCTGGAAAGCCGTCAGCTCCATGGACGGCATGCTCAGCTATGCCGCCGGGCCCGAAGTGCGCCTTCTGCAGAAACTCAATGATTTCAGCCTGAATCGCTACAAAAATCTCATCTTCGAATTCCCGGAATCTTCTCACCCGACTTATGCCCTGCCGAACTCGCCGCCCAAGGACATGACCGCGGCTGAATTCGTAAAATCATTTGGAATCGACTATCTCTACCTGGCGCAGGTGGGCTGGGATTTTTCGGGCGAAATGGGCGCGAATCACTGGGGCTGGTCCATGGAACCGCAGACCGTCAATTACGCGCATAACTTCGCCCAGTGGTCGCCGGCGGACCATCTGCGGATCAGATCCTGGCTCGTCTTCGCCGCCTATCTGCAGGAGCTCGACACCTCGATGCCCCAGTGGAGCATGTTGGGCGGACATCCCAATTTTGCGGCGGCGTACAAGCAAATCCTGGGACTCGATGCGGGACTTTTCCCCAAACATCCCGACGCGCCCCGCTGGAAGGATACCTACCTGAAATTTTGGGACGAATACCTCGACAAGTATGTCCGCAAACCAGACGACGCCACGGGCGCGAAGGGCGGACGTTTCACGGAAAATGTCATCTGCTACAACTATGCGAGCCAGGAATCGGTCCTGCTGGCGGCAACCGGCTTCAAGCAGTTTGACGGCACGCAAATCCTCGACCGCCCCGCCTTTCGCGATTGGGTCCGTTGGGACATGGAATGCCGGCTTCCCTTCATGGTCAGCGGCGCGCGCATCGTGCCGTCGCAGGGAGCGCACGCCGCCGTGTCTCCGATCAGTCCGGGTGGCCGCTGGTACAAGGTCTCCCGTTCGCTGGCGCTTTTGCTCAAGGACACCGCTCCGAAACTCGCCAACGAATGGCTCTGGACCATCACCTCTGGCGCCGAGGGAACCAAACCGGCCGACGTCCAGTCCACCGTTTTTGCCGATTACGGCCCGATTCTTCGCTATAACTTTGCAGGCCCCGATGAGGCTTACCTTCAGATTCAACAACTCAACGGCATCGGCTATCGCTGGTCTCCGGCCAGCAACGGCGCGCTTTATTATGCCGCCAAGGGCAAGGTCTGGAGTTGGAATCCGAGAGAAGCGGCGGGTGATGAATTCAACATCGACAGCATTTCGCTTTTCTACTGTCCTCCGGGAAAGGTGGCTCTGGGCGCGACCCCGGCTGACAACGTTCTCTACAATTTCGGTTTCGCTCAATATTTCCGGGTCGACGCCTCCCCCACCTCAAAGGTGCCGAATCCCTACCTCTACCGCGGTGTGGTCATGGTGCGCGGCGATTATCTCGCCGTCTACGATCACACCCAGGATGGAGCGGCCGGAAAATTCGACTGGATCAATACATCCAGCGGTCTGCGCTGGGAGCTCTTCAGCGACGCCGCCTTTCAACATCCGATCGGGACTCTTCTCAACGATGACCGGTTTCCGCAGTCTCTAAACGCCGACGTCGTCGAAAATCTTCATTTGCCGAAAGGGCCGTTTGCACTCCGGGCCAACGGTCTGTTCATCGTTCCCACCGCCGGCCACTACAAATTCACGACGAATTGGGGCAGCGCGGAAACGACGCCGCCAGGAGATACCGTTCGCATGTATCTGGATGATCAAAAGATTTTCGACGGCATGGGCCCGGCCAAATCTGAGATCGATCTGGAAGCCAGGACGTATGCGCTTCGTTTTGAATACATTCACGCCTCGGACGCTCCTCCCTGTCTCATGCCGGCCTGGCAGACGCCGACATCGAAAGGCGTCGGGCCCATCCAGGTTGACTCCTACGAAAGCAACAATCAGCTTCCGTTCATTCAGGAGGTCAAAGGCGGCCCGGGAGATCAATTCCATATCGTCGCGCCGGACAAAATCGCCGTCGATGCTCTTCCCTCGGGCGCTTGCGTCGAAAAGCAGGAGTTCGTCTTCGCGTCCGACCAACCGCAAAAAGTGAACCAGGGCGGCCTGATTTTCGCCGGCAAAGTCGCCTACGCCCGTCCGGGCCAGCTCGCGCTCTTCGACGGCGCCGACCTTGAGCTCAATGGCCTCGGGCTCTCCCATGACGACGGCGATTTCGGAGCCGGCATTCAGCAGACCGGTCCAAAATCCCTCTCAGGCCGCATTGCCGGGCGGACGGGAGGAACGCTTCGCATCCATCTTCCTCCCGGCTTCCCAACCACCGATCTAAAGACGACGTTCGATGGGCATGCAGTTCCGTCGAACATCCAGAATGGCGTCTTGTCGCTCGCCGTGGAAATCAAGCAGGCCGACGGCTTCAAGGAATTTCGCATCAAGGCAAAATAGGAATACGCATTATGTCTAAATGGAAATTGGTCGTGCATCTGGGCGTCGGACTGCTGATGTGTTCGCTGTCCGGCTGGGTGAAGGGGCTCGATTTCAAGGTCGACTGGCCGGTGGATGCGCTCGGCAGCTATACCGTGATCGTCGACGGCAAAGCGGTCGCCAGTCACGTCACGACGGACGGCACTTACTCGGCTGAGGAAAAAGGACTAGTCCGGATCGTAGGCACCGGTTTTGACACGGGCTTCAGCGTGCTCGATGGAAAGATTCACTTTGTCCATAACGAGCCGCCGAAAAAGACCATGGGCATCCGTATCGACGTGGACACGAACACCGTCTCGTTCGTAACGGTGGACTTGAATATCACCGTCAAGAATGTCCTGATCCCGGTGACGATGGATAACCTGCCGATCGTCATCAACTCGACGAACACGCAGAAGCTCAAGCCGGTCTACGGCAAACACACGCTCGCTTTCGGCAGGACGAAACAAACCTTCAACATCGACGGAACCGACTTCATCAGCCTGGACGATCCGGGCAAGGGAATCTCCGCCGGCGATTCGACCATCACCATCGAGGGACAGCCGTTCCAGGTGGAGACTTCATCGCCGGGTTGGAAAATTGAGCCTTTGACCACGGCGCCTGCCACCGGGAATTCCACAACCTATCTCGTGGCCGGCGACTACGCCTTCAAGGCGTCCAAGGCGACCATCCCCTTCTTCGTCGACGCCAACGGGCTGCTCTCGCTGGCGGCGACCGGGCCGTTTGTCGAATTCATCCCGCTGGCGGATGAAAGCGGAGCGCCCGTCGCCAAAATCATGATCCCGAATGGGGAGGCCATCTATGACGCGCGGATGAAACAACAAAAGATCGATCAGGCGCTGCATGACAAGGTCCTCTCGGCGAGCGCATCGGCAAAGTGGAAGCATGACTTCACGATGACGGAGAAGATGAAGGTCTACGACTTCCCGGAACAGCAGGTTAGTTATCCGCTGGAATTGCCGGCGGGCAAGACGGCGATCTCCCTCAAACTGCTGGAATTTACCGACAACAGCGTGCGCGTGGTGCCCTTTCAATTGTCGGAAACAGGCGGCGAGATTTTCTTCCGGTCCGATCTGCCGGTTGGATCAACACGCATCTTCCGTCTGCTCTCGGGCTTCGACACCACGGGCATCCCCGACGCAACCCCCGTCCCGCCTACGGTGCAGGCGACCCAGAATCCCCAGGAAGCGATGCTGGGCAACGACAAACTGCTCGTCGAGGTGCCCGCGGGTCACCAGGACTTCGCCGGCGGCAAACCGCTTTCGCAGGTGCCCGGCCCGATCCTCGGCCTGGCGCGCAAGACAAACCCGTCGCCGTGGATGGCCACCAGCTCTTTCACGGCACCTGACACGATCAAGGTGGAATCGATCGATGCGAAGCAGACGGTCAGCGGGCCGCTCTTCGCCCGTTACGAAATCGCCTACAAGCTCGACGGCCGGAAAAATTACACGGTAACGCTCGAGTTGCGCGCCAACGAGCCGCAAGTCCGTATCGCCGAAGCGGTGGAGGGTTTCGCCTCGACGGACGCAGCCTTTCTGCAACTCAATTACGGCAAGGGCAACCTTGATCCCGACCAGCGGTTGGTGGCGACGAACGGCGGTTACGACAGCCAGCCCACTTATTCCGGCGCTTACAATGCGAATGTCGACCCGGCAGGAAAGCTGAATTATTGCCTGGGACTTTTTCAGCCCAATGCGCTCGGCGTGATGCATGCGACGGCCTTCTATCAGGTGCACGGAACCGAAGCTATGCTGCTCGTGCTCGATCGCCCGGCGGAATGGCAGACGGAGGTGCGGGCGCTCTGGAACAGCGCGGCAGCGGTGGAAAACCTGCGCTTCTACAGCAAGGGCGACGAGAAGTATCTCACTACCGGGCTCGCGGGTCCGAAGCGCTTCTGGGTGGTGAGCCTGATTCCGGCGTCGAACATGAAACGGACCATGCTTCCCGCCGCGCCGCGCGCCCAGGCGGCAGGGCCCGAGGTGCGCCTCTTCAACGAGCTGACCGACTGGAGCCTGCAAGGCTACAAGGATCGCGCGATTGATTGGCCGGAGACCTTGAAGCCGGGGCCGTTCGCCGTGCCGGACTTCGAGCCGGGCAGTCCGAAGACCAAAATGACCTATGATGATTACGTCGATAAATTCATGACCAAGTCGACCTTCTTCAATTGGGTTGTCGGCGATTCGTGGGACTTCAGTGGCGAAATCGGTGCTGTTTCCTTCCGCAGCATGCCCAGCCTCTTCGGCACCTACGCGGTCAGCCGCGCCGACTGGACCCAGCAGCAACGCGATCAGATACGCGATATCCTTCTCTTCTTCGCCGACTCGTGCGAGGGCGA
>Ga0302319_10026165_pt1 | contig 10293 bp, 7 predicted proteins | sample Bog_T0_2_FD_203319 | JGI IMG/M metagenome (GOLD analysis project Ga0302319, IMG submission 203319) | Peat permafrost microbial communities from Stordalen Mire near Abisko, Sweden - Bog_T0_2 | ecosystem: Environmental > Terrestrial > Soil > Wetlands > Peat | place: Sweden: Abisko, Stordalen Mire...
TTGGCGCAGTACGACAAGGCGGAAGACGATTTCAAGCACGTGGAACAGCTGGATTCAGCGCAAAGCATCGGTTCTTATGCCGGCGACCTCACAGAAGTAATGAAGAATAATCCGGATCAGGCGCTGGCAAAATTGCGAACCCAACTCAAGGGGGAGCCGGAAAACCCGATGTTGAATTACCTTCTGGCGCAACTTCTAATGAACCAGGCTCCAGCAGCCGGAAGCGATGAGTTCAAAGAAGCGATGCGGGCGGCTTTGGTCACCATCAAGCTGCAGCCGGATCATGTGGGCTCAAGAGACCTTCTTGCGAGCATGTACATGAGGACCGGACAGTACGATCTGGCGATTGAACAATGCAAGATCGTACTCAAGTACTCACCATCCGACGAGACCGCAATGTATCACCTGATCATCTCGATGCGCCATACCGGACACACTGACGATCTGAAGCCCCTGGTGGATCGCCTTGCTGAACTACACCAAGAGTCAGCAAAGCATGAAACGGAAAGAAAGCAATACCGGCTCGTTGTGGAGCCCGCGCCAGCCAAGTAGAGGCTCTGCCGGGCCTTAACCGGATGTTTCTTGCCAGGGGGCCGGAGGCTTGAACTCTCTCTACCCTGGCCGGCTTGAAAAGATCTGGGGAAGCTGATTTCCTCTTCTGAAGGACAAACCTCTCGTTGTTCATCGTCGCGACGTACTGGAACTCAGAATCTGCGAGAGCCTTCACTGAGCACCGCTACTTCCAGCGCCGCTATGCCTTGCTTATGGATGCCCAGTTTTGTTGCGGCGGCTTCTGAAAGATCAAAGTCGCGGCCTTTGAGCCAGGGGCCCCGATCGTTAATGCGCACGATGACCGAACGGCCAGTCGTTGGAACCGTCAGCTTGACGATGCTGCCAAGCGGCAGGCTCTTGTTGGCTGCCGTCAGCTTATTCTTATCGAAATGCTCACCATTCGCCGTTAGCCTGCTCTGAAACTTCTGGCCGTACCATGAGGCAATCATCAATTGTTTTGTGACGCTGGATGAAGCGGGGCACGTCTGCCCTGTCGCGCAGGATGTGCTCGCCGTGTGGATGCCTGCGAGCCGCAGATGCTTTTCAACGGGCGAGCTTCCGGAACCGAGGAACGAAAGCAGAAACAGGGCGAGACTACTGAAAGTCTTGACGCCCAAATGCAGACTTCCGAAGCCCCCGCTGCAGAATACGGTCGAAAAAGCACGAGATTGGTCATGCATATGGCACTACCTCCAGGGTCATGCGCTTGCCCGATTGACTTGGGTTCTTCGATTGGTGAGCCTGATTCGATATTCCGAAAAGACTCATCAGCAGCGTTACCTTGAAGGCGAATCAATCTGAACCCGTCCCGTGTGAACAAGTCTGAATCTAGGACAGTGAATCGTCGTGAGCAATGCGGCTTTTGCTGCATTGGGGCCTCCCATTCAGTGCTCAAATTCATCGAGTTGGTAACCGGAGAAAGGGTTACTAACAGCGCATTTTTGCTTCGTGAAAAGCTGGTTGCGCACAAGCGATTCGGGTCTTTGGATGCGAAGATCTGCCGGATTCTCTGATTGAATCCAATGGCTTGAAAGGCCTCTCCTGAAACCCCAGGCCGAACGCACTTTAGTGCAACCTCGCGACAGGCAACGTGCGGAATTGGGAGTGGGCGCGGTCAGTTTCGGATGGGTTTGAAGCCGGGGCGCGCCAAAAAATCTTCACGAAAAGAGGATTTCGGTCGAGCGTGGCCGATCATTTTGGGCAAAAGCAGCGGGTTGGCAACGGCCGGGGCGCTCAGCAAATGGACACGGAGCGCATTGAGCACCGAAGGTGTCCATGCCACGAGCCCAGTCGATTACTGAACGGGAATCATGATCCGCGGTGAGTGCATCGTTGCTGCACCGACCGTCTCTCTGCTCATTCGTCAGACCGAGGGGATGGGTGACCGGAGGTCAGACGATCAGAGCAAGGGCGTGTGAGTTGGGGAATAGGAGGCGGCGCGACTTTCGCGTTGCAGGCCGACCGGACGTTATACATCAAGTACTTTAGTAACGAATAGATCCCGCGACCTTGAAGGGACGGTTGTAGGAAACCTTGCAGATCAATATAATCCAGTCATTATCTATGGTGGTTTCTTTATCCACCTGACTTGCACTTTTCCGTTATCTGCGTAAGTAGAAAGCCTTGGCTCCGCCGAACCAGCATCGGGGTTGTTTTTAGAAGCGATCCGTTTTTGGTCGCTCGACCGCTGCTGATCAGGCTGATGAAAGGGCATAAGCATGATGACGCGGAAGGCAGTATCCAGTCTCCTCTTTATCGCAATCCTCTCTTTGGCAGGTTGCAGCGGCACCATTGCAAACCTCGTGCAGGCCCCGGCCATCTCATCGGTCACGGTCTCCTGTGTTTCAACCAGCGTACAGACGAGTCAAACCAGTCAATGCTCGGCCACAGTGAACGGCACTGGCAGTTTCAGCCAGGGCGTCACCTGGGCCGCGACCTCCGGGACAATCACGAGCTCCGGCCTCTATACTGCTCCGGCTTCGATGCCCGCATCAGGTTCTGACACCGTAAAAGCCACCTCGACCCAAAACAGCACAAAATATGGAACGGCCAAGATTGCCATCGTCACTACGGCCATTCAGCCCACAGTATTCAGCGTCAGCGTGTTGGCAGCGCCGTCTTCCATTACTACCGCGCAAACGTCAACGTGCTCGGCAACTGTTTCAGGAACAGGCGCCTTCAGTAACGCTGTCACCTGGACTGCGACTGGCGGGACCATCACGGCCGGTGGAGTGTTTACGCCGTCCGGTCCTGGAACCGGAAGCTGCACAGCACATTCCGCGCAGGCGGGCTACACCAATATTGCAGGCTCTGCAAATATCACGGTATCGTCGCCTTCGGCTACCGTCACCGGAGTTGCAGTTGCGGCGATTCCGTCCTCCATTACTACCGCACAAACCTCAACGTGCTCGGCAACCGTATCAGGAACAGGCGCCTTCAGTAATGCCGTAACCTGGACAGCGACGGGCGGGACCATCACGGCCGGTGGAGTGTTTACGCCGTCCGGCACAGGAACCGGAAGCTGCACGGCGCATTCCGCGCAGGCGGGCTACACCAACATTTCAGGCTCTGCAAATATCACGGTCACGTCGCCTTCGGCCACCGTCACCGGCGTTTCAGTTGCGGCGATTCCAACCTCTATTACTACCGCCCAGACTTCAACTTGCTCGGCAACGGTATCAGGAACAGGCGCCTTCAGTAATGCCGTAACCTGGACTGCGACTGGCGGGACCATCACAACCGGTGGCGTCTTCACGCCGTCCGGCACAGGAACCGGAAGCTGCACGGCGCACTCCGCGCAGGCTGGTTACACCAACATTTCAGGCTCTGCACAGATCGCGGTTTCTTCGCCGACGGCTACCGTCACCGGAGTTGCAGTTGCGGCGATTCCATCCTCCATTACTACCGCCCAGACTTCAACTTGCTCGGCAACAGTATCAGGAACAGGCGCCTTCAGTAATGCCGTAACCTGGACTGCAACGGGAGGAACGATCACGGCAGGTGGAGTCTTCACGCCCTCCGGCACTGGAACCGGAAGCTGCACAGCACATTCCGCGCAGGCGGGCTACACCAATATTTCAGGCTCTGCAAATATCACGGTGACCTCCGCTCCATTTACGATCACCTCGATCTCGGTTGTGGCAGCGCCCACCTCCATCACCACAGCGCAGACCACAACCTGCGCGGCAACTGTTTCCGGGACTGGCGCCTACAGCTCTGCTGTGAATTGGACGGCCACCGGCGGAACGATAACGTCCGGCGGAGTTTTCACGCCCTCTGGATCGGGGACCGCCAGTTGCACTGCGACCTCAGCCGTGGCGGGATACACGAACATCTCAGGTTCGACGAATATCACGGTGACAACCGCGCCGCCCGCTATCACGGCTGTAACCCTGGTGTGCGCGCCGTCCTCCATCACCGACGTTCAAACCGCCACCTGCACACCCACGGTCACCGGCACCGGAGCCTTTACGAACACGGTGAATCTTTCGGTCAGCCCAACCGGGGGCGGGACCTTCAGCACCTCGACGAATGTGGCTTCCGGAACAGGCGTCACGTTCACGCCGCCCAATACCGGCGCTGAGACGGCGACCATCACGGCAACCTCCACGGAGGATGCCACCAAGTTCGGCACGTTTGTCGTCACGGTCACGGTGCCTGGCAGCGGACCTACCTGCGCTGGAATGAGCCTTGGCAATGAAGGTAGTCTGAACGGATTTGTGCCATTTCCGACAACTGCTGCCTGGAACACAAATATCGCGTCGGCTTCCCTTGACCCGAACAACGCTGCGATCACTGCCGGGGCCGATTTTGCCGGTGAACATCTGCGTCCCAATTTCAGCTCGGTGGGCGGCGGAGACTACGGCATTCCGTATGTCGTGGTCGATTCGAGTACCCAGCCCCTGGTTCCAATCAACGTGGTCGCGTATGCCAGCGAGAGTGACGTTGCGGATGCCCCGTTCCCGCCGACCGCTCCGGTCGAGGGATTCCCGGCGCAATGCACAGGGGGACCAAACAACTATATTGGAGACCAGCACGTCCTGGTGCTGGACCGCAAGACCTGCTTCCTCTATGAGACATTCAACACGGAACTTTGCAACGGAGCCTGGTCCTCAGATTCCGAAACGATCTGGGATATGCAGAACTATGAGCAGCGACCGTGGGGCTGGACTTCGGCGGATGCCGCGGGACTGCCCGTTTTCCCGGGCCTGGTGCGATACGACGAAGTCGCTGCCGGCGCCATCAATCATGCCATCCGCTTCACGCTTCAGAATACAAGGAGCGACAACAATGGCGGATACTTCGTAGAGCCTGCGAGCCATGCCGCGGGAACTTCTTCTTCCATCTTGAACGTGATGGGCATGCGCATTCGGCTCAAGGCCAGCGTCGACATCTCCGGTTTCTCCGCGGCCAATCAGGTGATTCTGACCGCAATGAAGAATTACGGGATGATCGTGGCCGACAACGGCAGCAATTTCTACTTCGAGGGGACCCCTGACGCGAGATGGGATGACAATGATCTGGGCAATCTGAAGAACATTCCGTCGTCGGACTTTGAGGTGGTGCAGATGACGCCTGCATGGCCCGGATGGGATGCCAACACTGCTCCCACCGGCGCTGCGCCGGCCATTAACAGCTTCACGGCATCCGCGTCCACTGTTGCTGTCGGCACTCCCGTCACGCTTACGTGGACTACGACCAACGATTCGTATGATTTCATCGACAAACTTGGTGGTGTCCGCGGCGGAAGTGTCACATTTACCCCGACAGCCGCAGGCACCACAACCTACACGCTGAACGCAACGAACCAGTACGGACGATCGACTAAAGCGGTCACAATCGTCGTCCAATAAGCGAAGACGAACCGGCCAAATCTGGTGGCAGGTTATGAAGCAGTGCCTACGACGCAGCACCTCGCCGAGTCATCTCGGCGGGGTATTGCGTTGAGGTTCGCTCTTGGTCCTGTCCCCGACCCATTCGTTTGTACGGCAGGTAAAGAATTGTGCAGTCATGCAGGATCGAGTCCCGGGGCGCGCCCGCCGTCGATTCCTCGTGAACGAGAAATAGAAGCGCCAGACCCGCGTGATGCCTGCCAACATGATTGATCAGCATTTCGATCATCCATCGATCAGCCTGTGGGGGCTTGGCAACGAGGATGACAGGCCAACCGAGTATCCCTCGATCGACCACGCAGCCATCCGCGCGTCCATGCAGGAGATGAATACCCTCTCGCACGCGCTGGACTCGTCGCGCGTCACCTCAATCCGCGGCTGCAACTTTTCCCGTGATATCTCCGAAGTTGCCTGTCCGCCAGCCCATCTTGTGGGTTATGCCCGTCTGATGCTGATCGCGGCCTCCTGATGCGCTCAGCCGTTCATGCCCATGCGATCGGTGTGATACGATTCCGTCGATACGTCAGCGTTTTCAATGGGAGCAGCAATGCGCGAGCGCAGGGCCGGAATCATCATGAACGGTGTCACCGGACGCATGGGACTCAATCAGCACCTCATCCGGTCAGTCCTAGCCATTCGCAATCAAGGTGGTCTTCCTCTTTCTGATGGCAGCACCCTCATGCCCGACCCCATCCTCGTCGGCCGAAACGAAGACAAGCTCAAGGCCATTGCCTCCGCGCACGGACTATCGCGCTGGACCACGGATCTTGCACGCGCGCTCGCCAGTCCTGAGGACACCATTTACTTCGACTCCGGGTCCACCGGCATCCGCGAACAGAATGTGCTCGAAGCTATTGCCGCCGGCAAGCATGTGTACTGCGAAAAGCCGCTCTCCACAACCATGGAAAGCGCTCTCAGAATTGCCCGTGCCGCTGAAAAGGCCGGCATCAAGCAGGGCGTGGTTCAGGACAAGCTGTTCCTTCCTGGCATCCGCAAGCTTCGCCGCGTGATTGACTCTGGTTTCTTTGGCCACATCCTCACCGTACGTGGCGAATTCGGATATTGGGTCTTTGAGGGTGATTGGCAAACCGCGCAGCGCCCCTCCTGGAATTACAGGAAGGAAGACGATGGCGGCATCATTCTCGACATGTATTGTCACTGGCGCTACGTTCTCGACCACACTTTCGGCACGGTGCAGTCCGTCAGTTGCGTCGGCGCCACGCATATTCCCGAGCGCTTTGATGAAAACGGCAAACCCTATGCGTGCACCGCCGATGACGCGGCCTACGGCATGTTTGATCTCAAAGGCGGCATCTTCGCGCAGATCAACTCTTCCTGGGTCACGCGCGTCTATCGCGACGAACTCTTCAATCTTCACGTTGACGGCACTGAAGGCAGCGCCGTGGTGGGCCTGCGCGACTGCAAGGTACAGCACCGCGTTAATACGCCACGACCAGTCTGGAACCCCGATCTTCCGAATCCCTTCAAGTTTCGCGATCAATGGGCTGAGGTTCCTGACAATGCCGAGTTCGACAACGCCTTCAAAGTCCAATGGGAAATGTTTCTTCGCCACGTCTTTGTGGATGCACCTTTTCCTCATACCTTTCTCGACGGCGCTCGCGGCGTGCAACTCGCCGAACTAGCGCATACATCCTGGCAGCAGCGCCGCTGGGTCGATGTCCCCGACCTCTCGCTCGGCTCTTAACCGGCATCAAGCTAACTCGGGGAACAGCGCTCATGGCAGACAAGTCGAGGCTCTCGCTTAACCAAATCACTACCTCAAGCTGGAGTGTCCGCGAGGCAGTGGAGGCATGCGCGCGCCAAGGCGTTTCGTCGATCGCGCTATGGAGACACAAGATTCAGGAGGCAGGCCTTGATGCCTGCGTGCGGAATGTGAACGACGCGCAACTGCATGTCTCCAGCGTCTGTCGCGGCGGCATGTTTCCAGCGCCCACCGAGGCCGACCGGAAAAAGAACATCGAAGACAACTTCCGTGCGGCCGATGAAGCCGCCGCGCTCCATGCGGACTCGCTCGTCATGGTGGTCGGAGGCTGCGCCGGAGTCGGCATTGAAGCGGCTCGTCAGATGGTTTCAGAGGGACTCGGAGTGCTCGTCCCTTATGCGCGCCAGCTTGGGGTTCGCATTGGTCTTGAGCCGCTGCATCCCATGTATGCCGCCGATCGTTCCGTGCTGTCCACTATCGGCCAGGCCCTTCAGCTTGCCTCGCCTTACGGTACAAATGAAGTCGGCATTATTCTGGACACATTTCATATATGGTGGGACCCGCAGGTTGCCGAACTGATTGCTCAATCGGCTGGCCGCATCTACGGCTTCCATGTCTCTGACTGGCTGGTTCCTTTGCCTGACGTGCTCCTCGGCCGCGGCCTCATGGGCGATGGCGTCATCGATAACAGAAAGCTCCGGCTTCTCGTGGAACAGGCCGGCTACATGGGTCCCATCGAAGTGGAGATATTCAATCGCGACCTCTGGGATTCCGATCCCAACGAAGTTCTGAAACAGGTAATCGATCGGTTCGAGAAGTTTGTCTAGCTGAGAGGATGCAAGTGGAATCGAGCAACACCTTAACGCCGCAGGCACTGATGCCCTCGATCAAGCGGGCGCTCGAGCTTGCCTCCCAAAAGACCGCCATGCTCGATCGGCGCTGGAAGGTAGCTGATGGCGCGCCTGTGTTTACCGAGGCGGGAAAATATACAGCGCGCGGTTGGACGCAGTGGACACAAGGTTTTCAGTATGGCAACGCTCTCGTCTGCTTCGATCTCACGGGCGACGGTACCCTCCTCAACCTTGCACGTCGCCATGTAGTGGACGAAATGGCCGAGCACCTGACCCACACCGGCGTGCATGACCACGGTTTCAACAATATCTCAACCTACGGTCATCTGCGCCGGCTCATGCTCGCAGGCCGCATCCCCTCAAACGAATGGGAGCTCAACTTTTACGAGCTTGCGTTGAAAGTCAGCGGTGCCGTGCAGACCTCGCGCTGGACTGCGCTCCCCGATGGTGGCTACATCCACTCCTTCAACGGCAGCCACTCGCTGTTTATTGACACCATGCGCACTCTCCGCATCTGTGCCATGGCACATCGCCTTGGTCACGCCCTGGTCGGCGAGCAGGACGAGCGGGTCAACCTGCTCGGCAGGCTGCTGGCGCATGCACAGACCTCAGCGGCATTCAATATCTACTACGGCGAAGGCCGCGACCACTACGATGTGCCGGAACTCTGTGGCCGCACCGTGCACGAGACTATTTTTAACGTAGCCAGTGGCACCTTTCGCTGCCCATCTTCGCAGCAGGGCTTTTCCCCATTCACCACCTGGACTCGGGGCCTTGCCTGGGCGATGCTCGGATTCTCGGAGCAGCTTGAATTCATTCAAGCGCTGCATGAGAGCGAATTTGGTGCCGAAGGTATTTCCACAAAGCGTGAAGCATGCACGATGCTTGAGCGAGCCGCTCGCGCCACCTGCGACTTTTACATCAACCAGGCAAGCGCGCGCGACGGCATCTGCTATTGGGATACCGGTGCGCCGCAACTCCACCTCCTCGGTAATTGGAAGACCAAACCCGCCGATCCGTTTAACGATTTCGAGCCCGTCGATTCATCGGCAAGCGCAATCGCCGCGCAAGGCCTTCTGCGCCTCGGCAATGTGCTCGGCGATGCGGGCCACGCCTACCAGCAGGCTGGTCTGGCGATCGTCGAACGCCTGATCCAACCGCCCTATTTATCCATTGATCCGAATCACGAAGGGATCCTGCTGCACAGCGTTTACCATCGGCCTAACGGCTGGGACTACATTCCACGCACACGGAAAATTCCATGCGGCGAATCAAGCATGTGGGGAGACTATCATCTGCTTGAAGCTCTTCTCCTCGTCGATCGATTGGCTGATTCAACTTACTACACCTTCTTTTAGCGCTGCTTCAGCACGGGCAGGAAAGGAGCGAAAATGCAGAGCGAGACACAAGTCGCATTGGTCACCGGCGGAGCACGTGGCATCGGGCTTGGCATCGCGCTCAAGCTGGCCGAAGCCGGCTTCACGCTCGTCATCAGCGGCAGACGCGCTCACGATGAGGTGCAGTCCGCGCTTGACCAACTCAAGCAGCTCAGCTCCGCCTCGATTTATGTCCAGGCCGATGTTGCCAGCGGAGCTGACCGCGCGCGTCTCTTGCTAGCTGTCGAAGACAACTTTGGCAGGCTGGATGTTCTCGTCAACAATGCCGGAATTGCACCCCGCGTCCGAGCCGATATTCTCGAGGCACACGAAGAGAGTTTCGATGAACTCATCGCGACAAACCTGAAGGGACCTTACTTCCTCACGCAATCTGCCGCCTCATGGATGATTCGCCAGCAGTCGGCCAGCGCCGCGCTGCATCGCGCCATCATTAACATCAGCTCGGTGTCAGCCACGGTGGCCAGCGTCAATCGCGGCGACTACTGCATCTCAAAGGCTGGAATCGCCATGGCCACGCGCCTGTGGGCTGTCCGTCTCGCGGAGTATAGCATCGGCGTATATGAGGTCCGCCCCGGCATTATCGAGACTGACATGACTGCGAGCGTTCGCGAAAAGTACGATGCGCTCATTGACGCAGGTCTGCTTCTTGAAAAGCGCTGGGGAACGCCAGCCGACGTTGGCTGTGCAGTCTGCCTTCTTGCCAGGGGCGAGCTCAAGTACGCAACGGGCTCTGTGCTGCTCGTGGACGGCGGCCTCACCGTGCCGAGGCTGTAGTGCCAATGAAGCGCCAGGAACAGCCGCATGAATAACTCGCAGACGCTGCCTTCGCGATGGGGCTTTGCCGTGGGCTCGGGAATCCTCGGTTGGGTCCTCGACGC
>Ga0302319_10026166_pt1 | contig 10293 bp, 9 predicted proteins | sample Bog_T0_2_FD_203319 | JGI IMG/M metagenome (GOLD analysis project Ga0302319, IMG submission 203319) | Peat permafrost microbial communities from Stordalen Mire near Abisko, Sweden - Bog_T0_2 | ecosystem: Environmental > Terrestrial > Soil > Wetlands > Peat | place: Sweden: Abisko, Stordalen Mire...
AGTCGCACAACCATTGCGAGTTCTTTCACCCAAAGCTAAGACAGAGGTCAATCATCGCGGCGTCTGTCGTGTCATATCAATTACAAACATAGCAAGTCGGTCCCTCAGCGGTTTGGCAGGAGGGCGACGAACCGTTTTGGCAGCTGCAGGAATTTGTCGTCCAGCTGGAGTAACCGCCGCCGCCGGTGGCGCCGATCGCCGCGTTGCCGGTGCAGGAATCACCACAGTCATAGAACTTGGTGCCAGCATATGGTCCAGAGGTACAGGTGTAGTAGTGCTCGGAACAGTAGACCGGAACATTGGTCACCGCAGAATCGTATGGATCGTTATATCCGGCGCAATTGGTGGGCGTGGTCCCGCAATAGCCATTGGTGCAACTGCCGGTCCCGATCACATTCCCGCAATTGTCCGTCTCGGTCTGCTGACAATTGGCATTGCAGATGCTCCACACGCCATAGCCGGGTTGCGGCTGGCAGGCACCCGGCGCACAGGTGGCGCCGGGGCCGATCAGCCAGCTGCCGTCGCCCTGGCAGGTGATCGGCGCGGTGCCCGAATTGGCCGGCGGGGGATCGTCGTCATAGGCGGTGCCGGTGCTGTTCATTGGATAGTTTCGCCCGGTGCCGGCATAGCCGCTGCAGCTATTGCCATTGACGGTCCAGGCCGCAGGTCCGGTGCAATAGACCGGCCCACAAGTGCCGATGAGCGGATGTTTTCCCCCGTAGGGCGGCCAGTTCGGACCCAGATAGCCGCAGGTCAAGGTTATCTGGCCGCCATAATAGACAAGTTTTGCCGGGTTCTCGACCTGTACCACGGTGTAGGATTGATTCATCGGCGTAACCGGCAGCGTGCCGCAACAGCCGTAGGATTGGGTGGGGTCGTTCCAGCAGACTTGTGTCGATGGACATGTCTGTACTACCGCGTCGCCGGTCTGCTGCCACACTCCATCGGCATTGACGTCGGTGGCGCTGACGCCGGTGAAGCCGCAAGTCCAGGTTTGCACTTCTTCAGTGCCGTTGCTGCAGGTGGCACTCGCCGTCTGGGTACCCTGAAAAGCGGTGTAGGACAGGGTCTGGGTCTGCGTATTGGCGCACAGATAGACGATCTGCGGTCGGCAGCAGACCAGTTCGGTGATGCCGGGCGGCGTCGCGCCATTGCTTTGGCCGGCGCGGAAATATTGCCATTCGGTTTGGTTGGCAAGCGGGATCTCGACCGGCCCCGGCGCGGTAGCGCTATTGCTGACCTGTCGGCAGGGACCCAGCGCGGCGCCCCAATTGCCGCCGGTCGGATCCACGAACAGGCTGGTGGCGGGATCGACATTGGCAAAGCGGTCATTGGTCCCACCGGTGGCGGAAACAGGGTAATTCCGCGCCGCGTTGTAGCCATTGCCGTAGGAATCGACCATGCCGGGATTTTGCGGCGCTGAGGGACCGCTGCCCAACAGCGTTCCCGTGCCGGAAAAACTTTGGGTCGCGCACAAAAGCAGGCTCAGCAATAACAGCCCGACGATGGCGCGCTTGGCGTCACCGCGCATCGGCGAGCCGCAACGCGCGGATACGCTTCAGAGCCTCGAACACTCGGCGACGATAGAGCGCGGCCTTGCGCGGCGTGTGGCTGTTATAGAAGCCGACCGCCACGCCGTAATCGCCCTGTGCCTCATTCAGATAACTCCGGAAAATCGCCGCCGCGGCCAGGGCATTGGCACAGCCATTGTCGCGCAGCAGCGCGAAGGTCGCGTGCTCATTGGGCTGCCGCCAGGCCACCGTCACACTTTTCAACCAAGTGGCGTCGTTGATCTGAAATGGCCCGATATCCCATGAGGTGACGTGCCCGTCCGGCGCCTTGTTGGCGGTAACGGCGCCCACCTGCCCACCTTCGACGCGGCGCAAGCCCTCGAGCAGTTCGACCGGCAGCTGATAGAGGCCGGCAACATAGGTCAGGCAGGCGAAAGTGAGGGGCACCAGCGTCATGTCAGGGTGCCGGCGGCGTGACGGCGCAAGACCCGCTCGTCGCGCTTTTGAGCTGCGCGATCGTCAGCCGATCGGCCGCCACCTGATGGTGCAGCTGTCGCACCTCCTCGATCAGGGGCGCCAGCAGCCCGTCATAATTGACCTGTTTGTCGCCCACGGCATTCCGGGTGACCAGTTCGGGCAGGCTGATTTCCACATCCTGGGCGATCACCCCCAGATCAGGCCGTCCATCGGAATTCCAGCGCCAGCTTCTGCCGCGGATCGGCGCCAGCAGCCGCCAGGGGTCGGCGATCCGCTCGATGTGATTCTTAAGGCGCCGATCCGAGGTGTGATAGTAGACCGGCGCCGCGACGCTGGTGGTCGCCACCACCGTGGAGCTGTAGACTTGCAGGGTGTTGTCGAGGCTGAAGCCGCCCATGTTCAGATCGACCGTCATGGTATTGGCCGACGGATTGCCGGGAATGGCAACACGGGCCAGATAGTTGGTGGTGCCGATCGAATCATTGTCGGTGATCACGGCGGCGAAGGCATTGGCCGCCGGCGCGCAGGCGTGGGCACCAGTAAAAGCCGACAAAGCCTGTGACCCGCCCGGATAGACCGCGTTGGCGACGGCAGCATCGATCACGCCAGCGAAGGCTTGACCCGCGCTCTGTGCCACGATTTGGGCGTCGACATAGGTCTTGGGCGCGGTTTCCCCTACCACGGTCAGCAAACCCTGCAGATTGGCGCCGCCATTGTAGGACCGAAATTCCAGGCACCAACTGCCGCCGGTCGGCGTGGTTCCCGACACCGAGGGGTCGAGCACATTGAGCGCGATCATGTTGGCGACCGTATAGGACACCGCGGCGCCATTGGCGGCGGTCACCGCATTGATGATGGTGGAACGGTCCACGGCGGCGAATTCGCGGGCCGCCTGCACCATCGCACCGGCCTGGGCGGCATAGCGGTTGTCGTCGAGGTTCTGGAGCTTCTGCCTTGTGAGAAAGGTGATGCCGCTGGCGATCAGGCTGGCGATGACGATGGAAAGCAGGGTGGCGCGCAAATGCTCCATGACAGCCCCTCAGTGACCGCGCAGAACCGTCTGGATGGCGATAGCGCCGTTGGGCACGCCAGCGGCAGCGGTGGTAGGCTGGGTCGGCAGATGGGGCACGATCTGGCCGGCGATGACTGGTCCGGCGATGATGCCGTAATTGGCAAGTTTCTGCAGCTGGGTCACCGCCACCTGCAGCCCGGAGGGCGGCAAAGCAACGTAGGTCGTCACGGTGTCCGGACTGGTCATCAGATAGGTATAGCTGCCCGGATCCCTGGTCCCCGGCGCCAGATAGGCGTCGACCACTGCCGGCGCCACCGTGCCGCTGACCACGGCGGTGCCATAGGGATAGGTGGCGTCGGCATAATGCTGCAGTGCCTCATGGCACGCCTGCATGGCGTTGACCAGATTGGCATACTGGTTGGCTACCAGGATCGGGAAATGCATGCTGGCCTGAACCATGCCAAGAATTGTCAGCATGGCCAGGCTGACATAGAGCGGAAAGGCGGTCATCGCCCTTGATCACGGATGGCCGGCGAAGGCGATGGTGATGGAGTGAGTCCCTGAAGCGGTACAAGCGGTCGCGGCGGTGGTCGGAGTCACCGGTACTGTGTTGGCCGCTCCCGTGTCGACGGTGAAGGAAGTGGCATATTGTCCGAGACTTTGATCGGTCAGCAACGCGGTGCAGGCACTATAGGGGATGCCGGTCAGCGCCACTGTGAAGCCGGCGCCAGCCCCGGTCAGGGTGATGGCGGTCTGCCAGCGGCTGTTGATCGTCGTTCCGCTGACGATGGTGGGGTCGACCTTGCCGGAATTGGTCAGCACCGAGGAGCTGATCGCCACCGCACCGTAGGCATAGGACTGATTGGCGTAGGCCGCTTGCAGTCCCTGGGCGATGGTCACCAAATCTTGTGCCTGCGCCTGTTCGTTGACGCCGGCGCGTATGACAAATCCAAGCCCGACGACGATGATGATGGCAAGCGCGGTCACGGCGGCGATGATGTTTCTTGCAGTAAGTTGCTCCATGATCTTTCTCCTAGGTTGGCAGCGAGATTGCGACCATCAGGCCGGTGATCAGAACTTGCAGAAGTCCGGCGATTGAAAGGGCCAGGAAGTTGGTATTTTTCCGTGCCGTCTCCATTCTCTGCCGCAATTCAGCCGAGAATTCCTCGCCGATCCGCGCCAGGTGGGAGGGGAAATTGCGTCCGTCGTCCCGGCTGTAGATGTCGAGGAGCGCGTTGATTTGTGCGTCCGGAAAGCGCCTACCGGACTTCCTGACCGCATCGCCGATCGATTTGGTCCGCAAGATCGGTTCGATGGCCGAAATCTGCCATTGTAGATAGGGACCGGCGACGGTCGATATGGCGCGCAGGCTCGCCGGCATGTCCTCGCCGGCACTTTGCAGGATTCCCAAAGCCAACAGAAAATCGGCGGCGTTGATGCTCTTATAAAGGCTGAATGGCCAGAAACTGTCGGCCAGCACCCGGCGCGGCGACAGCCAATGGGCCAGCAGATAGGAGATAGCGAAGCCAATCAGGATCAGCGCCAAAGGCGCCTGCCAGGACGCCTGATAAAACAGCCACTGGCAGAAATGCTGGGCCTCAAGCGCGTAGCCGCGCGGCTTGTCCGGCAGCTGCGCCAATTGCCACAGGATCAGGTCGGCATAGCCGATCAGGATGATCCAGGACATGACGATGAGACCAAGGGGGTCCCGCAACGTCGAACGCCAGCGCGCCTTGACCTCATGCAGCAGGGCTTCCGAGTGATGCAGGCGCGCCATGATCTCGGCCAGATTGGTTTTGTTCTGCGCCACGGCGATAATCAAACGCTCGCGTTCTGAGACGAAGCCGTTGATCACGTCTGCGAAGGGTTGCGGCGAGCGAATCAACGGAATCCAGGTTTCCGCGGTCATAGCGATGAGGTTGTTGCGCCGCCTGCCTTCCTCGGAATGCCCCTCCATGATAATGGTGAGCGCTGTCGGCAGATCGAAGCGTTTGAGCAGCGACGCCAATTGCCCCCACATCTTCAAGCGCGAAGCGGGGCTGGCTTTGAACCGGCGACGCGCGCTATCGGCACGCTTCTGCGCGATGGTCACGCTATCCGGCGCCATCCAGGCCAAGCGCAGACTGGCGATTTCATTCATCGGGCCACGCCGACGCTGCGCGCCGTGAGCTGCTTCGGATCCTCGAACAGACCCAGCGCAAGTTCTGCGTCAAGCGGACATAATCTGCCGGCGACGATGCGATCGATGGCATCTTCCTGAATGGACGGAACCCGCAATATCCCCCGAACATGGTGATGCGCGGCGTCCAACCGACCCTTGTAAAGATGCTCGAGCAACGTACCGTCGGGCGCAATCGCTTCGGCCAGTTGTGCCCGCCCGGTGATCCCGTAGCTGGTTTTCCTGATTTTGCTGCGTCGTCGGCATAGGTCGCAGCCTTCATGATTGCGGGTAAAGCCGCCAATGATTCGGGGCGCTTCCTGACCCCGCAAATGATAGGATTGGTCGGCATGCCGCTGCAGGCGGCCAACCGATTCGGCGAGTGCAGCTGCGGGTCCGTTTCGGCACTTGATGGCGAGCTCGATCGGCGTTTTGCAATCGCACAGTACTGTCACCAGCCGCACGGCGCCGAGAAGGCGCATTATCTCCGGGTCAGTCAGGATCGCTTCTTCGATGTTCCAACCTGCCAGGCGGCGGATGATCTTCATTGCATTCGGGGTATGGATGGTGGTGAGGCCGATGGCACCGGTGACCGACGCTTCGATGAAAGCGGAAGCGGCAGCCGCATCGCGGCATTCCTGCAGCATCAGCATCTGGGCGTCGGCGCGTAGCGCCCGGTGCAGCAGATCCTCGTATTCCCTGGCGCGGTCGCCGGCGACTCCGGTCACCACCCATTGCGAGATGCGATCAGCGATGAAGATTTCGACCGGATCCTCGATGGTCAGGATCTTTTTCTGAGGTCGGCGGTCGTGATAATCGAGAACGACGGAAGCCAGGAGATTGGACTTGCCGCTTCCCATCGGACCGGAAATCAGAAGCGCGCCTTCGGCACCCGAGGTAGCACGGCGGAAGGCAATGATTGCCGGCGCCGGCAGGCCGAGATCCTCAAGCGGCCGCGCGGTCTGACCGGCCGGCTGCAGTCGAATGGAGCATTCCGGCCCCAAGAATGTGAAATTGAAGGACAGTCTGATTGCGGCAAACAGATCGTCCAATCCATATTGCTTCAAATTGTGAACAATGCTGGCCGACGCCGAAGCCATTTCGGAGTAATTGCCATGCCGGCTGTTGGCGTCGGACATATTCCAAAGCGCGGTGCAACAGTCCTTCAAATCGCCTTTGCTGGCGGTTTGAACATTAGGCACCATATCGCCGTCAATCCTCAGTTCTACACCGGCGCCGTGACGATATTGTTTCAATTGGATGTCGGTCGCCCGAAGATCGGCACAAAGCCGCAGCAATTGAATGACCAAACGTTCGCCCGGTACCGTGTGCGTGGTCGCCGCATCTTGCGCGCGCTTGAGCCGCTCGATCTTTTCCAGCGTGACAGGGGTGATCGCGATGGAGCGATAGAGATGGCTCCGGCGCTCGAGGCTGGTCAGGATAGAGCCGAGCGCCGGGCTGTCGACACATCCCTCTTCGACATAGACGGTGACGTCCGGACCGCTGGCGATCAGCAGGACATAGTCCGTAAAGGACTCGGCGATCGCGATGCCGTTTTCCGGCGTAAGAACGCGCGGGTGATAATCAACCAGGCTGGCAGGCGCCGACAACGGTGGAGAAGATAACTCATTCTCCGGCGGACACGTCGAAGAGACGGCTGTTCCGCCCCTCAGGAGCTTGCCGACGCCATCGAATCTTACCTTCATGGCTGCCCTTCCCAAGCGTTTTCCAGCGGGTGAAAATGGTGAAATTGGTCCTCAACGGCGCCCGGATGAACCGCCCGGATGACCCCAATGCCGGGCACCCGATCACCCGGCATGGTGTCGATCTGGTCGCCGTTCGGCAGGAGGAAGGTGGCGAACAGCCGGTCGCCTGAGCCGCAGATCTCGATCAGGCGAACGGTGGCGTTTTTTTTGGTCCCATTCGAAAAAGAACGAATCTTGGCTTCAGTGCCGGCATCCTCGCCCGCGGCACGGGCCTGACTCTCGAGTTCGAGCACATGAAGTTCGGCAATCGCCCTGGCACGCCTTTGAAACAAACTGCTTTTGTCAATTGCCGGATCGTCTGCGGCCATTGCGGTCGCTTGCGCCAGGACGGCGAAACACAAGATTCCCTTATTGTGCATAGGCGACCCCCCTTATTTCCCAGGTCACGTCCATCGGAGAGGCCCTCATTTGGCGTGCATTGAGCGAGACAGACGTGATGGTCACACCCGGCAGTTCATCCAGGAGAGACGCCCACGGAAGTGGATCGGTGTCGGAAGCGATGATGAAATTGGCTTGACGCCAGATCGCTTTATCGGCAGCGGCGCGCGCCGGGGGTGGCGCGAAAAGGTCAACGGTGATCGGCTCGCGGATTTGCCACGATATGCCATAGAGGCGTCGACGCAGAATATCCGGGTGATCGAGCGATTGCGGCGCTCGAACGGGCGGCAACGCGGCAGACACTGTCACTGTGCCGTTGTCGTAATTGGGCTCAAAAGCGATGCCCGCACTGGCAAACGCTGCTTCCAATTGATCGGGCGTGCCGCCATGACGGTGCACGATCAACGATGCGCCGTGACCATGACAGGTTAGCGCACCGTCCTCCCAACCCCATGGCAGGTTGTCGTCCAGCATCGAGAATTGATAAAAACAGGACCTCAGTATGTCACCCGCACGCGGGGCGTTTGCCGAGGGCGCCGGCGAATTGATCTGTTCGGGAGGTGGCGCGAGAATCGCCAGATCGTGCGGGGGCTGCTTGACTTGAGTAAGCGCGGCGGGCGCTATCGGCGGGCGCAGGCGAGGAACCGCGCCATAGACGATCAGCAAGCAAACCGCAATGCAGGCATAGGCGGCCAAAGCCGGCTTTGAGACCATGATCGCGTCGATATCATTTCGCCTTACACGCCTCTGGCGGTGCGCCGGTGCTTTGGCATCCCGCAATACCTCCAACAAGGAAGTGGTTGAGATGCGACCAAAATTTTCTCTCAGAAATTGGTCCAGCATACCGGATTGGGCAGATTCGTCGTCGGTCTGCAGCATCCGCTCCGGCGCGGCATCGAGCAAAGATTTTGGCAGATAGATTCGGCGCCAATGACGCTCAAAAGCCTGCTTTTCATAGAGATGCTCTTCAAAAGCTGCGAGAGCCTCGGCGAGGCTGGTAAACACCCTGTCGCCATAGGTTGGTATCAAATCGCTGTCGACGATGACGACCCAATAGGCGTCGGGCAGTGCAAAGAGACCGATGGCGGACCTTATTGTCTGTTTTGCCAATTGAGTGGCAAAGGCATGCGCCGCCACCATGCCTTTCTTGCGATCGTCCGGCGCAAGGTGGCCCAAACCGAACTGCGGATGCGTACTGTCATGACGGAGTGCGACGACATCGGCCGCTACGTTTTTTAGCGAGGCTTCGGTCTGTGCGTCGTGCTTGAGACTCGCCGCCGATGTCGCTGTCTGCCAGACATAGCCGAACGACCAAAGCGACCCTCCGATTCTGATGGTCAAGATGTGCGGCCGCTCGTTCATTTTAGCGCATCTCGAAGATATTCCGACCCTTCATCAGCCGCATGCCATTCGCGCGCAGTCACGATGATGATGGTTTTGTCGCCCGTATTGGAGGCAATCGCCGACCCACCTAACAGCCAGTTCCAAAGACTTCCGGCACCGCTGCGTACCCGGCTCGATGAATCGTCGCTGATATCGGTCAGAATCAGGGTGGCACCGTCGCGAAGAGTGAACTCCTGAGGCGAGTAGGAATTGTCGGTGATCTGTGGAATTGTTGTCGCAGTACCATTCAGCGATACGGTGCTCGTTGATTGAATAGCCGTTCGAGAGACGGCGATTTGCATACGGATGTAACTATTATGTTGTATGCGCGGTAGAATTTGGAGCTGATCTCCAATCACTTGTGTGGCAACATTTAATCCTGTACTTGATATATTGGCATTCAGTTGTGTCGTTTGACTTTGTACGTAGCCATAGTCCAGCGCGTTTCTGATAGAAAACGCACGATTATTTCCGATCAGGGCATATTTTTGGAATCCTCCAGTGATTTCAGAAACTTGCGAAATCGCCTGGACCGCGATGCTCGTGCCATTGAATTTTGCCGCGATCGAGCCGCTCGGAGGGTTGACCACCGCCCCGGTGATCGTGCCGCCTTGAGCGGCCGTGACCGCCGAGGTCTGGCCCAAAGTGCTGAGGCTGTAGCCGGTCGGCAGATTGTTGTAGAGGATGCTTGGCGAAAACCCGTAATCGTCCGATCCATTCTTCTGGACATTGAGGATCGCGACCGTAACCAGCACCGATCGACCTGCCTCTTCATTGTGATCGCGGATCGTGCGTGCGACCAAACCTTGACAATAACGACTGCATTTGACCGTCACTCTGCCGTTGCTGGGCTCGGGGAAAATGGCTTTGCCCGCATCCTCAGGCGACCGCGCGCCGGTATAGGCTGAGAGAGACGCTAAGAGTTCCTTCCAGCTGTTCAGATTGGTCGTCGTAACACTGTTTTGTCCCCCGGACGCGGGGGACCCGATCGCGGATCCGTTCGCGCCGCCTCCCAAGGATGGGGAGGCCGCGCCTTGCGTCGAGGTTGCGGTAGAGGAACTCCCGGTGAGCCCGGCAGACAATGTTGTGCTGGAGGGGAAGTCGACAACTTCGTAAGAGCGGATAATATCGCGGCCAAGATAGATGACGTGATCGTGAACGTCCCAGTCGGTACCGAACTTGGCGGCGCTTTCCTCGAGAAAATCAGACAGGGGACCGGCAAAGGACGCAAAATTCGCCGTGAGTTGTCGGGGTGCGCCGTCTTTGGCTCCGACAATCAAGCTGTTTATGCTTCTCACAGCGTCATCGCTTTTGCTGATGGCGGGTGGCGGCAAGATGGTATCTTCGACGCGAGCAGAGTCTTCCACCACGATGGCGAGCCCGGTTGCCTTGGCAATTTTGCCGGCCAGGGCCTGCAGCGAGAGCGAGACCCCATTTGACGGGGCTGATAGGACAAAGCCTCTCGGACCTTCGACACGCGCCGGCAAAGGATCGCCATGGGCAACCAGGATGCGATTGTCGCCAAGATAGATCCTTGACGTAGGTTTGATTGTCGCGGGCGCCCCGACATCATTCATCGCGTTGAGCTCGGCGTTCAGATGGTCGGAG